>Ga0184637_10001370_pt1 | contig 16591 bp, 13 predicted proteins | sample PLM3_127_b2_FD_133143 | JGI IMG/M metagenome (GOLD analysis project Ga0184637, IMG submission 133143) | Groundwater sediment microbial communities from an aquifer in East River, Colorado, USA - PLM3_127_b2 | ecosystem: Environmental > Terrestrial > Soil > Riparian zone | place: USA: East River...
AGGCGCTCGCTGGGGTGATGCGTCCGCGTCCCCGACCCCCGCCGCCACCCCGCCCCCGCCCCCGCCCTCGCCGCGGCGCGGAGCCCCTCGTCGGGCCGTGCCCCTTGCGGCCGGGGCCCTTCGGCGCGAGGAAGGGGCCCATGCCCCACTCCATCATCGAGCCGTTTCGCATCAAGGCGGTCGAGCCCATCCGACTCACCACGCGCGAGGAGCGCGAGCGGCACCTCGAGGAGGCAAAGCTCAACGTCTTCCGGCTGCACGCGGACGACGTCCTCCTCGACTTCCTCACCGACTCCGGCACGGGGGCGATGAGCGCGCAGCAGTGGGCGGGGATCATGTCGGGGGACGAGAGCTACGCGGGGGCGCGCTCCTTCTTCCGGTTCGAGGCGGTCGTGCGGGACCTCACGGGCTACCCCTTCGTCATCCCCACGCACCAGGGGCGGGCCGCCGAGCGGATCCTCTTCGCCGTCGCGACGAAGCCGGGGGACGTCGTGCCGAGCAACACGCACTTCGACACCACCCGCGCGAACCTCGAGCACGCGGGCGCGGAGCCGCTCGACCTCGTCGTCCGCGAGGGGCTCGAGCCGCGCACGCGCCATCCGTTCAAGGGCAACATCGATCTCGGGCGCGTCGAGCGGCTGCTCGAGGAGCGCGGGGAGCGCGTGCCGTTCGGCATGATCACCGTCACCAACAACTCGGGCGGCGGGCAGCCGGTGTCGCTCGAGAACCTGCGCGCGTACCGCGACCTCCTGCGCCGGCACGGGAAGCCCCTCGTCATCGACGCCTGCCGGTTCGCCGAGAACGCGATGTTCGTGAAGCTGCGGGAGCCGGGGCAGGGCCACCGCACCGTGAAGGAGATCGCGCAGGAGCTGTTCTCGCTCGGCGACGGCTGCACGATGAGCGCGAAGAAGGACGGGCTCGCCAACATCGGCGGCTTCATCGCCCTGCACGACGAGCGCTGGGTGGAGGCCGCGCGGAACCTCCTCGTGCTCACGGAGGGCTTCCCGACCTACGGCGGCCTCGCCGGGCGCGACCTCGAGGCGATCGCCACGGGGCTCGAGGAGGTCCTCGACGAGAGCTACCTGCGCTACCGGCTGCGGACCGCCGAGTACATGGGCGAGAAGCTGCTCGCGGGAGGCGTCGCCATCGTCGAGCCGACCGGCGGCCACGCGGTCTACCTCGACGCGCGCAGCTTCCTCCCTCACCTCGCTCGGGAGGACTATCCGGCCTGGGCGCTGTGCAACGCGCTCTACCTGGAGGGCGGCATCCGCGGCGTGGAGATCGGCTCGGTGATGTTCGGCAAGCGGCTCGAGGACGGGACGGAGACCTATCACTCGCTCGAGCTGGTCCGGCTCGCCTTCCCGCGCCGCGTCTACACCCAGAGCCACTTCGACTACGCGGCGGAGGTGATCCTGGAGCTCGCGGCCCGGGCGCGCGAGGTGCGCGGCGTCCGGATCGTGAAGCAGAGCCAGTACCTCCGCCACTTCACCGCGGAGCTGCGCTGGGCGTGAGCGCGCCGGCGCGCGGGCGCCGGACCCGCGGGGCGAGCCCCTCGACGACGCCGTATGCAGGCCACCTCCGGCCGGCGAGGACGGGGCCGTTCCCGGGTGCCGCGCGAGCCCGCGGGCGCGGGCCGCGCGGCAGGGGCGGGCCACTTCCGTGCGAGCCACGGGCGCGGCCCACGCGGCAGGGGCGGGTCACTTCCTCACCGGCGCCTCGAACGCGCGCACCTCCTCGGCGCTCGGCGACGGGTCGGCGTCGGGCGCCGAGGGCGGCGTCGCCGCGGCGTGCAGCTCCGGGGCGGGGGCGGCGAGGTACGCGGCGGGGGGCGGCACGACGCGCAGCGTGTCTCCCTCCTCGCCCGCGCTCCCGCGCGAGCAGGCGGAGGCGGCGGCGATGGCGGCGAGCAGGGCGAGGGGGACGAGGGGCAGGTACAGGCGGGGCATGGAGTCCTCGGTGATAGGGTTCGAGGACGAGGGTTGCAGCGGCCGTGCCCGCGCGTGCGGCCGCCAGCGGCGCCCCGCAGCCCCTGAGCTGCAACCGTTTCCGGCGGGGCCGGCGGCCGGCGTGGCGCGGTGGACACGCCGCCGCCGTTCCCCGGGACACACGCATCCGCCCGGACGCAAGGTGCACCGCGAGCGCGTCCGGCAGCGCCTCGGCGCCACGACCGGGCCGCGGGCGTCGAAGCCTGCGGGGGCCGGAGCCGAGCGGGCGAGGGTGCGTGGACGGGCGTGAGTCGCGCGCTCCCTCTCCTCGCCGCGTCCGGGAGGGGCGAAGGCCCGTCCGTGGCGAGACGGCGGCGCGCGGAGCGGGTATCGACGGCGGGTGCCTACCTCCGCTCGCCCGCGCGCGGCCATCGCCGCGAGCCTCGCCTCGATCGCGCGGGGGCGTCTCGGCGCGCCCGCGCCCCTGGCCTCTCCCTAGCCCGCCACGGCGCCGTGTTCGTCGCGCTCTCGAAGCTGCTCGACCTCCTCGTGGCGCCGCTCACCTGGGCGCTGCTGCTCGGCCTCCTCGCGCTCCTCCTGCGCCGGGCGGGGCGCACACGGGCCGCGCTCGGCCTGGCGGCGCTGCTCGTGCTCGCGCTCTTCTCGTCGGGCCCCGTCGCCGCCGCCCTGAGCGGGCTCGCCGAGGCCGGGGCGCCCCGCACCTACCGGCCGGAGGTGGTCTACGACGCCGCGGTGGTGCTCTCGGGCATGGTGGACACGGACGCCTCCGCCGCGAGCGGCGAGGCGGAGCTCACGCGCGCGGCCGACCGCATCGTCCGCGCGCTGGAGCTCTTCCGCGCCGGGCGCGTGCGCCTGCTGCTCCTGTCCGGGCGCGACACCTCCCCGCGCGCCGGAGAGCCGTCGGAGCCGGAGTTGCTGCGCGACCGGCTCGTCGCCTGGGGCGTGCCCGCCGACCGGATCGTCGTCGAGACGGAGAGCCGCAACACGCGCGAGAACGCGGTGGAGTCGGCGAAGCTCCTCGCGGCGCGCGGGGCGGGGAGCGTGCTGCTCGTGACGAGCGCGGCCCACGCGCGGCGCGCGCTCGGCTGCTTCCGTGCGGCGGGGCTCTCGCCCGACGTCCTGCCGGTCGATCGCCGCGCGGGCGCGCCGGGCAGGGCCGCGTGGCTACCGCGCGCGGGCGCGCTCGAGACGAGCACCGGCGCGCTCCGCGAGCTCGCGGGGCGCGCCGTCTACTTCGTGCTCGGGTACACGCGCTGAGCCGTCAGGGGAGCTTGTCGGCGGCGACGCGGACGGGCAGCGACGGCGCGGGCACGCGCCCCGCGACGGCGGCCAGCTCGCGGTGCGTGCGCGCCGCGTGCACGTCGATCCAGGCCGGCAGCCAGGAGGCGAGCCGCGCCTCGCGCACGGAGGCGATGCCGCGCGCCTCGAGGGCCTCGGCGAGACCGTCGAGGTCCTCGATGAGGCGCAGGTGCTCGTGGCGGTGGCGGACCAGGCTGCGGTCTCCGGCGGCGCGCAGGCGCGCCTCCTCCTCGGCGAACTGCACGGCGGCCGCGCCGCGCACGAGGTCGAGCCGCGCGCCGACCTCCTCCACGTTGCCTGCGCGGATCGCGTCGCCGAGCTTGTTGACTCGACGTACGAGCTCCTGCTGCTGGGCGTCGATGGAGGGGAAACCGACGGCGTGCCCGGAGTGCCACTGGATCCGCATGCACTTCCTCCTGAACGAGAGCGTGACGATTGGGGAGCGAGATGATGCGATGGAGCCGCGCTCCGCCGCAACGGGTTCGGGCCACCGCAGCGCGTCGGACCCCTTCAGGATCCGGACCGCTCCGCTCCACGCCGGATGCGGACTCGAGCGCTCCACCACGCGCGCCGCGCGCGCGGCCCGGCGCGCTCAGGCCTCGCCGGAGAGCGGGTGCAGGTGATCGACCGAGCCGCGGCCGTGGCCGACCGTGTACGAGCGGCGGAGCCCCTCGACGAGATAGGCCTTCGCGCCACGCACCGCGTCGAGGAGCGTCGCGCCGCGCGCGAGCCGCGCGCAGATGGCGGCCGAGAGCGTGCAGCCGGTGCCGTGCACGTTGTCCGTCTCGATCCGCGGTCCGGGGATGTCGACCAGCGAGGCGCCGTCCCAGAGCACGTCCACGCCGTCGGCCCGCGCCCCGCCCTTCACGAGCACGGCCCGCGCGCCGAGCGCCCCGAGATCGCGCGCGGCCGACCGCATGGCGGCGAGCCCGTCGACCGGGCGGCCGAGCAGCACCGAGGCCTCGTGCAGGTTCGGGGTGAGGAGCGCCGCCTTGGGGAAGAGCCGCTCGACGTACGCCCGCTCCGCCGCCGCGTCGAGGAGCCGGTCGCCGCTCTTCGCGACCATCACCGGGTCCACCACGAGCGGCCCGAGGACGAAGCGCTCCACCGCCTGCGCGACGGCCGCGACGATGGCGGCGTTGGCGAGCATGCCGGTCTTGGTGGCGGCGACCCGCATGTCGGTCGCGACGGCCTCGATCTGCGCGACCACCATGGCCGGCTCCAGCGCCACCCAGGCCGAGACGCCGACGGAGCTCTGGGCGGTGACGGCCGTGATGGCGCTCGTCCCGTGGAGCCGGTGGGCGGCGAACGTGCGGAGATCCGCCTGGATGCCGGCGCCGCCGCCGGAGTCCGAACCCGCGATCGTGAGGGCGACCTTCATGCCCAGAACCTAGCGCACCGCCCGTCCCGCGGGGTGACCCCCCGGGACGGTCGGGCCCCGGCCAGGGTCGCCGCCGCGGCGGGACGAGGCCTAACATCCCGCGCGATGAAGCGCCTGCTCTGCCTCCACGGTCACTTCTACCAGCCGCCCCGCGAGAACCCGTGGATCGAGGAGATCGAGGTGCAGGACTCGGCCGACCCGTTCCACGACTGGAACGAGCGGATCGCGGTCGAGTGCTACGGCCCGAACGGCGCGGCGCGGCTCAAGAGCGCGGCCGACCGGATCACCGACATCGTGAACAACTACGTTCACCTTTCGTTCAACTTCGGCCCCACGCTCCTCTCCTGGCTCGAGCGCCACCGGCCGGACGTCCACGCCCTGATCGTCGAGGCCGACGTGCGCAGCGTCGCGGAGCGCGGGCACGGCAACGCCCTCGCGCAGGGGTACAACCACGCGATCCTGCCGCTCGCCTCGCCGCGCGACCGGCTCACCCAGATCCGCTGGGGGCTGGCCGACTTCCGCCGGCGGTTCCACCGCGACGCCGAGGGGTTCTGGCTGCCGGAGACGGCCGCGGACTCGCCCACGCTCGAGGCGCTCGCGGGGGAGGGGATCCGCTTCACCGTGCTCTCGCCCTACCAGGCGCTGCGCGTCCGGCCGCCGGGCGGGACGTGGCAGGACGCGACCGGCGCCCGGTTCGACCCGACGCGGCCGTTCCGCGTGAGGGCGGGCGCGCGCGAGATGATCGTCTTCTTCTACGACGGCCACATCGCCCGCGAGATCGCCTTCGGCGACGCGCTCGGCTCGCCCGACGCGCTCGTGCGCCGGATCGAGGGCGGTTACGACGCCGCTCGCGGGCACGACGAGGTGCTCACCATCGCCTTCGACGGCGAGACCCTCGGCCACCACAAGAAGGGCGGCGACGAGGTGCTCGCCGCGGCGCTCCGCCGCCTCGGCCGGCGCAGAGACCTCGAGGTGGTGAACCTCGCGCAGGCGCTCGAGCGGCTCCCCGTGGAGTGGGAGGCGGAGATCGTCGAGCGCTCCTCCTGGAGCTGCGCGCACGGGATCGAGCGCTGGCGGAGCGACTGCGGGTGCAACGTGGGGGGGGAGCCCGGCTGGCGCCAGGCCTGGCGCGCGCCGCTGCTCGCCGCCCTCGAGGCGCTGCGCGACGGGCTCGCCGAGACCTACGCGCGCGAGGCGGCGGCCTTCTTCCCCGATCCGTGGGCGACCCGCGACCGGTACGTGGCGGTGGTGGCCGACCCGGAGCGGCGCGACGCGGCCGACTTCGTCGCCACCGAGGCGGGCCGGCGCCTCGAGCCGGAGGCGCTCGCGAAGGCGCTGCGGCTGCTCGAGCTGCAGCGCCACTCGCTGCTGATGTTCACGAGCTGCGGCTGGTTCTTCGCCGAGATCTCCGGGCTCGAGACGGTGCAGGTCATGAAGTACGCGGCGCGGGCGGTCCAGCTCGCGCGCGAGGCGGCCGGGGTGGACCTCGAGCCCGCCTTCGAGGAGGCGCTCGCGCGGGCCCCGTCGAACGACCCGGCGGTCGGGGACGGCCGGCGCGCCTATCGCGAGCTGGTGAAGCCGAGCGTGGTGAGCCTCGAGGGCGTGGGCGCGCACCTCGCGATGTCGAGCGCGGTGCGCGAGACGCCGGAGTCGGGGCGCGTCTTCGGCTACCGCTACCTGCTCAACGGGCGGCGCAGCGCCGAGACCGGGCCGATCTGGCTCGCCGTCGGGCGGGTGCAGCTCGAGAGCCCCTTCACCTCCGAGACGCTCGACGCGCTCTACGGGGTGCTCCACTTCGGCGCGGCCGACTTCCGCTGCGGGCTCGTGCCGTACCGCGGCCCGGTGCACCACCGGGAGGTGGAGGAGTCGCTCTTCTCGCACCTGCAGACGCTCCCCCTCGCGCAGCTCCTCCGCGAGGTGGACCGCCACTTCGCCGGGCGGGACTACACGCTGCGCGACCTCTTCCTCGACGAGCGGCGGCGGGTGGCCGAGGTGCTCCTCGAGGACACGATGCGCCGCTACGAGGACGACTACCTCGAGATCTTCGACGACAACCGCCGGCTGATGGAGTTCCTCCGGGAGATCGACTCGCCGATCCCCGGGCCGCTGCGCGTCGCGGCCGACGTGACCCTCACGCGGCGGCTGCTCGACGTGACGGGGCGCGCGCTCGAGGGCAAGGTCGGGCTCGCCGAGGCGGAGGAGGTGCTCGTGTCGACCGTGCGGGAGGCGCACCGGCTCGACGCGCGGCTCCACCTCGTGAAGGTGCGGGCCGACGTCGAGGCGCTCGTGAACGCCCGGCTGCAGGCGCTCGTGCGGGGGCGGGGGGCCTCGGCGCGGGCGGCGGAGCTCGCCGGCATCCTCGACCTGGCGCAGCGGCTCGGGCTGTGGCTCGACCTCTGGGACGCGCAGAACCGGCTCTGGGCGTGGGCGGGCTCCTCGCCCGTGACGCTCGACCGGGAGCTCATGGCGGAGCTGGCGCGCCGGCTGTGGTTCGACGAGGCGACGCTCCTCGCCCGGGCGGGTTACGCGGCACCCGCGATGCCGACGGGTTAGGTCGGCGTCGTTCGCGCGGAGGGGCTTGCGGAGAGCGCCCCCGCTTCGGCTACGATGTGCGCTTCCGCTTCGCTTCGTCCGCTGCACGGCGCCCACCCTCGGGGCGACCGGATCCCCAGGCTGTCATACCCGAGGTGAACACCCATGTCCCAGGAAGCGAACCCGCTGGACCTCACCGAGGCCCAGCGCGCGGCCATCCGCGCGCTCGGCAAGGACGAGCAGGTCATCTCCGCCCCCGTCTGGCTCGCCCAGCGAGCCCACGTGGCGAACGACGCCGTCGAGCGCCAGTTCGCGGCGCAAGACCCCGAGGGCTTCTGGCGCGAGAAGGCGAAGCTCGTCGACTGGATGCGGCCGTTCGAGGAGGTGATGCGCTTCGACCCGCCGAAGCACGAGTGGTTCGTGGGCGGGAAGCTCAACGCCACCGTCAACTGCATCGACCGGCACGTGTTCGGCGACCGGCGCCTCAAGGCGGCCTTGATCTGGGTCGGCGAGGACGGCGAGGAGCACACGTACACGTACAACCGGCTGTACCGCGAGGTGAACCGCTTCGCGAACGCGCTCAAGAAGCTCGGCGCGAAGAAGGGCGACCGGGTCGTCATCTACATGCCGCTCTGCCCCGAGGGGATCATCGCGATGCTCGCCTGCGCGCGCATCGGGGCGATCCACTCGGTGGTCTTCGCCGGCATGGGCACCCAGGCGCTCCGCAGCCGGATCGAGGACTCGGGCGCGAAGGTCGTGATCTGCTCCGACTACACCCACCGGCGCGGGAAGAAGCTCGCCCTCAAGCCCACGGTGGACGAGGCGGTGCGCGACCTCTACTCGGTGGAGCACGTGGTGGTGCACCGGCGCGGCTCGCGGCCGGGAGACGCGCCGTTCACCTTCGAGTCGGAGCGCGAGCACGACTTCTACGACATCCAGGACGGCCACGCGATCCACTGCCCGCCCGAGCCGATGGACGCGGAGGATCCGCTCTTCATCCTCTACACGTCGGGCACGACCGGGAAGCCGAAGGGCGTGGTGCACACGACGGGCGGCTACCTCGTCGGCACGACCTACCTCGCGCGCGCCTACTACCAGATCAAGGACAACGACATCTACTGGTCCACCTCCGACATCGGCTGGATCGTGGGTCACTCCTTCATCGTGTACGGCCCGCTCTCCTGCGGCGCGACCGTGTTCGCGCGCGAGGGCGTGCCCGACTACCCGTCGCCGGACGTCACCTGGGAGCTGTGCGAGCGGTACGGCGTGGACGTGATGTTCACCGCGCCGACCGCGGTGCGCATGTGGATGAGCCACGGCGGCGACGCGCCGTCGCGCTACGACCTGCGCAAGCTGCGGCTCATCGCCTGCGCGGGCGAGCCGCTCAACCCGGAGGCGCACCACTGGGCCCAGCGCCACCTCGTCGGGCAGTCGAAGGGGATGGTGGTCGACAACTGGTGGCAGACCGAGATCGCCGCGCCGGTGCTCGGCACGATGCCCACCTTCGACGCGCGGCCCGGCAAGGTCGGCAAGCCGATGCCGGGCGCCGACGTGGCGGTGGTCGACGCGCAGGGCAAGCCGGTGGCGGACGGGCAGGGCGGGCTGCTCGTGATCCGCAAGCCGCTGCCCTACATGCTGCGGACCGTCTGGAACGACCACGCGCGCTACGAGAAGTACTGGTCGCAGATCCCCGGGGTGTACACGGCAGGTGACATCGCGTTCCGCGACGGCGACGGCTACTTCGCCGTGCTCGGCCGCGCCGACGACGTGATGAACGTCGCGGGCCACCGGATCGGCACCGCCGACGTCGAGTCCTCGCTGCTCCGCCACCCGGCGGTCGCGGAGAGCGCCGTCGTCGGCCTGCCCGACCCCGTCAAGGGCGAGCGGATCAAGGCGTACGTGGTGCTCCGCGCGGGCGTGCCCCAGGGCACGGGCGTGATCGCGTCGCTGAAGGACCACGTGCGGCAGGACCTCGGGCCGATCGCCACCCCCTCGGACGTCGAGCTCCGGACGTCGCTGCCGAAGACGCGCTCCGGCAAGATCATGCGCCGCTACCTCAAGGCGGTGGAGATGGGCCAGGATCCGGGCGACGTCTCCACGATGGCAGACTGAGCTGCGGCGGAGCGCGCGGGTGGGAGCGCGGGCCACCTCCGGCCCCGCGCTCCGCCCTTGCCTGGTTTCCGGTCCGTGTACAATGCGCCCCCGCCGGCCGTCCCTGCCGGCTCGGAGGCGCTCGATGACCCGGACCGAGAAGACGCTCGCCGTGCACCTCGCGACCGCGCTGGCGGCCGCCATCGCGCTCGCCGTCCTGCAGGCCGTGGCGGGCGGCATCGTCGCGCGCGGCCTCGACGTGGCCGACGCCGACCTCTGGGCCGACCTCGGCGTCCGCCGCTTCACGGTCTACAAGCTGGCGCTCTTCCTCGCCCTCTTCCCGCTGGTGCTCCAGGCGTTCCGCGGGGACGGGGCCCGGCGGCTCGCCGCCGGCCTCGCCGCGTCCGCGGCGCTCGGCTGGCTCGGGACCGAGGTCCTCTTCGCCGATCGCGCCCTCGGCGCCCTGTTCCTGCTCGCCGGCGTGGCCGCGACGCTCGCCAGCACCTTCGAGGGCGTCCGGCGTCTCCTCGCCGCGGAGGTCCTCGGCCTCGCGGCCGCGGCGACGGCGCTCGCCTCCGCCGGCCAGTCGCTCCTCGAGGGGCGCGTCTTCTTTGCCATGCTCGTGGTCGGGCTCCTGTTCTGCGGCCCGGTCGTGGCCGCGGCGGTGGCGCTGCCCGACGCCGTCGAGCGGGTGCTCGAGCCCGGCGGGCGATGACGCGCAACCCGCCGCGCCTCGCCCGCGCGCCGGCGACCCCTCGGCGCGTTGGCGGCCTCGGCGCGCGGGGGCTAGGCTCCGCTCCGTGATCGCGCCGCACGTTCCCCCCGACCCGGACGGCTCGAGCTCCCCGGCCGACGCGGTCGAGGCGGCCCTCGCGGTCTACCTGGGCCCGCTCACCGCCCGCAGCGCAGTCCGCACCATCGCGCACGGCGTGCTCGGGCGCCGCCCGGACCAGATCACCCGCGCCGAGGCCCCGCGCTTCGTCGAGGCGTTCCGCCCGATGCTGCGCACCCTGCTCGGCGACGCCCCCGCGGACCACCTGATCCGCGAGCTCACGGAGGCCGTGCGATGAGACCCCAGCCCCTGCTCGCGCTCCCGCTCCTCGGCGCGGCGCTGGTCGGCCTCCTCTCCACCGTCGCGGGCGGGCCGCGCCTCTGGCTCGCCACCGCCATCGCGGCGCAGGCGCTCGCCGCGGGCGGCTGCCTCGCCGCGGCGGCCGCGCTCGGCCGGCGCGACTTCATGTTCAAGGCGTGGGCGCTCTACGCGCTCTCGCACGCGCTCCCCGCCGCGCGCCGGCTCGTGCTCGGGACCGGCTTCTGGTGGCAGGACGAGCGGCCGCTCGCGGCCGTGCTCGACGCCGCCTACATCCTGGTCGTGAACGGCGCGCGCGTCGCCGGCTCGCTGCTCTTCGTGATGGCGCTCGCCCGGGCCGGGCTCGGCGCGGCGGCCGCTGCGCGTTCCCGCGGCGGCGGGATCCTCGTGACGCTCGGGGGGCTGGGCCTCGGCGTGCTGACCCTCCTCGCCTACGTGCAGAGCGCGCTCGCCGCGGGGACCCCGCGCGGCGCCTTCTGGGGCGGCGTCGCCATCGCGGCCGACACCGCCTGCTTCCTGCTCGTGGTGCCGCTCGCGCGCATCGCCGGCGCCTTCCGCGGCGGCGTCCTCGAGGCCCCCTGGGCCTTCCTCGCGGCGGCTAACCTCGGCTGGCTCGTGTACGACGCCTCTCGGACCGCGGCGCGGCTCGCGGGCTGGGGCGACGGCGCGCGCGGGGCCAGCGAGGCGGTGCTCGCCGCGGCGTGCCTGTGCGCGCTCGCCGCGGGGCTCGCGCACCGCGCGGCGGTGGCCCACGCGAAGGCATCCGCGGCCGTCCTCGCCTGAGCCGCGCGCGCCGGCCCGGCAGCCCGCCCGCGGCGGCGCGCGGTCCGCCGGGTCAGCTCCGGCGCGCGCGCAGGAGCGCGCGCAGCTCGGCGAGATCGAGCGGCTTCTCGAGGCAGCGGTTCGGGACCGAGGCGAGGAACGCCTGCTCACGCGGCGTGAACGCCCCGCCCGTCATGAAGACCAGGCCGGCGGCGGCGGCGGGGTCGATGGCGGAGAGCCGCGCGTGCAGCTCGGGCGCGGGCAGCTCCGGCATCATGACGTCGCACAGCACGAGGTCGAAGCGCTCTCCGCGCGCGAACCGCGCGAGCGCGGCGCGGCCGGAGGGCTCGACCTCCGCGTCGGCCACGTCGCGCAGGAGCCGCTGGATCGCGCGCCCGACGAGCGGCTCGTCGTCCACCACGAGGAGCCGCGGCCGCGAGGCGGAGCTAGGGGGGGAGGGGGCCGGCGCGCGCGCGGTCGGCGGCGCCGCCTCCGGCGACGGCGCGTGCGCGGGCGCGGTCGGCAGCGCGGCCTCCGGCGACGGCGCGTGCGCGGCGGCGGGTGCGGCCGCGGGGAGGGTGACGCGCATGACGGTGCCGCGCGGAGCGTGCGGCAGCGCGACGACCTCCCCGCCGAGCGGGCCGAGGACGCGCCGGACGATCCAGAGCCCGAGCCCGGTGCCCTCGCCGGCGCGCTTGGTCGTGAAGAACGGCTCGAAGATCCGCGGCAGCACGTCGGGGGCGATGCCCGTCCCGGTGTCGGCCACCTCGAGCGCGATGCGGCCGCCCTCGGCGCGCGCCGAGACGCGGATGACGTTGTCGCTCGCGGCGCCGTGCGGGATGGAGTGGGCGGCGTTCGTGAGCAGGTTCAGCATCACCTGCCCGAGCCGGGCCTCGCTCGCGGCGGCGGGCGGGAGCCCGTCGGGGAGGTCGAGGGCGAGCGCCGCCCGGGCCCGGATCTCGCCGGCGGCGATCGCGGCCGCGCTCCGGACCGCGTTCGCCGCGTCGCACGGGCCGCGGTCCGCCTCCTCCCCGAGGGAGAGGGTGCGCAGGTCGCGCATCAGCGCCTGGATCCGGCGGAGTCCCGACGCGACCTCGCCGACCGCGTCGGCCGCCTGCTCCGGGGCCGCCGGGAGGCCACGAGCCGGCGCCTCGCCGAGCCGCGCCTCGAGGTAGGCGACGTTCGCGAGGACGTAGGTGAGGGGCGTGTTGACCTCGTGGGCCACCGCCGCGGCGAGCGCGCCGATGGAGGCCATCCGGTCCTGCGCGGCGAGCTGCGCGAGCAGCTCCTCCTCCCGCCGCAGCGCCGCCTCGCGGTCGCTCACGTCGTGCGGCAGGATGAGCTCGCACGCGCGCCCGCGGTAGACGGCGGGGGACGAGATGATCTCCACGGGGAAGACGCGCCCGCCCTTCGTCCGGTGGCGCCACCCGAACGAGCGGGCGGGGGCGGCCGGGAGGCGGGCGGTCGCCTCGCGGAGCCGCAGCCGGTCCTCGGCCGGCCGGATGTCCTCGAGCGTCATCGAGAGGAACTCGTCGCGCGAGAAGCCGTACTTCTCGACCGCGGCGTCGTTCACCCCGAGGAAACGCAGGGTGTCCACGTCATAGAACCACAGCGGGTTCGGGTTCCGCTCGAACAGGAGGCCGGCGCCCGGCTCCACCGCGCCCGCCGCGCGGGTGCGTGCGGCGGCGTCGATGGCGGCCGCGAGCACGTCGTCCCCGGGCGCGCCCGGCAGCGCGAGCGCCGCGCCCGCCTCGAGCGCGGCCCGCGCCGCGGCGAGGTCCGGCGCGAGCGCCAGCACGGCGGCGGCCTCGCCGCGGGCGTGCTCGCGGACGCGCCGCACGAGCGCCGCGGCGTCGCCGCCCGGGTCCTCGACGACGATCAGGTCGGGTGTGGGGGGGCGGGCGAGCCGCTCGAGGGCCTCGGCGCCGGTCGCGACGCGCTCGACGTCTCCGCCGCCCACGCGCACGAGCGCGCAGGCCGCCTCGAGGTTCGGGCCCCCACCCACGCCGAGACAGCGCACCATCGGCCTCAACGTAACAGGCGGCGCGATCGTGCCGGGTGCCCCGGACGCGGGACGGTCTGCGATTCGATCGCCCGCGACGGGGGTGCGCGCTCGTGCCACATGGTGGAAACGGGTTGAACTCGCTCGCCGCCGCCACCATGGAACGCGCCGCGATGGATCCGGTGCTGGAGTTCGACGGGGTGAGCCGCGAGTACCGGACGGAGGGCGGCCAGGTGCTGCGCGCGCTGCGCGGCGTCTCGGGCGCGATCGCGCCCGCCACGGCGGTCGCGGTCACGGGGCGCAGCGGCTCGGGCAAGTCGACGCTGCTCCACCTCGCGGCCGGCATCGACGCGCCGAGCGGCGGCGACGTGCGGCTCCTCGGGCGCTCGCTCGGCGCGCTCGGCGACGGGGAGCGGACCCGGCTGCGCCGGGACCACGTCGGGCTGGTGTTCCAGTTCTTCCACCTGCTCCCCCACCTCTCGGTGCTCGAGAACGTGCTCGTCCCGGCGCTCGTGGCGGGCGATCCGGTGGCGGCCGCGGCGGCGCGGGGGCGCGACCTGCTCGAGCGCGTCGGGCTCGCCGCGCGCGAGGGCGACGCCGTCGAGAAGCTCTCCGGCGGCGAGATGCAGCGGGTCGCCCTGTGCCGGGCGCTCCTGCGCAGGCCGCGGCTCCTCCTCGCGGACGAGCCGACCGGGAACCTCGACGAGGAGAACGGCGAGAAGGTGATGGCGCTCCTCCTCGGCCTCGCGCGCGACGAGGGGAGCGCCGTCCTCTACGTCACCCACAGCCGCGAGCTCGCCGCGCGCGCGGACGCCGTCTGGACGCTCCACTCCGGCCTGCGCGAGCCGGGCTAGCCGCGGTGCGCCGCTACCTCGTCCGTGCCGCCGTGAAGGAGCTGCGCGCCGGGCGCGCCCTGTTCGTCCTCGCGGTGGCGGGGGTGGCGCTCGGGGTTGCGTCCGTCCTCTCGATCCAGATCCTGAACCGGAGCGCGCTCGGGGCCTTCTCCGGGACGGTGCGCGCCGTCTCGGGCGAGGCGGACCTCTCGGTGGTGGGCTGGGCCGGCGCGCTCGACGAGGCGCTCTACCCGGAGGTGCTGGCGGTCCCCGGCGTCGCGTCGGCGGTGCCGCTCTGGCGCGCGCCGGTCGCGCTCGCGGGCGGCGCGGGGCTGCTCGACCTCGTCGGCGCCGACGTGCTCGCGGCGGTGCGGGCGCCGTGGCGGCTCCGGGAGGGCGGCGCCGCCGACGCGCTCGGGCGGCCGGGCTGGGTGGCGGTGACGCCGGAGCTCGCCGCCGAGCTGGGCTGGGCGCCGGGCCACCGCTTCGAGGTGTCGCTCGGGTCGCGGCGCGCCACGCTCGAGGTCGGCGCCCTCGTGGACTTCCGCCGGGTGGCCCCGCTCGCGAGCCGTCGCCTCGCGGTGATGGATCTCGGCCAGGCGCAGGGCCTCCTCGGCACGCGCGGCCGCATCCACCAGATCGACGTGGTGGCCGCGGAGGGGGTGGCGCCCGCGGCGCTCGCGGCGCGGCTCTCGGCGCGCCTCGGGGAGCGCGCGCGGGTGGTCGCGCCCGAGCAGCGGACGGCGGAGGCCGCCGGGCTCCTCGCCGCGTTCCGGCTGAACCTGACGGCCCTCTCGCTCGTGTCGCTCCTCGTGGGCGGGTTCCTCGTCTACGCCTCCGTGCGGGCCTCGCTGGCACGGCGCCGCGAGGAGCTCGGCATCCTGCGCGCGGTGGGTGCCACGCGCGGCCAGGTCGTCGCCCTCGTCCTCGGGGAGGCGGCGCTGCTCGGCGCGGCGGGCACGGCCGCCGGCCTCCCGCTCGGCTGGCTCGCGGCGCGCGCCAACGTGGCCGCGGTGAGCGGCACCCTCCGCAACGTCTACCTGCTCGAGGGGATCGAGCGGGTGACGGTCGGGCCGGGGCTCCTCCTCCTCGCCGCGGCGACCGGGGTGCTCGGCGCGGTGGCGGGCGCCATCGCGCCCGCGCTGGACGCCGCCCGCCGGGATCCGCGCGCGCTCCTCGCCTCGATCACGCTCGAGGAGCGCGCCGGCGTGCGGTCCGGACGCGCCCTCGCCGCGGGCGGCGGCGCCCTCGCGGCGGCGGTGCTCTTCCACGCGCTCGCCGGGCGCGCCTGGGCGCCGTCGGGCTTCGTGCTGGCGCTCGGCGTGCTCGCCGCGGTGCCGCTCGCCGCGCCGGCCGCGCTCCGCCTCCTCGCGCGCGCCGGGCGGGCCCGGCGGCTCGGCGTCCGCTACGGCGTGCTCACGCTCGGCGCTCGGCCCTCGGCGGCGGCGGTCGCGGCGGGGGCGCTCGCCGTCGCTGTCGCGATGCTCGCCGGGGTGACCGTGATGGTGGGCAGCTTCCGGTCGTCGGTCGTCGGCTGGCTCGATCGCACCCTCGCCGCGGACGTCTACGTCACCACGCCGTCGTGGCGGCTCGCCCGGAGCGAGGCCACGCTCGCGCCCGAGGTGGTCGCGCGGCTGCGGGCGGAGCCGGGGCTGCGCGCCCTCGACGTGCTGCGGCAGGTGCAGACGCAGGGGCCGGGCGGGCGCATCACCGTGAGCGGGATCGACGCGGCGCTGCCGGGCGGCGAGCGGCGGGCGGAGCTGGTGTCGGGGGACGCCGCCCTCGCGATGCGCGCGCTCCGCGAGGGGGGCGCCGCGCTCGTGTCGGAGCCGCTCGCGCGGAAGGCGGGGCTCGGGCCGGGGGCGACGCTCGCGGTGCGGGGGCCGTCGGGCGAGGCCCGCTTCCCGGTGGCGGGCGTCTACCGCGACTTCGGGAACGAGGCGGGGGCGGCGCTCCTGGATCTCGGCACGTTCGCCCGGACGTTCGGGGAGGGGCCTCCGTCCAACGCCGCGCTCTACCTCGCGCCGGGGCTGGACGCCGAGGAGGCCGTCGAGCGGCTGCGCGCGGCGCTCGCCGGGCACGCGCTCCAGATCCGCTCCAACCGGACGCTGCGGGGCGAGGTCCTCGCCATCTTCGAGCAGACCTTCGCGGTGACGCGGCTCCTCCAGGTCATGGGGCTCCTCATCGCCGCCGCGGGGGTGGCGCTCTCGCTGCTCGTGCTCGCGCGCGAGCGGCGGGCGGAGCTCGCCCTCTACCGGGCGCTCGGCGCGACCCGCCCGCAGCTCTTCCGCGTGTTCCTCGGGCGCGGCCTCGCCATCGGCGTCGCGGGGCTCGCGGTCGGCGGCGCGGGCGGCGCCGCGCTCGCGCTGGTGCTCGTGCGGGTGGTGAACCCCGCGTTCTTCGGCTGGACCCTCGGAGTTCACGTACCGTGGAGCGCCCTCGCGGGGCAGGCCCTGGCGATCCTCGCCGTGGCGGTCGTCGCGAGCCTGTGGCCGGCGCTCGCGGCGAGCCGCACGCCTGCGGCGGAGCTCTCGCGTGATGCGCTCTAGGCTGCTCGTGCTCGCGGCGTGGTTCGCGACCGCTGCCCCGACCCCGACCCCGACCTCGATCCCGACCCCGACCCCGACCCCGACCCCGACCCCGACCCCGACCTCG
>Ga0184637_10001371_pt1 | contig 16584 bp, 14 predicted proteins | sample PLM3_127_b2_FD_133143 | JGI IMG/M metagenome (GOLD analysis project Ga0184637, IMG submission 133143) | Groundwater sediment microbial communities from an aquifer in East River, Colorado, USA - PLM3_127_b2 | ecosystem: Environmental > Terrestrial > Soil > Riparian zone | place: USA: East River...
CCGCATTCTCGGCGTCCACCACGACGAGGTGGCGGAACCGGCCCTCGTCCATCAGCGCCTTGGCCGCCGAGAGGGAATCGTTCTGCGCGACGGTGCGCACGTCCCGGGTCATCACATCGGCGACGGTCCAGTCGATGGCCAGCTTGGGCCGCTCGGGAGCGTTGGTGCGTGGCTGCTTCCGGCTGCTCGTGGCCGGCGCGGAGCGCGGCCGCGCGCGCTGCGCCGAGTTCCCACCGAGCGCGCTGCGCCCGCGCTGGAGGGCATCCTCGAGCTCTTCGCGCAGCCGTTCGATCTCCCGCTCCAGCGCCGCCGGAGTCGCGCAGTCGGCCGTGATCGTCGAGGCGCTTCCATCCCGGGTGCAACCCTGCGTGCTGACCACGGCAATCCGCACCACCGACTGCGATCTCTCTCCCCGACCGGTCGTCTCCGTGTCGAGATCGAGGCTCTTCTCCCGATCCATGTAGACCTCCTTGCGTCGCCATCCGGTCAGGGGAGGACCGTGGTGGCGAGATGGGTTCGGCGGCGGAGCTCTGCCGCGATCTGCTCCAGCGTCGCGGCGTCCGCGCGGCGCACCGTGGGGTCGAGCGGCGGCTCGGCGGTTGTCGTCACATAGACGCGAGCGGGTCGCAGCTCGGCGAGCCGCGCGAGCCATTCGCTGACGTCGCGCTCGTTCGCGTTGCCCCCGGGACCCTCGACGAACACCGACTCCACCGAGTAATCGGAGAGCTGGCGCAGCGCCGCGGCGATCGCTTCGTCAGGCGACGCGTTCTCACGCGGCCGCGAGATCCGGCCGCCGCCGGCATCGATCCGCACCAGGCGTTCGTCGGCGAACTCGACCAGGCGGCGCACCCGGGGCTGGAGCAGGGTCGTCCCGTTGGTGACGATCCGCACCGGAAGCTCGGGGCGGACCCGCCGCGCGGAGAGGACATCGCCGAGCGCGCGCCCGAACTGGGGATGCAGCGTCGGCTCGCCGGGCCCCGAGATCGTGATCGATTCGAGGTCAGAGGCACCGTGCAGCGCGTTCGTCACCGCGGCGCCGACGTCGCCGGCCCGCGGCCAGTGCTGCCAGCGCTGCGCGCGCGGGAACGGGCAGTACAGGCAGTCGAGCGTGCACAGCCTCCCGGCCGTGGGCAGCAGGTTCACGTGCAGCGAGCGGTCGGCGGTTCGCGTGCAGACGGGTCCCCCGACGATCGGGGTGCGGGGGAGCTCCGGTTGGTCCAAAGCACTTCCCTCCTCGCGAGACCTCCTGTGCAGGAACTGCGCCGAAGCGCGCGCGCTCCCGGGACAGCCCCCGCACTGACAACTGTCCCAGAGTGGGACAGTTGTGCTGCCAGTAGCCGCGCTCGCTGCACCGCTCGCGGCACGGCGGTTGCACAGGAGTGGCAGCGATGACGTGGAGATGCGTGGCCATGACAGCGGTCGCGATCGCGGCGCTCGTGCAGCGCGCGGGCGCGCAGGAGCCCGGTCACGATCCGGTGCTCGCCGAGATCGGGGCGCCGATCTTCCAGCGCTACTGCACCTCGTGCCACGGCCCGGACGGACACGGAGACGGCCCCGCCGCGGTGGCGCTGCGCCCGCGGCCGGCCGACCTGACCGCGATCGCATCGCGGCGCGGCGGCGAGTTTCCCACCTCGTCGATCGCGCGGTTCATCGACGGCCGCTTCGAGCTCGCGGCGCACGGATCGCGCGAGATGCCGATCTGGGGCCGGCGCTTCGGCGCCGATGTCCCGGACGCGGAGGTCGGCGAGTCGATCACGCGCGGCAACATCGCATCGCTGGTCGAGTATCTGAAGTCGATCCAGCAGGCACCACTCGCGCCGCTCGAGCCCACGAACGAGCGCGGGGGACCGGAACAGTCCAGCGATCAGAGGTCGGGACGATGAACGTCGAAGCGGATCGTCCGCGATTCGCGGCACGAGCTGCGCTCGCAGCGGTGGCCGTGCTTCTGCTCAGCAGCGCACCGATCCGGGCCGAGGAGCCGGACCCGGTCGAGACGCGGAGAATCATGCGGGAAGTGTTCGGGGCGCTGCAAAAGCTGCTGCCGTTGAGCTTGGACGAGAAGCGCTTCGCCGATCCCGCGCTGCGCCCGGAGATCCTGCAGGCGCTGGGAACGCTCTCGCGGAACGCGGGACGACTCTCGGCGCACGGCGCCGGGCGGGGCGAGAGCTTCGAGTTTCTGTCCCGTTCGCTCGCCCGAGAGGCGGCCGAGATCGAGCGGCGCTATGCCGCGGGCCGGATCCGCGAAGCGCAGTTCGAGCTGCACGAGTTCACCGAGAACTGCGTGGTCTGCCACTCGCGACTGCCCGACGCGAGAGACGCCGAGCTCTCGTCCCGCTTCATGGACGAGGCCGCGATCGCTGCCCTCCCGCTGCCCGAGCGCGCCAACCTCGCGATGGCGACGCGCCAGTTCGAGCGCGCGCTCGCGGCCCACGAGGCGATGCTGACCTCGCCCGAGTTCGACGTCAGCTCGATCGACCTGCTGGGCTACCTCGACGACTACCTCGAGGTGTGTCTGCGCGTGAAGGGCGATTTCGAACGTCCGGCCCGCGCGCTCGCGGCGTTCGCGAAGCGTTCCGATGTGCGCCCGGGCCTGCGCGACGACGTGGTGCAGTGGGTGGCCGATCTGCGCGAGCTCGGTGCGCGCGGTCCGATCGAAGGCCTCGCCGCCGGCCGCCGGCTCGCGCAGGAGGCGGAGGCGGCCGCCGCGAAGCGCGGAGAGCAGGCGCTCCTCGTGCGCTTCCAGGCCGCGTCCGGGACGCTGCAACGCACCGTGGCGTCGCTTCCCGACGGTGACCCGCGCGCCGCAGAGGCCTACTACTGGCTGGGCGTGATCGAGTCGCGCGTCGGCCGCTCGTTCTGGCTCTCGCAGACCGAGCCCTACCTCGAAGCGGCGATCCGCCTGGCGCCGGGCGATCCGCTCGCCGAGCAGGCTTATGCGCGTCTCGAGGAGTTTGTCGTGGCTGGCTACAGCGGCTCGTCGGGCGAGCACGTGCCTGCGGACGTGAAGGCCTGGCTCGAGGAGCTGGCGCGACTCGTCGCGGCGGCGCAAGGCGAGGACCGCTCCTAGACAGACTAGAGCCGATGAGTTCAGGGGGATGCGATGCGGCAAGACCTCGAGAGTTCGATCATCGACAAGCGTGCCCGAAATGCCGCGCGATCGATCCTCGCACTGCTGGTCGCGCTCTGGGGGCTGGGCCTCCCCGCCTGCGTGGACGACGGCCGCGACGGCGCGCCGGGGGCCCAGGGCGATCCGGGTCCGGCGGGTCCCCCGGGCCCGGCCCCTGACGCGGAGCCCACCACCGCGGTCGAGACCTGCCTCGGCTGCCACGGCGAGACCGGCGTGGCTCCCGTGGCCGACATCACGGATCCAGATGACGTCCATTACGTGGATACCGATCCCGACGGGCCGCTCACGCCGTCGGGCTACCGCCGGCTCGTCGTCACGATCACCCAGGTGGATCTCATCGGAACGCGCGTGATCATCGACTACACCGTGGTCGACGAGGCGGGCGATCCGGTCACCGACCACTTCTCTTCCGACGGCCGCTTCTCGATTGCGCGCCTCGATCCGCCTGCGAGCCTCGGCAGCTCGAACACCTGGGTGAGTCTGATCACCCGCATCGAGACCCCGACGCCAGGCGTCGGCACGGGCGACGGATCGAACGAGATCCAGGCCACCACCGAAGCCTTCACCTCGAGCGGCGCGACCTTCCAGAACCTGGGGGCCGGCGCCTATCGCTACTCCTCGCGCTTCAATCCGACGAGCATCCCGGTCATGGCCGGCGACACCCTGCGGGTGGCCATCCAGATCTCCGCGGGCGACCTGCCGGCCGTCAACGGCTGGTGCGACTTCGACGCGAACCTGATGGTGGCCAACGATTGCGTCTCGCCCGTGTCGGACACGCGGGACATCGTGCAGACTGCCACCTGCAACGTCTGCCACGGCGAGACCAACGACGTGCGCCTCGCGCTCCACGGCGGCGGCCGTACCGAGGTCGAGTACTGCGTAACCTGCCACAACCCGGGGACGAAGGACGCGAACAGCGAGAACGTCCTCGACATGAAGGTGTACATCCACAAGATCCACTACGGCTCGTCGCTCACCAAGAAGCCGTACCAGATCTGGGGCTTCGGCAACGAGCTGCGCGACTTCTCGACCATCACCTACACGAAGGACATCGACGACTGCACCAACTGCCACACCGGCGCAGGGGCCGACGTGGACAACTGGAGCCAGGTTCCCACGATCGAGGCCTGCGGCTCCTGCCACGACGACGTGAACTTCGCAACGGGCGCCAACCACGTGGGCGGCGTGCAGACGAACAACTCCTTCTGCGTCAACTGCCATCCGCAGGCCGGGGTGCGCACGGCCGTCATCGCGCCGGTGGAGACAGTCCACTACGGCGTGGCGCGCCGCACGGAGGCGGCGCACTACACCGGCATCGGCAACGGCTACCAGATCAACAACCTGGCCTACAACTCGACTTCGCGGCTACTCACCGTCGACTACTCCGTGGTGCGCGACGGGATCCCGATGAACCTGCAGACGGACCCGCAGTGGACCGCACTCGCGAACGGCGCGAGCCGCCTGCACTTCTCGGTGGGCTGGGATACCGCGGCAGCCGACTACACCAATCGCGGCAGCGGCGCCAATCCCTCCTTGCCGGTGGACATCAACGCGCTCGACTTCACCAGCGCGACCTCGCTCGGCGGTGGGGTCTACCGGGTGACCAAGACGCTGCCCTCGGCCGTCTCCGGCACCGTGACGGTCGCCATGGACGGCCACCCCGCCGCCGATCTCGACGCCAACGGGAGCTTCGACGACCGCATCGCCGTGACGAACGTGCTCTCCCGCATCAAGGTGGCGGGCGGACGCGCCGTCCTGACACCGCGGCGCGCTGTCGTGGACGTTGCGAACTGCAACACCTGCCACGGCGAGGCCGGACGCGGCATCAGCCTGCACGGCAGCAACCGCACCGGGAACATCGAGGTGTGCACCGTCTGCCACAACCCGAACAACACCGACATCAACCGCCGGCCCGCGGACCCGGCGATGGCGCTCGATGGCAAGAAGGAAGAGAGCATCGACATGAAGCGGATGGTCCACCGGATCCACACCGGAGCGGAGTCGGCGGAGGGCTTCGTGCTCTACGGCTTCGGCGGCACCGCGTTCGACTTCAGCCACGTGGACTGGATCGGCAACCGGCGCAACTGCCAGGCGTGCCACCTGCCCGGCACCTACCAGGCCGAGGACGCCGATGCGGCGCTGCCGTCCACGATCGATACCGGAGCCGACCGCTCGACCCCGGACGACGATCTCAACATCTCGCCGATTGCGGCCGTATGCTCCGCCTGCCACGACAACACCAAGGCGAAGGACCACATGGAGCTGCACGGCGCCTCGTTCGCAGCACGCGACGCGGACATCCAGTGACGACTTGAGCGACCCCGCCGCGGCGCGCGTGGGCTGCGGCGGCCTGGCGAGAACCCGAACCCAGCTAGGAGCCGATGCGCGTGCTGCGAACCCATCCCTGGCGCTTCGCAGCCGTGCTCGCGATCGGGGTGGTCGCCTGCGTCTCGACCTGGCCCGCGTTCGAGGATCGCTCGTACCACCGCACCGGGAAGATCGCGGATGCCGAGGTCATCGGCGCCGACGAGTGCCTCTCCTGCCACGAGGACGTGCACGGGCACGCTCCCGCTCCCGAGTACCACGCCGATTGCGAGACCTGTCATGGCGCGGGCAGCGTGCATGCCGAGAGCGAGGAGCCCGCGGACATCCGCTACCCGTCCGACCGCGACTGTCTCACCTGCCACGAGCGCCGGAGCGCGCATCTCGGCTGGGGAAGCTCCGAGCACCGGCGCAGCGGAGTGCTCTGCTCGGACTGCCACGCGACCCACGATCGCGAGCCGAAGCACCTGCGCACGGCGGAGGTGGGTCGCATCGTCGCCGGCCACGCGCAGCGGACGACGCAGCTCTGCGTAAGCTGCCACACCGACGTGGCCTCGCGCCTCGAGCTGCCCTCCCATCACCCGATCGCCGAGGGCATGCTCGACTGCACGGATTGCCACGCGCCCCACGAGAGCCAACGGGTGACACTCGGCGCTCGCACGGAGCTCTGCACCGGCTGCCACCAGGACTACGCCGGCCCGTGGATCTTCGAGCACCCCCCGGCGGCCGAGGACTGCGGCTACTGCCACACGCCCCACGGCGCCGCGTCCCATGCGCTGCTCGAGCCGAGCCAGCCGGGCACCTGCATCTCCTGCCACAGCCTGCCGACGCTCGGCGCGACGCACGATCCCTCGGCTTTCGTCACGAACTGCAGCGACTGCCATAGCGCCATCCACGGGTCCTACACGGATCCGCACCTCCGGAGGTGAGAGCAGCGCCATGCACTGCCGCGCGCTCCTCACAAGCGTGCTCCTTTCGCTCCCGCTCGCCGCAGGCCTCGCGCGGGCCGAGGAGACCAGCGAGGGCGACGGCAGCGGCATCCGCTGGTCCGCGACGCTCCAGGCCGCGCTCCACCAAATCGCGTCGCGCGAGGCCCACGACGACGTCACGGGCTTCTTCGATCAGTACGAGTACATCCCCAACAAGGGGAGCGATCTGCCCGTCGAGCTCGCGCTGAGCGACGCCGCCTTCGACTGGTTCGGCGCCGGCGAGACGCCGCTCCTCCAGTTCCGCCTGAAGAGCCCCACCTCCAACCTCGGGCTCGGCCCCGACATCGATCATCCCTTCCTGAATCAGCGCGCGGAGCTGCTCGGCGGGCACCGCGGCGTCTCGTTCGACCTCGACTACCGGCGCATGCGCACCGAGTCGTTGCGGCTCTTCCCGGACAACGCGGGCTCCGGGCTCACCTTCACCGATCAGGCCGGCAAGAACGACCGCTTCTTCGAAGAACGCACCGGCTTCGACGGCACGCTGCGCTTCCGGCCGGAGCAGGCGTTCACGGGCCTGCCCGAGGGCGTCGCGTGGCTCTCACCCGAGCTCGAGGTGCGCGGCGGCTACCAGGCGCGCGACGGCCAGCGCCAGCTCCGCTTCCTGCTCGCGCCCGGCAACGACTGGATCTCGCGCGATCGGCCGCTCGATCAGGAGGTCGGGGATGTCGGCGGCGGCGTGCTCGTGGCGCCGGGCGGGCTCTTCACGATGCGCCTCGGCGTGGACTACGAGCGCTTCCGGGAGACCGCCTCCACGCTCGTGGAGTCCGATCTCGGCGCTCCCTTCCCCTCCAGCAGCCAGACGATCGGCTTCGTGCCCGATACGGATCGCATCACCGGCGCGGTGCGCGCGCAGAGCCGCTTCGGTGAGCGCGCAGAGATCCACGGCGGCTTCCAGTTCTCGCAGCTCGAGCAGGTGCCTCGCCTCACGCCCGACCAGAGGTCGGTGAACCTCGACAACAACCGCCTGTTCTTCTACTCGGCGAACCTCGCTGGCGATCTCCAGATCGTGGACGGTGTCTCCGCGAACGCCTTCTTCAAGCTCGACGATCGCAACCACGACATCGATCGCGACACGCCGCTCTTCGATCCGGACGGCGGCAGCCAGGTGGACGAGTTCCTCCACCACTGGCGGCGCATCCACGCGGGCACAGAGCTCGTCTACCACTTCTACCGGACCAACCTGGTGGCGCTCGGCGCGCGCGCGGAGTGGGTGGAGCGGGATCTCGACTTCGTCCCCTTCGACCCGGCCGACATCGATCAGCGGATCCTTCCGGCGACAGCGCTGCTCTCGGACGAGACGGAGATGTACACCTTCTATGCGCGCACGGGCCTGCGTCCGCTGCGGGGCCTCACGCTGCGCAGCGAGCTCGGCTACCGCGAGGCGCCCAAGACCGGCTACGTCGTGGATCTCGACAACTACTTCTACGGGAAGCTCGACGCATCCTACGTCGTGCCCATCGAGCCGTCGCTCGTGCTCAGCGCCTTCGCGCGCGGGGGCACGGGCGAGAACCACGATTTCCGCGCGGTCGGCGGGCTGGGTCCGGATCCGCCGGGCCCGAGCCAGGATCGCGACTTCGAGCGCAGCGACTACCTCTGGGGCGTGACGGCGATGACCTCACCCTGGGAGCGAAGCACCGTCTTCGCGACCTTCTTCCAGTCCCGCGACGCGCAGGATTACGACCTCGTCCTCTCCAATCTCCAGCGCTACTTCCAGGACGTCGTACCGCTGACCTTCACCTCGGACGGCCCCGTGGACTATCGCGCCGACGACTTCGGCGTGATCTTCGGTGCACAGGTCGGCATCGGCGAACGCAGCGACGCGGGCCTCAGCTATGCCTTCAACCGCACGCAGACGCGCTACCGCACCAGCGGCTCCGCTTCGGGCGGCATCGAGCAGATCGAGGATGCGAGCCGCATCGACGCCGACATCCATCGCATCGGCCTGACGCTCGGCCGCCGGCTCCTCGACGGCCTGCGCGTCTCGGCGGGCTACCGCTTCGATCTCTACGACGACCGCGCCCCGGTCAACGGCGCAGCTGGCAGCCGGGTGCCCTTCGATCTCGACACCTTCCAGCACACGGTCACGTTGGGGGTGACGCTCACGAGCGAGCTGCTCGACTGAGTGTCGCTACAGCCTGTCCCAGGAGAAAGCGCGAATGGCATCGGACGAACGCGCCCCCGGCCACGAGTGGGAGGAAGCCCAGCTCTCCCGCCGCGATGTGATCGGCATCGGACTGGTGGCGGGAGTCGGTCTCGTCGCCAGCAGCCTGCCCATCGCGCGCTACCTCGCGCCGAGTGCCCTCGGCGGCGGGGCCTCGGATGCGGAGATCCCGATCGATCGACTCGTGGTCTGGCAGGCGGAGCGGGTCCTGGTGCGCGGTGCGCCGATCTACGTGGTGCGCACACCCGACGAGATCCTCGGCTGCTCGGCGATCTGCACCCACCTCGGCTGCATCACCCGCTGGAACCGCACCCAGCGCATCTTCTTCTGCCCCTGCCACGGCGCGCGCTTCGCACCCGACGGGCGCGTGCTCGGCGGCCCCGCGCCCTCACCCCTGCCGCGCTACGAGATCGTGGTGCGGCACGGAAAGGTCCGCATTGGCGAGCCGACGTAGCCGCGCGCTCGACTGGCTCGACGAGCGCACGGGCGTGCGCGGGCTCGTGCGCAAGCAGCTCCTCGAATACCTGATCCCGGCCACCACGAACCGCTGGTACTCCCTCGGCTTCGTGCTGCTCGTGTTCGTGGCGATCCAGCTCGTGAGCGGGTTCCTGCTGCTCTTCTACTACGTGCCGGATGCGTCGCTCGCCTTCGACAGCATCGAGCGCATCATGCACGAGATCCCGTACGGCTGGCTGATCCGCCTGATCCACGTACACGGCGCGAACGCGATGGTGATCGTGCTGCTGCTGCACATGCTGGTGGTGGTCGCGACGAACGCCTACAAGCGCCCCCGCGAGCTGCATTGGCTGACGGGCTGCCTGCTGCTCTTCACCACGCTTGGCCTCTGCTTCACCGGCTACCTGCTGCCGTGGAGCCAGCTCTCCTTCTGGGCCACCACGGTGGGCATGCGAATCGTCCAGAGCGTCCCCTACGTCGGACCGACGATCATGGAGTACTTCCAGGGCGGGACGGTCGTGGGGCCGACCACGCTCGGCCGTGCCTTCGCGTTCCACGCCTCGCTGCTGCCGCTCCTGCTGCTCGTCTTGATCGCCGTCCACATCTATCTGGTGCGCCACACCGGGATCTCGTCGCTACCCGGCGCGAGCCCCGACGCGGTTGCACGCAAGCGCCGCTTCTTCCCGGGCTTCCTGCTCGAGGATGCCGCCGTGGCTCTCGGCTTTCTGGCGGCCTTCAGCGGCGTGCTCTTCTTTCTGCCCCACCTCTACCTGCCGCCCGAGGCCTTCGAGAAGGCGGATCCCTTCACCACGCCGCTGCACGTGAAGCCCGAGTGGTACTTCCTGGCGCAGTACCAGGTGCTTCGCCTGGTGCCGAGCAAGACGCTCGGCATCCTGCTCCAGCTCGTGGCGTTCGCAGCGCTCCTGCTGCTGCCCTTCCTCGATCGCAGCGAGTGCCGCGACCCGCGGAAACGGCCGATCTTCCTCGTCGGTTTCGTGATCGTCGTGCTCGGCTCCGTCGCGCTCACGCTGCTCGGAGCGCTGGCATGATGCGGGTGCGCGCGCTCGCGGGCGCCGTGCCGGCGCTGCTCCTGGCGACGGCGACAGTTGCCGAGGCACCGCAGGAGGCCCCTAATACTTGCATCGGCTGTCACGTCGAGGAGGAGGACGAGGAGCTCTCCGCTCCGGTGGCGGAGTGGCGCCGCAGCGTGCACGCCCGGGCGGAGGTCACCTGCGACGCGTGCCACGGCGGCGATCCGCTCGAGGAGGACGAGGAGCTCTCGATGAGCGAGGACGATGCGGGCTACGTCGGAGCGCCGAGCTGGAGCGAGGTGCCGGCCTTCTGCGGCGCCTGTCACGAGGAGATCCTCGAGGGCTACAGCGAGAGCGTGATGGCCGAGCACCTCGAGGAGGGTGAACGCGTGGCGGTGTGCACGACCTGCCACATGTCCGAGGGCCACGCGATCGTGTCCCAGACGCCGAGGGAGATCCTCACGGAGGAGCGCTGTGGCGAGTGTCACGACGCGGATCGGGCCATCGCGCTGCGCGACGTGCTCGAGAAGACCTCGGCGCGCATCGCAACCGTGGACCAGCAGGTGGAGCGCGTGCGCGGCCGCATCGACACGGGCAGGCTCGATCGGGAGCTGCGCGAGATTCGCAAGCGCCACCTGGTCATCGCCCACACCTACGATCTCGACCGCATCTCGGAGGTGGCGCAGGTGTGCGACGAGCGTCTGCAGGCCGTCACGAGCCAGGCGGACGAGCTGATCCAGGAGGTGCGCTTCCGCCGCAATCTCGGCGGCGGGGTGGTGGCCTTCTTCATCATCGCCAGCTTCGGCGCGCTGCGCCTCGAGCGGGACCTGCGCCGGCGGGCCGGCCGGCTCGCGCTGCTCTTCGCGCTCGCGTGCGCCGTGGCGCAGTCGAGCCGGGCCGAGGCGCCCGTCGCGAAGCCCGCAGCGCATCCCGGCGAAGCCGCGGCGAGCGAGGCCGGGAACCAGTGCGTGAGCTGTCACCGCCGCAAGGAGACGCTGCGCGTGCTGCCCGGTTGGCAGCGCGATCACTTCGTGCTGTGGTCCCGCGGCGAGCACGGCCTCGCGGACGTGACCTGCGACGCGTGCCACGGGGGCCAGTCGGACGCGCCCGAGAAGGCGGCCTCGCACGCCGGCATCCGCCCCGCGAGCGACCCGGAGAGCCCCGTCTACTTCAAGAACCTGCCCCGGACCTGCGGGAGCTGTCACGAGGACGTGCAGAAGGCCTTCGTGCACAGCCGCCACTACAAGGAGCTCGTGAAGGACCGCTTGGCGCCCTCTTGCAACACCTGTCACGGCTTCCTGATGGAGATCGCGAGACCCTCCCACCTGCTCGTGGATTCCTGCGAGCTCTGCCACAACCGGGAGCCCGACGGCGTGAAGCCCGAGATCGTGGACGAGGCGCGCCGCGCCCTCGACCACGTCGCGCGGGCGAGGCGTTCCATCGAGGATGCGCGGCACACGGTCGAGATTGCGCGGGATCTCGGCCTCGAGACCGGGCGCGCCGCAAAGCGCCTGCGCAAGGCCGAGCAGCTCCTCGACGAGACGGGGGCCCGCTGGCACAGCTTCCATCTCGGAGCGTTCGAGAGCGACCTCGCCGAGATCCAGGCCATGGCGGAGCAGTCCAAGAACGCCGCCATGGATGCCATCCTGACGCGCTAATCAATGGGTGAAACGGGCGGGCCCGGCTCGCACACGAAACCCATTTTCGACAACGGAGGGAGAACGGATGCGCCGCATGTCGATTGCCGTCGCGCTCTGCCTGGCGGCCCTGGTGGTCGGGGCCAGGGTACGGGCGCAGGAGCACCTCTACGTCGGAGCGGACAAGTGCAGGTCGTGCCACAAGAAGGAGCTGATCGGCGACCAGTACGGCAAGTGGAAGGAGGGACCGCACGCGAAGGCCTTCGAGACCCTGCGCGGGCAGAAGGCCATCGACATCGCGAAGAAGAAGGGGATCTCGGCGCCGCCGCACGAAGCGCCCGAGTGCCTGAAGTGCCACGTGACGGCGTACGGTGTGAAGCCCGCCGCCATCAAGTATCCGCTCGATCGCGTAGACGGCATCCAGTGCGAGTCGTGCCACGGCCCGGGCAACGACTACCGCAAGAAGTCCGTGATGTCGGACCACGACAAGTCCGTCGCCAAGGGGCTCAGGGATCCCGGCGAGGACCAGAAGGTCTGCACGAGCTGCCACAACCAGGACAGCCCGACCGTCGTCTCGTTCGATTTCGAGAAGGCGAAGAAGGAGATCGAGCACCCGATCCCGAAGGACGTGAAGGGCCGCGTGGTCGAGATCGAGAAGGAGCGCAGGAGCAAGAAGTGAGCGCCGCGGCCCTCTGCGGCGGAGCTCGGCGAGGGGGACTCGAGACGTGACGGATGAGGCAGACCGCCCGGGGAGCCCGGCTCCCCGCCCCTCGCTGCTGCGCAACCGGCTCAGCATCATCGGGCTCGTCCCGGCTGTGTGGGGCCTGACGGGCTTCGCGCTCTTCTTCCTGCTGGACCTGGCGCCGGGGGAAACGCGCGCCTACTCGGCCGTGAATCTGATCCCCTCGCTGGCGGTCGTAGCGCTCGGCGTGCTGCTGATCGCGCTCGGCGTGCTGCGGGAGGCTAGGCGCCGCCGCAGCGGCCGCGGCCCGAGCCTCGAGCGCACGCTCCGGGTCGAGCTCGGCGCCGCATTCTTCGCGAGCCTCGGCGCGGCCACGGCGCTCGTCACCCTGCTGATGACCACCGTCGGAACGACCGCTGCGAATCTCTACGAGATCACCGAGTCGAACACCTTCTGCGGGGAGACGTGCCACTCGGTGATGGAGCCCGAGTGGGTCGCGTTCCAGGAGGGCGCGCACTCGCGACTCGATTGCGTGGAGTGTCACATCGGTCCGAAGGCCCCCTCCCGCATCGCCTACAAGCTGAACGGACTACGCCAGGTGGCACTCGTCGCGACGGGGGGCTACGAGCGACCCATCCCGACGCCCGTCAAGAGCCTGCGGCCCGCGCGCGAGATCTGCGAGCACTGTCACTGGTCGGGGCGCTTCATCGATTACCGGGAGTCGACGCGCACGCACTTCCTGGCGGACGAGGAGACAACGCCGTTCAAGGTACGCATGCTCACCAAGGTGGGAGGCAGCACGAACGGCATCGGCGAGGGCGCCGGCATCCACTACCACATGGTCTCCACGCGCAAGGTCGAGTACGTGGCGCGGGATCCCCAGCGCCAGAAGATCCCCTGGGTGCGCGTCACGCTAGAGGATGGCCGCGTCACCGAGTACGTCGACTCGGACGATCCCCTCGACGAAGCCGAGCGCGCGCAGCTCGAGCTGCGGACCATGGATTGCCTCGATTGCCACAACCGGCCTGCGCACCGCTTCGAATCCCCCGCGCGCGCGGTCGATGCGGCGATCGCTGCCGGCGCGATCTCCCGGAAGCTGCCCTTCGTGAAGGCCCGCAGCGTGACGGCCCTCGACGGCAGCTACGCGACGGGGGAGGAGGCCCTCGCCGGGATTGCCGTGAGCCTGACTGAGTTCTACGAGGACGAGCACCCGGACGTGCTCGAAGAGCACCGGGGCGATCTCGAGAAGAGCATCGAGGCGGTCCGGAAGATCTACCGCAGGAACTTCTTCCCCGAGATGAAGGCGAGCTGGCGCGCCCACCCCGACAACGCGGGGCACCTCGAGTCCCCGGGCTGCTTCCGCTGCCACAACGACCGCATGGAATCCGAAGAGGGCGAGCAGATCAAGACCGACTGCAACACCTGCCACCTGATCCTGGCGCAGGGCGAGAACGTGCGAAGCATCTCGACCGACGGGACGAACGGCAACCGCTTCTTCCACCCCGACGACGACGACTACCTCGACGAGTACACCGACTGCACGGATTGCCACACGGGAGGGGCGGATCTGTACGAGTGAGTGCGCGGGGTAGGTGAGGGCCTCGGCTTCTACCGAGGGATTGCGTTGGGGCGGAAGCGGTTGTGGCAGGACACGCACATGTTGACCATGCCGCCGTAGTGCGCGGCGGCTGCCTCGCGCAACTCGTCCGTGACCAGCGTCCCCGTGGCAGCGCTCCCCTTGTCGTGCTCGATCAACAGCTCGACGATCGACCGAAGGTCCATCGCGTGGCTCTGCAGGTTGTAGGCGTAGGTCACGAACCGTTTCGGGTCGTGCTTGGCGACCTCCGGGACTGTGTGCGTGAGCCGGGCCGCGTGCTCTTCGATCCGCTTCACCTGGTCGGGCACGGCGCTGTAGTTCGAAGTGATCAACGAGACGAGGATGGTCTGGAGTCCCGCGAAGTTGTCGCCCATCAGCTCCTTGAGCGTCTGCTCCTTGGCGCGGGCGAGTCCCGCCGCGCCCACGATGACCGCCACCGTGGCTCCGCACAGGGCTGCCGCGAGTCGTACGCGCTTCATGAAAACTCCTTCGCGAGTGCGCCGATGCGGTCGCACATCGCCGCGTGCTCCATCCAAGGCAGCCCTACCGTTGGGTCGTCCCTCGGGCTCAAAACACTAGGAGCCCCCACCACCTGCGGCAAGCTGGCGCCGGCGCGCGGTGAAGAAGATCGAGCACCCGACCCCGAAGGAAGTGAAGGGCCACAGGGTCGAGATCGAGAAGGAGCGCAGGAGCAAGAAGAAGTGAGCCCTGCGGCGAGCGCGGCTCAGCGCTCCCGCAGCCCGTGCTGCTCGAGGCGCCAGAGCAGCACGTCGAGGCGGTCCTGGCCGATGGAGGGCTCGCCGCGGAAGGCGCAGGTGGGCACGCCCTAGCCCTGGGCTAGGCCTTGGGCTAGAGCAGGGGGACCTGAGTCCCACCTGGATCCGGCGATGGGCTTCGACTACGAGAAGGCCAAGGCGAAGATCGAGCATCGGACCCCCGCCGACGTGCGCGGGCACACCGCGGAGATCGAGAAGGATCGCGACGATGAATAGCCCGCGAGCTCAGCGCCGTGATCGGGCAGGAGCGAAATGATGACATCGGGAGCCAGACCCAGCGCGCAGTACCGGGTGACGCTCCGGGTGGAATGTCCCCACGAGCCGGGGTGGATCGCGCGGATCGCGGCCGCGATCGCGGGTGAGGGGGGCGCGATCCACGCCCTCGACCTGGTTCACATCCGCGAGATGCGAAGCCTCCGCGACTACTCGGTCGAGTGCGCTTCGACCGAGCAGGCGAACCGCATCATCACGGCCGTGCGAGCGCTGGAAGGGGTCCGCGTGCGCTCGGTCTCCGACGACACCTTCCTGATGCACCTGGGCGGAAAGCTCGAGATCGCCTCGAAGGTGCCCCTCAAGACCCGCGCCGATCTCTCGATGGCCTACACGCCGGGCGTCGCGCGCATCTGCCGGGCGATCGCCGAGGACCCGGATGCCTCGTTCAATCTCACGATCCGGAAGAACTGCATCGCGGTGGTGTCGGACGGAAGCGCCGTGCTCGGCCTCGGCAACATCGGGCCGCGGGCCGCGATGCCGGTGATGGAGGGGAAGGCGATCCTGTTCAAGGAGTTCGCAGGCGTCGACGCGTTTCCGCTGTGCGTGGACACGCAGGATCCGCAGGAGATCATCGCGTTCTGCAAGGCGATCGCCCCCAGCTTCGGCGGCATCAACCTCGAGGACATCACCGCTCCGAAGTGCTTCGTCGTGGAGGCAGCGCTGCGCAAGGAGCTCGACATCCCGGTCTTCCACGACGACCAGCACGGCACGGCCGTCGTGGTGCTCGCCGGGGCGATCAATGCGCTGGCGCTCACGAACCGCACTCCGGAGCGGATGAAGCTCGTCGTTTCGGGGGCAGGCGCCGCCGGCGTGGCCTGCACGAAGATGCTCCGGGAGTTCGGAATCACCCAGATCGTCGTGTGCGACCGCCGCGGCGCGATCCACGCGGGAAGCGACGTCGGGAGCAACGCGGCGAAGGCGTGGATCGCCGCGAACACGAACCCACACGACGAGCGGGGAAGCCTCGCGGACGTGATCGCCGGGGCGGACATGTTCCTCGGCGTCTCGGCGCCGCAACTGCTGACTCGCAAGGATGTCGAGCGCATGCACCCGCAGCCGATCGTGTTCGCGCTGGCCAATCCGGTGCCCGAGATCCTGCCCGACGACCTCGACGGGCTCGGCGCCGTGATCGCCACGGGGCGCAGTGACTATGCCAACCAGATCAACAACGTGTTGGCATTCCCGGGCATGTTTCGCGGTGCGCTCGACGCGCGGGCCGTCACCATCAACGAGGAGATGAAGCGCGCCACCGCAGAGGCGATCGCCTCGGTCGTGAGCAGGGACGAGCTCTCGCCCGAGTACATCGTCCCCAGCTGCTTCAATCGCCAGGTCGTGGAGAGAGTGGCCGTCGCTGTGGCTCGGGCCGCGCTGGCCACGGGCGTCGCACGGCGCGTGCCGAAGAGCACCGCGATGCTCTAGCCACAGTCGCGATCACCGGCCCTTCGCGTACCGACGGCTGAGTAATCCCATGCACTACCCCCTCGCAACATCGACCTCCCAGGAGCGGTACCTATCTGGCCACGATCGGCTGGC
>Ga0184637_10001373_pt1 | contig 16569 bp, 15 predicted proteins | sample PLM3_127_b2_FD_133143 | JGI IMG/M metagenome (GOLD analysis project Ga0184637, IMG submission 133143) | Groundwater sediment microbial communities from an aquifer in East River, Colorado, USA - PLM3_127_b2 | ecosystem: Environmental > Terrestrial > Soil > Riparian zone | place: USA: East River...
AAGCGCAGCGTCGTCGTGCCTGACGTGCCGACGATCGCGGAGGCCGGCGTACCCGGGTACGAAGCGAACAACTGGTGGGGCATCGTCGCACCGGCCGGCACGCCGCCATCGATCGTTAACAGGCTACACAAGGAGCTCTCGGTGATCCTGAGTTCGGCGGAAACGCAGAAGCGGTTCCTGGACCAGGGTGCCGAGGTGGATGAGCTGGGCCCGGCCGAGTTCGGCCCGTTCATCGCGGCAGAGACGGCCAAATGGGCGCGGGTCGTAAGAGAGGGCAACATCAAAGCGGAGTAGAAGCAATAGACAGCAGGAATCAGGAATCGCCGGTCCTGCTAACGGACTTCTCGATGAAAATCGAGTTTCGCAACAACAAGGATTTCTGGGCCGGCATCATGCTGATTGCGACCGGCGCCGTCTCGATCCTCATCGCCCGTGATTACCCGTTCGGCAGCACGATGCGCATGGGGCCGGGCTACTTCCCGACCATCCTGGGTGGGACCCTCATCCTGTTCGGCATCTACATCCTAGTCCTGGGGCTGCGCAGAAACGAGAAGATCCAGGGTCGCTGGTCGCTCCGGGCCGTGATCGTGCTCCCCCTCTCCCTCGTCCTATTCGGCGTCCTGATGAAGCATGCGGGGTTCATACCGGCGCTGGCGGTCCTGATCTTCGGGTCAGCAGCCACAGGCAGGGAGTTCAAGCTCGTCGAGGTGCTGCTGCTTACCGCGGTCTTGACCGGGCTCTCGGTGGCCGTGTTCATCTGGGGCCTCGGCCTCCCCTACCCCCTGATCAAGGGTTTCTGACGAGTCGTCATGGAGCTTTTCAACAACCTGATCTTCGGGTTCAGCGTGGCGCTCTCGCTGCAGAACCTGCTCTACTGCTTCATCGGCGTGCTGGTGGGCACCCTGATCGGCGTGCTGCCGGGCATCGGGCCGCTGGCCACGATCTCGATGCTGATGCCGCTCACCTTCAACGTCCCGCCCATCCCGGCGATGATCATGCTGGCCGGCATCTACTACGGCGCCATGTACGGCGGCTCGACCACGTCCATCCTGGTCAACCTCCCGGGCGAGACCTCTTCGGTGGTCACGTGCATCGACGGCTACCAGATGGCGCGGCAGGGGCGCGCCGGGGCGGCACTCGCGATCGCGGCCATCGGCTCGTTTTTCGCCGGCACCGTCTCCACGCTGCTGATCGCGCTGTTCGGCCCGCCGCTCGCCGAGGTCGCGCTGAAGTTCGGTTCACCGGAATACTTCTCGCTGATGCTGATGGGTCTGGTCGCCGCGGCGGTGCTCGCCCACGGCGACACGGTCAAGTCGCTCGCGATGGTGGTGGTGGGGCTACTGCTCGGCATCGTGGGTGCCGACGTCAATTCCGGCATTAAGCGCTTCACGTTCGGCATTTACGAGTTGGCGGACGGCATCGGCGTGGTGACGATCGCCGTGGGGGTGTTTGCGGTGGGCGAGATCATGAGCAACCTCAGCCAGCCTGAAGAGCGCCCGGTCTTTACCTCCAAGGTGGCGAACCTCTTCCCCACGAAGGAGGACCTGAAGCGGTCGTTTGGCGCGATTGTCAGAGGCACCGGGCTCGGCGCATTCTTCGGGGTGCTTCCCGGCACCACGCCGGCGATCGCCTCGTTCTCGTCCTACGTGCTCGAGAAGAAGCTCGCCAAGGACCCGTCGCGTTTCGGCCGCGGCGCGATCGAGGGCGTGGCAGGACCCGAGTCCGCCAACAACGCGGACGCCCAGTGCAAATTTATCCCGATGCTCACGTTGGGGATTCCGGCGAGCGGGACGATGGCGCTGATGCTCGGCGCGCTGATGATGTACGGGATCACGCCCGGCCCGGGAGTGGTGACCGAGAAGCCCGACCTCTTCTGGGGGCTGATCGCGAGCATGTGGATCGGCAACGTGATGCTCGTCGTGCTCAACCTGCCGCTGATCGGCATGTGGGTGAGCCTACTCAAGGTGCCCTATCGCCTGCTCTTCCCTGCGATCATGGTCTTCTCCGCCATCGGCATCTACAGCGTGAACAACAGCTCGTTCGATATCTACCTCATGGCGCTTTTCGGCATCCTCGGCATCGTTTGGAGGATGCTCGAGATGAGCCCGGTGCCGATGATGCTCGGGTTCGTGCTGGGGCCGATGGTGGAGGAAAACCTGCGGCGGGCGTTGCAGGTTTCGCGCGGAGATCCCTCGGTGTTCGTCACGCGGCCGATCAGCCTCGGGTTCATCATGGTCACGGTCCTGATCCTGATCGTGATGGCGGCGCCGGCCGTGCGTAAACGGTGGGGAGCCACTGTGGCAGGTTGATCGCGTCGAGCCCAACAAGGAGAGATGGCATCCCCGGCGGGGGTGACGGGGCGGAGAGGTCCGGTAAAACAGAGCTTGAAAGTCTTCCGTTCTGAGAGTACAAGTGGTCCCATTGGAGCGGCACCAGCTGAGGAGGGCGCTCATGCCGAAATACATCGATCTCTCCGTCGCCGTGAATGCCAACACGTTGAGCCCACCCTCTACCAATCTCCGCGTGGAGATCACGCCACACCGGCGCGGGCCGGGCTTCTGGCAGGTATCCAGCGTCAATCAGGGGCTCCACACGGGCGCTCATATTGACTCCCCTCTCCACGTCTTCAAGGACGGAATCACCACGGCCGAGATCAGCCTGGACCAGGTGATCGGCGCGGCGTTGGTCATCGACCTGTCCTTTGTGGACGCCAACCACAAGATCACCATCGACGATCTCAAGCGCGGCGGGGCGGATCAGGTCAAGAAGGGCGACATCGTTCTGCTCCGCACTGATTGGACTGACAAGATGTATGGCCGATGGCCTGACTACTTCACCCAGTCTCCCCACTTTCCACCAGACTCGGCCGAGTGGCTCGTGGCCAAGGGGCCCAAGTCCATCGGCTTCGACTTCTTCGAGGAGTATTGCGCCCGGCTCCCCGACTTCACCTCAGAGGACTTCCCGATGCACCGGGTGATCCTCGGGGCCGGAGTTGTCATCATGGAGGGGATCACCAATCTCGGAGCGCTGCCTCGTCGACGGGTGCCGTTTTACGCTCCGTTCTACAAGATCGAGGGGACCGAGGGCGCCCCCGCTCGCTTCTTCGCCTCCGTCGAGTGAGCGACGAAGCGATCGGTTGAGTCGATGCGGGATTATTTCCAGCCGGGGTCGTCCGTCCAACGGCCCAGCTTGACCAGGGCGGCATTAGCCGGCCCGCGATCCACCACCTGCTCGACCTTTGGCCTCTCGTTTTCCTTCAGGAGGCCGATTTCCACCATCTTGTTGATGGTCACCTCCACCATCTCGGCCGGCATCCCGTCATTCACCGGCCAGACTTTCGCGGCGGCCAGCGCATCATAGGCCGGGCTCAGGACTTCCTTTGGATAGCCCGTGCGCTTGCTCGCCAGATCGAGGGTGCGGTCCTTGTTCTTGTACATGAAGCGGTGGGCCCTGATGATGGCCGCGACGGCGCGGGCGAGGAGGTCCGGATCCTTCCGAAGCAACTCCTCCGTGGCGCAAAAGGTCCCATACCAGTAGCTGGGCATGACCTCCCAGAGGGGAACCAAGGGGTGGAGGGACGCCTTCTTTGTCCGCGCCATGTATGCTTGGTCGATGTGCAAGATGGCCGTGTCAATCTTGTCACCGATGAGGGCAGGGATGTAGCCGGCGCTCGAGACCGGGATGTAGTGCACGTCCTGCGGCGTGAGCCCGGCGCTCTTGAGGACGGCCTGTGTCATCACCTCGCGGAATGCCCCAACCTCCTGGATGCCAAGGTTCTTCCCTCGCAGGTCGGCGGGCCTCCGGATGCCCTCCTGAGCCACCATGACCACCGTGAGTCTGTGGGCATAGCTGAAGATGCTCCGGATTTTCGCCCCGCGGCTGATGGCCCTGATCACCGGTTCGCTGCTGGCTCCCAGGATATCCAGACCCCCGGCCACACCCCCGCGCAGCGACTGTAGGCCGGATTCAAACCCCGCCACGTCAACGTTGATCCCCTCCTCATCGAAGTAGCCGAGGTCTTTCGCGACGTAGACGCCGAGATGAGGCAGGTTCGGGGGTGTGACCGGCATCCCAATCACGAGTGTCCGCCGGGGAGCCTGGGCCACCGAGAGGCCCGCCGGCGCTAGGGCGGCGAGGATTACCATTGTCATAACCGCCAGACGTGTTCGCATATTCCCTCTCCTGGCTCAGATGTGGATGACGACTTTCAGCGCGTTGTCAACCCGCTCGACGTAGGTCCGGAACGCTTCGTGAATCTGATCCAGCTTGAAGTGATGCGTGATGATCGGGTCTGCCAGAATCTTCCCTGCACTCATGAGCGCCAGCGAGCGGCCGCAGTTCATCCCGCCCTCTCCCCGCGCCGCGTAGATGCGGACATTGCTCCGGACCGCGAGATTCATGTCCATCTGCACCGGCCCCGTGTACCAGGCCACGACGCCGATGCGGCCACCGCGCTTGACGTTCTCCAGCGCCTCCTGCATCGAGGTCGGACCGCCAGCGCACTCAAGGACCGAGTCTGCGCCTTTCCCGTGCGTGATCTCGCGCACGCGCTCGGCCAGCTTCTCCCTTCGCACATTGATCGTGACGTCCGCCCCCAACCGCTTGCCGATCTCCAGGCGCGAGTCGCGGGTGCCACTGAGGATGACCCGTTCCGCACCGAGGGCCTTGCAGAGCTGCACCGCGATGAGGCCGATCGGCCCCGGCCCGAGGACCAGCACAGTCTCGCCCGCTACGTAGCCGCCCATGAGGTCGAGGGCCCAGAGCGGCGACGCGGCGGTGGTCACCATGCACGCCTGTTCGAAGGTGAGGTTGTCAGGCAAACGGTAGAGTGTGTTGATGTGGTTGACGGCGTATTCGGCGAAACCCCCGTCGCAGGTGAGACCTTTCGCCCTGTGACCCTTCGCGAGATCGCCGTAGTTCAAGCACGAGGTGTACCAGCCCTTGATGCAGTTCTCGCAACGATCGCACCCCTTGTGCACCTCGACCGCGACCCGGTCTCCGATCTGGAACTCGTCGACGCCGGGTCCCAGCGCCGCGACGGTGCCGGCATACTCGTGGCCCATGATGAGCTCCCCCGCGGGCTGCCCCTGGAGCGTGCGGTGCAGGACCTTGACGTCCGTCCCGCAGATCGAGGCGACCTCCACCTTGAGGAGAACCTCGCCGGGCCCGGGCTCAGGCCGCGGCCGCTGCTCCACACGCATGTCGTCGGCCTCGTGGAGCACCACCGCCGTCATCGTCGCGGGAAACGCCATCAACCTGGCCCCTCTCGTTCTGCCTGTCCTGCGCCTACCCTATTCGCAGGTTGAAGGGGTGTCAAGGCCGAACTGATCTCGTTGTTGGCCCGAGCCAAGCCCGGCAGGGTGTGGGGTCGAGGGCCCCATTGACAAGAGTAGCCGGCCGATGATACAAAAAGGGGCCCGATGAGCCCCAATATCTTTGTCACGCAGCCGATTCCGGAGAGCGCTCTGGCCCGACTGCGCGAAGTTGGGGAGGTGGAGCTGAACCCCGATCCTCTCCACATCGTCACGAAGCCGGAGCTGATCGCAGCCCTCAGGCGGAACGACTATCTGGTCTGCCTTCTTCATGACCGCGTGGACGCCGAGGTAATCCAGAGCGCGCCGCATCTCAAGCTGATCGCCTCCATGGCCACCAACCCCGCGGGGGTCGATGTCGAAGCGGCCACGGCGCGGGGGATCCCTATCACGACGATCCCGCCCATCGTCACCGAGGCCACGGCCGATCTCCACTGGGCTCTACTCCTGGCGGTGGCGAGACGGGTGGTGGAGGCAGATCGCGCCCTCCGCTCGGGGCTCTTCCCCGGCGGGCAGTCCGGGTACTTCGTCGGGGGGGAGGTGCACGGGAAGACCCTGGGGATCATCGGCCTGGGGCGGGTCGGCGAGGCCGTGGCGCGCCGGGCCAAGGGGTTCGGCATGCGAATCCTTTACACCAAGCGCCACCGCCTGGATGCCGCCCAGGAGACCGCCCTCGGGGTAACCTACCGGACCCTGGACGAGCTTCTCCAGGAATCGGACTTCGTCTCCCTTAACCTCGCCCTGACGCCGGAGACCGTCCATCTGATCGGGCGGCGGGAGCTCGGGCTCATGCGCCCGTCCGCGTACCTTGTAAACACGGCCCGGGGGCCGGTCGTGGACGAGAAAGCCCTCGTGGAGGCACTCCAGAATAAACAGATCGCCGGAGCTGCCCTGGATGTGTTCGAGCATGAGCCGTTCGTGGAGCCGGGGCTCATCGGGCTGCCTTACGTGGTACTGGTGCCTCACCTCGGGAGCGCCGCGAGCGATACCCGGAAGCGGATCGCATCCATCGTGGTCGACAACGTCGTGGCGGCCATCGAGGGGCGCCGGCCACCTAATCTCTATGATCCCGAGGTCCACCGGTAGTGGACCGACGCCGTCTAGCAGCGTGTTGAAAAACACCCTGCTAACGCACTAGGTTACCCTGCTCGTCTAACCCAAGACCCGTTTCCTTCGCGCGCTCGAGCACAGTCTGCGCCCACGTCACGCGCCCGGGATCGGTCCCGCCCTGAAGCGCCAGAAGATAGTGATCCTCCCTCCCGACGTTGCGAAACGCGCGCATCACTCCGGCGGGGACGGAAATCACGTCCCAACGGCCGAGAATGATCTCCTCCTCTCCGTTCTCTCCCCAATAGACCGCCCACTCCCCCGTGAGCGGCATGAACACTTCAACCGTCGTGTGGGAATGCAAAGCCGCTCCCTTTCCCGGCGCCGCCTTGACGAGGGTCATGTTGAAGTCCTCCGCGGCCGTGATGGCCGGATCGAGGGTGGCGTCTTCGGTCACGCCGCGGCCGATCACATTGTAAATCTCTCGCTCGTGACCCGGAATGAGTGTGTCGACGAAGGCCCGCGAACTGGACCTGAGATCTTTGAGGCGCGCAACTCTCTTTGCCATTTGGGCCTTGGAAATCTGCCGGCTTGTCATGGATTGTCCCTCCCACCGTTAGAAGAATAGAACCCCGGCCAAAAAATTCTTGACACATTTTGACACTATGTCAAGATATCTTCGCGTGACGGCCGCGCCCGTTTCCCCCCAATGGAGAACTGCGAGAGGATCGGCCTGCACGTTCCAGCCGTCTCCCCACATGACAGATTGCGTTAGGTCTGGCTATCGCGCGGAATCTTCGAAAACTGGAGGAGAATGATGGCGAACTTCGGCACCGTCGGCGTGGACTGGCAGCAGCGCGTCAACTGGGATCGGCTGAGGAAGTACCGGCTCAACCGCGCGCGTGAGCGGATGAAGGCGCACAACCTGGGAGCGATGCTCCTCATGTACGACGAGAACATCCGCTACGTGACCAGCACGCTGACGCCCGGGTGGAACCGGCTCAAGCCGGGCCTCCGTTACGCGCTCCTCTGCGGCGACGGCGAGCCGGTCCTCTTCGAGCAGGGCGACATCGGCTTCCAGATCCAGCGCCACGCGCCGTGGATCCCCCAGGAGAACATCCGCTGGTCCTATGCGTGGATCAAGGGCGCCGCCGGCCCCGCCTCGCGCCAGCAGGTGAAGAAGTTCACCGACGGGATCATCCGCGAGATGAAGCGCTACGGCGTCCTCGATCAGACGCTCGGCGTCGACTTCATCGACATCAATATGCTCCAGGCCTTCACCGAGACCAAGATCAAGTGGGCCGACGGGATGACGCCGATGATGGAGGCGCGGGCGATCAAGAACGTGGACGAGCAGGAGTGCCTGCGGATCGTGGGCGCCATCGGCGACGGCGCGCACTATGAGACCATGCGCTTTCTGAAGCCGGGCCTCACTGAAAACCAGGTGACCGCGCACATCATGGAGTATCTCTACAACATCCCGGGCATGGAGGACGTGGAGGATGTCATCGTCTCCTCAGGCCCGAACACCTGGCCCAACTGGCGCAACTTTTCCGACCGGATCATCAAGCCCGGCGAGATCGTCTTCATGGACCTCGCGGCGCTGACCTGGAACGGTTACAAGTCGTGCTACTACCGCACCTACTACGTGGGAAAGCAGCCGACGCAGGAGCAGAAGGATTACTACGCCCTTGCCCTCAAGTGGCTTTACGATTCGATCCACGCCGTGAGGCCGGGGGCCACCACGCGGGACATCGCGCTCAAGTGGCCCTCGGCGAAGGAGGCATGGGGGTACGAGGAGGAGGACCAGGCCGCGGCGAACCTCTGGGGACACGGCCTGGGCCTGGCGCAGTACGACCAGCCGGTCATCTCCCGCATCTGGTCGCTCGATCACCCGCTGGAGATCCGTCCGGGGATGGTCTTCGCCCTCGAGACCCAGCACGGGAAAAAGTACGAGTGGGGCGTCAGGATCGAGGAGATGCTGATCGTCAATGAGACGGGGTTCGAGATCATCTCGAACTTCCCCGTGGAGCAGATCACCGTCGTCGACTGACCTGGAAGGAGGCAACGATGGAAACCCTATTGACTCGATCGGAGCAAGCGGCGCGCCGGATTCTCCCCGTCCTGCTGCTGGTGATCGGGCTGAGCCTTGGGTGGCTTTCCTCCACCGCGGGGCAGGGGCTGCCGACGCTGGAGGCGGTGATCGGCAACAACTTCGGACACCTGCCCATGTTCGTCGGGGTCGAAAAGGGGCTCTTCAAGAAGCACGGCGTTGACCTAAAGCTCAAGGTGGTGTCCACCGGGACCGAGATGGTCGCCTCCATGAAGAAGCGCGAAGTGCAAATCGGCGACATGAGCGTGACCACCTTCCTCAAAGCCCGCCACGGGGGTGATCCCTTCACAGTGGTTGCTCTCATCATGAATGACGCCACAACCGCGCAAGCCGATGACCCGCTGGCGATCGTGGCCCGGAAAGGGTCGGGCATCAGGCCGGGTGTGGTGGAGGACCTGAAGGGAAAGCGCGTTGGGCTCGCGAAGGAGCAGACCTCCGACGAGTACTTCAAGATGGTGCTGAGCCGCCGCGGGATGAAGTATGAGGACGTGATCATCGAGAACATCATGTCCCCGCCGGCGCTGGCGGCGGCGCTCACGCAGGGCAAGGTGGACGCGATCGTCTCCTGGGAGCCGTTCAACACCATGGCGCTTTCGCGCGCGCCGGAATCGTACGTCGTGCTGCGTGGCGGCGGTCACCTCTCCTATATCATGGTGGCGACGGTCCACGAACCGCTCTTGCGGGAGAATCCTCGTCTGATCCAGAGCTTCGCCAACGGCCTGGCGGCGGCCTCGCACTACACGCGACAGAACCGAGCCGAAGCGGTGGAGATCTTCGCCAAGTGGGTGCCCAACGTCGACCTCGACACCGCGAGGAAAGCCATCCAGCATATCCGTTACGACCCGCGCATCTCGCGGGCGAGCCTGCTCGCCTTCGAAAACGCGCAGGAGGAACTCATGCGTCTCACCTTGAAGGACGCGAAGCGTCTGGCGATCCCCGAAGTGGTGCTCGCCTCCTTTATGGAGGGCGCGCAGAAAGCCCACCCCGAGTACTTCGGCGACCTCCCCTCCCTCCCCGCGGGCGCTCGCTGACCGGGAGACGTGCCAAAGCGCGTGACACACGGCGCGACGTCGTCGCGCCGTTGTTAACCCAGGTGGGGAGGCCAGCTCCTTCGAGCGCCGGCTTTGCCCGACCCGCCTCACGGCGGGTGCCCGCAAGGGTACGCTCGCTCCGCTCGCAACTTCCGCGAGGAGGAACCCGGGGGAGGTTCGGCCATAGGCTGGCCGGTCTAAGGCCAGCCGAGATGAATACTGGGCGTGCCCCCCTCCGAGTGATAAGGGCAGAGGGGTCAGAGGACATCGGCTCTGGCGCGGAGGCGTTCCAGGTCCGGGATGAGGATACGACGGCCCGAAGTCCGGATCAGCCCCTCCCGGCGCAAGACCCCCAACCTCCGGGACACCAGCTCACGGACGGTGCCGATTTGAGCGGCGATTTCCTGATTCGTTTCCGCCAAAACGAACTCGATCCCCCCGGAGACCGGACGGCCGTCGTCGGCCGCGCGAGCCAGATAGGCGGCGAGGCGCTGCCCCACCTCGCGCAGCGAGAGGTCCTCAGCCAGGCTGGCAAGACGCCGCACGCGCTGGGCCAGCACCCTGGCGATGCCGATGGCCATTTCGGGGCGCCTCCGGCACCACGCGAGCACGGTCTCCCTCGGAAGGAATAGAACGGCCGAGGGCTCCGCGGCCTGGGCGGATGCCGGATACAGGCCGCCGTCGAAGAGGGGACCTTCTCCCAAGGCACCCTCTCGCTCCGCGTGAAGGACCTGCTCGCGGCCTCCCGGGGAGAGCTTGGTCACCCTGACGCGCCCGGCCGCAATGACGTAGAGGCCTCGGCAGGGCGTGCCCTCCTCGAACAGGATCTTCCCCTTGCCCGCTCGCAGGAGCCGGGCCTCCCTGGCCAGCGCCTGAATGTCCTGCGCCGGAAGCTCGACCAGATAGGGGACCGCGGCCAGGGCCCTCACCCGGGCTTCGATGCCATCCTTCCACTCGCGCACCGGGGCACCCATCACCGCGATTGTGACTCAAGTCATCGCCACGGGAAAAGGATTCCTTTAACTTGGTTCACGATTACGGGCATCCGCCCCAGTCCACGACACAGAAGGAGGTCGCCATGAGCACCCTGACCGCATCCGTTTCCGCCCTTCGGCAAACGCGGCACCCCGGGAAGGCCATCGTGATGGCCGTTTCCCTCGCGCTCGGCCTGGCTGCGCCGCTCAACCTGGCGCTGGCCGCCGAGACGCCTCACCCAAAACCAGAAACGACAAGCCAGAAACCACTTGCCTCCCCCTATGCGGGCCAACGGGACGCGAGAACCACCGGGTTGCTCCCCGAGGAGGCTGATGGCCTCGAGAAGGGCGCCGGGCTGGCCATGGCGTTGCCGGCGGAGCTGAACGGCTATCCCGGGCCGCGCCACCTGCTGGATGCGGCCGACACCGGGCACCTGAGCCTCCGCCCGGACCAGCGAGAGGCGGTCCAGCGCCTCTACGATCGGATGCTGGCCGCGGCCAAGGCCAAGGGCCAGGAGATTCTCCAGGCGGAGGCGCAACTGGCCCTCTCGTTCCGCCACGCCCACATCGACGAGGCCACCCTGCGCGAGGGCCTGGAACGCATCGCCCGCCTGCGCGCCGAACTTCGGTTCATCCACCTGCGCACTCACCTTGAAACCAAAGCCCTCCTCACCCCGGAGCAGATCGACCGCTACAACGTTCTTCGCGGCTACGACGCGCCCGCCGCGGGATCCGAACAGCACAAGCACTGACGTGGCAGGTTGATGAAAAGGGCCCATCTGCGGCGAAGGCTTTCCTCGGAGGGGGCCTCGACGGCCCCCTTCCGAACCTCCCCCAAGGATTGCGCCGGCAAAGCCGGCGCTCGAATCGCCGCCTTGCATCTGGACCCTTTTGATCAGCCTGCACTCGCAACAGTGTGTTTCAGCACGCGGTTAGAGGAGAAGGGCCGTCTCGGCAAGGAAGTGGCGCAACGGGGATTTCTGATTGACAGCTCCTTCATCCGCGCCGTATCGTACCACGAGGCCCGAACCATGACGCCCAGCAAGCCTTACGAGGACCTGAGGGAGTTCATCGCGATACTCGAAGCGCACGGCAAGCTCCTCCGCGTGACGCGCCCGATCAACAAAGACACAGAGCTTCATCCTCTGGTCCGCTGGCAGTACCGCGGCGGGATCCCCGAGCACGAGCGCAAAGCGTTTCTGTTTGAAAACGTGGTGGACTCCCGGGGCCGAGCGTATCGTGGCTCCGTGCTCGTCGGGGGGCTGGCCGGCTCCGCGGCGATCTATTGCCTCGGGCTCAGATGCGAGCCCGACGAAGTCGCGGACCGCTGGAGCCACGCCATGGAGCACCCGCTTCCCCCTGAGCTCGTGGGATCGGGCCCCGTGCAGGAAGAGGTCCACGCGGGCCCGGAGCTCGGCCAGCATGGGGGCTTCGAGGAGTTCCCCATCCCGATCTCGACCCCCGGCTGGGACAATGCCCCATACATCACGGCCGGCATCTGGATCACCAAAGATCCGGAGACGGGAGCGCGAAACGTCGGCAACTATCGGGGGATGATCAAGGGGCCCGCCCGGAGCGGGCTCTTTGTGGGCACGCCTCAGGATTTGGTGCGGCACTGGGAGAAGTCCCGCCAACGGGGGTTGGCGCTCGAGGCGGCGGTGGCCATCGGAGGCGTGCCGGTCCTCTCCTACACTGCGGGGCAGAAGGTGCCTGCGGCGGTGGATGAGCTGGCCCTCGCAGGGGCGCTCTCCGGTCAACCGATCCCGGTCGTGAAGTGCCGCACGGTTGATCTGGAAGTCCCCGCAACCGCCGAGATCGTCTTTGAAGGAAGAATCCCCACGGATTATCTCGAAGAAGAAGGCCCGTTTGGTGAGTCTATGGGGTACGTGGACCTCAGAACGCTCAGCCCGGTCTTCGAGCTGACCTGTGTGACCCACCGAAAGAACCCGATCTGGACCTCAATCCTGAGCCAGGTGACGCCAAGCGAAAGCTCCAAGCTGAAAGCCATGAGCATGCCCACGCTGATTCATCGATTCCTGACGCAAAAGGTGAAGCACGCGGGAGTCCTGGAGGTCGCGCTCCTCGAGCCCCTGGTCAACCTCCGCCCCTATGTCGTGCTGCGATTGAAAAAACAGAATGACCGTGATCCGTGGGATGCGCTCCTGGCCGTGCTAGAATATGGCGATCGCGTGGGGAAATTCGTCGTCGCCGTCGATGAAGATATCAATCCCCACGACCCGATCGCCGTCACGTGGGCCATCACGCATCGCAGCCAGCCCCACAAAGATGTGCGCATTGTCGGGAATCGCCCGTTTGGGGCCACGCCCATTGGAATGCTCTTGAGTCATCCGTCGAGCCGATACGACAAGGAGGAGTCGTCGCTCCTGATCGACGCCACCCGGAAGGCGGATTTTCCCCCCATCTCGCTGCCCAAGCGGGAGTACATGGACGGGGCGAGGAAGATCTGGGAAGAGCTGGAGCTCCCGCCGCTGACGCCCGAACCGCCATGGCACGGATATTCGCTCGGTCTGTGGCCGGCTGATTTTGATGAAGAGGCCGCGCGCGCGGCGAGAGGAAGGTCGGGGGAAACGGGCGAGGACCTGACGCGCACTCGTGTCAAGCTTGCTGAGGGAGAGACGCTCGCATCGGCGAGACACCGGTGGGGCGCCTCGAACGCGGGCCGCACGGTGTAGGGTCTCAGCCGATACGGAATTGCCTTAAAGTTTAGTCGATTTCTTGAAGGGAATTGTTGCGTGGCTCAAGCGGATGTCATCGCGCAGATCCAGGCCTGCATTAACAATATCCTGGACCGTACCCAGGTAGGCAAAAAGCAGATCGCCGGAGTCATCGGGGATGCTCCGTCGCATTATTCCAAGAGCCCTGCGCTTTGGAATGCGGCGTTTCGTGCTCTGGGAGTCGAGGCCATCTATCTCCCCTTCGATGTGGACGAGTCTCAACTTGCTGGACTGGCTGACGTGCTCAGGCAATCCGATCGGGTCATGGGAGTCAGCGTCACGGTTCCCCATAAGGTCAAGATGTTGGAATACCTGGACGAGCTGGACGAAAAGGCAAAACACATCAAAGCGGTGAACACCATCGTCCGGGCCCAGGACGGAAGACTCATCGGTTACAATACGGATGGAAAGGGATTTCTCGATAGCTTATTTACACTTCGACCGGGACAAGAGAGGCCCCTCTTAGAATCTCTGCGAGGCATGGATGTGTTGATGATCGGTGCCGGAGGAGCGGCTCGTTCGTTGGCCTTTTCTCTGGGAGAAATCCTGGAAAACGGCAACCTGCTCATCTGTAATCGGACGTTGGGAACCGCTCGCCTTTTAGCGGAGGAAGTCCAAAGGGTTTTCGGTAACGGCGGGGCTCTTCAAGAAAAAGATCTGGAGACCTGGGCCCCTAAAGCGAGATTGATCATCAACTGCTCGATTAAAGGTCAAGGAGGAATACGGAAGACTCAAGACGGGCTTACCACCTTCGAGCCCTACTCCGCTCTTGCCGCCGCCAACCCTGCTGCTATCGCCGATCCCGACCTCAGCACGCCTGAATTTTATCGTGCTTACCTCAAAGCCTCTCTCCCCGATATCGAGGCCAACAATCGTGCCTCGTGGGAGCTTGCCCTCACTATTCCTCTGTCCACGCGCTTCTGCGATCTCATTTATTCTCCTGAAGAGACGGTGTTCCTCCGCCACGGAAGGTTCAGCGGGCACCGGACCTTAAACGGCAGAGGCATGCTGGTGAATCAGGCGGCAGACGCCTTCTTTCATAAGGTCTGCCGCGCATACATTGAAAAACTCGGGATTTACAATCCTGATACGTATAACCTCGTGGTCAGGGCCATGCACGACGCCTGGTAGGGGAAAGAGTTCAAGACAGAATGCGGGCGCTTGCGCCCGCAAAGACCAACAAATAGTACTGTGACACAGACGATCCGGGTGCGGGTCAACAGGCGAGCCTATGAAGACGCCGTGGAGCCCCGGCTGCTGCTCTTCCAGTTTCTCCGCGAGAACCTCGGACTGACCGGAACTCACGTCGGCTGCGTCGTCGGCGAGTGCGGCGCCTGCTCCGTCCTTCTAGATGGATTGCTGGTGAAGTCGTGCCTGATCTTCGCTGTGCAGGCGGATGGCAGCGAGATCCTGACGATCGAGGGATTGGCGCAGAACGGGTCTCTCCATCCTGTTCAAGAGGCGTTCGTCTCCGAGTACGGCCTCCAGTGCGGCTACTGCACCCCCGGCATGGTGCTCGCGACCCATGCGCTGCTGTCGCGCACCCTCGATCCGACCGAAGAGGAGATCCGCCGGGGCCTGGCCGGGAACCTCTGCATGTGCACGGGCTACGTCCAGATCTTCAATGCGGTCCGCGCCGCCGCCGCGCTGCTCAAGTCCTTCCTCAATCAGACCGAGCAGTAGCGTTCTTGAATGGCCGCGGCCGCCACGAGGGCGTCCGCGATGCGAGGGAGTGGTGGTTCGCCCTCTGCTACGACCTGCACACCAACGGCCGCAACTCTACGGTTCTCTTGCCGGGGGATCGTTTTCGTAATCGGCAGGTCGTCGGTTCGACCCCGACCGCCGGCTCCACATTTCCAATTACTTCCCGACCCGCGCGCGAGAGGAGTCGACCACCCACCGTGTGTTGTCGGCTCGCTCGATGACGTAGAGGCACCGACCGGGGTGGGACCCCGGATCGATCTCAACGTCAACCCACTTACCCAGCGCCTTTCCGGATTCGACCGCGAACGCATCCACCGGCGTCGGGGGCTTGACGCAGTGCCCTACCGGCTGGCCCGCTTGTACCGAGCTTCCACTCGGTCTGGTGGCTTGGGTGCCTAGGGGGTCCCCACTACGAGCCCCGGTTGGGGCTGCTGGATGTGGGGCTGAGAGCTCGGGCTCAGCCGCCCCCATGGGAGCCGAAGCAACGGGGGGAACGGGAATAGGAGCCGCTTGCGACGGTGACGCGCCTCCCCCTTCAGAGGGGCGGCTCGGTCGGGGCGGGGGGGGGAGAGTGGGGGCAGCCGGCCCGCGCTTACTCAGCCCCACGGTCGTCGCCAGCCACTCACCCGTTGTGGCCAGCCACTGGCCTGTCGTCGGCAGCCACCCGGCGAGATCTGCCTCCTCCTGCTCCCAAAGCAAGTAGCCCACGGCCCCCACACACGTTCCAAGCAGTATGAGAATGATCACGGTCTCCATGCGGGACATGCCGTCACCTCCCCACCCTGCCGTCTCTAGGCGTCTGTCAGGGAGTGTCAAGGGGGCGCCTCCTCTGCTGGCATGCCTCCCCCTGAGGGCCGAGCCAAACGTTCAGCCGCACTTTATGTTAGCCGCATCACGAGTGTCAAGATAGTCCCCGGACACAAAGGGGCGCCAGAGAACTCGTTGTCCGGGGATTGATTCGCCAGTTTTCCCTTGACAGCCTCCGCTTCCGCCGCCTATCGTTGCCCTATCCGCCTGTGTATGATCCGCCTCTCGTTTATCCGACCCCTCAGAGGACCCCGTCAGGGGACGGAGGACGGGGAGAGATCTCTGGTCCAGCGAACGACTTGATCGAATTCTGCGCGAGTGTGTGACATCAGGGCCACCCATTGCCAACTGACTGGACAATTCCCTCTCTTACGGTAATTCCCCTCTTTGGGTTACTGACATTGGAATGCACCTATGCACGAACCGCCGATTAGCAAGAGGTGCACCTGCTGGCACGCCACGACAATCCGCCGGCGATCGTTTTCTCGGTCAATTACAACGGCGTCAATTTTGCCCGCGCCCTGCGTGCCAAGGGCGTCGATGTCGTTGGCATCTTGGACAGGCGAAAGAATCCTTTTCACCGCACAAATAGCTGCGAAAAGGTCTATTGCGACAATCTCAGCGGCACGGAGGCCATCGACCTATTGCTGCAGATCGGACAGCGCGCAGCGACCAAGCCTGTGCTCATACCTATTGGCAGGAGGCGGACGCAGTTCAACGGCAACAGCAACGCGTGGAGAATGAGTACCGGGTAGAGGCGGCCCGTGAATCCGTATCCCATGAAGGCGAGGTTGCTGAGAATGGCAACGACCCTGAGCGGGATCATCGTCTTCGTGTAGAAGGTAC
>Ga0184637_10001374_pt1 | contig 16564 bp, 20 predicted proteins | sample PLM3_127_b2_FD_133143 | JGI IMG/M metagenome (GOLD analysis project Ga0184637, IMG submission 133143) | Groundwater sediment microbial communities from an aquifer in East River, Colorado, USA - PLM3_127_b2 | ecosystem: Environmental > Terrestrial > Soil > Riparian zone | place: USA: East River...
GCGAGATTAAGATTGGTACCAACTACAAGGAAATGACAGTTGTTAAATGAACTTAATAGAGCTTGTTCTCGAACGCACGGATCAAGCAGAAACCCCTAAAAGTTTTTTCTATTGGAGCACTCTTTGTGCAATATCAGCGGTTGTTAAGCGTAATGTTTGGATTAACAAGCGTATTTATAAACTTTACCCTAATCTTTATGTGCTCCTTATTGCTAAGTCTGGGCTTCGTAAAGGGGCTGCTACTAGTCTTGCTAAGAATCTTGTCGAGAAAATCCAAAATACAAGGGTGATTTATGGAAGGTCTTCCATTCAAGCCATTATTAAGGAATTATCCGACCAACGTACATTCCCGAATGGATATGTGCTTAATAGTGCTAGCGGATTTATTGTTTCAGGCGAGCTTGCTAGTTCTATTATTGGTGACCCGCAAGCGCAAACAATACTCACTGACTTATATGACTCCAATTATCACAGTGAGTGGACCAACACGCTCAAGGGTGCTGGGAAAGAAAAGCTTAGAGAAATATACGTAACATTTCTAGCTGCTACAAATCCTACTCTCTTAGAAGAGTTCTTAGAAGAGACTTCAATTCAAGGTGGATTTATAGCTCGTACAATATTAATTAAAGAGGACAAGAAAAGCAGAATTAATGCACTTATTGACGATGATGCCCTAGAATCCCAAGATTTAGATGACACTGAAATTATCACTCGCCTTAAAGAGATAACAACTACCCGCGGCCAATTTAAATTTAGTGACACAGCTAAGAAAATTTATAAAGAATGGTATGGAGCATTTAATGCAAAATTGGAAAGCGGAGAAATACGTGATTCTACTGGCACTGCTGATCGTCTTCACGATCATATTCTTAAAGTGTCAATGCTTCTTTCATTATCTGAAAGTATTAATTTGGTTATTGACTCTCATCATATGACCGAAGCCATAAATAATCTAACAGGAGATGCTGTAAGAGTTGCAGAAGGAATTGGAGCTTCTAAGGGAAAGAGTGACTTAGCTGCTAAGACTAAGATTCTCTTAGATGAGCTTCTCACTGCTCCTGAATATAAACTATCCAGGGAAGAACTTCTTCATAGAAGATTTAAAGATTTCGATGCGTATGAATTAGATAGAATTATAGAAACCTTGGGACAAGCTGGAGCAATTGAAATTAAGCGGGGAAGTGATGCGAAGGTTTACTACAACTTAGCTACTAAGTATGTAACTCAGATAGAGAAATTAACTAGAAGATGAAAATGAAACTTAATTTAGGCTGTTGTGATCTTATACAGCCAGGATATATTAATGTAGACCATATAAAATTCCCAGGAGTAACTGTAATCGCTGATTTAGAACTCTCCTGGCCATTTAAAGCTTCATCTATTGATGAAATCCTTGCTCTCGATATAATCGAACATTTACACGACAAAATCCACACGATGAATGAAATGTGGAGAGTATTAAAACCTAATGCTCGAGCTTTTATATGGGTTCCTACTACTAATGGAGTAGGTGCTTGGCAGGACCCAACGCACGTAAGTTACTGGAATAAGAATAGCTTTCTATATTATGAGGCCGGGAGCGCTTACAATACTCGCTTCGCCGCGGGCTATGGAATTAAAGCTAAATTTAGAATGACACATTATCATCTGGAGCAGGGTTTTGATGGTGAGAAATTGCAACTACTAATGGAAGCAGTGAAATTTTAGGCCATATAAAAAAGAGCATTCTTTTTCTTTGTCTTCTTAGAAGTTACTTCCTTTTCATAATTCTTAGTTACAGGCTTATCATGAGTAGTATTATAAATTTTAGCAGCCTTAGTCTTAGCTGCTTTATCTTCTAATCCCTCAGACTTAAACTTAGATTTCATTGCTAAATATGCTTTAGGCATTCTTCAATCTCCTTAGAATCCAAATTCCGATGATTTAGAACCGCCGCCACTACTAAAATTGTATTTCTTTTTCTTCTTTTTTCTAACGTCAACAGCTTCCCCAAGAATATTGATTGGAGCGGTAGCAGCGGCTGTTAATAATCCATTCTCTTTGAATTGCTCGATTATTCCCTCAAGACTCATCGGTGTAATGGAAGATATTAAGCTTTCTGTTCTATCTTTTTCAAATCCACTAAGAGTTTTACCAGTTGCCTGCTCCCAAGCTAAAGAAACTCCAGGAGCGGCTCCAGAAGCGGCATATTCCCCCAATTGAGCAGCAAAATTAGTTGGAGTTTCGTTTCCAGTTGAACTAACCTTTCTACCCATTGCTGCGCGGGCAGCATCACGAATCATTGGTTGAAGCCCAAACCAAGGATCAATAACAGTACCACCAAATTTAAAACGTGCAAAATCAGTGTGAGCAGGATCAGTTTCTACAGTAGCAACTCCAGTCCCTGCGGCTAAAGCTAATAAAGCAGTATTTACACCTACAACCCTCTCAAATCCACGCACTAAATCAGCCTTAGCAACTGGATTTAATTGTTCCCCTAAGCCTGATCTAGCCTTACTATATTCATGAAGTAATTGAGCTTTTGCTAATCTACCACGTGGAGTCCAAAGCCAATTACTTAAAGCATTAAGCGACGGTCCTATCTTTTTGAAATCGCCCCTAGTAGACACAATATTTACTACTTTAGCTGCATCTTTAAATGCTTGAGCATCTGCATCATTAGCAATATTATAACCTGCTTCTTTAAGTTTATCTGAAATATTATTCATCTTATAAACGCGAGCAGCGTTAAGATAACTAGTATAAGCCCTATTAGATGGATTAATCCAAACTTTACTAATAACAGGTAATTTCTCACCTATAGACGTATGAAATGCTTCCTCTTTTAATGCCTTACCAACGCCAGGAAGGTCTAAACCAAATTTGTCAGTATAAATTTTAATTGTTGGATCATTTTCATAGCCTTTCTGTATAGATTGAAATTCCTCATTACTAATTCCCTGCTTAGCCATAGTAACAAGAGACTCTTTAAGTTCCCGCGGATCGTTAAATAACATATCAAGGGTCAAGTTCTTGCCTTGTCTTAATACGTGCCCTAAGTCTCCACTTCCTCTTAAGGATTTGAATACGCTGAGTATTTCTGGTAGCTTTTCACTTGAATCTAATTTGTTCCAAGCCTCGGATAAAGTATCTGCTTCTGTTATAGAAGCTCTTCCTGACTTTATAGGTGAAGGTAATGATTGTAAAGCTTCCTCTTTTGGAATTATTGATTTCGCTGGTCTTCCTCTTCGTAAGGGCTCAGCCATCATAGGTTCATCAGTACCAATAAGAGGCTCTGCTTCTATTGGGGCTTCTTCCATTAGAGGAGATTTAATAGGACCTAAGGGAGCCTCCTCTTTAATTAAAGGTTCCGCTTCCATCGGAATCTCTTTCTCAGCTTCTCTAGCCATATAATCACTAACATCTTCAGGAGAAAGAATTTCTTCTGGAATTTCAGCTCTTTCAGCTTTAGCAATTCTAATAGCTCTATTTATTTCATATCCTTCACTTACTAATTCCTGCAAACGTGGTGCAATATCAGGATCATTAACTGCTTCAGAGAGCTTTTCTAAAGGATCAGCTACTGAAGAACCAGAACTCCCTTTTAATAGTCCTTGATGATAAGTAGATTCTTCAGGAGATTGTAAATCTCTCCAAGATTTTCCATATTTTCGGAACTGGCTATCCTCGAAAGTATTAAGTTTACTTACATCTCCAATTGCTCCCCGTTGAGAACTAGGTAACCCCGAGGGAACATTTTGCTCAAAAAGGGGAGGATTACTTTTCCTTAAAGCCTCACCACCAGCTTCTATTGGATGCTTAATACTAAGACCACCCATTCCAATATCAAAGGCCCCACCAGTAATATTTTTTAAACCTTTCTCAGTTTCTCCACTTTCAATATTACTTATACCAGTACCAATAGATTCACCACCAGAAGAAATCATCTTAGGCCCAAATATAGGAGCAGTTAATAAAGCTCCCGCCGGACCTAATGCTCCTATTGGAAGTAATTGACTTGGATCTGTAGCAGCTTCTAATCCCTTAATTCCTACTTCCTTAATAGCTTCTGGTAATTCAGTGCCATATTCAGCACCGACTTCTCCATAATCTAAATCGCTAGGAGCTAATGCACCTTCAATTGTCTTTCTAAAAGGTTGCTCCTCAACTCCAGCTATACTACTAGTAACTTTATCCCTTAATTTTTGGGTAGCTTCAAAAGGTACTTCAATTCCTTTGATTATTTTGCCCGCCGCAGTATCCTCTAATGCATCAGCAAACTCTTTATCATACTTCATATACCAAGGAAGATTACGAAAGTCTTCATCTTCCTGTTTTTTACGTTTTTCCTCTTCAGATAGTGAAACAAAGTCTCTATCTGGAGTATCATCGAACAAATGAGAATAACTTCTATACAAGCGATCGAAATTATAAGGAGAACTCATTAGTAAGTCCTCCCATGACGAATTCCACTGACCATAGAGCGCTTATTAATTTCACTATCAATAAGGTCAAGAATTTTTACAGACATTCCTTCTTCTGTTGGAACAATTTTACCCTCTTCATTACGAGTAAATAAATGTTTATAACGTGGATCAGAAGTAATTTCTCTCTTAACTTGCGTAGGAATGTCTTGCTCTTCTTTCTCAAGGGATTTAGTCCTGCGCTCAGTTTCTTTAATTTGTTCCGCTTTTAATTCCCTTTCACTTCTTCCCTTTGCTTCTCTTTCTGCGCGGGCTTCTCTTGACTCAGACAACGATAACGATTTAGAAGCTCTCTCGCCAGCAGCAGTAGCTCTTTCTTCTCTTGATTCCGCGCGAGCTTCAGATGCAGCTTTAGTCTTTGCATTAGCTTCAGCCTTAGCCTTTCTAGCTTCTTCAGATGCTGTATTAGTCCTCTGAGTTTCCTCAAATTGACGCTTCTTAGCAGTTCCAATAATTCCAAAACGTTCCGCTTCTAATTCTCTTTGTCTTCCAACATCAGCACCCCTAGCAATTTGAGGTACATATTTACCTTCAGTCTGCCAATCACCATAGGCTTTTTCATATCCAGGATGAACTAATTTTTTAGCTGCTTCTCCTTGACCAAAGGCTCCTAATAATCCAGCACCAATTTTCTGAAGAATAGATGATTTATAATCTTCTGTTTGAGGTCGCTTACTTAAATACTCTCTATAAATGGCTTGGGAAGGTAATGGTTCCTTCGCGCGGGCCATATAAGAAATAGTAGCAGGATCAGTAGAATCAATAGCCTCTTCTCCTCCATCATATAAATTCATCATATAAGGATTACGCATACGCCTGGTTAAATTAGGATCTTCTTCATCATCTTCATTACCAAACAAACTTGAAAAATCGTACGGCATAATTTAACCCTTTCCAAAGGGGGCAGCAATACCAGCACCTAATTGACCGACTTGCATAGCTCTATCAAAAAAAGAGGGTTCATTTACTCTAGAAGTAATATTACCGCTAGCTTGCCCCATTCCAGCTAATTGCCTATCGAAGTAAGGGAGGTCAGATCCCGATTCTCCTCTTAATCCTCTACGTTCTCCTAAGATTGCCATTCTATTTCTAAATGCATCATCAGCAGCAGCGCCTCTTCTACCAGCAGCAGCACTAGCAGCAGCATTAGCATTCTGAATCTCTTGATTTCTTAATCCTTCTACTCGCTGCTGATTACCCATGAATTCTGTATCATAGGTTCCAACACCACCTAGACCACGCTCTTTAGCTGATCTAATTTGACCTTGAAGATCAGTTTCTGCACCTAGTTGAGATTCCCCTAAACTTCTTCCAGCATCCCGCGCTAACTTAGCCATTTGACTACCATAACCAACACTACCACCACCAGCTTGAGCAGCAGATAATTGATTCTTTAATCCCTCAAAGAATCCTCCTTGTCCACTACTAGCGCGGGCACGAAAATCCGCCATTTGAGAAGGATCCCAACCACCAGTATCTCTTAGATTACGATAGCCAGCTAAAGCTTCGTTTTCGCGGGCATTAGCCCATTGTAGAGGATTATAACTGCCTCCTCCTCCGCCACCGCCACCACCTTCACCAGCTTGATTATATAAATCTTGATAAGCTTGATCTATTTGTGAACGAGATTGATTACCAAAGGTGCGGTCTTCTGCCCCATAACCGCCCATTTGAGTAGCAAATTGATTAGCAGATTTAGCTTGTTGACCTAACATCTTATTAGTTGTTTTTGCTGATTTGTTACCCATTTAATTACTTAAGCTCCAAAAAAAGAGTTTCTCCTGACATGCGTTCAAATCCAAAGTGCTTTTTTAAAACTTTAGTATAAGCATCATCATTACTTATTACTATAAATTTCTCAATTCCTTGTGTCTTACAAGATTCTATAGCCCTATTAATCATTTTAAGAACAACTTCAGCTTTTTCTCGCTTACGAGTAAAATCTCTATTCATTATAAGTATACCTTCTGCGAATATTTTCACTACTCCATAAGCAGCGATAGATCCATCAGATTTCTCAATAACTGCATTATCTAGTACATTATATAAACTAGGAATACCTAATTCAGGTTGACGCTTAAATATCTCATCAATAGGTGCTACATCCCGCCCGAATTCAAACTCACGAACTCTCATATGAATATTAATACATTCCTAAACGTCCCAATCCCTTAAACATTCTCTCTATAGGAGCTTTAACACCAGGACTAAAACTTTGCTCTTGAAGAGGAAGCATCATTTCATTTCTACCTTGAGACATTGGAACTTGAGGTAACATTCCAGGAGGTACAAAACCTGGAATATTTCCCCTAGTCATTGGGGGAGGCATAGCAGGACCAACTTTAGAAGGTGCTGGCATTTGAGTAGGAGGCATTAAATTTTGAATAGGAGGCATTGGCCCAGGCATTCCACCACTTCTAGCACCTAATACTCCACTAATTAAACCAGGATCAGGCATTGTTGGACCAACACCAGTAGCTTGCCTATTAGAAGTAGCTTTATTTCGTGCCACTTCTTGTCCTCTACGTTGTTTAGGTCTATTTCCTTTAGGCATTACTCTCCTCCTCCTCCTCCTTGCATAGCTTGCCATGCATTATGATTAGCCCAGAATTGGGCTTGTTGTGCAGCAATAGCCGCGGCTTGTTGTGCAGCTTGTTGTGCTTCTGCTGCCGCTTGTGCTTGTTGTTGCTGTTGTGCAGCTATTTGTGCTGGTGTTGGTCCTGTTGGAGTAGGCTCATTTACTACTAATTTAGCAGCATTTCTAATATTAGGATTTCCTCTTGCAGCCCTATAATCGAACGGTGCTAGTTGAGAACCAGGAGTAGTTGTATTAAATCCAGGAGTGGGGGGCTTATTAGTATTAAATCCAGGAGTAGCAGGCTTATTAGTCAATGAACCAAATATGGACCCAATAGGAGTCCTAGCAGTATTTTGTCCACCACTAGAAATAGGATTTTTAATCGGTGCTGAAGTTATAGGATCTAGATCCCTAGGATCTCTAGCTGTATCAATTCTTGGTGTTGCCGCTGTAACAGGTGAACCAATTCCAGCGCCTAATTGATTACGTGTATGTGTAGCGTAATTCCCCATTTTTAATTTACCTTACAAATGTTAAGACTAGAATAATGATTAACAGCATCACCTTTTCTGGTAGCTCCTACCGATGTAGGGGCCACAAGTTCAACGTCAAACGTATCACCGCGGGCAACATTTTGAACTATTGCTGTTAGAACATGAGAAATAAGAGTGCTATCACCATCCCCATCTACAGTAGATTTAATAATATTAGCATTATGATTAAGAGTAACATATGTAATAGCTTTATCAGCTTCAACTAATACTACTGTCCTCACATCATATGTTCCTGGCTCTGTTATTGTTATAGTAGTATTACCACCACTACGTTGATAAATATCAGTATTGGGGTTATATACCTCAGTCCCCCATGTATAAAGTCCAAGTCCTGCTAGATCAGCTACTTGCTCCCAAATACCAAATTGAGGGATTGCATAAAGAGCACCATTTACATCAATCTTTGCCCGCGGCCACCGTGGATATTCAGTACCAAAAGCAAAGTTACCGTACTTATCCATTCTCATTGCTTCTTGGATATCAGTTTCCCTTTGGGATGGAAAATTATAAATGAATAACATATTTTCAAACCGTCTTGTTATACCAATCATAGAACTCTTATAATTATCAAAATCATTGATAACAGCCCTAAATAAAGCTAATAAAGTAGGATCTAAAAGTTTTTCATAGCTATTAAGTAAGCTAGAAGTATTAGTAGGTACTAAACTAGGTCCCTCTATGAAATTTGAATCTTTGCGGTTAATTGTCATCTAATACTTCCGCGGGCTTTATCTTGACTAGCTAGATTACCAAAGAACATAAGTTTATGAATAAATACTGTATTAGTTATAGCTCCAAAAGTAGCATTGTCAATATTTCCACCCCTAACTCCACGCACTAATGAAATTCCAGCCAATTTAGATCTAATATTAAGCCCACAATCATAAAGTTGCGGTAATAGCACTATATCTCTAAGGGGAGGGAAAGCATTATCCCCAAAGAAAATAGGCTGAGCATCCGCAGGTAAGAATTCATTATAAGTATAGTCAAATCCTTGGAATAAGAAATCAATAGGATCATGAGTATTATCATGCTTCATAAGAGCACGGGCTCCTATAATTTGAAGCTTGTCTAATGCATCTACTTTTGCTGGGAAGGTTACTAATTCCCAATTAATACGCCCCCCATTAAGAGCAGATTGAGCATCTAAACTCACAGTTGTTCGTAAAGCATAAATATCAGTATTTTTAGCGCTTGTATCAGCACTAGTTCCATCATCAAAAATCATGAATAACATCGTGTTTAAATAATCGACACTAGGAGCAAGAGTAGCAGTATATATATCTCTAATAAATCTAATGCTAGCATTATCCCCTGTCACAAAAGCATCAAATTGACTCCATCTAACAGCTTCTGGCGATAATCCATTATCACAAGCTCCTACTAACATTAGAGGAGAACCTGTATCATTAACTATAACAGTTTTAGGTAACCAATAAAGTAAGCGCCGATAAGAATCATAATAAAACTTACTATAAAAGAAATCTGAAAATAAACCTAAATCACTAACAGTGCGTCGATATAATGCCTCTATATTATAAGTAAGTGGAGTCGTAGAATATTGGCCAGTAAAAAAGTAGATTCCTCTCCGACTTCCAATAATTGCTCCACCTTCAATCAAACTATTCTGACTATTATCAACTTTTACTACTCCCCAAGGTCCACAACCAATAGAAGCATCTACTAATTCTACAGGCCAAGTATTAGGTGGACCACCATTATCGTGGGCTACATATGTACGATTTCCTTTAGCTAAATATAAATTACCGTTTTGTTCCCAACATGCTTGTAAAGCATCACCATCATTAGGAAATACTTGAATAAAACCTTCTATAGATGAAAAACTCTCATATTGGCCGACATTACTTACAAGAGCAACATAAGAAGCAGCAATACTAGCCCCTTTAGAACTAAAAATAGTGCTAGCAGTAGGGAAACCAACAATTACTAATCTATTTTTGTAAGTGCAATAACAAGTGCCTGCGGGAATTACTTCTAACTCATCTAGAAGATAATCAGCACTTACTACAAGACTTGTATCATAAAAATCGACAGTAAGTGTTGTAGTAGTATTGTCATTGATCTTACCATTAGGTACAAAGAAAAGTTCGGGAACAAGTACATCACCATTAAATGGTGGTCTTACTATTTTAGAAGCTAATATATGTCTAGCAGTGGTCCCAGCAGGACCAAGAGGAATAACAGACAAATTGATTTTAAAAGCTCCAGGGGCAGTATACTGAGTAGGAGTATAAATACCACCAACGAAAACTCCAGGAGGAGTAATAAAACCTGTAGTAGTTTCATAAGCTACCGCAATTAAATGAACTCCTGCTTCAACAACTCCAGCCGTACCACTAGTTGCTGCTGTAATACCAGCAACAGCAGTTGGACTTAATCCAGCAGCATCCCGAAAAGCGGCACCAGCTAAGAGATATATTTTAAGATTACCAGTTCCTAATGGTTGTTGTAATGCGCTATTTAATGCAATTTCTCCACCAACCACTTTATCACGAAGTACAAATATTTGATAGTCATTTCCTAATGTAATAGCTTGTAATGCAGTTCCACCACCGGAATCTTTAATATTTTGAGTTGCTCCACCAGCAACAATATACATAGCAATAAATTGATCTGTGGCATCAGATTTACGATAGGGCCAAAAACGAAGAAGTTTATTAGTAGAGAATTTACCTAAAGCTTGTTCTCCAGGGCGAGAGATTAGGCTTTCACCCTGATGGTAAAAGTTACGAAGGGTTTTAAAGAATCCAGGCGGAATTTGAGTTACGTTGATGTCCTTTAGCTCGCCCCTATCGAACAGACCCTTAAACTGATCGATAACTAAGGATTCTTGATCTAGCATTAGTCTATTCTAACTATTACTGGAACCACGCACAACGAGCGATAATCGTATCACCCGTTACACCAGCAGGATAAGAACTTGCTGGAAGTTCTGCTAATGCCGCTGCAGTTGTAGCAGCTCCTGTTAATGTACCAGTAAGTGTTAATGTTGGAGTTCCTACTGGAGAAGTTGTTGTTAATGTACGGTTAGTGCTAACACCAGTAGAACCAATAAAGTTAGCCGCAGCGCTATCAGCGCTAAGACCAACTGTAAAGTTAGATCCAAGTGAACCACTCTTAACTGTAAAGGTGGGTTGATCGCTAGTACCAGTAACCGCAACGCTACCACTAGGAGTTACTGTCCCTACTTGGCGAACTAATACTTTCTTGTTAGCTTTATCATACTCATAGATAAAGCCAGCAAGCCCTTGGATATCTACCCATGTTGGTTGCTTATTTGTATATCCCATAAGTGGAGCAAAGTCTAATGTATCTCCACCCGTGGCATAAGATCCTGATGCTGTTAAGCTGAAAATCCCTTCTATGATTCCAAAGCCATGATGTTTTACTAACGCCCCTGTCATTGCCATTGAAAAGCCTCTTTCTTTTGTATTACAGCGGTAACCTTAAGGATGTTACCCTCTTGGCCAATATCCACCCAAACGCCAAAACGTTCTAAATGGTCTAGGTCTCGCAGGAATCGCCTGCGCACGTTTTACATACTCATTTACTACACTAAAAACGTTTCCTTCCCACTCTTTATTACAAAGATCAGCTAAAGTTGTATTTTGTAACTGAAATCTTTGCACCAATTCCCCGATTCGAGCGGACATAGCAGAAATGGAGTGTCCTAAAACACTTGTACTAACATCAATTACAGGATCACCCGTTCCCTCGGGAAAATCAGGGTAAATGTTCTTGTAGTAAAGTAACACTTCTCTATCAGTAGTCGCCGCGGGGAAAGCGATTGCATCTCCTATGAATTGCCAATAATTAAGTGCAGTATCAGGAGTAATATTGTTAACGAATCTAAGTTGACTCATAGGATTATAAAGATTACTACTACCAGCTTGTCTCTCCTCTAATTTTATAGGCCAAACAAAATCAGAGGGAAGAGTTGTATAAGAAGTTGCACCAGCAAGTATTGTTACAGGGGAAGCAACTTTATCTATAGTAGACAAATCATTAGCAATATACTCAGTTTGAAGATCATCATAAGCTGCCTTGAGAACTGGAACTAATTTAGCATTAGTAAAAACCCGCCCATCTGGATCATTAAGATATACCGCTCGCGCACGATCGAATATCTCTTGAACCGTAGAAATGCGGGAAGGCATTTAGGCAGTCACAGTAGGAGGAAGTTGTAACTGTTTGAACAATACCGGATCTAACACATTCTTGCAATTGGGGCATACGGCTATTCCCTTTAACGTTTGCTGCCCGCAGAACTTACAGGCTTCAACCTCTAATGGTGCCGCCGCTCCTACTTCACTCCATTCCTTCTTCATTCCTAATGTCTTAGCAGCCCAGCGCTGTAAGTCTGTAATCGCTCTGTGCTGCCGGAATCTCTGCCAAGAATCATCAGCTTCTTTAACCATACGAAGCTTCCAAAGATTCTGACGAGTAAATGCTGCATCAACTTCAGCAGCAAATTTAAGCTTAATTTCGCGGGCACCATGGAATCCAGCAACCGTGAAAATCGCGGGTTCTGCTACTCCTTCTTCATAAAGAATAAAGGAAGAAATAAGACTTCTTACTAAATCTTTAGCAAGTGCTTCGCTACTAATTGGAACCATAAAAGGATGCTCAATTAAGGGCATATATAAGCGCGAATGCGACGGTGCAACATGAAGAATTCCCGGGATTTTATCATCTTCCTTGGCGGCAGGAATTGTATAATCCGTAGGAATTTGGGAAGGTTTTTGTTCCCGGAAAACAAATGGTGTAAAATTGACTACTGTATAGCTCACGAAACCTCTTCTCTTTCAATTACTTCAAGTCCAGAGCGACCAAAATCTTCTACTATTGAAGCAGCTATTTCTTTCGCAGTGTAACGAAGGTAAGATAACTCTTTCTTAGTTGGAGTTTTTACTGTATCAAAGAAATCTTTAATTTCGAGTTCACAGCCCGCCGGGATCATGAATTCACCAATCCCGGGTTTCAATTCAATTATGTGCTTAGTTGTATTATTGCGAACGAAAACTTTCACGATTCACCCTTAAAAGGTTTAACATTAGCAAAGCTAACAGCTTCACCTTCTGTTAACTGTTGACCTAAAAAGCTCCTCCCCTGCTGAATAATATCAAACATTAAATTTTCTTCTCTTTGTTTCGCAGCCATTTCTTCATTTGCTACGATTACACTATTCTTCTTAACAGGTGCAGTCATTTGTTTAATAACAATAGTTACAACTTTTGCAATATCATCCCAAACAGGGCGATAATACTCATATTTGGTCCAAGCCCACAAAGGTTCATAATGATCAAATGTTTTAAGTTCAGCCATTCCTACTTGTTGAGGACAATGTATTTCTAACATCCAACAAGGTTGAAGATAGCTATACTTCTTTACTTCCCTAACCTCTTTTACTGGAGGATCTCCGAATTCACTTTCCCGTTTTTCAAGCAAATCATCAGTAAATACTAAACGAAAACGAGAATGGGAGCATGAAACATCTGAACCGTAATACGCCATAAGGCGCTCATTCATAATTTTATGATAGGTTTCCAATTTCATGCTCCCATTCAATACTAACTTAACGAGTTGGGTACCATTTCGCCGCTACACGATCATAGATGAAACCGTAAGCATTGCCAGCAACAGTAGTAAATACCGTTCCAATATTACCACTAGTTGTTGCAGTAAATACACTATCAGCTACGAAATATAGTGGACCAGTGAAATCATTCCAAGGTGGAGTTATTGTTGCTAATGTTGCAGCCGTACCAGTAACATGGTGAACCATTGTTACAGGAATTAACGTTGTACCATTAGTTCCTAATGCTAATACTCCACCAACTAATTGATCCTGGATACCACCAGGAGGTACAAACTTAAACAGATTGATTTCTTCAGCAGCCATTTAATTTATCTCCCTTCCTTAGTAACCAGAAGGAATTGTTAACCCATCGATATACGATGCCTCGGCGGGGTTGTTGATGTAGAGGTTAAAGCTAGCCTTCAGATAGAAGATTGTAGCAGCAGCAACACCACCGCTAGCTCCTCTAATTGGGAATAACTTTTGACCACCTACAGTATAGAAACCTGGGGGAGTAAGTTCTGCCCTTCCCCAAATTTCAGGAGCAATGAAATCAATTCTCGTCTTATCCCAGGAATAAGAGCATTTGACCGGAGCGCCGGCCATCTGCATTTGATCCCCGTAATAAAGATCAACTCCTTTACCCGAAGGCATTTGATTTAGAACAGTAATTAACTGCCCTAATTCTTCATAAGCCTGTTTCTGTCCAGGATGCATCCATGCCTGAACCTTAACAAGTTTATTAATACCTACACGATCACCGATCTTGTTGATTGCTAATCGTGCGAATGGTAATGCCAGTGCGCCGGCGGCGTTTACTCTATTTGCACGAATCTCAGGAGTTGTGCTCCGATCAAATCCGAGCCAAGTACCAGTAGCAGCATTAGAGTAGTGATAAGAAATACCAAAAATACCTACTGGACTTATTCCTAAACCACTAGCTACTAATTTATCGGTACTAGCTACTGTTGCAATCGAAGGAAACGTATGAACTACACGATTAGCTAAGTCATAGAAGTTAATCTTTGCTTCTCCTCGCTTTGTAGCTAAGCCGGTGGCATATACTCCGATTGTTTGGCCAAAGCGTAAGAGTCTTACTCCATATCCATCAGTTGCTGGGACAGTCCAAACATCACCACCACCTGTACCAGTACCAACAGATACTGTGCTAGGATTAGCTAAGATTGCATTTCCAGCAGTCATACACTGAGAATCAACTTGCCGGCGGAATTCAGCCATTCCTTTTGCTAATAAGCGCTGGATGGTATTGAGTACCGCCTTACGCTTATCATCAGTAGACCACTCACTCTTAGCTGTCCATTCAAAGCCTTCCTTGAAGTGCACAGATGCTAATACAGCTTTCTCGTAAGTGGGTCCATCACCTCTTCCAAGGTCACCACCATCAGGATCGTAATACCCAAAGTTTCCACCGGGCCGGAGTTCTAATGGAACCCTCATATCCCTACTAGAGATTACTTCAACATCTCGCTTTTCAACAGTGGAATAGAATACGTCATCCCAATCGAAAAGTGTAGGAACTTTAGGATCCACCCTCTCCAGTTCGTTTGCTACAACTTGAGCTTCTGTTAAAGCCATTGTTTTTTACCTTGATCTAATGATGTCCAGTTCACTCATTTGCTTTCTAGTATTTGGAATTGGTGCAATTCTTCTCGGCTGTGGCGTCTTTGATTCCTCTTGAACTGGACGTTCGTTAATCCTCTCTCTCTTTTGTTGACCTAATGCCTCGGTCTTCTTGCGTGCCCTAATCTTTAGAGCAATATCTTTAACTCGCCCAAGGTAAGCGGATACAACCCTTGATTTGCTTTCCTGATCGAATCCCGCCTTTTGTGAGCGGCGGAATAACTCTTTCATCATTGTTGTAAATTGTTCATCTTTATTGGTAATAGTCTTTAGCTCTTCAATTGTTTCTTTGATGATTGCATTTTTTACGAATGTTGAAAGTTGCCCATCATTGTCTAATCCAACTTGAAGTGTTTTATTAAGGCCATTAAAAACTGCATTGTCCGCAGCAGTTATGAAACCATTTGCTTGATTATTAAAAAACGATCTTTTTTCATTTTCGAACTGATCGCGTTCAGACTTTAATTTAGGATCTTCTGCCCGCGGAGAAAATCTTTTAGGAAGCTCTGGTTTTCCTGTCAGAAATTTACTTAACCAGAGAACAGATTTCATTAAATCCTTATTCTCTGTATGTTGCCCGTGCTCATAAGCATCATTTAAAATATTAGCAATAAATGGCCCTGTTGCCCTAACAAATAAATCCTTATTAGTCTCCATTAAAGAGGGAATAAACTTCTCAGCTAGATTTCCTAAGGATTTCTCTGAGAGACTTCCGAATACATTCTTAACTTCGCCAGCCTCTAAGGCACTTCCTAAATCATTTAAGAATTCAGCATTAGCCGAAGCACTTCGCGCTTCATCAACAGTAGCATAAATGTCAGAGAATGCTTTCTCTCGGAAGAATACTTGCCTTAATTCTGGAATATCCTTCAAAACCTGAGGATATTTATCCTTAAGTGTATCATAAGCAGCTTTACCTGATACTGTTAATTCATCTGGCTTGACATCAGGTAATTCTTCTTCCGGAGTTTCAGATTCCTCCGAAGTTTCAGATACTTCTTCATCAGAAGACTCTTCGGTCTCTTCGCTCTCATCAGAAGTCTCCTCAACTTCAGCTTCAGATTCTTCAGGTTCTTCTACTGGTTCTGAGTCTTTATTAAGAATGTTTAATGCACGCTTTTCAGAATCATCGGTAGTTCCTCCACCAATGTCACCGACATTACTAATTTCTCCACCTGGAGACTCATTAATCACAAAATTCTCCTAAAATTACAATTACTGCGCTGGGGGTGTGTTTACTGCCATTTGTTCTTGTGCAGCTTGTTGAGCCATTTGCTGTGCAATTATGAATTGGAATTGAGATAATCTAATCATTAATGCTTGATATGCCGCAGGATTTGAAGTTTGAAGATCCTGCCCAATATCTGAAGATAGGAACGCTTTAAGCACTTCAATCTGAATAGAAGGTTCATCAAGTATAGGATCAACCGGCGGTGGTTGAATTGGTATTGGTTGACCAGTCATAGGATCAACATTTGTAGGTGTATGTAAAACAACTGCTATTGCTAAAAGTTCTTTATTTCTCTGATTCTCGCCGGGAATATAAAGATCAGGCACTCCTAATACTTGAGCCACCAATTCAAGATTATCAGGATGACTTAGAATACCATCAATAAATGGATTCTTCATTCCCATAAGTTCCATTACTTTAGCAGAAGTCTGCGCACAAGATGATGGGAATTGTGAACTTACTTCAGGAAGAATATCCCCAATTTTACAGTGAAGTTAA
>Ga0184637_10001375_pt1 | contig 16554 bp, 13 predicted proteins | sample PLM3_127_b2_FD_133143 | JGI IMG/M metagenome (GOLD analysis project Ga0184637, IMG submission 133143) | Groundwater sediment microbial communities from an aquifer in East River, Colorado, USA - PLM3_127_b2 | ecosystem: Environmental > Terrestrial > Soil > Riparian zone | place: USA: East River...
ACGTAAAATTGGGGCAAGATGGCCGAGCGATCAAGCCTGGACGAATCGCTGGTGAGGCGGGTGGCGTTGCTCTCGCGCGGGGGGCAGCGCTGGTTGAAGACGGCACTGCAGGCGATTCAGACGCTTGAGCCCACGGCGGCGCCCGAGACCGAGACGCACGAGGAGCCCGACGAGCGGAAGCGGCCGCTGTTGAAGCCGGCCGACCTTGAGGATGTGATCACCGGCAAGGCGAAGCTTCAGGAGCAGCTGGAGGCGTATCCGGAGCTGTCGAACGAGCTGGAGGGGCTGGGGGATGTGATCGATCTGCTGCGGGAAGCGGGGGAGCGGCGGCGGCGCCGGGGTGAGGAGATACTGCGGGAGCTTCTCGAAGGTGATGGGCCCGAGGAGAGTGGGGGGAGCGGGGAGGAGAGACCTCGCAACCGGCCAAGGCGCTAGGCTCCGTTACCGTCTCGGGGCGTCTGCGCGCTACGGCTTCTATTCATCAGCCTGCGCTGACGTTGGGAGCGCTGTCCTTCGATTCCTCAGGACGAACCGAGCGGGCCTCAGTGCTTCGCCGATGGTATGACTCCCTCACGATGAGCGGGAAGGGGCGTTAGGAGGGGTGGGAGGGACGTCGGGATGAGGGGGGAGAGAGGTTGGGGGGTTGGTCTGCGGCCAGCGTTCTACGCAGGCGAAGAGTGTTTGGGCGACGGCGGCGCGGTCGGACTCGGCGTTAAGGAGAGGGGGGAGGAGGATGATGTGGCCGGCGGCGACGGCGAGGGAGGCGGCGATGGGGACGGCGCCGTGGCTGCGAGCGAGGACCTGTCCGTAGTCGCTAAAGTTAGGGGCGGACTCATCTATCGTCACGCGGTAGGCGAGGCGGGGCGAGAGGGATTCGATGAACGGCGCGAAGGGGTGGCCGGGCGCGGTGAGCTCGGCGCCTGGCATGCCGAAGCCGGGTAGCAGGTGCTCTTCGTAGCGGAATCCGGGCGGCGCGGGCAGCCAGGAGTAGCGGCGCCAACCGCAAACTTCCGCGACGTTGGGATGCTGGAGGTCAGGATAGGCGAGGCAGACGAGCAGGCCTCCCCGCGCGAGGAACCATTCGCTCTCCCGCCGGCGCATTTGGAGGAGGTCCTGGAGGCTGAAGGCGGCGGCGGTGCTGGGACCGTTATGGACAGGATGTCCCGCGAAGTTCCGGTAGTCGCCTTCGCCCGCGACGACCTCCTCGACGGCTTTCGAGACGGATGCCGTGTCCACGATCAGGCGCTGGTACTCGCTAAAGGCGGGGGCGGAGATGAACGAGTAGTTGTCGAAGCTGACATGGGGAAGGGGAAGGCCGATGACGAGGGTGCGCATCGGCGTCAATCCAGGGATAGGGTACGCAGGTAGGCGCGGAGATCCTGGCCGAGGTCCTTGCGCTTGAGGGCGAGATGAATCGAGGCCTGGAGGAGGCCGAGCGGGCGGCCGGTGTCGAAACGGAGCCCTTCGTATTCGCAGGCGTAGACTTGCTGGCGGGCGATGAGGCGATCGAAGGCGTCCATGAGCCAGACCTCTCCCGCCCGGCCCGGCGGCGTCTCATCGAGGACGTCGAATATCTCCGGAGTGACGACGAAGCGGCCGACGGTCGCCAAGTCTGAGGGCGCCTCTTCGAGCGATGGCTTCTCGACGACGCGCTGTACCAGGTGGAGGCGCGGCTCAACGGGGCGGGGATCGATCACGCCGTACTGGGCAACGGCTTCGCGCGGCACCTTCTGGACGGCGAGGACGGTCTGCTGAAAGCGCTCGAAGACGTCCATGAGCTGGCGGATGGCCGGGACATCATGGAAGATGACGTCATCCGGGAAGAAGATCGCAAAGGGCTCATCGCCGACGAAGTCCCTGGTGATGAGGACGGCATGGCCGTTGCCGAGGCGCTCCTTCTGGCGAACGAAGGCGATGGAGACATCGGCCGGCTTCTTGACGGCGTCGAGGAGGGCCTGCTTGTGCGCGGCTTCAAGGACGCTTTCGAGCTCGAAATCGCGGTCGAAGTGGTCTTCGATGGCGCGCTTGGAGGCGCTGGTGACCATGATGATCTGCTGTAGCCCGGCGGCGAGCGCTTCCTCGACGATGTACTGGATGACGGGCCGGTCAATGATAGGGAGCATCTCTTTTGGGACGGCCTTGGTGGCGGGGAGAAGGCGGGTGCCGTAGCCGGCGGCGAGGATGACGGCCTTGCGGACTTTCATGTGGCGGGCGGTGGGTTCATGGCGGTGGTGGATGGGGGTAGTCTAGCGTGCGAGCGGGCGAACGGGCAAACGGGTATTTTGGTTGTTAGTTGTCAGTCTGATGACTCTGAAGGTTGAAATCTTCAGCCAGACGATCGTATTGAGTCTGTCGGCAGTTGTTGGGTGACTCTGAAGGTTGAAACCTTCAGCTAAGCTATGGAACGGGCAAACCTGCAGATCCCGTTGCTAGCCTGCCCGGCGTGGGGCGGCTTGGAGGCCTGAAGGCACTCCGCTACATTCGGAGGGGTCAGGCGAGGGCGGCGTGGGGCGGTGTGCGGTGGTGGCGGGAAAAAGGGACGGTTGCAGGCACATAACAAATGCTAGATGCTGAATTTGGCGCACTTATGTGCAGCTTGACAGGGCGGCTTGCGGTCATGGTAGCATGACGGGCGGTCGTGCTAGACGGGGAGCTAGCGGTGCCCTGTACCCGCAATCCGCTATAGCGGGGTTGAACTCCCGCTCGAGGTCCAGGGTCCGCGGAGACTGCTCTCGGCAGGTCAGCGTTGATAATCTGGCCCTGCGCGGCGAGACGCTACGAACCCCGTCAGGCCCGGAAGGGAGCAGCGGTAAGTGGTCAGTTTCGGGCGCCGCAGGTACACCGGGTTGGAGTTGGCGGTTGAGGGCAAGCCTGCGGCCCGGATCGACAGCGGGTGCACGACCAGAAAGTTATCGGCCCGAGCTGCCACGGGCCTAAACTGGAAGAGGTATTGCTGCGAGCGAACGCGGGACGCCCGGAAGGATTGAGGGCGTCCGGGGTGCACAAAAGGCACCCGGTTTCACGAAGCTCCTCGAACAGCCATCTCCACATCGCACTGGCGATCGCGATAGTCGCTTCGTCGCTGATAGCGGTCGTCATCCCCATCACCCGCACGCACGCCAACCGCGCGTCGCCGGCTACGGCGGACGGCGTCTCGGAGGCTCTGCGCCTCCAGGCGGCGAGCGTCAGCGGTATTCTGGCTTCGGCGGAGGGGGATGGCAGCGGTGCGGTGGCGAGCATCCAGCCGCCGCTGGGCAGCGGCCTCTTCCCGGAACCGCTGCTGGCGGCCGCGGCGAGGTTGGCGGCGGGGAACGTGTTCCCATCGCCCGAGACCGCGGCATTGGTCCTGACGCGCCAGCGCGCGGTGTCGTTTACTGTCCATGAGGACGGTTTCGGCGCAACTTACAGTACGACAGATGTGACTGTGGGGCAGGCGCTGGCCAGCCAGGGCGTCCGCCTAGCTGAGGGTGACTTCGTCTCTCCTTCGCCTGACAGCGCGCTGGTAGCGGGCGCGCACGTCTACATCAGCCATTCGATGGCGGTGAAGCTGGTGATCGCCGGGACGGAGCAGCCGATCAGGACGCGGGCAAAGACGGTGGAAGAGGTCCTCGTGGAGGCCGGCGTCACGGTCGAGTCGACGGACCGTGTGTCGCCCACGCGGCGAAGCGCGGTGCGATCCGAGATGGTGATCCGCGTGACGACGGTACGCGACGTAAGGCAGGTGGTGGAGGAGCCGATCGAATACGCAAGCGTGATTCAATACGACGCCCAGATGGCGCGCGGAGAGCGGGTGATCACGCAGGCCGGAGCGGCCGGGTACGTGCGCCGGGAATACCAGGTGCGGCAGATCAACGGTCGCGATGCGCGGCGGGAGCTGGTGAGCGAGACGATAACGCAGCCCACGGACGAGGTGGTAACCGTGGGCACATACGTGAAGCCCACGGCGCCGGTAGTAGCAGCGGCTGTGAGCACACCCGAAGGTTGCTCGCGAACGCTGAATGTGTACGCCACGTGGTACACGGCGGCGAGCGCGGGAGGGAGCGGCGTGACGGCGACCGGCACGGGCGTGTACAAGGGGATTGTGGCGGTGGACCCGCGCGTGATTCCGCTGGGAACGCGGATGTATATCCCGGGTTACGGCTACGGGATCGCGGCGGACACGGGCGGCGGCATCATCGGCAATATGATCGACCTGGGATACGGTCCGGACGACGTGAAGGACTGGCGGACGCGCTGGGTCGATATTTGTGTTTTGTAGTTATCAGCTTTTAGTTTTCAGTTGGTTAGTTGATCAGTTGGCCTCTGAGGGTTGAAATCCTCAGCTAGACTTCGCTGGTAGCCTGCCGGCTCTCGGTTGTTGAAATCCTCCCGGGTGACATCGCAGTAAGGCGGGGGGCTGCTTATGATGCTGGGGTAGGCTATCAGTTGGTCAGTTGGTCAGTTAGTCAGTAATGCTGGCGTGAGCATTCGAGGGCGGGTGCGCGCGCGGAAGGCGCTTGGACAGCACTGGTTAACCGATCGGGGTGCGTTGCGGCGAATCGCCGGCGCGGCGGATTTCACGGGCGAAGATACGGTCATCGAGATCGGAGCGGGGACGGGGCTGCTCACGCAGTTGCTGGCCGGACGGGCGCGAAGGCTGATCGCGGTTGAGGTCGACGAACGTCTGGCGGGGGGGCTGAAAGGGCGCTTCGCGGCGAAGGAGAGCGTTGCTGTCGTTCAGCGCGACGTGCTGGATGCCGCGCCGGAGGAGCTGCTGGCGGCGGGAGGCGGCAACGTTCCGTACGTGGTCGTGGGGAACCTGCCGTATTTCATCGGCACGGCTATCGTGCGGCGGTTCCTGGAAGCAACCGTGAGGCCGCGCTGGCTGGTGGTGACGCTGCAGGCGGAGGTGGCGGAGAGCATCGCGGCGGGGCCGGGCCGGATGAGCTACTTGAGCGTGGAGATGCAGACGCTGGCCTCGGCGAAGGTGCTGTTTCATCTGCCGCCGCGGGCGTTCCGGCCGCCGCCGAAGGTGCGTTCCGCCGTTGTGCGACTGGACGTGCTTGATACGGCAGAGGTTGAAGTGGATGACCGCGAGGCGTTCCTGGCGCTGGTGCGGGCGGGATTCGCCGCGCCTAGAAAGAGGCTGCGGAACTCGCTGGCGATTGGGTTGCGGGTGGCGCCGACGGAGGCCGCGGCGATGCTATCGGAGGCGGGGGTGGACGCGGACCAGAGGCCGGCAGCGCTGACGCTAAGCGACTGGCAGGATGTCTATTTTGCGCATCGGGCGAGCAGGACGAGTGGAAATGAGAAATGAGAAATGGGGAAGAAGGGACAGCCGTCGCAGGTGACGTTGGTTTGGACAGCGGCACCGGCAAAGATCAACTGGACGCTGGAGGTGCTGGGGCGGCGGGACGACGGGTACCACGAGATCCGGTCGGTGATGCAGACGATCGATCTGTGTGACGATGTGTCGGTGGGGGAGTCAGACGAGTTGCGGCTCGAGGTGGGCGGGGAACTTGAGGCGGGCGAGGACGACCTCGCGTTGAAGGCGGCGCGGCTTCTGGCGGAGAAGGTGGGGCGGGAGCTGCCGGCGTTGATCCGCATCGAGAAGCGGATTCCCGTGGCTTCGGGGTTGGGCGGAGGGAGCTCGGATGCCGCGGCGGTGCTGCGGTTGCTCAACCGTCTACACGGGCTCAGGTTGTCGCGCGAAGAGATGGCTGAGCTTGCGGCCGGGGTAGGTTCGGATGCGCCTTTTTTCGTGTATGGGGGTACGGCGCTGGTGAAGGGGCGTGGGGAGAGGGTGACGCGGCTACCGGATGTGCCGGAGGCGTGGTTCGTACTGCTCGTACCGCCGGTCTCGCTCGCAGGAAAGACGAGACGGATGTATGAGGCCCTGAGTGAAGATGACTTCGGTGGCGGTTTGCGGACGAAGGCGATCGGGGAGGCGATAAAGACCGGGGGGATGATCGAGGAAGGGCTGCTGTTCAACGGCTTCGAGCGGGCGGCGGACGATATGTTCGAGGGGCTGGACGGGTATCGCGAGGCTCTGCTCGAGGCGGGCGCGCGGGCGGTGCACCTGGCGGGATCGGGGCCGGGGCTGTACGCGCTGGCGCCGGGGGAAAAAGAGGCGGGAAAGATGGCGAGCGGGGTAAAACTGCTCGGTGGCAGGATATTCGTGGCACGGACGATGGGAGCGCAGGAGGCGACGGGGGTTGTCGTCAACGGATAGGGAGCGGATAAGCGATGGCTCAGCGCGTCGTCCCTGCGGAAGCCGCCACGCGCAGACGTTGGCCCCACCCCAGATGCCTTCGCGGCGGAATCACGTCTCGCGCGGCCAGCGTGATCGTCGCTCAGCATGACGAGATGAAGTCACGCTAAGATACGGGTGGTGCGTGTCAGGCTGAGTCGATGATCCGCGAAGGACGGCTTGAGACTGAGCACTGAGCCGGCCGAGAAGATTGTCATCGGGCTGACAGCCTGACCCCGGAGAAGTGGATACATGGGCGGAACGATTGTCGATATGCACGTGCACACGGTGCGGGGGGCGGCGGATTCGTCGCTGACGCCGGAGCAGTTGATCGAGGAGGCGCGGCGGATCGGGCTGACGGGAGTGAACATCAGCGAGCATGACCGCGTCTGGGAGGCGCACCTGCTGGAGGAGTTCCGGGAGAAGAGCGGGCTGTTCGTGAGCCGGGGGATGGAGGTGTCGACGGACATGGGGCACATGATCGTGGTGGGGCTGGAGCGCTACGTGCCGGGGATCCGGCGGGCGGCGGAGCTGCGGCGGGTGCTGGACGAGGTGGGGGGGTTCATGACCGTGGCGCACCCGTTCCGGCATTTCTTCGATCCGATCCACTTCCGGCGGGACGGGCGGCCGCCGTTCGAGATGGCGCCGGAGGAGGCGGCGGAGCGAATGCCGGTGTTCAAGGTGGTGGACGAGATCGAGGTGGCGAACGGGGGCTCGACGCCGCGGGAGAACCAGTTCGCGCTGAAGGTGGCGAAGGTGCTGGGGAAGCGGGGGATCGGGGCGAGCGACTGCCACTCTACGCAGGGTGTCGGCTATTACGTGACGGTGTTCGAACAAGAGCTGCGGGACCAGGAGCATATGCTGGAGGAGTTGCGGGGACGGCGGTTCCACGCCGCGCAGGGGCTGGCGGCGGGGGAGTTGCGGGCTTACGTGGAGGAGGGGTGAGCGGGCAGAAGGCACTCCTGGGTAACGGGCCGTTATACTCCGCTCATCGTACGAATGCCTCACCATGAGCGGGAAGAGGCGTGGGTCGAGCAAGCCTCACCACGAGCGGAAGGGGTGCAGTACGGGCGCGCAGAAGCAAGCACCCAGGAGCCAGGCACTAGGAGGCTGGGACAGGCGGGGCGACGTCGTGGAGGCCTGAAGGCGCTCCGCTATACACCAACCAGGCTCGTAGACCATACGTTCTGGGCTTCGACTCCTTCCGGTGATAAAATGGCGGCGAGTTGGGCATTTCCTATGTCGCGCTGGACCTGGAGACGACGGGTCTCGACACCGAGAGCGATGAGATTATCGAGATCGGGGCGATACGGTTCGATGCTGGGGGAGCGCTCGGCAGCTTCGAGACGCTGGTAAACCCCGGGCGGGGGATACCGGCCACTATACAGAACCTGACGGGCATTACGGACGATGCCGTGCGGCCGGCGCCCGCGATCCGGCAGGTCGCGCAGGAGTTGGAGGAGTTCATCGGCGGCTCGCCGATGGTCGGGCACAATGTGGCGGGCTTCGACGCGCGGTTCCTGGCACGAGCAGGGGTCCAGGTGGGCGAGAGCGTGTACGACACGCAATGGTTGGCGGAGCTGCTTCTGCCGGGGCTGCCGGAGTACGGCTTGGCGGCGCTGTGCCAGCAGCTCGGGATCCCGTTCGAGGTGAGACACCGCGCTCTGGGAGACGCGAGGGCGGCGCGGATGCTGTTCCTGGCGCTGCGAGAGCGCTGCGCCGGGCTTTCGCCGGAGGTGCTGGGGCTGGCGGCGCAATGGTTGTCGCTGACGGCGTGGGCGGGGCGCGGGTTCTTTCGGGAGATGGCGGAATCGGGTGCGACGGCGAGGGAGCCCTCAGCCCCGGCCCCCTTCGGCCCGGCTCAGGACAGGCCCCTAAGACCGCTTGTGCAGAAGGGAAAGCCGGCAGCGGTCGCTGAGGAGGAGATGTTGGCGGTGCTGCGGTCGGCAGCGGGGCATCCGGAGGTGTTGCCGGGGTTCGACCGGCGGGCGGAGCAGGAGGCGATGGTGTGCGCGGTGACGGAGGCGCTGAACGAAGGACGGCGGCTGATGATCGAGGCCGGGACGGGAATCGGGAAGTCGCTTGCGTATCTGATACCGGCGGCGTGCCATGCGGTGGCGAACGGGGAGCGCGTGGTGGTGTCTACGGCGACGATCAACCTTCAGGAGCAGTTGTTGAAGAAGGATATTCCGGCGGTGGAGGGGTTGCTGCGCGGAAAGGAGGAGGAAGTAGGAAGGTGGAAGGAGGAAGAAGGGAGGGGGGGAAGGTGGAGGCCTGAAGGTGCTCCGCCACATTCGGAAGGTGACTCCGCCCGTTCCTCTGATACCTCAGGACGAGGGGGAGGCGGCGAGGTTTCTTTTCGGGCGTGTCAGTTGAAGGGGCGGCGGAACTACCTTTGCTTGAAACGGTTCGATGCGCTGAGGACGTCGGGGGTGGGGAGCGATGAGGAGGCGCTGCTGGCGACGCGTATCCTGATCTGGCTTTCGCAGACGGAGACGGGGGACCGGGCAGAGCTGCGGCTGTCGCAGGCGGAGGAGGGCGTGTGGAAGCGCTTGAGCGCGGACGGGGCGGCCTGCACGAGTGACAACAGTCCGTATGTGGTGGAGGGCAGCTGCTTTCTGCAGAAGGCGCGGCGGACGGCGGAGGCGTCGCACATCGTCGTCGTGAACCACTCGCTGCTGCTGTCGGACAAGGCGGCGGGCGGGCATGTGCTGCCGCCGTACTCGCGGTTGGTGGTGGACGAGGCGCACCACCTGGAGGAGGAGGCGACGCGGCAGTTCGGCTTCGCGTCGGGCGAGCGGCTACTGTCGGAGATGCTGGACCGCTGCGAAGGGCTGCCTGGGCAGGTGCAGGCCGGTCTGCGCAGCCTGCGGTCGGCGCTAGGCCCGCAATCGGAGTTGACGGGCGTCTCGACTGAGGCGGGACGGAGGGCGGCGGCGGCCCGCGCGCAGGTCCGCGAATGCTTCCACGCACTGGCGGCGTTCATGCAGCAGCACACGATCGAGGGGCTGGATCGCGAGCAGAGGCTGCTGATCAACCGCGGCATGCGGGTGCAGCCGGACTGGCCGGAGATCGAGATAGCGTGGGAGAACTTGCGCCTGGCCCTGAACCAGGTGATCGCCGCGCTGAAGCAGGTTCAGCAATCGCTGAACGCGCCGGGCGCGGCGGAGATGCTGAACTACGAACTGCTAACGGCGGAGGTCGACTCCTTGCTCCAGGAGACGCAGGAGACCGTTAACGGCCTTTCGGCGGCGCTGGAGCAGGATGATCCCGAGCGCATCGTCTGGCTAGAGTGCGAGCGGTCTGATGGCAGCCTCGTTGTCACGTCCGTACCGCTGGCGGTGGACGGACTGCTGCAGGAGAAACTTTACGACGGCCTGAGCACGCTCGTCTTGACCGGCGCGACGCTGAGAGCGCAGGGGTCGTTCGCCTATCTCCAGGAGCGGCTGGGACTGGCAGACGCCGAGACGCTGGCGCTGGGGTCGCCGTTCGACTACCGGCGGGCGGCGCTGGTGATCGTGCCTCGGGACATGCCGGAGCCGGAGTGGCCGGGCTACCTGGAATCGCTCTGCCGGGCGATCGCGGACCTGGTGCGAGCAGCGCAGGGGCGGGCGCTGGTGCTGTTCACGTCGCATGCGAGCCTGCGGGCGGCGCACCGGTTGGTGGGCGAGCTGCTGCGGGAGGAGTCGATCCAGGTGCTGGGGCAGGGGATCGACGGGTCGGCGAGACAGCTGGTGCGGGCGCTGCAGTCGAGGCCGAACACGGTGGTGCTGGGGACAGCGAGCTTCTGGGAAGGCGTGGACATCGTGGGTGAGGCGCTGTCGCTGCTGGTGATGGCGCGGCTGCCGTTCAACGTGCCTTCGGACCCTGTGTTCGCGGCGCGGGCGGCGCTGTACGACGACGCGTTCGCGGAGTACGCGCTGCCGCAAGCGGTGCTGCGCTTCAAGCAGGGGTTCGGGCGGTTGATCCGCTCGAAGACAGACCGCGGGGTGCTGGTGGTGTTGGACCGCCGTATCGCGAGCCGGAAGTACGGGCAGGCGTTCCTGGAGACGCTGCCGGACTGCGCGGTGCGGGAGGCGTCGGTGCGGGAGATGCCGGGGATGGTGGAGGGTTGGCTTGCGAGAGTGGTTAGTGGTTAGTGGTCAGTGGCCAGGGTTTCGGGCGTCGAATCTGTCGACGGAGGGGAGAACGGATTAACGGATGAAGCTGGTGGGTGAGGGGAGACGCGTGGTGCTGCGGGGGTTTCGCGAGGATGATCTGAAGGCTGTTGAAGCGTGGCACGGCGAGGCGGTGAGGGCGGCGGGGATCCCTCACCCCCTACCCCTCCACCACGGCGGACAGGTCTCCCGAAGAGCGGGAGAGGGGCGAATGGCTATCGGGGAAACGGGCGGTGCACTGGTAATCGCGCAGGTTGGGGAGCGTGAGCCTATCGGGTTGGTGGAGTATCGAGCGGGAGAGCCGACGACGGGCTGGCTTACGGTTGTGTTCATCGCGCTGGCGAAGGCGTATCGTGGGTGGGGGTACGGGTCGGAGGCGGTGCGGCTGCTGGAGGAGCGGGCGAATCGTGAGGGGATTGCGGAGCGGTTTCGGGCGGAGGTGGACGCGCGGAACGGGCTGGGGTTGTACTTCTGGCTGCGGCTGGGGTACAGGCCGGCGGGGCGGGGGGAGTTCGGGTGGCAGGTGGACCGCGAAGCGGATAGGATGGCGATGGTTCGCGCGCCGTCGTCGGTGAAATCGAAACCTTAGCGGCCCAATCGCTCCGGCTTCGATTCCTCATCCTCCGCTGGCGTCTAGCGCGACCCTTCGATTCCTCAGGGCGAACGGAAAGGGAATCCTGATGCAGGACATCTTCAGGTATATCGAGGAGCATTTGAATGAGTCGGTGGCGGAGCTTACGGGGCTTTGCAAGCTGCCGACCGTGAGCGCGCAGAAGCAGGCGATCGGTGAGACGGCGGAGCACGTCGTCGGGATGCTGCGGCCACTGGGGTTCGAGACGCAGGTGCTGCCGAAGACGGGGGGCGGCTCTACGGCACAGCCCGTGGTGTTCGCGGAGCTTCAAGGGCAGTCGCCGAAGACGCTGCTGTTCTACGACCACTATGACGTGCAGCCGCCGGAGCCGCTGGAGTTGTGGTCGTCGCCGCCGTTTCAACCGACGCTGCGGGACGGGAAGCTGTACGGGCGGGGCGTGTGCGACAACAAGGGGAACATCGCGGCACGGGTGGCGGCGATCCGAGCCTGGCGGGAGGTGCGAGGAGAGCTGCCGTGCAGCATCAAGTTCTGCATCGAGGGGGACGAGGAGATCGGCAGCCCTCACATGGAGGAGTTCGTCGAGGAGCACCGGGAGCTGCTGGCGGCGGACGCCTGCCTGTGGGAGGGCGGGGGCGTGACCTGGGAGGGGCTGCCGATGGTGACGCTGGGAGTGAAGGGGCTGCTGTACGTCGAGCTGACGTGCGAGACGATCAACCGGGACGCGCATTCGTCGTACGGCACGGTGCTGCCGAACGCGGCCTGGCGGCTCGCTTGGGCGCTCTCGACGATCAAGTCGCCGGACGAGCGGGTGCGGATCGAGGGGTTCTACGACGACGTGCGGGCGGCGACGGCGGAGGAGCGGGCGGCCGTCGAGGCGATGCCACAGGAGGAGGCCGAGACGCTGAAGAGCTTCGGGATCGAGAAGGCGCTGACGGGAGTGACCGGGGCCGAGTACATCGCGCGGCACCTGTTCGAGCCGACGGCGACGATCGACGGGCTGTCGTCGGGGTACGAGGGCGAGGGGCCGAAGACGGTGCTGCCGGCGAAAGCGATGGCGAAGATGGACTTCCGCTTGGTGCCGGAGCAGGACCCGGACGACATCATGGCGAAGCTGCGGAAGCACTTGGACTCGCACGGCTTCGGCGATATCGAGATCAAGAACCTCGGCGGCGAGCGTCCGGCGCGGACGCCTGTGACGGACCCGCTGGTCGGCGTGATGCGGGAAGCGATCCGGGACGCTTACGGCGGAGACCCCGTGATTGTGCCGGCGATGGCGGGCACAGGGCCGCTGTACCCGTTCGTGGCGACGCTGGGGCTGCCGACGGCGGACTGCGGGATCGGCTACCCGGACGCGCACATCCACGCGCCGGACGAGAACATCCGGGTGGAGGACTTCCTGCGGGGGACGAAGGCGATCGCGGCGCTGATTGGGCGGTTTGGGGAGGGGTAGCGGGGTTGCTTCACCACTAAGGCACAAAGACGTAACGGTTGGGCAGCCGCGCCGCTCTTTTCTTATACGATGCAGTCGATTCTCTTAAGCTTCGGCGTCTTTCTCGCCGGATTGGTCGTCGCCTATTCTGCTTCCCGAAGATGGAACAGGCGCGTACTGAGCTCATCTCGATCGGAATCAGCATGGTGGTGGGGTAATAATGCGCTGTGGACCGGCCTCGCGGTCTTCGCTGTAGCCGTCACTATTTCGGACATTGGTCTATTGGCAGTACTCATCGGAGTTGGTGTATCGCTTGTGGGCTGGGGTATGTGCACGTGGGGCTTGATGCGGTCGTTCGATTTCCAGCGAGGGCGTGAGGAGAGGCTGCAAGCTCTATTTGCAGAGAATCTAGATCTGGAGAAGCGATTTTACTCTAGCGGCTGGATCACTTGGCTCCTGCCCAAACGCAAGGACAAGAATCCACGCGGTAACAATGATGACCCCCGGCGCTAATGGCCCGCGACCGGCGGCTCGCCAGCTGAACCGACACCTTCGCCGCAGAGGCAGGTGAAGCAGGCGAATTCAAGGGAGAGGTGCAGCGATTCGGCGACTGAAGGCACCGGGCTAAATCCTCGTTTGAGCGGCGTTCGATCCATATCGCGCTCACCCTTCGGCTCCGTCCTTGCCTGCGGGCAGGACTGCGCTCAGGGTTCGCTGGCGTGACGACGATGCTTCGACAGGCTCAGCACGAACGGGGCAAGGGGGCTCGGCACGAGCGGGACCAGGGGGCTCGTCCGTCAATGCCCTCGGCCTACCGGAGGCTCGCCTGACGGGGTGCGCGTTTCGCGGCCCAAGCAGGTGAAGCAGGCGAATTCGAGGGAGAGGAACTGGTCGTTGAGCCAGACGTCGCCGCAGTCGCTGCCTTGGGTGTCGTTGCGGAGGCGGAGGTGGAAAGGGTTGCCGCAGGTGTTGCAGAGGGCGGAGTTGGTGTCGTCGAGGGGGTCGCGGCAGACGTGGCAGGGGGTCATGGGTCCCTCACCCCTGACCCCTCTCCCGAAGCGCGGGAGAGGGGCAATGCCGGCGTACTCGATTCATGCGTGTGACACCCGAGCGAGCGTTCATGGATCGCAACGTAAGAGCTCCGCTCATTCCTTCGATACCTCAGGATGAGCGGGAAGGGGCGTCGTTGCGTCGGCATGACGTTGAGGCAGGGCTGAAGCCGCTGTAGCTACGAGCTTTGCAGCGAGCCGCTCTTCGTCTTTTCGCGATTTGACTTCGCCGTCGAGGCGGGCGGCGCGGAGGCGGCGGAGGGCTTCGCCGACGGCGGGGCCCGGCGTGAGGCCCATCGCGATTAGGTCGTCGCCGGTGAGGTGGGGGCGTTCGTGTCGGGCTTTGGTGAGGTAGTCCAGGAGGCGGTCGCGGACGGTGGGGTCGTCGGAGAGGGCGGCGAAGGCCCAGAGGGCGGGTAGGGGGAAGGGGGAGAGGAGTTCGACGAGGGCGCTGCGTTTGAGGTGGGGATCGCGGAGGGGGGCCGGCTCAAGGCTGGGGCCTTGAGCCACGGAGGAGAGTTCGACGTCTTGGAGAGCAGGCATCGCTTCGAGAGCGGCGCGCTGGGCTTTCGTAAGGGCGAGACGGCGGCCGAGGTCGGCGGTCTCGGGCTCGCTGAGGCGCCAGGCGAGAGCGGGCGAGTAGGCGGCTCGGGCTCCGGTGGGGTTCAGCTGGCGGAGGCGGGCGAAGGCACCTGCCTGGGTCGGGTCGAAGCGGAGGGCGGGGTGGATGGCGGCGAGGGCGCCGTAGTCGTGGAGCGAGCGGAGGGCTTTCTCCGGGGCTTCCTCTGCGAAGATGCGGGAGAACTCGTGATGGAGACGCGCGCCGCTGATGGTCTGGAGGTACGGGAGGTCGCGTTCGATCCAGGCGAGCGTGCCGGGCTCGATGGTGAATTCGAGGCGGGAGGCGTAGCGGACAGCACGGAGGATGCGGGTGGCGTCGTCCTGGAAGGAGCGATCGTGGAGGGCGCGGATGAGGCGAGCGTCGAGGTCGGCGAGGCCGCCGGCGGGGTCGAGGATCTCGCCGCGCTGGGGGCCGTTGAGGCGGAGGGCGAGGGAGTTGATGGTGAAGTCGCGGCGGAGGAGGTCTTCGCGGATTGATGCGGGCTTGACGGTGGGGAGGGCGCCGGGGCGGGCGTAGGTCTCGGAGCGGGCGGTGATCAGGTCGAGGTGGAAGCCGTCGGTGCGGACGGTAGCGGTGCCGAAAGCGGGGTGAATCTTCACGCGGGGTTCGAACGTGGTCGCCGCGACCCCCGTCTCCGCCCCGAGACGCGCCTGGGGGGCGTCTCGACGCTGGGGGTCGGAGGTGGCGAGGCGGCGGGCGATGTCGATGGCGTTGGCTTCGACGGTGATGTCGAGGTCGAGAGAGGGGCGATCGAGGAGGAGGTCGCGGAGGGGGCCGCCGACGAGGTAGGCGGGTGCGCCATGCTGGTGCGCGAGACGGAGGAGGTTGTCCAGGAGTTGCCGCGCGGCAGGGGGGAGCGGCGCGGACAATTTACCGATAAGGTTTGGGTTTCTCACATTCGCCGGGCTTATGGTAGAGTTTTGCCTTGACATGCCTTTGGAACAAACATATCATTTTCGTTGAATCTGCATTGCGGGTTCGGTCAAAGCCAGGTTTCGGGAGGGAATACCCGGTTAAAGACAGGCCGCCTCGGTGCGGCTTTCTTTATCTGAGGAGTTGTTTTTAGGGTATGGTTAGGCAAGCGACAGTCTCACGGCCTCGTCCGGCGGAGGAGCTGAGCGAGGCGCTGGGCGTGAGCTTCAGCAATCAGGGTCTCCTCCAGCAATCACTGCATCACCGTTCTTACCTGAACGAGGCCGCGGACCGCGAGATCGAATCAAACGAGAGGCTGGAGTTCCTGGGGGACGCCGTTCTGGGGCTTATCGTCTCCGACAAGCTGTACAGGGACTATCCGGGGCTGAGCGAAGGGCACCTCAGTCAGCTGCGGGCGCTACTGGTGCGCTGGGATGCGCTGGCCCAGGCGGCGCAACGGATCGATCTCGGTTCGTACCTGGTACTCGGCCGGGGCGAGGAGCTCTCCGGCGGGCGGAACCGGCCCTCGAACCTGGCCGGGGCGCTCGAGGCGCTGATCGGGGCCGCCTTCATGGACGGCGGTATGGGGAAGGCGCGCAAGCTGGTGCTGCGGCTGCTGAAGCCGGACTTCGACGAGATCGCGGCGCGGGGAGTGACGGCGGACAGCAAGAGCGAGCTTCAGCACGTGGCGCAGACGCGCTGGCACCAGATACCGGAGTACCGTCTGATCTCTTCGGAGGGCCCGGACCACGCGAAGCTGTTCACAGTGGAGGTGTGCGTGGGAGAGCAGGTGCTGGGCCGTGGCCAGGGGCGCAACAAGAAGCAGGCCGAACTGAACGCGGCCAGGCAGGCACTGGAGACGCTGGCAGCTACAAGCGCATAGCGGTTCCGAAAAAGTGTACCTGAAGCGGCTGGACGTCCAGGGGTTCAAGAGTTTCGCCGTCCGCACGACGTTTGAGTTCGGGCAGGGGATCACGGCGATCGTCGGGCCCAACGGGTCCGGGAAGTCCAACATCGCGGATGCGCTGCGCTGGGTCCTGGGGGAGCAGTCCGGGCGCCTGCTGCGGGCGCGCAAGCTGGACGACATCATCTTCGCGGGGTCGGCGACCAGAGCGCGATCTGACCGCGTGGAAGTCACGCTTACCCTCGACAACAGCGACGGCTGGCTGCCTGTAGACGTGCCGGAGGTGGCGGCCGCGCGCCGGGGCTACCGCTCCGGCGAAAGCGATTACATCATCAACAAGAAGAAGGTTCGCCTGCGCGAGATCCAGTCGCTGCTGGTGAAGGCCAGCGCGAGCCAGAGCTCGTACGCGATCATCGGCCAGGGGCTGGTGGAGAGCGTGCTGAACCTGCGGCCGGACGAACGGCGCCTGCTGATAGAAGAGGCGGCGGACATCCAGCGCTACCGGCTGAAGATCGAAGAGGCGCAGGAGCGGCTGAAGGCGACGCACGAGAACGTGGAGCGGGTGAGGCTGCTGATGAAGGAGATCGCGCCGCGGCTGGCGCAACTGGAGCGGCAGGCGAAACGGGCGGGCGAGCATGCGAGGCTTTCTACGGAGCTGCG
>Ga0184637_10001376_pt1 | contig 16553 bp, 19 predicted proteins | sample PLM3_127_b2_FD_133143 | JGI IMG/M metagenome (GOLD analysis project Ga0184637, IMG submission 133143) | Groundwater sediment microbial communities from an aquifer in East River, Colorado, USA - PLM3_127_b2 | ecosystem: Environmental > Terrestrial > Soil > Riparian zone | place: USA: East River...
CTCCCTCGCTGGGGCTGGGGTCGGGCCTCGTCGACGACGAGATTGCGATCGCGAAACAGCCGACCATTCAGCATCTCGATCGCCTTGGTGGCCTCCTCTTTCGTGGCCATCTCGACGAATCCGAAACCACGGGGACGCCCCGTGAACTGGTCGGTGATGATCCGGACGCTCTCGACGGTACCCGACTGCTGAAAGAGTTCGCGAAGGTCTTCCTCTGTGGCCTGAAACGACAGGTTACCGACGAAGAGCTTTGAGGCCATTGCGCGATCCTCCTCGCCCTGACGCCTAGCGGTGGCCTGGGACCTGGTCAGGAAACGTGCCCAAGACTAATGACAGCAGGTAACGCATGTCAAGGTGCTCCGCCGGCCTGGGTTGACCACGGAAGGGTCTCGTCAGGGATACACTCCCCGGGTCGCCCCGCCGTCGACCGTGATGCAAATGCCCGTGAAAAAGGAGGCTCTCGCCGAAGCCAGGAAGCAGACCAGACCGCGACGTCAGGGGGAAGGCTGCGCCGCGTGGCCCGGGCCCCGCGGCAACGCGCGCGGAAACGGGGCTACGGCGAAGGGCGCGCCGGCGTCCGTGCCGAGTTGCCGGCTCGTCCGAGCGACGGCGTCTGCGAAGTCATCGAGGCTCATCCCGAGAAGGTGCCCTCTCCTCACCCGCACCACGCCTTCGGCAAGCAGCGAGCGGGCGCCGCTCGCGTTCCCGTTCACATGATGCTGGTAGCCGACCGCGATCTGGATCAATCCCTGCAGCGCCTCGCGCAGATCTCCCGATGCCTGGCGCCAGTGCGGCTCCAACAATTCGTGGGTCTCGAAGAAGAGCCCCGCGTCGAAGAGCAGGGCCGCATCGTCCAGGGCCTCGTCCAGTGCCCCGGACGCCGGGCGGAGCGGCACCGCGGCCAGCGCCTCGCTGGCTCGCCGCGCGCGTGCGACCACGGCAGCGCGGTGACGCGCCTCGTCCGGTCCCAGCCAGTCGCTGACGGCCGCGTCGTCCCCGGCCAGCCCGACCAGGACCCGGCGCGCGACGGAGTCGTGCCGGGCAGCGAGGATCGTCTCGGTGAGCCGGTTGCGGGCGCGGAGCGGAGGGAGCGGCGGGGCGATCATCCCGCACTCGCCGAGACGACAGACTCCACGGCCGCCGACGGACTCGCGGCGCGAGAAGCGCGGACGACGCGGCTGCCGGCGAGAAGATCGTGCAGCGCCCTCTTGTCGCCCCGCCATCCCGCCATGACGAAACCCAAGCCCAGGGTGCCCAGGGAAATGAAATATCCGATGAAGCGCAGGAACGCGGCGCCCACGGAGAGCGCGCCGCCCTCGCTGCCCAACACGCGCACGCCCACCAGCATCTTGCCGAGCGTCTGCCCGCCGACCAGCGCGTGCAGCACCGTCGTGTAGGTGCCGGCGAACAGCAACGTGAACGCCCACACCAGCGGGAGAAACACGAGAAGGTCGTCGACATCGGGCCCGACGGCCACCACCGCCACGTATCCCAACGAGATCTGCACGAGGAAGAACACGCCGAAATCTGCGAGCGCCGCCACCGCGCGGATCCAGAAGCCCGCCGGTCGGGTGCCATCCATGGCGCGTATAATATGCGCATGATCTCGGTGGCGGACGGTCAAAATCGCATTCTGAAATCCATCACCACCGTCACGCCGCGCGAGATCGTCCCCCTTCGCTTCGCCCTCGGACGGGTACTGGCCGAGCGGGTGCGCGCGCTCTTCGACGTGCCCCCTGCCGACAACTCCGCGGTCGACGGCTACGCGGTCTCGAACGAGGACATTCCGCTCGAGGGCGCGCGCGATCTCGTGATCGTGGCCGACCTCCCCGCGGGCGCCGTCTTCGACGGAGCGCTGGCGCGAGGTCAGGCCATCCGCATCATGACGGGGGCGCCCCTCCCCGCCGGCGCGGGGACCGTCTATCCCCAGGAGATCGTCGAGCGCGCGGGGGACCGCGTGCGCGTGGGGTCGCTGCCGGCCGGCGTCAACGTGCGTCGCCGCGGGGAGGACGTGACGAGCGGAGCCGTCGTCATCGAGGCAGGGACCATCCTGCGGCCGCAGGAGTTGGGGCTCGCCGCGTCGCTCGGGCTTTGCCAGGTCACCGTGCACGCCAAACCCCGGGTGGCCCTGCTCTCCACGGGCGACGAGGTTGCCGAGCCGGGCACGGCGCGCAAGCCCGGACAGATCTATGATGCTAACCGCTTCGCCCTTCGAGGCTCCGTCGAGCAGTGCGGAGGCACCGTCGTGGATCTGGGCATCGTGCCCGATCGCCGCGAGGAGTTGCGCGCGCGGCTGCTCGAGGCGGCCGACATGGCCGACCTCGTCATCACCTCGGGCGGCGTCTCCGTCGGAGAGTACGACTTCGTCAAGGAGGTGCTCTCCGAGATCGGGAGCATCGACTTCTGGCAGGTCGCCATGCAGCCTGGACGCCCCCTCGCCGTGGGCAGTCTCGGCCGCGCCCACTTCTTCGGGCTTCCCGGGAATCCGGTCGCGTCGATGCTCACCTTCCTTCTCTTCGTGCGCCCCTCCCTCCACAAGCTCCAGGGACGGAGCCGGCTCTTTCCCGAGCTCTATCCGGCGCGCGCGGCAGAAGCCATGGCCAAGAAGCCGGGGCGGCGGGAGTTCAAGCGCGGTGTGCTCGCGTGGCACGGGGACGGCTGGGAGGTCCGGACCACCGGTCCCCAGGGCTCGGGCATTCTCTCCTCGATGGTCGCCGGGAACTGTCTCGTCGTGCTCGACGAGGAGCGTGGCGACGTCCGGCGAGGAGAATCGGTGCTGGTCGAGCCGTTCTCCGACCCGTGGTCGCTATGACCGATCGCCTCGGCGTCGAGCTGATCGATCGGCTCGTCGCCGTCCTTCCCGATCTCGTCGCCGACGCGCGGCGCCTCCCCCACCTTGTCCACGCCGATGTGCGCCTGGAGGTGACAGAGGCCAAGTCCGCTTCAGCGGAGAACGGGGCCAGTCGGGCCGCACGGGAGGACGCACGCCTCGGGCTGGGCGTCCGCGTCCTGGCCGGGGACCGCATGGTCGCCCCCGGCTATGTCGGGCTCACCGCGGGAGCGGCCGACGTCGACCGCTTGACCGGCATCGTGAAAGAGGCGCTGGCCCAGGCGTACCGGCGCGCCGTGGTCAACGGCGAGCTGAAGGCCGAAGCGCGGGAGAAGTTCGGCGCGCTCGGCCGGGCCCTCGCCGACACACGCCTCTGCCCCGCCGACGTCCGGCGCGACACCGTCCCCGCCGTGTTCGAGATCGATCCCCGCACGGTGCCCCTCGACGAGATGGTCCGCTTCACGCGTGAGGTCGCACGCCAGGTCAGCGCGCTCGACCCGCGCCTCACGTACAGCTATCTCTCCACGTTGACGCAGCTCTCGCGCGAGCTGTTCGTCTCCACGGAGGGCGCGGTCATCGATCAGTCGTTCGCGCTCACGCAGGGGTTCGCCTTCGTGGTGGCCGCCTCCGGCGGCGTGAGCCAGGAGCTGGCCGACGTCCTCGGTCACCAGCGCGGCTGGGAGGTCCTCCTGCGCGGCGTCGACGATCCGCTGCTGGCGTATCCGCCCTTCGCAGAATTCGCGCTGGCCCTGGCCCGCGAGAGTCTGGCCCTCGTGGAGGCGCCGCGCCTGCCCACCTCGGACGGCGAGGTGGTGATCGTCACCGATCCGCACTACAACACCCTGCTCTCCCACGAGATCATCGGCCACCCGGTGGAGCTGGATCGAGCTCTGAAGATGGAGACGGCCTACGCGGGGCGCTCCTGGCTCCTGCGCGGTCTCCGCGATCATCAGGTCGGCGCGCGGGTGGCCTCGCCGCTGGTCTCCGCGTACTCCGACCCGTCGCTGCCGGGATACGGTCACTACGCCTACGATCACGAGGGCACGCCGGGACGGCGCGTGCCCCACATCGAGGACGGCATCTTCACCGGATTTATGAACAGCCGGCAGACGGCGGCGCTCTTCGGCGGCGAGCCGAACGGCCACTGGAAGGCGGTCGACGCCGCGCTGGTTCCGCTCGTCCGCATGTCCACCACCGTGTTCGCGGGAGGTGACCGTTCCGCCCGCGACATCGTGCGGGAGGTCGACCACGGCTACTACGTGGCCGGGCATCGCATCCCCTCGATCGCCGAGAGTCGCGAGAACTTCCGCATCTCCGCGCGGCGCGTGTACGAGATCAAGAACGGCGAGGTGGGCCAGCTCTTCCGCGACGGCGGGGTGGCCGCCGACACACGCGACTATCTGCTGAACGTCGATGCCGTGGGTTCCGACTTCCGGCTCTATCCCATCGCCAATTGCGGCAAGGGCCAGCCGATGCAATCGCGCAAGCTCGGCAACGGTGGCCCCACCATGCGCAGCCGGGCGCGGGTCACGGGAGGCTGAGCGTTTGCGCCTCCGCCTGCCGGAGTCAGCTGAGCGCTTGCGCCTCTGCTTGATGGTCGCGGCCGTGGCGGGCTTCCTCCTCCTGGGGGCCTCGTCCGCCGCCCCCCCGGACTTCCCGGTCACCTACATCTCGGTCGACGAGCTGAATGGGCGGCTCGAGCGCAAGGAAAAGGCCGTCATCATCGACGTCCGCACGCGGCCCGAGTACGACGCCCTGCGCATCACGGGAGCCCGCTCCATTCCCCTGCGGAGCATCCGCGAGCGGGCCGCGCAGGTCCCCCGCTCCGGGCTCGTCGTCCTCTACTGAACGTGTCCTCACGCCCTGGCTCGGGGAGCCAGCAACGCGCTGTACGAGATGGGGTGGCGCAACCAGCGCGTGCTCGACGAGGGGTTGCCCGGCTGGGACGCCAAGGGCTATCCCGTCGAGGGCACCGACGCGAAGGCCGAGCGGAAAAGCTGACGGGCATGGTCCCGGTGGGCGAGCTGGCGCGCGCGGCGCGGGTCGCCTTCGACCTCGCGCGCGCCGCGCCGGACGTGCGCGAGGTCGAGGTGTTCGCCTCGGCGAACGCGCACCTGCTCACCCGTCTCTGCTACACCTCCCACATCCCCTGCAACGGCGTGGAGGAGCCGAAGTCCACGACCGCCCACGGCCTCGGCCTGCAGGTGGTCTTCGACCATCGCGAGGGGCTACGCGTGGGCTTCGGGAGCGAGGCCAGCGCCCTGGGAGGCGACGGCGCCCGGCGAGCGCTGGCCCGGGCCCGCGCCGCGGCGGTTCCCGATCCCCATTTCATCTCGCTGCCGCGTCCGACCGGCGAGCCGCGCCTTCTCGACACCTATCACGACCCGGAGTTGATGGCTCTCTCGGACGAGCAACTGGTCGAGACCGGCTGGAAGGTCGTGCACGGCGCCCTGCGCGCTTTCCTCACGTCGCCCCGGCTCGGCGAGATCGCGACGAGCGAAGACGCCCTCGCGCGCCTCGGCCTCATTCTGGGCGGGGACGTGAGCATCCTTCAGGAGAGAATCGCCGTCATCTCCACCGCCCTTCCGAACGTCCAGACCGACGAGTCGACGCGCCTCACCGCCTCCACCACGGCCATGGTCGAGGCGTACCAGGCCAAGGGGTCCGCGTGCTCCGTCAGCACGCGGCGCGATCACTTCACTGACGAGGCCGGCGTCGAGGCCGCGCACAGCGCGATCAGCGCCATCGGGGGCGCGCGCGTGCCCAGGGGCGAGTACACGGTGATCCTCGGGCCCCAGCCGGTGGCCGACCTCGTGAACAATCTGCTCGTCCCGGCCTGCCGCGCTGGAGCCTTCTACGCCGCCACCACGCCGTTCCTGGGTCGGCTGGGCCAGCGCGTGGCTTCGCCGGCGCTGTCGGTCTACGACCACGGGGCGCGTCCCGGCCTGCTCGCGTCCAGAGGCATCACCTGTGAGGGGCTCCCGACGGGGCGAACCGACCTCATCCGGAACGGGGTGCTCGTCGGTCTGCTGAGCAACTGGTACGAATCCCAGCGCCTCCTGCGAGACGCGGAGGGGACAGCCAAGCTCGGCGTCATGGGCCGCGCGGTCGAGCAGGCGCTGGTCCCTCGCAACGGCTTCCGCTTCGGTGACGTCGGAGGACGCCGCTTCGATCTGCGGCCCGGCGTGGCCGCGACCAACGTGGTGGTCGAAGGGACTGAGCCGGAGTCTCTCGATGCCCTTGTCCGCCGCGTCGGGCACGGACTCTACATCGGCCGCATCTGGTACACGTACCCGATCAACGGCCTGCGCGCGGGGGATTTCACCTGCACCGTCGTGGCCGACTCCTACGTGATCCGCGACGGCCGGCGGGCCGAACCCATCCGGCCCAACACCATCCGGATCAACGACAACATCGCCACCATCCTCAACAACGTGCTCGGGACGACGAGGAGCACGAAGGCCTCCATCGTGTGGGCGGCCGACGAAGTCGTCTACGCGCCCGAGATTGCCGTGTCCGGGGTCCACGTCGACGCGATCGCGGTCTTCATGGAGGACCTCCCCTGATGAAGAGCGCACCGCTCGAGGCGATCGCCCGGGATTGCCGGATCCAGATCATCCGCATGCTGACCCATGCCGGCTCGGGGCATCCCGGAGGATCGCTGTCCGTCATCGACCTGGTGACGGCCCTCTTCTTCGGCCGCATGCGCCACGACCCGAAGCGGCCGGACTGGCCTGAACGCGATCGCCTCATCCTGTCCAAGGGACACGCCGTGCCCGCGGTGTACGCGGCCATGGCGCGCGCGGGCTACTTCCCAGAGTCGCAGCTCGTCACCCTTCGCAAGCTCGGCTCCCCGCTCCAGGGCCATCCCGATCGCACCGCCCTCCCGGGGATCGAGGCGGCCACCGGCTCGCTCGGTCAGGGACTCTCCGTCGCTCTCGGGCAAGCCCTGGGGCTCAAGCTGGCGGGCTCTGCGGCGCGCGTGTACTGCATCCTCGGGGACGGCGAGATCCAGGAGGGCCAGGTATGGGAGGCCGCCATGGCCGCCCCGAAGCTCGGCCAGCCGCGCCACCCGCTCGACAATCTCGCGGTCATCGTGGACTACAACAAGATCCAGCTCGACGGCTTCGTGGCCAAGATCCTCGACCTCGAGCCCCTCGTCGCCAAGTGGCAGGCCGAGGGGTGGCCGGTCATCGAAATCGACGGCCACAAGATCGATCAGATCGAGAAGGCCCTCGACCAGGCCGAGGCTACGAAGGGGGTGCCGACCGTTGTCGTCGCCCACACCGTCAAGGGCAAGGGTGTCTCCTTCATGGAGAACGATCCCGAGTGGCATGGCAAGGCCCCCAAGCCCGCGGAGGCCATCAGGGCCATCCGCGAGATCCTGCGCGTGCCCGAGAGCGACTGGGACGCGCACCTCGCGACACATCCCGCGATGCGTACCCTCGTCGACGAGCTGCGCGCCCTGGATGCCAAGTAGCGCGGATGCCAAATCACGGAGGAATGCTCATGCCCGCCAAGGCCAGCCGGGCCGCGTTCGGTGAAGCCCTGCTCGAGCTGGGAGCGCACGACGACCGGATCGTGACCCTCGACGCCGACCTGTCGAAGTCCACCATGACCGCAAAATTCGCCAAGACGTATCCCGACCGCGCCTTTGACCTCGGCATCGCCGAGTCGAACATGATCGGGGTGGCGGCGGGCCTGGCCCTCACGGGCAAGATTCCGTTCGCCTGCTCGTTCGCCTGCTTCGTGGTGGGCCGCTTCGAGACGATCCGGATCTCGGTGGCCTACACCGGCGCCAACGTCAAGCTCGTGGGCACGCACGTGGGGGTCGCCATCGGCGAGGACGGCTACAGCCAGATGGGGCTCGAGGACATCGCATGCCTGCGGGCGTTGCCGAACATTCCCATCATCCAGCCGGCCGACGAGCTGGAAACGAAGCAGGCGGTCGCCTACGCCGTGGAGCATGCGGGGCCGCTCTACCTCCGCCTGACTCGTCAGCCCCTGGAGGCGGTCAACCCGCCCGACCACCGCTTCCGCCTCGGCCGCTGGAACGTCCTGCGCGAGGGCCACGACGTCACGATCGTCGGGACAGGCGGGCCGCTCTTCAACTGCCTGGAGGCTGCGCGCCGGCTGGCCGCCGAGGGCCTGTCGGCCGAGGTGGTGAACGCCGCATCCGTGAAGCCGCTGGACGAGGAGCTACTCCTGCGCTCTGCCGCCCGGACGGGCCGCGTGGTGACGGTGGAGGATCACTCCATCCACGGCGGCCTGGGCGGCGCGGTGGCGGAGGTGCTGAGCGAAGCCCACCCCATGCCTCTGAAGCGCCTGGGCGTCATCGGTTTTGGCGAGTCGGGGGATCCGAGCGGCCTCTACGTCAAGCACGGGCTCGACCCCGCCGGCATCGCGCTCAGCGTGAAGAAGTTCCTCGGGGGCTGATCGCCGCCGCGCTCCGCGGCAGCCGATCACCCGCCTCGCCCTCGAGCTCGGCCACGACTCGCCCGCGGCGTTCACCCGCGATGTCAGGCGCACCCTCGGCGCGCCGCCGAGCCGCTCCTTCGACCGCGAGACGACGCAGCACCTGCGCGCGAAATCTTGCCGGCGCCCTCGCGCGCATGCCCCGGGGCCCGGGCGGGCCGGGAAACCAACGGCGCGACGGTGTCAGGCGCCGGGACGACTTTCCGAGGCCGGGCGCGTACGGGGGTCACTACCCAGCTCGCCGGGCCCCGCCTCGCCGCTGGACTTCTGGAGGTCGAGCATCTGAGGAAGATTCGGCGAGTGGTACGCCAGCTCCAGGCGCGTGATGTGGGACATGTGGACGACGATCTTCCGGATGCGCTCCACCGCCGCCAGCATGGCCTGAACGCGCCGCTGGCTGCGCGGCCCGACCTCGCGGGCGAGCAGCTCGCAGTTGCCCATGATGACGGCGAGCGGATTGTTGATCTCGTGCGCGGTGGCGCTGGCGAGCTGCGTCACCGAGCGGAGGGCCTCCGCCTGCCGCTCCGCTTCCTCGGCGCGGCTGCGCTGGGTGACGTCCAGGAAGGTCACGAGCACGGCCGGGACCTGTTCCCACGAGATGATGGACACGAGGCTCTCGATCCACAGGCTCAACCCGTCCTTGCGCACGGCCTCGAAGGTGTGCCGCCGCGGCGCGTGCTCTCCGCGCAGGCGGGCCTGGTAGTACTCCAACAGCCGCTCGCGCTCCGGAGCTGCCACCAGGATGGTCCCCGGCTGACCGATCAGCTCGTCGGGCCGCCCGTAGCCAAACAGATCGGCCATGGCCTGGTTGGCGATGCGGATGACGCCCTCCTCGTCGAGGATGTAGACGCCCTCGATCGATCCGTCCAACAGCTCGCGGTAGCGCTCCTCGTCCATCGGCGTCAGGCCCCCGGCGGCACGGATCCCAGGACTTCCTCGATCGCCGCACGGATCTCGTCGAACCGGAAGGGCTTCGAGATCATGGGAGCCCGGGTCTGCCGGATGAAATCGGCGGTGTCGGTGTCGGCGTACCCGGAAATGAAGATGAAGCGGGGCAGCAGCTCCGGCCGCCAGCGAGCGACCTCGCGATACAGGCCGGCGCCGTCCAACTCGGGCATGACGAGATCGCTGACGATGACGCGGTACTCCCGTTCGCGAAGACAGTCCAGCGCACGATGCCCGTGGGGGGCGATCTCCACCGTCCAGCCGTCCAGCTCGAACAGATCTCGGAGAAAGGCCGCGACGTCGGGCTCGTCCTCGACGAGGAGCAGGCGATAGTCGTTCAGGCTCAGTGTCCCCCACAGGAGGCGCGGCGCCCCAAGTCTACTCCGACATTCGCAGCAGAAGACCCGAGCGCCGAGTCCGCCGGACCGCGGCCACGAAGCCCCAGTGGCTCAGCGCGAGGTAGAGGACGGACAGGGCGAGCCCGGTGCTGACCGGCCAGGACACCGCCGTCGGGAATCCGAAGGGAGCCCGGTAGGCGTCGAGGAAGTGCGTCAGCGGAATCGCCGCCGACAGGGGGGCGATGATTCCCGGCAGCACCGAGACCGGATAGTAGATCCCCGCGAGGACGAGGACGAAGTTCACACTGGCCCACGCCGTGGCTTCTGCCCGCGTGCCGAAGAGCATCACCAGCGCACACACCGCCACCCCCACCGCCCAGGCAGTCAGGAAGCAGCCCAGCAAGAAGACGGCGAGTGCGGCTACGCCGCCCTGGAGGGGGTCGAAGCCGAAGGCGGCCCGCGTCACGCCGGCCAGCAGCGCGAACACGATGACCCCGCGCAGGACCCCGATCAGCCACGAGCCCGTGGTGAGGTGACGCACCCCGATGGGGGCCAGGAACTGGTGCTTCATGGACTTGCTCCACACGTCGAAGAGCACGGCGTAGGCGACGTCGAGCTGGCACACCTGGACGGTGGAGAGCGCGATGGTCCCGGTGAGGATGAAGGCGGCATCGGCCTCGCTCAGGGTCAGGAAGCGCGACATGAGGCCGATGGACAGCACGCCGACCACCGGCCAGAAGGCCAGCTCGAACAGGAAGAACACGTTGCGCGAGGCCATCAGGAGGTTGCGCAGGGCGAAGGCCCACACCGCCACCAGCTCAGCGCGCCAGTTCAACGAAGACCTCCTCCAGTTCCGGCTCGCGCGTCTGGACGTCTCGCACCACCGCGCCCTCCTCGTGGAGAAGTCGCAGCAGCTCGGGCAAGCGTTTTTCCGCGGTATCCACCGTGCACTCCACCCACCCGTCGCTCTCCACACAGCGGAGCACGCCGGGGAGCTCACCCAGGGCGGCGGGCCGCGGCGGATCGACGCGAAAGGCGATCACGTCGCCGATGCGGATCCGGCGCTTCAGCTCGTCCGCGGTGCCCCGGGCGAGGATCTGCCCGCGCTTCATGAAAGCGATCTCGTCACACAGCTCCTCGGCCTCGCGCATGTAGTGCGTGGTCAGCACGATGGTCATGCCCCGCTCCCGTCGCAGCTCGGCCACCCGCCGGCGGATGCGCGCCGAGACGTCGGGATCGAGGCCGAGAGTCGGCTCGTCCAGGAACAGCAGCTCAGGCTCGTTCACCAGGGCCTTGGCCAGGGCCAGCCGTTGCTTGAGACCGGTCGACAGCTCGTGGTAAGTCACGCGCCGGTAGGCGGTCAGCTCGCACAGCTCGAGGAGCGAGTCCACTCGCTTGCCGAGCACCGCACCGGCCAGCCCGTAGAGACGGCCGTAGAAGGCGATGATCTCGGCGACCCGCATGCTCCACACGAACGAGGCATTGCCGCTGGCCATGTTGAGCCGCCGCCGCACCAGGGCCCCGTCCCGGCGCGGGTCGTGGCCGAGCACCCTGACCGTGCCGCTGTCCGGCTCGAGGAGCGTGGCCAGGATGGAGAGCAACGTGGTCTTGCCCGCCCCGTTCGGCCCGAGGAGCCCGAAGATGACTCCGCGGGGGACCTCCAGGGACACGCCGCGCAGGGCCTCGGTCCTGCGCCGCCCCATCCATCCCATGCGGAAGGTCTTCACCACGTCGCGCACTTCGATGGCGAGCATCCTGTGGATGGTACCATTCGCGTGTGGTCCTCGCGGGGGAGTGGCGCTGCGCGCTGGCGGACCTGGGCCCCGGTCGCACGGCGAGGTTCCGGTGAGTGACCTCCACCCCGAAGTCGAAGCCGCCAATTCCCGTTTCTACCGGGCCTTCGAAGCCCTTGACCTCGCCCGGATGGAGGCCGTGTGGTCGCACGGCGAGCACGTCAGCTGCGTGCATCCGGGATGGCCGCTCCTCGCGGGCTGGCCCGCGGTGCGCGACTCCTGGAGCGCGATCTTCTCCAACACCGAAGAGATGCGGTTCACCCTCTCCGACGTCCGCGTGGTGGCGGCGCGCGAGATCGCGGTGGTCACGTGCACGGAGAACATCCTGTCCGGGGTGGCGGGCCGCATTGCGGTGACCTCGGTGCTGGCCACCAACGTCTTCGAGCGCAGCCCGGACGGCTGGCGGTTGATCCTCCACCACGCCTCCCACGTCCTCGGCGGAGGGTAGAGACGCTAGGCCACTCGTACGACGGCGCTTCCCGGCAGGCGCGCGAGGAGCGCGGTCAGCGCGCCCTCCAGATAGGCGGCATCCCTCGACTCCAAGGTGACCTTGACGCGGTACTCGGGATTCGACAGCTCCGGATACGAGCCGAGCAATAGCGACGGGAACGCGGCCAGGAGGTCGTTGAGATAGGGCGCCAGCTCACTCTCGGCGACGCTCACGAAGACCTGACGGAGGTGGAAGGGCGGGCCACGGAAACGGTCGCGGAGGGCCTCGAACTTCTGGCGGAAGATCTCGGGCACTCCGGGAAGGATGTACACGTTCCGCATGAGGATGGTGGGAAAGCGCACGTTCCCGTCGGCGAGCAACTCCGCCCCCTCGGGGATCTCTGCCATCTTGAGGTGAGGCTCTCCCAGCGCGGCCTGCTCCCCCAGCCGCTCCCGGTAGTAGCGCTCGAGTGCGGCCACCAGCTCGGGATGGCGCACGACGCGCACGCCCATGGCCCGCGCCACTCCCTCGATGGTGACGTCGTCGTGAGTCGGCCCCACGCCGCCCGAGGTGAAGACGAGGTCGAAGATCCGGCTGAAGGTCGCCACCTCGCGCGCGATCTCCTCGACGTCGTCGGGGATCACGCTGATGCGGCGCACGTCGACGCCGAGAGCGCGCAGCTCGCGGCAGAGATAGGCGGCGTTGGCGTCGGTGACCTTGCCCGAGAGGATCTCGTTGCCCACGAGGACGATCCCGGCGAGCTGCGGCATCGCCCCCGGATTCTATCAGCTTCCGGGCCGTGGGCCGGTGAGGGGCACCCGCTTCGGGTACTCGGACAGTTGACTATCCAGTACCCCGCTTCGGCAGTCCGCGGCCCGCACGGGGGGGCAGTGCTAGAATCTTTTTCCGTGACCGACATTCCTGCCGCCGACTGGAGTGATCCGGTCCGCTTGCGGGGCTGGGCGCTGATCCTGGGCGCCTCCTCCGGCTTCGGCGAGGCCGTCAGTCTGGCCCTGGCCCGCGCGGGGCTCGACATCTTCGGCGTCCACCTCGACCGCAAGGCGACGCTCCCCAACGCCGAGCGCATCGCCGACGGGATCCGCGCCCTCGGGCGTCAGGCGGTGTTCTTCAACGTCAACGCGGCCGACGCCGACAAGCGCGCCGAGACGGCAACGGCCATGCAGCGGGTGCTCGAGGAGCGCGGAGCGTCGGGGACGGTCCGCGTGCTGCTTCACTCTCTCGCCTTCGGGACGTTGAAACTCTACGTCGCCGATCCGATGAAGGACGCGGTGAGCCCCGCGCAGATGGACATGACCGTCGACGTCATGGCCCACAGCCTCGTGTACTGGACCCAGGAGCTGGTGGGGCGCGGCCTCATGACGCGGGGCGGCCGGATTTACGCGATGACCTCCGCTGGCGGCACGCGCGTTCTTCCGAACTACGGCCCGGTCTCGGCGGCCAAGGCGGCGCTGGAGTCGCATATCCGCCAGCTCGCCGCCGAGCTGGCGCCCCGGGGGATCACCGCCAACGCCATCCGCGCGGGCGTGACCGCCACACCGGCGGCCCAGAAGATCCCAGGGTACGAGGTGATTGCCGCCGAGGCGCGCCGGCGGAACCCCCAAGGGCGCATGACCATGCCCGCCGACGTCGCGCGCGCGCTTGTCGTCCTCGCCCATCCTGACACGTACTGGATGACGGGCAACGTCATCGGCGTGGATGGCGGCGAGGACATCGTCGGGTGAGCTACACCCAGAGCATCGTCCTCGGGCTGGTCCAGGGGCTGACGGAGTTCCTGCCGGTGTCATCATCCGGGCACCTGATCCTCGTGCCTCTCGTCTTCGGCTGGCCCGATCAGGGCCTCGCCTTCGACGCCGTCACGCATCTCGGCACCCTGGCCGCCCTGCTCGCCTATTTTCGTGGCGAGCTGCGCGCGCTCCTGGCCGGTACCCTCTCGCGACGCCTGGCTCTGATGATTCTTGTCGCCACGATCCCCACCCTCCTCGGGGGGTTCCTCTTCGAGACGTGGATCGAGAATGTCCGCTTGCCGCTGGTGATCGCGGCCACCACCGGAGGTTGGGCAATCGTGATGTGGGCAGCTGATCGCCGGGCGGGAAATGGCGCGCGCAGAGATGGCGAACCTCTCGAGCGCGTGGCGTGGAGTCAAGGGATCGCGGTGGGGTGCGCTCAGGCGCTGGCGCTCATTCCCGGGACGTCGCGCTCGGGAATCACGATCACCACGGGGTTACTGAGCGGGCTCGACCGCGCCACCGCCGCACGCTACGCCTTCCTCCTGAGCATTCCCATTACGGCGGTCGTTGGCGGACACAAGATGCGCCAGCTCTTACACCAGGGCATGTCACCCGGCGAGGGGGGCCCTCTGCTGGTGGCCGTCTTCGTCGCCTTCGCGAGCGGTTTGTTCGCGGTGTGGTTCCTGGTGAACTACCTGCGCACGCGCTCGCTGCTGCCGTTCGTGATCTATCGGCTCGTGCTCGCCTCGGTCATCCTAGTGACCATCGCGTTCGGCGCCCATCGGTGACAGTCGGCCGCCCGAGGATCAGGCACCTGCACCACCTCTGGTGCATCTCTGTCCACCAGGCTCACCCTCACGATCGCCGTGTGCTGACGCAACGTCGCGCGGATCGGAGGCGGACAGTTTCCGCGGAGCGCCCCAAGCTCAGCTCCACGCGCCACGGAACCAGCCGAGGCTCTCGGCCACCGCGCGCGCTCGGTGCGCGGGCTCGGTCAGGCGATGGTCGCCGCCGGCGATGAGGACGAACGCGCGCGGCTCGCGCGCCCGCGCGTGGAGCAGAGCGCCGTGCCGCGGCGGCACCACGTCGTCCGCCGCGCCCTGGATGACGAGATGCCACGCGACGCCAGAGGGCGCCTCCGCGTAGCGGCCTTCGGCCACCTCTTCGAGGAAGGCCGCGCCGATGCCGGTGCCGTCGTCGCGCCGTTCCGGCGCCGATAGCCCTCTCAGGTTCGCGGGCGCGTTCCAGGTCACCACGGGCCAGGCCTCACCGAGAGCTGCGGCCACGTGCAGCCCCACGAAGCCACCCATGCTGGAACCGAGCAGACCGACGCGACCGTCGAGCCGGGGATGGCCGCGCAGCCGCGCGAGCACCGCCAGCGTATCGGCGACGCGTGTGGCCACCGTCGTCCTCTCCTCGACGCCCGTCGACTCGCCGCAGCCCTGGAAATCGAAGCGCGCCAGGGCGAGCTCGCCGCGCGTGAGCTCCTCGGCGAGCAGGAGGTACTTGTCGCTGTCTTTTGATGCGCTCAGGCCGTGACAGGCCACCACGCACGGTCGCGGCGGCGCCGCCCCGTCCGGAAGGTGCAGGATCAGGGCCAGCGCCCCTCCCGGGATCGGAACGGAATGGCGCTCGATCAGACCCAGGGGAGATCGAAGAGCCGGCAGGTGTTCTCGGAGAGGCGGAACATGACGTCGTCGGCCGGCAGGCGCTTGAGCTTGGCGACCTCTTCCGCCACGCGGCTGACCAACCACGGGCCCGACGGGAGGCCCTCGAACTCGCCCTGGTAGGCCCAGGGGCCGTCGCTCTCGACGACGAGGGAGTCCAAGGGCACGGCCTCGATCATCTGGCGATCGCGCTCGCGGTACACGACTTCGGGAGTGACCGAGACGAAGTAGCCAGCCTCGACGATGGCCCGCGTCACGTCCTCGGACGCCTTGTGCCAGTGAAAGACGGCCTGCTCGATCCCGTGCCGCTGGAGCGCCTCCAGGGCGCTCGCCGCCGCTCCGTGCGGCGCGTGCAGCACCACGGGCAGGTCCCAGCGCGCGGCCACCTCGAGGAGCCGATCGAGGTGCGCGCGCCCCTCGGCCATGCGGCGCGCAGCATCGGGATCGCCCTCCAGCGAGTACCACGGCAGGCCAATCTCGCCGAGGGCGACGATGCGGGCACGATGCTCGCGCACCTGCCCTTCCACCTGCTCCAGATCCTGATCGGTCAGCTGTGGCCAGTCCGGGTGGAAGCCGAGGCACGCCCAGATCGCCTTCGGCATGGCCCGGGCCGCGGCCAGGGTTTGCTCGTTGGTGGCCGGGTCGCATCCCACGGCGACGACGCCCCACACGTCGTACGTCAGCGCCACCCGCAGCGTTTCACGGGGATCGGCGAAGGCGGCGGCGTGCAGGTGACAGTGGCTGTCGATGATCATGCGAGGCTCCCGCTTCAGTTCCCGGCTACCACCATGCGCCCGATGAGCACGGTCGGCGCGGCGGTGCGGTCGCGCAGGGTGAGGTCGTTGCCAATGCCTTCGATCCGCGCAAACATCTCCAGTAAATTGCCGGCCACCGTCACTTCGTCGACGGGATAGACGAACTCGCCGTTCTCGATCCACAGACCGACTGCTCCGCGCGAGTAGTCTCCGGTCACGCCGTTCACGCCGAAGCCGATCAACTCCGTGACGTAGAACCCGCGCTTCACGGAGGCGATCAGCTCGGCGGGCGGAGTGATCCCGGGCAGGAGCATGAGGTTGGTCGTCGCCACGGTGACCCCGCTTCCGTCACGTACGGCGTGATGGGTCGAGGTCAGGCCGAGCTTGCGGGCACAGTAGGTGTCGAGCAGATAGGATTCCAGGACACCCTCCCGGACGAGGACCGTCCGTCGGGTGGCCAGTCCTTCGCCGTCGAACGGTCGCGATCCGAGCGCAGCGGGAATGAGGCCGTCGTCCACGATGCCCACGCTGGGCACCGCGATCTTGGTGCCGAGCCGGTCGAGCAGGAAGGA
>Ga0184637_10001377_pt1 | contig 16552 bp, 15 predicted proteins | sample PLM3_127_b2_FD_133143 | JGI IMG/M metagenome (GOLD analysis project Ga0184637, IMG submission 133143) | Groundwater sediment microbial communities from an aquifer in East River, Colorado, USA - PLM3_127_b2 | ecosystem: Environmental > Terrestrial > Soil > Riparian zone | place: USA: East River...
ATCCAGGAAACGGATCGGGTGGCAATAGCCGTTCAGCCACATGAGCTGCGCCTCGTCCGAATAGAGGTGCTCCATCCACAGCTTCGCCGCGTTCGGATGCGGCGCATAGGCGCTGATCGCCGACACATAGACACCGGCGACGATGCCGGTCTTCGGCACCACGACCTTGACCTGTGGGTTGCCGTTCAGCGTGTCGCGATCGCCCAGCGCCAGATAGTCCCAACGCATCACGATCGGCGTGGCACCCTGCGCCAGTGACGAAGCGCCGCCGCTGACCGGCACGAAGTTGCCGCTCTTGTTGAGGTCGGCGAAGAACTTCAGACCGGCATCCGGCGCCTTGTCCACGTCACCGCCGGTCATCGACAGACCGGAGGCGAAGACGCTCTGGATCGATTCGTTGGAGCTGCGCGGATCGCCGTCCAACGCCACCATGTTGGCGTATTCCGGCTTCAGCAGATCGGGCCAATCGGTCGGCGGATTCGGCACCAGGTCTAAATTCACCTCGAAGGCGAGCACGCCGTAGTAGTTGCCGTACCAATAGCCCTCGGGGTCCTTTCGCCCCTCCGGGATGCTGTCCCAGGTGGAAACCTTGTAGGGCTGCAGCAGGCCTTCCTTCTTCGATGAGGGTCCGAAGGACAGGCCGACATCGATGACGTCCGGGTTCTGCGGGCCCTTATTGTCCTTGTTCGCCTTGATCGCCTCGATCTCGTCGCCGGAGCCGGCGTCGGGATTGAGTTCGTTCAGTTTCAGGAACGGATATTTCGCCTTGAAGCTGTCGATGACGTCGATGTATTTGCACCAATCGTGCGGCACCGCGATGATCGTCAGCTCGCCTTCCCGCTTGGCGCCGGCGACGATGTCGCCCAACGCATCCGCCTGGGCGGAGAACGATGTGCCGAGTAACGCCAGGGCGGAGACGAAGCACAGCCCCGCTCGATACCGTGACCTAGATTTCATCTCTGTCTCCCTTCGCTCGTAAGGCCCCTTGCCGTTTGTTTCCGCGCCGATTTTGCCTCGCCGATTTTGCCCGGCCGATTTGCCCGGCCGATATGCCCGGCCGATATGTTCTGGCGCTGTTGCACTCCGCCGATCTCCACTGGGCCGCAATGGGGTCAGTCCGCCCAGACGCTAGCAGGCAAAATGTTGTGACTCAACAGAAATAGATGTATCTTACAACACTCCAAAAAAGTATAATGTGACTATCCCAACATTATACACAATTGACGAAGGGGATCGGCGTTGGACTTCATCTTCATGCTCACCCGCCAGGACCGCACCATCTCCGACTGCCTGGAGGTCCTGGATCTGATCGCGCCGGCAAAGCTGCGCCATGTCGGCTTCAAGGATGTCGGCGTCCCGCCCGAGACGCTGAAGGAACTCGCCGCGCGCATCCGCGCCGACGGCGCCACCTCCTACATGGAAGTGGTGAGCACGACGCCGGAAGCCTGTCTCAATTCGGCGCGCGTGGCCGTTGAGCTCGGAATCGATCGGCTGCTCGGCGGCACCGACATCGAAGCGGTGCAGGCTGTCATCAAGGGCAGCAACATCGCCTACTACCCCTTTTGCGGCTTCCCCTCCGGCCATCCGACCAAGCTCGGCGGCCGGCCCGACCAGGTGGAGGCGCATTGCCGCCGCTTCATCGAGCGCGGCTGCGCCGGCAGCGATCTGCTCGCCTATCGCGCCACCGCCGCCGATCCGATCGATCTGGTAAAGGCCGCGCGGCGCGGCCTGGGCAGCGGCAAGCATCTGATCGTCGCCGGCAGCGTGTCGACGGCGAAGCAGATCGGCGACCTGAGGCGCGCCGGCGCCGACGCCTTCACCATCGGCTCCGCCGCGTTTGACGGCTCCTATGCCCCGCAGATGGGACATCTGTTGTCGCAGCTCGCCGCCATCCAGGCGGATTGCGACAAGGCCGGATAGGACGCAGCAATGTCGGACCGAGCTTCGACCTTGTTGCCGCTCGCGCGATTTACCGCGGATAAGCGCCGCGACGTGCGCGTGCTGATGACCGACATCGACGATACCCTGACCGACGAGGGCAAGCTGACCGCCGGCGCCTATGGCGCGCTCGAGCGGCTGAAATCCGCCGGCCTCGTCGTCATCCCGGTGACCGGCCGGCCGGCCGGCTGGTGCGACATGATCGCCCGCTTCTGGCCGGTCGACGCGGTGGTGGGCGAGAATGGCGCCTTCTATTTTCGCTACGATCCGCGGGAACGCCGCATGATCCGCCGCTACGCCAAGCGCAAGGCGGAGCGAGATCATGATTCCATGCGTCTGGCGGCACTTGCCGACGCCATCCCGCGCGAGGTGCCGGGTGCCGCCATCGCCTCCGACCAGGCCTATCGCGAAGCCGATCTGGCCATCGATTTCTGCGAGGACGTGGCGCCGCTGGAGGCGGGCGACGTCGATCGCATCGCCGAGATCTTCCGCCAGCACGGCGCCACCGCGAAGATCAGCTCCATCCATGTCAACGGCTGGTTCGGCCAATACGACAAGCTGACCATGAGCCGCATCCTGCTGGACGAGATCTTCAAGATCGACATGGAGGCGGAGAAGGATCGCATCGTCTTCGCCGGCGATTCGCCCAACGACGCGCCGATGTTCGCCTTCTTCCCGAATGCCGTCGGCGTCGCCAATGTGCTGCGCTATCGCGGCCGTCTGGCCGCGGAGCCGCGCTGGGTCACCAAGGGCAAGGGCGGCCAGGGCTTCGTCGAGCTGGCGGACGCGCTGCTCGCGGCGCGTTGAACCGATGAGCCGGCTGCGCAAACGTGAACGGCAGGATCGCATCCTGGCCGAGCTGCGCCTGTCCGCCGCCATCCGCATCCAGGATCTGGCCGGCAATTTCCAGGTCTCCACCGAGACCATCCGCCGCGACCTGGAGGAAATGGCCGAGACCGGCCGCATCATGCGCACCTATGGCGGCGCGGTGGCGTCGCCGCCGGGCGGCGAGCCCGGCTGGATGGAGCGCGACAATCTGATGGTGACGGAGCGCGAGGCGATCGGCGCCCGCGCCGCGGAGTTCGTGCGACCGGGCGAGACCATCATGATCGACGCCGGAACCACCACCTTGCACCTGGCGCGCCGGCTGGCGGCTTCGGACAAGGCGATCACCGTCGTCACCAACGGCTACGCGGCGGCCATGGCGCTGGGCACCAATCCGCGCATCGACGTGCATGTCTGTCCCGGGCGCCACGATCCGCACGAGGGTGGCGTCACCGGCGCCGACACCATCGCCTATCTCGACCGGTTCCACGTCGACCGCGCCTTCATCGGCGCCAGCGGCATCGATGTGGAGGGCGTCAATGAGGCCGACGCGGCGGCCGCTTCGGTCAAGCGCGCCATGCTGCGCCGGGCCGAGACGACCATGCTGCTGATCGATCACTCGAAATTCGATCGCGTCCATTTCGCCATCGTCTGTCCGCTGCGGGATCTGCCGCATCTGGTGACCGATGCGCCGCCGGGACCGGATTTGGGTGCTGCCCTGGCACGGGCCAGGGTCGAACTGCACTTCGCCGGTCAATGAGCGGCGGGTCTATTGCCGCTACTGGCCGCGATAGCCGAACTTCACCAGGCCGGTGCGCATCAAGCCGTACATCACCACGAAGATCGCGAAGACGAACAGATTGACCAGGGCGGCGAGCGCGAACAGCTCCGGTCCCAATCCGAAACGCAGCGATCCCCAGGCCACCGACGGCAAGGTCGGAATGGCGCCCAGATTATAGAAGGTGATCTCGAGATTGTTGAAGGCCAGGATGAAGGCGATCAGGAAGGCGCCGAACAAGGATGGCCAGATGGTGGGCAAGGTGATTTCGGCAAAGCAGCGCAAGGGACCGGCGCCGAACACCATCGCGGCATCGTCCATGTTCCAGTTGTAGCGCACCAGCTGCGCCAGGATGATCAGGAACCCGAAGGACGTGCCCTGCACCGCATTGGCGGCCATGGCGGAGATGAGATTGCCCGGCAAGCCCAGCACGCGCGCGTTGAAGGCCAGGATCGAGATGCCGATCAAGAGATCGGCGACGAACAGGGGCGCTATGAACAGGAACAGCACCATCCCGCGCCGGCGCGAGCGATAGCGCAGGATGGCGATGGCTCCGCCGGCCGCCAGCAAGGTCGATATGATGGCACTGCCGAAAGCGAGCTTCAGGCTGTTCGACAGGGCCTCGCCATAGAGCGAGCTGGCGAAGAGATCCTCATAGGCCGTCAGCGTGAAGGACGGCGGAAACGGCCAGACGATATCGGCGGCGAAGGACGTGTAGATGACATAGAGGATCGGCGCATACAGAAAGAGGTAGAGCAGCAGCAGCCCGAGCGCCATTGCGGCCGCCGAGATGTCGATGCGGCGCCCAGCGGCCATCATGGGGCGATCATTGCGACACCGCGCCGGTGAAGCCGCTGCGCTTCAATCTGATGGTCGGCCAGATCGCCAGGATGACGGCGAAGGAGGCGAGGAACAGGAACACGCCCATGGCGGAGCCCAGCGCCCAGGTGCCGGTCTCGCCGAATTGCTGCGACAGGCTCATGCCGAACGAGGTCGCGTCGGGTCCGCCGAGGAAGCGCGGCGTCACCACGTTGGCGAGGCAGGGAATGAACACCAGAACGATGCCGATGGCGGTGCCGATCCAATTGAGCGGCCAGGTGATCTCGAGGAAGGCGCGCCAGGGCTTGGCGCCGTTGATCTTGGCGACCTCGAGCAGCTCGAAATTGAAATTGACCAGCGACAGATAGATCGCCGTCACCATGAAGGGGATGAAGAGATAGACCAGCCCCAGGCCGGAGGCGACCTGGGTGTACATCAACGCCTCGATCGGCGGCAGGCCGAACTCGGTCAGGGTCATGTTGACCAGGCCGATCGGGCCCAGCAACCCTTGCAGCGCGGTGATGCGCAGGATGGCGCCGGTGAAAAAGGGTGCCGCCAGCAGCAGCACCAGCAGGAGGCGATAACGCCCGCCATAGCGCGCGATGAAATAGGCGATCGGCCAGCCGCAGATCAGGCAGATGAAGGTGACGATCGCCGCGCTGACGAAGGAGCGCAGAAAGAACGTGCGATACGCCGCCTCGCCCAGCAGCGTCGCGTAATTGTCGAGGTTCCAATCGGCATAGAGCTCATAGCTCTCGGTGCGCCAGAAGCTGAACACCACGATGGAAAGCAGCGGCAGCAACAGGCTGACCACGATGAAAACGACGCCCGGTCCGGCCAGGCCCAGGAACCGCAATTCCGGATGCAGGCGCCGGGCGGATCGCAGGCTCATGGCTGCTACGCGCTCTCGGCGGCGAAGCAGGCGCCGCTGCCGGCCGGCCAGCGCACGATGACCGGATCGCTCGGCCGCAAACTGACGCTGCGCGGCGTGTCGCTCACCACCAAATCGCTGCCATGGGGCAAAGCGATGATGTAGTTCGCGGTCTGACCCTTGAAGATGATGTCGCGCAAGGTGCCGGAGACCTGGTTGAGGTCGTTGGCGATGACACCGTTGTGGCCGGCGGGCGTCACTTCCAGATCCTCGTGCTTGATGAAATAGCGCACCCGGTCGCCGGCATTGGCGCCGGATGGCTTCGGCACCAGCAACACGCCGCCCGCCCATTTCATCCGCGCGATCGCTCCGTCGATCTCGGTCAATTCGCCGTCCAGACGATTGGCGTGGCCGACAAAGGTGGCGACGAAGGCGCTGGCCGGGTTGGTATAGATTTCGGTCTTGGCGCCGATCTGCTCGAAGCGGCCGTCGCGCATCACCGCGATGCGGTCGCTCATGGTCAGCGCCTCTTCCTGGTTGTGCGTGACATAGATGAAGGGGATTTTCAGCTCTTTCTGATAGCGCCTGATCTCCACCTCCATCTCGGAGCGCAGTTCGCGATCGAGATTGGCCAAAGGCTCATCGAGCAGCAGCAAAGCCGGGCGCGAGATCAGGCCGCGCGCCAGGGCCACGCGCTGCTGCTGGCCACCGGAGAGTTCGTGCGGATAGCGCGCCTCGAGCCCGCGCAGATGCAGCAGGTCCAGAATCCAGCCGAGCTGCGCATCGCGCTTGGCCTTGCCCTGCTTTTGCATGCGCAGCGGAAAGACGATGTTCTCCGCCACAGTCTTGTGCGGGAACAGCAGGAAATTCTGGAACACCATGCCGACATGGCGGCGATAGGGCGGCAAATCGGTGACCACCTGGCCGGCGATCCTGACCTCGCCTTCGTTCGGCCGTTCCAGGCCGGCGATGATGCGCAGCAAGGTGGTCTTGCCGGAACCGCTGGGGCCGAGCAGGGCGAAGAACTCCTCCTGGGCGATGGCCAGGTCGATGCGTTCCACGGCCGTCACCGGGCCGAAACGCCGCGTCACTGAAGCAAGTTCAAGCGCGGCGTTCGGCACGGCGACCCCCGCGATGGATCCTATGGGAGGAAGCGACATGTGATCGATCGCGGAAACCGGGAAGAAATGTCATGCGGTCAGAACGCTTCCCCTCAGGACGCTTCCACGTCGGACCAGATCCGCTCCCATTTCTCGGGCGAGGATGGCTGGTCGAACATGTGAAGCTGGCTGGCATCGGCACTCTTGTCCTGGAAATAGAGATCGACCTCGTCCTTGGTCAGCAGCTCGCGCACGTCGACAGTGCCGCCATAGCCGGTGGAGCGCACCACGCGGGCGAAATTCTCCCGCGTGAGGTAGCGATTGATCCACTTGTGCGCCAACTCCACCTGCTCCGAATCGGACCCGGAACTGATCATCCAGGTGTCGACCCAGCCCAGCCCACCTTCCTTCGGCTTCAGCACGTGCTGCACGTCGAAATCGATCTTGCCTTCCTTGCGCAGCACGACCAGGTGGCGATAGGTCTCGGCGAATTCCGGCGCCGCCCAGATCGCCCCACCGCGCATCAGCCGGTCCAGCGCATCATAATCCTGATAGCGCGTCATCAGCAGCTTCTTCTGCGCGATCAGGAGCTTCTTGGTCTCCGCCAGCTCGGCGTCGGTCAGGTTATAGGGGTTGAACGGCTTGCCGTCCGGCCGCTCGCCATTGATGGTGCCCAGATTGCTGGCCGCCAGAATGCCCATCAGGGCGATGTTCTCCTCGAAGCGCGAATTGGTGGAGAGCTTGCCGGCATATTTCTCGTTCAGCAGCAGGCCGATGGAGCCGATATCCTCCGCCGCCACCTTGCTGGTGTTGACGGTGATGCCATAACCACCCCAGCAATTCGGCGCCGCCACGTTGGTGTCACCGGCCTCGTTGGCAAGCAGCTTGAAATTGGCCGGCAGGAATTCCGGGAACACGTTGGCCATGTTCGGCACCTTGCCGTAATCGACACCCTGGGTCAGGCCCTGGCGGAAATAGAGCCGCGGCCAGAAGCCGTCAGCCTGCACGATGTCGAAATCCTTGGTGCCGCCGACCTTCATCTTGTTGAAGGCCTCGGAGTTGCCGTCGAAGAAAGTGGGCGAGAAGCGCGCACCGGTATCCGACTCGAACTCCGCGATGGTCTCCTTGATCGCGTAAGGCTGCCACATCAACAGGCGCAAGGTTGTTGCCGCCGCCTCGGCATTGCTGATGAACGGTGCGCACGGCTTGAAGGCAACGGCGCCCGCGGCAAGCGCGGCCCCGCCCAGCAGTTTCCGGCGCGTCACGCCCCGTCCTACTGAGTCACGCCGGGATGATCCCAATGCGGATGTCCTGATTCCACTCATGCCCCATCTCCCTGTTCTGGCCGAGTTATGGGCTCGGTCGCGGTTGCGTCCCCTTCTGGACGTCGGTGGCCGGTCTTGGCAACCGGATGCCACAAATTACAACACAATTGCCAGAAAGTGCAAGATAGTGCTAAAAATAGCAAACGACGATCCGCTTCACCGGATTGTCGGGCTTGCCACTCAACCATCGGTTCGTGCTAGGCCGGTGGCGGGGCAAGAGATCAGGAAGGAAAAGCGAATCGTGCTGGCAGAGGAACGGCAGCGGCTCATTCTCTCGATGGTGAAGGCGCGCGGCTCGATCTCGATCACCGAGATCATGCGCAAGCTGAAAGTGTCGCGCGAGACCATCCGCCGCGACCTGGTGGTGCTGGACGACGACCACCGCCTGCGCAAGACCCATGGCGGCGCCCTGTCGCTGGAACAGAGCGAACCGGACCTGAAGGTCCGCGAGGTCACCAACCCCGCCGGCAAGCGCGCCATCGGCCGCCTGGCCGCCGGGCTGGTTCCCGACGGCGCCTCGGTGATGCTGGCCAGCGGCACCACGGTGCTGGCGGTGGCCGACGCGCTGATGGTGCGGCGCGACCTCACCATCTTCACCAACAGCGTGATCAGTTGCGCCAAGCTGATGGGGCATAACGGCAACCGGGTCTACATGCTGGGCGGCGAGGTGCAGGCGCTGAACGGCGCCACTTTGGGCCGCGACGCCACCGCGATGCTGGCGCACTACTTCGCCGATTTCGCTTTCATCGGCGCCGCGGCGATTTCGCCGGCCGGTTGGCTGATGGATTACACGCGCGAAGAGGCCGAGCTGCACAGTTTGATGCTGCAGGCGGCGCGAACCTCCGTGGTCGTCGCCGACCAGGGCAAGTTCGGCCGCTTTGCGCCGGTGCGACTCAACAATTTCGAGAAGGTCACGCACCTGATCACCGACGCGACGCCGGACCCGGAGATTACGGCCGCGCTCGCCGCCTTGCCGCTCGACATCCTGGTCGCCGGAAAGGACGAGCCGTGAGCGCCGGCGCGATCATCGACACCAACATTCATCAACCGGAGTAGCCATGAAATACGGGGAACAGCGCCGCGAGATCGTCAAGGCCTGCCAGGACATGAACCGGCGCGGCATCAACCAGGGAACCTCGGGCAATATCAGCGTTCGGGTCAAGGAAGGCTTCCTGCTGACGCCATCGGGCATGGCCTATGACGAGATGACGGCGGGCGACATCGTGCTGATGAAACCCAACGCCAGTCATGTGGGCAGCCGCAAACCATCCAGCGAATGGCGCTTCCATCACGCCTTGATGGCCAAGCGGCCGGAGATCGGCGCCGTGGTTCATACGCACTCGATGTTCGCGACGACCCTGTCGTGCCTGGGGATGGAGATTCCGGCGGTGCATTACATGGTCGCGGCCGCCGGCGGGAACAACATCCGCTGCGCGCCCTATGCGACCTACGGGACGCCGGAAACCGCGAACAACGCGGTCAAGGCGCTGCAAGGGCGCAACGCCTGCCTGCTCGCCAATCACGGCATGATCGTGGTCGGCCCCAATTTGAAGAAAGCGATGTGGCTGGCGGTCGAAGTGGAGACTCTGGCGGCGCAATATTGGCGCGCCTTGCAGGTCGGCAAGCCCAACATCCTGTCCAAGGCGGAGATCGGCCGGGTCATCGACAAGTTCAAGAGCTACGGCCAGGTGAAGGAAGCAGCACCCGCCTGCTGCTGATGGCGTCGCACGCAACGCTGGAGTCCAGCGCATGATCATCGGCATCGATGTCGGCACGCAGAGCCTGAAGGTCGCAATCCTCGACGATTCGCTCGTCGTCCGCGGCCAAGGCGCGGTCGCCTATCGGCCGAGCCAGACGCGCCCCGGCTGGGCCGAGCAGTCGCCGGATCTGTGGCTGGCGGCGCTGGGTCCGGCGATCGCCGCGGCGTTGCGCGCGGCCGCGGCGCAACCGGCGGACATTAAGGGCGTCGGCGTCTGCGGGCAGCTGGATGGCTGCATCGCCGTCGATCGGGCCGGGCGCGCGCTGTCGCCCTGCATCATCTGGTTCGACCGGCGCGCCGGGGCGGAGATCGCCGACGTGCCGGCGGAGCGCATCCGCGCCGTCTGCGGCCAGGTTCTGGACCCGACGCATCTGGCCGCCAAGGCGCGCTGGCTGAAGCGGCATCTTCACACCGACCAGCCGATCGCGCGCTTCCATCAACCGGTCTCCTATGTGGTCGAACAACTGACCGGTGTCGCGGTGATCGATCATGCGCTGGCTTCCACCAGCATGCTCTATGCGCTGGACGAGCGGACCTACGATCCGGCGCTGCTCGAATGTTTCCGCATCTCCCGCGCCGAATTGCCGACTCCCGCGCCGGCCGAACAATGCGCCGGGGGCTTGAGCCGCGTCGGCGCGGAACTGACCGGATTGCCGCAGGGAATCCCGGTCGCGGTCGGCACCGGCGATGATTTCGCGACGCCGCTGGGCGGCGGGCTTTGCGTTCCGGGCAGGGTTGCCGTGGTGCTCGGCACCGGCGAAGTGGTCGGCGCGCTGCACCCCGTCGCGCTACGCGACGAGCGTGGCATGCTGGAGACCCATGCTTTTCCCGGCGGCGCTTTTTTTATCGAGAATCCCGGTTGGCTCAGCGGCGGCGCCGTCACCTGGATCGCCGATCTGTTGGGCGGGTTGGATGTCGTGACGTTCGAAGCCCTGGTGGCCTCGGCGCCGCCGGGCGCCGACGGCCTGTGCTTCATCCCCGCACTCTCGGGCGCGATGGCGCCGGAATGGCTGCCGGACATGCGCGGCTGCTTCTATGGGCTGACCGCCGCGCATGGCCGCGCGCAGATGGCGCGCGCCGTGCTCGAAGGCTGCGCCTTCGCCATGCGCGACGTGGTGGATCGCCTCGCTGAGATGCGCGTGGCGACCGATTCGCTGCTGCTGCTGGGCGGTGGCGCGCGCAGCGCCACCTGGGCGCAGATGCGCGCCGATCTGGTCGGCCGGCCGGCCGAAATTCCGAGCTGCGTCGACAGCGCGCCGATCGGCGCCGCCATGCTGGGCATGGTTGCCGCCGGCTTGGCGCCGGACTTGGCGAGTGTCGCGCGAGCCATGCCGCAATCGTCTCGCCTGCTGCAGCCGGACCCGGCGAAAGCCGACATCTACGAATCGGCGTATCAGCTTTATCGCCGCCTGTTTCAAGCCTTGCGCCCGCCCCCCGCCGGTCCAGCGAGCCAGTCCAACGCCACGCATGTCGGGTCGATGAGGAGCACGCACTAGATGGGACGCAACACGATCGATCGGCTGCTCGACGGCGCCTATCCCGACCCGGACGGCGGCGCGCCGCTGAAGGTGGCGACGCGCGCGGTGGCGGTGGAACGCTCGCTCGAGGGGATGGAGGCCGATCTGGTGCGCCCGCTCGGCCTCGGCCAGCGTCTGGCCGTCGTCAGCGATCCGCAAACGCACGGGATCATGGGCGCCAAGTTGACGCGCGCTTTGAAAAGCGTGGCCTCCATCGACAACGTGCTGTTGCCGCAGCATCTACACGCGGATGGGGCGACGGTGGCGCAGCTGCGCGCGGCGACGCGGTCGGCCGACGCGCTGGTCGCAATCGGCTCCGGCACCATCAACGACCTGTGCAAATACGCCAGCGCTCAGGACGGCAAGCCCTACATCGTCTTCGGCACGGCGCCCTCGATGAACGGCTACACCTCGCTCAACGCCGCCATCACCGTCGCGGGGCACAAGAAATCGCTGGCGGCGCGGGCGCCGGTCGGGGCCTTCTTCGATCTATCCGTGCTGGCGGCGGCGCCGCAACGCATGATCCGCTCGGGTCTTGGCGATTCGTTGTGCCGGCCGACGGCGCAGGCGGATTGGCTGCTGACGCATCTGTTGTTCGATCTGCCGTACCGCACCATGCCCTTCGTGCTTCTCGAGGAAGACGAAGCGCCGCTGTTTGAAAGCGCCGCGGACCTGCTGGCCGGCGATCTCGGGGCCATGGAGCGGCTGACCCATACGTTGCTGCTGTCGGGTTTCGGTACCGCGATCTGCGGCAACTCACTGCCCGCCAGCCAGGGCGAGCATCTGATCAGCCACTATTCCGACATGCTGCCGGACGAGCGGCGTCCGTTCTCCTTCCACGGCGAGCAGATCGGCGTCACCACGCTCACCATGGCGCGGCTGCAGGAGCGGATGCTGGAAGGCCCGCCGCCGGTCCTCGCCGCCGACCGGAGTTCGGAGCAGGAGTTCGTCGCGCATTTCGGCGCGGCGCTGGGCCCCTCCTGCTGGAAGGATTTCGCGCGGAAGCGCCTGACCCAGGACAGGGCCGACGCGCTGAATGCACGGATCGCGGAAAAGTGGGATGCGATCCGCGGCCGCATCGCGGGCGTCACGCTGCCATCGGCGCGGCTTGCCGAGATTCTGACGCGCGCCGGCGCGCCGCGCTCGCCTGAAGATCTCGGCTGGACGCGGGACTTCTATCTGGGCGCGGTGCGGCATGCGCGGAAGATCCGCAACCGCTACACCTTCCTTGATTTCGCCGCCGATGCCCGCGTGCTGGACGATCTGATTCCGCGCGTCGCCTGATCGGAGCCCAGCGCCGTTCGACGGTCGGACAGGTTAGACTCCTGGGCAATCCCGGGGCGTGTTCCCGGGGCGTGTTCCCAGGGGGCATGCCCACAACCTAACCATTTGAGCCGACGCCAAGAATTGTGGCGTGGCGGGTATCGTCCGACGATCGGCCGAGACTCCGCGCCGACCGTTAGGGACTCGGCATGACAACAAAACCGTTGCCTTGGTAGACAGGAACGTATCTCATTCCACGTGTGAAAATATGCCCTGGCCGGTCTGGATGACAGAGGCTCTGCAGATCTTAATCGCCGACGATCACGCCCTGTTTCGCAAGGGCTTCGCCATGCTGCTGCAAGACAGCTTGGCGCGATCAAAAGTCATCGAAGCGGCGGGATTCGATTCGGCCCTGGATATTCTCGCCGGCAACCCGGACATCAATGCCGCGTTCTTCGATCTGATGATGCCGGGCATGGCAGGGGCCGAGAGCATCCGCGCGGTGCGCGAAGCCTATCCGGCGTTGCGTGTCGGCGTGGTGACGGGGCTGGAGAATCGTTCGCTGGCGCTGCAAGTGATTGATGCCGGCGCCAACGGCTACATCCTCAAGTCGGCGAGCGAGGACGAGATGATGCGCGCGGTCAACCGGCTGCTGACCGGCGAGACTTACCTGCCCAGCGTCTTGCCGCAAATCCCCGACGCCAAATCCGCCTGGACCTTGCCGCATATCGGCTTGAAGGCGGAGAAGATCGCCGATCTGCCCCTGACGCAGCGCCAACGCGACGTGATGGGCGAGCTGGCGGGGGGCTTGTCGAACAAGGAGATCGCGCGCCGCCTCGGCCTGGCCGAAGGCACGGTCAAGGTGCATCTGGCGGCAATCTTCCGCGTGCTGTCCGCCCGCAACCGCACCGAGGCGGTGCTGAAGGCCTCGAAGCTGGTCAGCAGCGACCCTTAGGTCGCTTCACCGATCGGTCGATTCCAGCGGCACGTCGATCCAGAATCGGCTGCCCTTGCCCGGTCGCGATTCCAGGCGGATTTCCGTGTCCAGCAGGCGCGCCAGGCGCGCGGCGATGGCGAGGCCAAGGCCCATGCCACCGGCGGCGCGCCCCTCGTCCGACTGGACGAAGGGCTCGAAGATCGCTTCATGCCGATCCGGAGCCACGCCGATGCCGTCGTCGGCCACGACCAGACGCAGACGATCGCCGCCGCGCCGCGCGCCGAACAACACCTTGCCCCTGGTTCCGTCTTCGCGCGCGGCGAAGCGGAGCGCGTTGGCCAGCAGATGGCGCAACAGGCGCTGCGTCAGCAACGGGTCCACGCGAATCACGGCGGCGTTGCCGACATGATGGAAGGCGATGTTGCGCTTGACGGCCTCGCGCGCGAATTCCACCGCCAGCGGCGACAGGATGTCACCGGCCGGTATCGCCGCCGGCTGCGTCTGCACCGATCCTTCCTCCAGCCGCGCCAGATCGACCAGATTGTCGAAGGTCGCCTGCAACGCGCGGATCATCGCGCCGGCATCGTCGACCAGCTCGCGCGCGCCGGGTTCCTTGACCCGCCGTTCCAGCGCGCCGGTCAGCAGGCTCAAGGCATGCAGCGGCTGGCGCAGATCGTGGATCACCTTGGCCAGCAAGCGCGACGGCTGATCGAAGCCCAGATCGGGCGATGGCCGGGCGGCCGGCGCGGCGCCGTCATCCGCCAACCCGAACCGGGGCGCGGCGCGCGGGACATCGTCCGGCCGAGGTTCCTGCATTGCTTCGCGCGCCACCAGCGGGGGCGCATCGAAAACGGGTCGGCCGGTTCCGACGGCTTCCTCGAGAATGCTGACGATGCCGACGATCTTTCCGGCGGCGTTGCGGCGCGGCGCCGCGCTGATCAGCAGGTGCAGCGTTTCGCCATTGGCGTGCAGGAACCGACCTGGCGCGCGAAACACTTCATTGCCGGCGAGAATCCGATGGCGCAGCGCCGTATCGGCGGCGCGCGCGTCGGCCGGTACGAAGCGTGGCGGTACGAAGGGTGACGGCTGGGCGGCGATTTCCGCCTTGGTCCAGCCGAGGACTCGTTCCGCCGCCCGGTTCCAGGCCAGCACGCGGCCATCCTGCGCCTGGGCGACGATGGCGGTCGGAACCGCATCAAGTATTCCGCGCAGCTCGTCCAGCGCTTCTGGATCGATTGCCGGCGCGTCGCGCCACCGCCGCCAGAGAAACCCGGCGATTGGAGCCCATAACCCATCCTTCGACGTCGCCACGCGGACACCTCCGCCGACCGAGGTATAGCATTATGTTCCTATCACGAAACGGTCGTGGCTTAGTGTAGCTCGACGGGGACCCGGTCGAAATAGATGCCGGCGAGAGTCATGTTGACCCGCGCGCCATCGTCGGAGAGTGGCAGGATCAGCTTGTGCTGGTAAGTGAGCACGCCTTCGCTGCTGATGAACTCGGCCTCGAAATAAGCGGGGTTCCGGGATTCGACGACCGTGAAATATTGCGGCAGGACCACCTGGCGCTCCATCTCGGAGGTCATCACCTCGATGCCGTGGCCGGTGCGCGAAGAGCCGTAGAATTGCACGACATTCACGCCTTCCAGGCGAATCCGGTACTCCTTGGGATTGGTGGGGAAATCCACCAAAACCAAATTGCCGAGCCAGGGCCGCATTTCCAGCGGATCCAGGTCGCGGCGGGCCGGCATCGGCCGGCCGTGCAGCTTGCTGCCCCAGTATCGGAACAACCCCTGCAGGCGGTCATCGCGAATTTCGATCGGATTCTCCAGCGTGACGAGGCTCATAGCAGGCCAGACGTCGGTTCAATATCTGCAATGGCACTGAAGCCGTTACCAAACCGTTTATGCGACCGAATATGGTTTCCTGCACGGAAAAAATGCGGAACGCCGCGCCGAGGCGGCCCGGCGCGGCGTTAACGGGTCATGGCGCCCGGCGTTCCGCCCGCCGGCGCCAGGGGGTGTCAGGCGACCGCGGCCTTGGGCCTGGCGGAAAGCGCCGGCCGGGTGGCGATGGCCTTCTCGTAGAGCCCGATGATGTGGGCGCGTTCCTCGCCCGCCAGCTCCATGCGCGGGGCGCGCACCTTCTCGCTGCCGATGCCGACCACCTGCTGGCCCAGCTTGATGTACTGCACCAGCTTGGGCGAGGTATCCAGGTGCAGGACCGGGGTGAACCAGCGATAGAGCGCCCGCGCCTCGGCGAAGCGGCCGGCCTGGCACAGGTTCCACAGTTCTACTGATTCTTCCGGAAAGACATCGGTCAGGCCGCTGACCCAGCCTTCGATGCCGAGCGCGCAGCTTTCCAGCAGCAAATCGTCGACGCCGCAGAACAGGATGAAGCGATCGTCATAGCGATTGTGCAGATCGGTGATTCGGCGCGGATCGTCCGAGCTTTCCTTGATCGCCACGATGGTCTTTTCCGAGGCTAGTTCGCCGAAGGTCTCCGGCTTGATGTCGACACGGTACACCAGCGGATTGTTGTAGATCATGATCGGCAGATCGCTGGCGCGCGCCACGGTGCGGAAGTGGTTGAGCGTCTCGCGCGTGTCGGAGTTGTAGACCATGCCGGGCAGGACCATCAGCCCGTCGATGCCGATCTTCTGCGCGTCCTTGGCATAGAGGGCCGCATCGGCGGTGGTGAATTCGGCCACACCGGAGAGGATCGGCACGCGGCCGCCGGCGACTTCCTTGGCGGCGGCGAGGACCTTGCGCTTCTCCTCAGGCCGCAGCGAGCAATTCTCGCCCACCGTGCCCAACATGATGAAGCCATGCACGCCGCCCTGGATCAGCCGCTCCATCAGCTTTTGCGTCGCCGGGATATTCAGGCTCTCATCGGCGTTGAACTGGGTGGTGACGGCCGGAAACACACCGGTCCAATTGGGGGTCCATTTGGGTCGCGCCATGTTAATCTCCAGGAGAATGGCTAGGGGAAAGGTCAGATGTATATTGTATACAATCCTGACCTGTGTCAATGTCAGAACTGCCCGCGCGCAGTATAGCGGTCTGCAGGGCTAGGTCAGGGGCCTCCAAGGATGGATTCCGGGCTGCCGGTCAAACGGACCATTGCCGACCAAGTGGCGGAGTTGATGCGCCAGCGCATCCTGTCCGGCCAGCTGAGGGGCGGCCAGCCGATCCGGCAGGAACATCTGGCGGCCGAACTGGGGGTCAGCCGAATTCCGCTGCGCGAGGCGCTGAAGCAATTGGCGGCGGAGGGTTTCGTCACCATCGCCTCGCACAAGGGCGCGGTGGTCGCCGAACTCTCGGTCGAGGAGGTCGAGGAGCTGTTCGATCTGCGCCTGCGCCTCGAGACCTGGCTCCTGGAACTCGCCATGCCGGCGATGACCGACGCGCAGATTGCGGA
>Ga0184637_10001379_pt1 | contig 16548 bp, 18 predicted proteins | sample PLM3_127_b2_FD_133143 | JGI IMG/M metagenome (GOLD analysis project Ga0184637, IMG submission 133143) | Groundwater sediment microbial communities from an aquifer in East River, Colorado, USA - PLM3_127_b2 | ecosystem: Environmental > Terrestrial > Soil > Riparian zone | place: USA: East River...
CGAAGCCGCGCCGTGCCTCGCCGCGCGCGACGCGCAGCGCGAGATCCGCACTGCCGCCGGCCGCGAGCAGCGCCACGTCGTAGCTCGCGGGCGATACGAAGGTGTCCGGATCGAGCTGGCCCGCGCCTGCGGCGGCGGCGCGGCGCACCCGCTCGACGTGCGCGCGGTCGTGCACCGCGAGCAGCTCCTCGAGCTCGGCCGGGCGCGGCGCCCGGCGGACCAGTGCCGATCCGAAGCCGGCGATCGATTCCCCGATCGCCACGAGTCGCTCGGGGCGCTCCGGATGCCCTGCCGGACCCCGGTGCTCCGCGTAACGCGGATCCGCCACGACCTCGACGCCGCGCTGGGCATCCATCGAGGACCATGGTATCCCGTGCGGCGCACGCTGCGCTGCGCGGGCAGGCGCCGGCGCAGAGTTCGGAGCACAGTAGGAGGAGCCCCCGCCAGTGTCGGTGAGCGGACCGGGCGTCGTCGCGATCATCGGACTGCGGAGCTTCCTCGGCCGCGAGCTCTCCGCGCGACTGCTCTCCCGCTCGCACGGGCTCCGCGTCGTCGGCCTCGACGTGCGGCGCCCGTTTCGCGTCGACGAGCGGGTGCGGTTCCACCGGATCGATCTCACCGACCCCACCGCCGACGGTCGCGTTGCCGCGATCCTGGAGAAGGAGCGGGTGGAGGTCGTGCTCCACGCGGCGTTTCGCACCGATCCCACTCCCGACCTCGAGCTCGACCACGAGCTCGATACGATTGGCAGTCTGCACGTGATGAACGCGTGCGCCGCGGCGAAGGTGAGGCGGCTGGTGGTCGCGTCGAGCACGATGCTCTACGGCCCGCGACCCGACAATCCCAACTTCCTTACCGAGCAGAGCCCGCTGCGCGGCCATCCCGACGCGCACGCCGTGCGCGACCGGATCGAGATGGAGCGCCTGCTCGGCGGCTGGCGCGAACGGCATCCCGACGTCGAGGTCACCGTGCTGCGGGCGTGCTGGGCGATCGGTCCCACGTTCTGGAACCAGGTCGTGCGCTATTTCTCGCTGCCCGTCGCGCTGTTGCCGCTCGGCTACGACCCACTGCTGCAGCTCGTACACGAGCAAGACCTGCTCGACGCGTTCGAGCGCGCGCTGCTCACGCCGCGGCCGGGCGTCTTCAACGTGGTCGCTCCCGGCGTCCTGCCGGTCTCGACGCTGTTCCGGCTCGCCGGCAAACGCGCGATCTCGCTGCCGTCGCCGCTCTTGTACCGCCTCGCCTACGATCCGTCGCGGGGGCGGACCGGCGACCCGCCTGCGGCCTTCTTCGACTACCTCCGCTACCTCTGGGTGGCGGACGGACGCCGCGGCTGGGACGCGTTTGGCGAGCCCGTCTACACCACGAAGGAGGCCTGGATCTCCTTCGTCTCTTCGCGGCGCATGCAGCGCTACCGGTGACGCGATGAGCGACGATCGGTCCCTGGTTCTTCCTGGCAGCGAACCCGAGCTTCTCGCAGTGCGCGAGGCGCTCGCCGACCTGCGCCACGAGATCCGCGCGCGCTTTCACCGCGAGCCCAGCCAGCCGCCGGGGGCGGCCGCGCCTGCCGGCCTGGACCGAACGCTGTCGCAGCTCCGCCAGCGCTTCGCCACGCTCGGGATGCGCGAGCGCAGCGGCGCGATCGACGAGTTCGGCATGGACGAAGGGACGCTCCAGACGCTGCGCCCGGTATTCGACTTTCTCTTCGACCGCTACTGGCGCGTCGACGTCGACGGGATCGCGCATCTCCCGAAGCGGGGTCCGTGTCTGCTGGTGGCGAACCATTCGGGGCTCTTGCCCTACGACGCGCTGATGATCGCCCACGCCGTCGAGCGTGCGAGTGCAGGGCGCGAGCGGCCGCGCTTCGCGGTGGCGGACTGGCTGATCTCGCTGCCGTTCATGCAGCCGCAGCTGGCGAAGCTAGGCGGTGTGCGGACCTGCCGCGAGAACGTCGAACGGCTGCTCGCAGCGGACCGTTTCGTCGCGGTGTTTCCCGAGGGCGCGAAGGGGGCCGCGAAGGTGTATCGCGACCGCTACCGACTCCAGCGCTTCGGCCGCGGCGGCGTGATCCGGATCGCGCTCGAGAGCGGCGTGCCGCTGGTTCCGATCGGCGTGGTCGGAGCCGAGGAGGCGCACCCGATCCTGTTCAAGGCCACGGCGCCAGCGCGCGCGCTGGGCCTGCCGTTCGTGCCGGTGACGCCCACCTTCCCGTGGCTGGGTCCGCTCGGCGTGTTGCCGCTGCCGACACAGTGGCTGATCCGTTTCGGCGAGCCGCTCGCCTACGATGGGCTCCCGCCGGACGCCGCCCGCGACGAGCTCTTGCTCTCGCGTCTCACCGAGGAGCTGCGCGGTCGCATCCAGTCGCTCATCGACGCCGGCCTGCGCGCGCGAGACTCGATTTGGAGTCTGCGCGGCTGACTTTTCCGATCTCTCAGGCGACTGCCGGTGCGCCCTCCGAGCGCAGCTGCTCGTAGACGGGGGGTTCCCCGACTCGCAGCTGCTCGCGCACCCGCGCGAGCGGCTGCTCGAGCAGCGCCTCCCACGCGAGACCCGGGAACCAGGCCGCTTGGCGTCCGCGCCGGAAGCCGTCGCGCATCAGGCGCCGCGCTCCAGGGTTCACCCAGCCAGCCTTCCAATAGGCCGCGGCGACGATGAATCCGATGCCGGGGTTGCCGGTCTGGGCGAACGTGAACGCCAGCAGCGACGCCTCGCCGATCAGGTCGCGCTGGTAGCCGGTGACGACGTGCCAGAGGTCGTGCATGTCGCGCAAGCGGTTTGCGAACCAGCGGCGCTCGGGCGGAAGGTCGTCGCGGCCCGACGTCTCGCTCGCGTCGACGAGGCCGTCGGCGTTGATCTGCTCGCGGGTCATGAACTCGCCGTAGGTGTGCCCGAGCGTGCCGGCGGGAAAAGCGAGCAGCCGCTCGCGATTCGAGAGCAGCGCCAGCAGCTCCGGCCGCTCGGCCAGCAGGCGCTGGCCCGAGTCGGAGCTGCGGAAGCGGCGGAACAGCCGCGCGCGGGTCTTGCCGGACAGCGCATCGATCACGTCGAAGACGAGCGCGGTGTCGTCCGGGTCGCGGATCAGTGCGCGGACCGCGCGCAGCGCATCGAGGGGTCGGATCCGGTCCGACGGGGGGCGCTCGAGGTTGGCGGTTGCGAGCATGGAGAGTCTCCTCGGCGCAGCGGAAACAGGACTTTTACTGACAAGGATGTAAGTTATTGATGCTGACAACTTTGTCAATGGCTCGGCCGAGAGTTCGTGCAAAAATGGTGGAACCTCCGACACGCCAGAAGTGAAGGAGGGGCAAACGAGGGAGCAGGGTGGCTCTGCGTCGCGGAGGCAAGCGAGCGAGTCGGCCGGAAACCGGGCGGCGGGTGCGCCGCAGCGCTCAAGAAGCACAACGCTTGATCCTCGACGCCGCCGAGAAGCGGCTGCGCGAAGGGGGCCCCGAGGCGATCCGGCTGCAGGACATCGCGCGCGACGTCGGCATCTCGCACCCGGCGATCCTGCACCACTTCTCCAGCCGGGACGGCCTCACAGCGGCGCTCGAGCGCCGCGCGATGCAGCGCCTGGAGACCGAGCTGGTGGAGGCGCTGACGTCGCAGCCCGCCGATGGCGATACGGTGCTCGCAATCATCGAGCGGGTGTTCGCGACGCTCGGCGACGCCGGTCACGGGCGCATGCTCGCCTGGCGCGTGCTCCAGCTCGAGCGCCCGGACCCGATGTCCGGCGACTGGCGACTCCTGCGCGCGTTGGCCGACCTCGTCCACGCGCGGCGCCTCGAGGTCGCGGTGGCCGAGCGGCGTCCGCCGCCGAGCGCGGAGGATTCCGAGTTCGTGGTCCGGCTGGCCGCCGCCGCGATGCTCGGAGACGGAATCTTCGCGCCCTTTCTCGACGCTAACTTCGCGCGTGAGAGCGATCCGGCGCGGCAGCGGCGTTTCCGCGAGTGGTTCGCCCGGCTGCTGGCGGACCACGCCGGCGTGGAGCGCTGGCGCGACGACCCAACGCGTTAGTCCGAGCGGGCTAATCGTCTCCGGCCGCTCGCCGGGCCGGCTCGTGGATCCCGGAACCGTCGGCGTCGCGCTCGCCGTCGAGTTTCTCGAGGGCAGCGGCGACCCGTTCGAGGTTCTCGTTGAGCGCCTCGATGTCGCTACGGCGCGGAAGATCCAGCGCCCGAAACACGCGCTCGACGGCTCCGTGCACCATCTCGTCCCAGTCAGCCCGCGCGCTGCCGAGCGTCTCGCGCCAGCGCTGCGCCTCTTCCTCGCGGTTGCGGATCGCGCGGCGCACGTTCTTCTGTAGATCACCGATGCCGTCTTGCGCGTCGCCGACGCCGCGCTTGAGCGCTCCGTAGAGCGCGTCGCCGCCTTTCTGGATCAGGTCCGAGAGCAGCGTGCGCGGTACCGCGCGCTGCGCGCGTTCGTTGTCGACGAGGATCTGCGAGAGCGCGACGGAGGTGATGTCCTCGCCGGTCTCGTTGTCGACCACCCGCACCTCCGCCCCCTGCTCGATCAGCAGGGCGATGCCCTTCAGCGTGATGTAGCGACTCGTGTCGGTGTTGTAGAGCTTGCGGTTGGCGTACCGCTTGATCAGGACGGTCATGGGAGGCGGACTCCTCTGCGTCCGGACGGGCGGAGCGCGGCGAACGCGGGCGGGCACACGCTGGCCTGACGCTAGCCCAGCGGCGTCGCGGGGGTCATCCCTGGACCGCTACGCGCTCGACTCGGTGCGATCGCGAAGCGCTCTCGGAGGCCGCGGCTCCCGATGGACTTCGCTCGGCTTCGGCTCGCTGCCCGAAATCTGCGGCGCCGCTGTCCCGAGGCGGTCGCACGCCCAGCTCCCAGAGCAGCTCGCGCAGACCCAGGAACGCGCGCAGCACGGCGCGGGCGTCGTCGTCGATCCGTGCGCGCTGCTCCCAGCGCGCGATCTCGTGGTCTAGCGCCTCGGCTAGTGCTGCGGCGAGCTCGCCCGACAGACCACCCTCGGTCGCCCAGCCGCGGCTCGCGTGTCGGATCCAGCGATCGGCCCGCTCGAGCAGCGGATGTGCGTCAGCCGGCGCACCCGAGGTAGCGAGCGAAGCCGCGTCCAGCAGCGCGCGAGCTGCCTCGAGGGCCTCGGCCACAGCGCACTTCGCGTGACGGCGCGCGCGCGCGAGCGCCTCCTCGAGCGAGGCGTTGGCAGGATCAGGCGGACGCTGTGCCACGCCGTTCTCGCCGATTCGCGCCGGGTTCTCGGGTCGCGGTCATCGAATCCTCCGCCGTGTGTGTCCTCTGTGCCAGCGACGACGCAATCCGCTCCAGGCTCGACAGGTCGTGCACGTCGTCAAAGAGCTCCGGAACGACGCGGAAGAAGCTGCCGCGCTTCTCGGCGTGCTCGCGCAGTGCAGCAAGCGCGGTCGCGTCGCGCCGGACCAACGCAGCGTACCGCGCCGCCGCGTCGATCGCCGCGCGCGCCGCGCGCGCCGCCGGGAAGCTCTCACCCTCCTGCTCCGCCAGCGCGTGCGCGAGCCGCGCGGCGTCAGTGGGATCGGTTGCTTCGACGCCGGCGGGCGAGCCATTCGGCCAGACCCGCACGCGGTTCGCGACGATGCCCGCGACCCGCACGTCGCCGGCCTCGAGCCGCTCGAGGAAGCGCTGCGCCTGCTCCACCGATCCGCTCTCCGGGCTGGCGACGAGCACGAACGCCGCCTCTGGCCCGCGCATCAGCGCGCGCACCTCACGCGCTCGCGCGCGGAACCCCTCCGACATGTGCTCGAAGGCCATCAGGAACTCGGAGACATCCTCGAGGAAGCCGATCCCGGTGATCCGTTCGATCAGCCCCAGCGCGCGGCGCGACCCCCACCCGAACCAGCGGAAACCCAGGCGCCCCGCGGCCATTGCCGGATGGATCCACAGCTGCACGAGGCGGCTGTCGAGGAACTCGAGCAAGCGCTCGGGCGCGTCGAGGAAGTCGAGCGCGTGCTGGGAAGGCGGCGTGTCGACCACGAGTGTGTCGTACGCGTCCGAGCGCGACAGCTCGTACACCTTCTCCATCGCCGAGTACTCGACGCTGCCCGCCAGCGCATCGGAGACGTGCCGGTAGATCGGGTTGGCGAGCACGCGATCGCGCGCGGCGTCGCTCTCGGCGAAGCGCGCGACCAGGTCGTCGAACGTGCGCTTCATGTCGAGCATCAGCGCGGAGAGCGACCCCTCCGCGGGCACGCCCAGCGCGGTCAACGCCTCGCGCGGCAGCGGCTCGGGCTGGTTGCCGAGCGACTCCACCCCCAGCGCGTCGGCGAGTCGGCGCGCGGGATCGATCGTGAGCACCAGCGCGCGCCGCCCGGCTCGCGCCGCCTCGAGCGCGATCGCCGCCGCCACGGTGGTCTTGCCGACGCCGCCGCAGCCAACGCACACCACCACGCGTCGCTCCAGCGCCGGCAGCGTCACGCTGGCGCCCCCAGCGGCGCGAGCAGCGCGGCGGAGAGCTGAGCGGCATCGTCGGGACCGCGCAACCCATCGCGCAGGTACGGAAGCGTCGCCGTCGGAAGGCCCGTCTGCTCGGCCAGCTGCGCGACGTAGCGACGGTTGAGCTCGGCGCGCGCGCTCAGCATCGCGCCGCAGGCGGCGAGGACGCGCGGCGGAGGCAGCTCGCCGAGCGGGGCGTCGTCGGGAAGGGCCGCGAGGCGTCGGTCGAGGTCCGCCAGGTCGTCGGGGTACGGCGGCTCTTGCACCGCGTTCACCACCACGCGGTCGAGCGCCACGCCGAGCTCGCGCGCGCGTGTCACCAGCTCGACGGTCTCGCGCACCGGCAGCTCCTCGGCCAGCGCGACCGGCAGCAGCAGCGTCCGGGCGTGGTCCTCGATCAACGCTTCGACCCGCTCCGTCTGATGGCGCAGCGGGCCGGTGCGGACGGCTGACGCGACCACCCTCGGTACATTCAGGAATGCAAGGCCGTGTCCGGTCGCCGGAGCGTCGACGACGATCAGGTCGTAGCGCGGTCGAGCGCCGTCCCGCAGCTGCTCCAGGTGCCACACCTTTCCCAGCGTGATCAGCTCCCGCCAGCCCGGCGAGGCGAGCAGCAGCTGCCGGAACGCGCGCTGCCGCAGCACCGGATCGACCAGCCGGCGGGTACGGAGCTGGAGCCCGAGGTATTCGCCGAGCGCCTCGAACGGCTCGATGTGGCACACCCAGACATTCTCCCGCACGCGCGCCGGCTCGTAGCCCAACGGGGCGGGACGCGGCCCCAGCAGCGCGGCGAGACGGGCGTCGGGGTCGACGGCCGCGACCAGCACGCGCCGCCCGGTCGCCGCGGCGCCCAGCGCGAGTGCCGCCGCAACTGCGGTCTTCCCCGTTCCACCCTTGCCGGTGACGATCACGAGCCGGCGGCTCTCCAGCGGTCTGGCGGCAAGCCGTTCGGCGCGCAGCGAGGCGTAGCCGAGCGAAGATCGGTCGGGCCGGCCGAGCGAAGATCGAACGGGATCGCTGTTCACTCTCCCCCCTTGGGCTCGAGCCTCAAGCGGGCGACCGGCAGCTCCGAAACATCGAAACGCGCGAACGGCTCCGACGTGGAGCGCGCCGAGGGAACCAGCGGCGGGGCCCGGAACAGCGGGGTTCCGGCCTGATGGAATGGGAGAACGGTAGCGTGATCGTCACCTGCGAGCGCTGCGCGACGCAGTTCCAGCTCGACGAGTCCCGCGTGCCCGAGGGCGGTGCTCGTGTCCGCTGCTCGCGGTGCAAGCACGCGTTCGTCGTGACGCTGCCCGCCGGCTCGCCCGAGCAGGAGATCGACCGCGCCGCGAGCCGCGCCCTCGAGAGCGGGATCACGCCCGACGTGACACAGGATCTGCCGACCCAGTCGATCGCGATGCCGGCCGACGATGAGAGCGACTGGAAGTTCAACGACGATCCCCCGACGGCTCCGCCCGGTGATCCGCCGCAGCCGGCGTCAGCGCGCCGCGAGGCCCCTGCGTTCGCAGAGTCCCTCGCGCTGGCTGCGGAGGAAAGCGACCCGTTCGGGGACGTGGAGCCCGGCGAGAGCCTCGCTCTCGCGTCCGAGGAGGTGACGCCGCCGGTTCTGCGCGCCCCGGTTCCGAAGCCGACTCCGCGGGTCGCGGAGATCCCTTCGGCGGCGGACCCCGAGGCCGCCGAAGAGCTGGGAAGCCCGGTCGACTGGGACATCTTCGAGGACATCGCTGCGCCGGTGGCCTCGGTTGTGGCGCCCACCCCGCTGCGGTCGAGTGCTCCCGTGCCTGCGCTCGCGATCGCCGCGGAGATCGAAGCGCCTGACAAACCCCCCGTCTGGCTGCGGCGCGCCGCCGCCGGCGCGGGTTGGTTTGCGACAGCGGGCCTGTGCGCAATCGCGTTGTTCTGCGGGCTGGTCCGCTCGCCTCCGCAGCAGACGACCTTGCCGGACCCGGCGCCGGGTGTCGCGCTGGAGCAGGTTCGCGGCCGCTGGCTCGATAACGTTTCACTCGGCCGCCTCTACGTGGTGTCGGGGCGCCTGCACAACACCGCGCCGGCCCTCGCAGCGCTGCCCGCGCTTGTGCTCGAGCTGCGCGATGCGTCGGGTCGCGCGATCGGCAAACCGATTCTGCTCGGTCAGCCGAGCCCGTCGGAGCTGCTGCGCACGCGCGGCGCCGGGGACCTCTCGGTCGCCTCTTCGTGGCTCGTCCGGCCGCTCCTGGCCGGCGAGACGCGCGACTTCGAGGTCGTTGCCTGGCCGCTTCCGGCGGCTGCGGAGCGCTTCGCGATTCACGCCAGCGCGCCGCCGGGATCCTGAGCACCTATCCCCCGCCCGGCGGCTTGCCGTCGGTCACCTCGTCACTCTTCGGGGTGACGTCGAGTTCGTCCTTGCCCGAGAGCCCGCTCTTGAAGTTCCGGATCGCCTTCCCGACGCCAGATCCCAGCTCGGGGAGGCGACGCGCCCCGAACAACACCAGCACGATGCCCAGGATGATCAGCAGCTCGGTGGCGCCGAGTCCGAACATGGGATGCCTCGGAAGGGGCGCGATGGGCGCCCCGACAGCGGAATGACTACAGGGTGCCGACCGATCGCAGGCGGGTCAAGCGCTCGAGTCCAGCGCAAAGCAGGTGGGGCTAGGAGCCCTGTGCCGGGAGGCCGAGCTCTTCGCGAACGACCGCGTCGATGGCTTCGGTCGTCTGGAGTCCGGTCAGCACGATCCCGTTGACCACGAATGCCGGTGTGCCCGTGACCCCGATCCGCTGCGCCTCTTGCACGTCGTCTGCCACCGCGCTCGCGTAGCGGCGCGTCCGGAAGCACTCGTCGAAGCTCTGCGGCTCCAGCCCGACCTCTGCCGCGTACCGGCGCAGGTCTTCATCGGCGAGCGCACGAGTGTTGGCGAACAGTCGATCGTGGTACTCCCAGAACTTGTTGCCCTCGGCGGCGCAGGCCGCGGCCTCGGCGCTCGCACGGGCGCGCGGATGAATGCTGTCGAGAGGCAGGTGCCGATACACGATCCGCACGTCCTTCGGATAGCGGCCCTCGATCTCCTCGAGGACCGGCGTCGCGCGTTGGCAGAAGGGACACTGGAAGTCGCTGAACTCCACGATCGTGACCCGCGCGTCGTCGGGTCCGCGCGCCGGTCCCCCCGCGCGCAGCTCGACGCGCGGGCGCTCCAGCTCGATCGAGACATTTGCCGAGGCGACGATCGCGTCGACAGCCACGCGCTTCGCCTCGTTCTCGAGGTGCGAGCGGATGCGAGGCCCGATCTGCTCGAGGGTCGCGCCGCGGAGCTGTGCCGCGTTCTGCGCGTGGAACGTCTGGATCTCGGCGTCGGTCACGGGCGGCAGCTTCGCGAACTCCGCTTCGACGAGCGCATCGGCCGTGAGTCCACGCTGCGCGGCCAGCTGCTCCAGCGCTCGACGGGTGACCAGGGCCTTCAGCGCCTGGGAGCGCACTTGGTACAACTTGGCGCCCGCCGTCTCGCGCTTGAACAGCTCGTCCCGGATCGACGCGTCGAGCTCGGCCACCGTGACGACCTCGTCCCCGATGCGCGCCGCGACCGGCTCGTCAGCAGCGCCGCCGAGACCTAGCGATCCGCATCCCAGCCAGAGGCCGCCCGCGACGACGGCGGCGAGGAACCTGGACGCGAGCTCTCGATGCATGGAACCTCCGATCGGCGCGACGAGCGCGCGCGAGTATACGGATCGGCCCGCCGGGCCGTTCACAAGCCGAGGCTCCGCGCGAGGAACTCCCAGATCGCCTCCGCGGCCACTCCCGGCAGCTCGGGCGTGCCCGCGTCGAACCAGACCTGCTCGACCCGCTCTCCCGGGACCTCGAAACGGGCGTTTGCACCGTTGCGCGCGTCGCGCCGGGCGCCCACCAGCAGGAGCGGCCGCGGTGCGATCCGCCGCAGATAGCGGGCCGGATCGGGTAGGGCCGGCACGGCACCCTCGACGTCGGGCGCCAGCACGGCGGCCGCCACCCGCGGATCGAGCGCGCAGAACGCGCTCCCCAGCCGGGCGCCGAGCCCGAAGCCGACGTAGGCGATCCGCTCTCCGTCGATCCACGCGGTTGCCGCGAGCGCGTCGATCGCCCGCTCGAGATCGATCACCGCCTGCCGCGCGACTTCGAGCGCGAGCGCTGCGCGCCGCGGGTCGGGGTCGCGGCCGTCACACAGCAGGCGCAGCAGCTTCTGGTCGGCGCGCGCGCCGTGGAGCGGAAAGTCGATCGCCGCCACGGCCGCAGCCGATTCGACCCAGCCGGTACCGATCGCCTCGAGCACGCCGGCCGCCGAGTCGCCGAGCGCGTGTTGCACCAGCACCAGCGGGTAGGGCCCCCCGCCTTCCGGCAGGATGGCGCGTCCGGTCACGCGATCGCCGCGACTCGAGAACTCGAGCTCCTGGATGCGGAGCTCCGGCCGGGTCGCGATGCGCGTCCCCTTGCGAACCCAGAGTCCGAGCGGCTCGCGGTATCCGGCCAGGCGCAGCTCGTCGGTCATGGAGGCGCAGCATACTGGCGGCATCGGCGCGCCGCGATGCAGCGCGATCGCTCGCTGCGCGTCGCCCGACTCTTCGAGTCGGCCCTAACGCGCGAGCAGCACCTTGCGAACGCGGTAGAGATTGGACTTCACCGCATCCTCGCTCTTGTCGAGGAACGCGGCGACCTCGGCGATCGGGCGGTGTTCCAGATGATGGAGGCGGAACAGCTGCTGCTGCTCCGGGGACAGGTCCTGCTCCGCGGCCGCCTCGAGCTGGGTGATGCGCTCGCGTAGCTCGTAGAATTCGAGGGGTGTCGCCTCGTGCCCGGTCGACGGTGCGAACGACTGCGCGTCGATGTCGCCGTCCTCGTCGGGTTCCAGAGGCACCGTCGGGTGGTGCTTCTTCTTGAATCGACTCGCGATCGTGTGCCGCGCCACGCCCAGCACCCACGCCGCGAACGGCGCTTCGGCGCGGAAGGAGACGAGCGACGAGAAGACGCTGATGAAGACTTCCTGGGTCGTCTCCTCGACGTCCGCGCGGTTGCGCAATCGCTTCTCGACGAAGCGGAACACGCGCCCGACATAGCGTGCGTAGAGCTGATCGAAGGCCTCTCGCTCGCCGGAGAGGATTCTCTGGACGAGTTGCTCGTCGCTCGCTTGACGCGCGGGGGAGCACGTCGCTGCCGGCATCCCGATCCTCCAGTCCCAGTGGGCGGCCGGCTCCACGAGCCGTTTCCCGCCCGGCCAGCCCTCAATGAGTCCGGCGCCTGAGAGGGGAGTGGGATCGGGGAATACAAAAGTGTTGAAACTTTTTTACGCGAGCAGAACCCCCGGGGGCAAGGCCGACTCGGAGAGTCGGCTGGGGCGAGCGAAGGCGGGCCCGCGCGAGCTAGAGCTAGATCTCGTTGCGATCCTCGAGCTCGGCGTGCTCTTCGGGGGTCAGGTCCAGATCCGCCGCGGATAGTCCCGAACGGAAGCCGGCGGAGTCCCACCGATCCAGGGCGGCAGGATCCCGGGGGTTGGCGACCGGCTCGATCAGCGGGGCGACACCCGTGCCATTCTCGATGAAGCGAAGCACAGCGAGGCGCAGCGCCGGACCCGCGGCGGCGCGGGCCGCTGCGACCGCGGAGGGTCGGAACTGCGGGGCGAGCAGCACGGTGACGACATCCGCCCCGGGTCGCAGGCCTGCCTGGGGCGCTAGCTGCGCCCAATCGCTGACGCGCGCCGCGACCCAGTCGCGCTGCGCAAGGCCCTCCGCGATCAGCGCGAGGTCGTGCCCGGCCCGGCCGACCAGCGCGATCACGCAGCGGCCCTCGCCGTCGCGCCCCACCCAGTCGATGCGCGCGTCGGCGCCGAGCACGTCCTGCGCCAGCGGCTGCCAGCCGGGCACGAGGGTCGCGAGCGCGCTGCGGAGCGCACGGCGGCGCTCTTCCGGCGGCGGGGCGGCAGCGAGGCGCGGGTCAGGCAAGCGCCATCTTCTGCGCGTCGTCCCACAGCATGCGCGCCACGTCGCGCAACGCCCGGGCCGCGCGCGACTGCGGGTGCTCGAGCCCGATCGGCCGCCGCGATGCGATCGCGCGATACACGTGGAGATCGTCTGCGAGCAGACCGTAGCTCAGCGGTGATCGGCCGATGTGACGCGCGGCTACGCCGGCGACGTGAGCGAACGCGCGCTCGGCATCGCGCAGCCGCCGCACCCCGTGGATGACCACTCCGACGAGCGGATCCGAGCCCCGCCGATACGCGAGCTTGGCGAGCGCGTAGACCTCCCGCAGGTCGGCTGTTTCGGGGGTTGCCAGCAGCAGCACCCAGCGCAGCATCGGACGTACCGGCCCGCCGCGCATCAGCCACTCGGGCGGCACGCAGACCACGACGACCCCGCCTTCGGGCGCGTCGGCGGCTCCGGTGACCGCCGCGTCGAACGCGGCGTGGCCGAGCGCAGCGATGTCACGCACCGGCGCGTAGACGACCTCCGCCCCGAGCGGTCCGCGTCCGGGCTCGGGCCACAGCGGTGCTGTCGACGCGTCACCGGGGGCGATCAGCGCAGCGCGCGCGCCGAGCCGCGCGAGCTCCACCGTCAGGTTCCAGGCGAACGCGGCGCGCACGACGTCCCGGCTCGCCACCGGGATCGTCAAGATCGGCAGCGCGACCGCTCGTTGCTCGCGCGGCGGCTCCGCCACCCACGCCGCGCCGTCGGATCGATCGGCGACCGGGAGGAAGAAGTGCAGGACGTCGTCGAGATCGCGCGGCAAGGTTCAGCGCACCACGAGGATCGAGTTGCGACCGCCGACGTTGCTCGCAACGCCCTCCGGGTTCTCCGGATCCTCGCGCCATTCGCCGTCGACGACGTAGCGGTACTGGTAACGGCCGGGGGAGAGATGGAGGATCTTGGTCCAGATCCGGGTGTCGCCCTCGGCCTCGATCAGTGAGCGGACGCCCTTGTCGGGCACCCAGCCGTTGAAGTCACCCGCGATCCGCACGTCGCTGGCGCGCGGGTCCCGGAACGTGACCACGACCTCCCGCGACGACGGCTCGAGGTCGGCGGACAGCGGCTCTTCGACGGCGTCGGGCGCGCCCGCGGCCACCTCGATCGCGAGCGCGGCGTAGTCGTGGGCGCCGTTCGCGCTGCGCGCGAACGCGTTGATCGGCCGCCCGCGGCTCGCCGCCTCGCGCAGCTTCACGTTCTGGCGGATCACGGTATCGAAGCAAAGGTCCTTGAACATCTCGCGAATCTCGCCGAGGGTCTGGCGCGCATAGCGCGTTCTTCCGTCGAAGATCGTGTGCAGGATGCGCACCGACAGCTCGTGTCCGATCCGCTCCGCGAGCAGCGCGATCGTCTCGAGCAGCTTCTGCACGCCATGGATCGCGAAGAAGCTCGTCTCCAGCGGGATGATCACCTCCCGCGCGGCGCGCAGCGCGTTGAACGTCAACAGCCCGACGTTGGGCGCGCAGTCGATCAGCGCAAAATCGTAGCGATCGCCCAGCGTGGCGAGCGCGCTCGCGAGGCGACCGGTGCGCACCTCGATCGGCAAGCTTCCGAGCTTCTGCTCGAGCGCCGAGAGCACGATGCCCGAGGGCGCCACGTCGAGGCGCTCGGCGACCGGGATGCACATCTCGGACAGCCGGCCGGCACCATCGGGACTGGCGAACACCTCATAGAGGTTCTCGTCGAGGCGCTCGGGATCGACCCCGAACGCCAGCGTGGCGTGGGCTTGGGGATCGAGATCGACCACCAACACGCGGTGGCCGTCCTCGGCCAGCGCACCGGCGAGATTGACCGTGGTCGTGGTCTTCCCGCAGCCCCCCTTCTGGTTCACGATCGCAATCACGCGCATCCAGTGGTCCCCCTGTGGTTCCCGCGGCAGCGCGATCGGAGGGAGGTCGCGCTACCCACGGCGCGGCCCGGAGTCGGGCCGCTGGACGCCGGCGAGGCGGTCCGGAGTCGGTTCACTCCGGACGGGAACAACGGGAGATCAGGCGGTCTGGTCTCAGGCCCCGACTCCGGTCGCAGGTGTGCGCGCGGGCGCATCGGCGCCCCGTCCGGCCCGGAATGCCTCGACCTCGCGCTGGAACTGCGCGATCTCGAAGACCCACTCCTGACCCGAGACGGCATCGAACGCCGTGCCGTCCTTGAAGGCCAGCACCACGTCGCCCGTCGCCACCAGCACGACCTCGGCCAGCGGGCGCTGGACCGCAGGAAGCAACTCTCTCAGCGCACGGATCGACTTCCGAATCCGTTGGACCGAGACGCCAGCATCGATCAGTCGTTTGGCTGCCTTGAGGGCCACCAGATCCTCGAACGCATAACGCGCGTGGCCCCCGGGAGTCCGGGCTTTGGGCCGGACCAGATTGGTCTCGTCCCAGTACTGGAGCTGACGGCGCGAGATCCCGATGATCTTCGCAACGTCACCCACGCGATACACATCGCGGGCTGCTCGCATGTCCGTGGCAGACCCCCCCATCCACAGAACACTGAACGCCGGGAACGTACTCCCGACCGGGCGGTCGAGTCAACCCAATTAGACTCCTGAATTGTTGAAATCACGACGCGACCGCTGCCCCGGCCTGGGATAGCGTTCCCGGCGGGATGAGCGACCCCGATCAGCCGCAAGTCGCGCGCAGCGAGGCGAAGCCGAGCGAAGACCAGCAGGCAGCGGCACCGGCCGCTCCCGACGAACGCAGACTGTGGGTGGAAGACGGCGAAATCCGGCGCCCGTTCATGCGCGGGATCATGATTCACTCGCTGATGGCCCGCGGGGTGCCATTCGACGACGCGAACCGCGTCGCGAACACCGTGCGGGATCGGCTTCGGCCCCGCGGCGTCGTCGACAAAGCCGCGATCCTGGAGCTGCTCCACGAGCTGCTCGACCCCAACCTGTTCGAAGGGGAGCACCGGCTGCCACTGGCTGCCGAGATCACGGTGAAGGGGAAGGGGCGCGGCCAGCCCTTCTCCAAGGGGGTGCTGTCACAGTCGCTGCTCGCAGCGGCGCTCGACCCCAACGATTCGTTCGAGGTCGCCCGGGACATCGAGCGCGAGCTTCTGCGACGCGGGCTCGCCGAGATCGACCGGCGCGAGCTGCGCCGGATCACGCACGAGACGATCAAGCGGCGGCTCGGGCCGCGGTCGGCGGAGCGCTATCTGGTGTGGCGTCACTACGAGAATCCACGGCGGCCGGTGATCCTGCTGCTCGGAGGTGCCGCCGGTGTCGGGAAGACCTCGCTCGCGCTCGAGGTCGCGCACCGCCTCGGGATCGGTCGCGTGCTGTCCACCGACTCGATCCGCCAGATCATGCGACTGATGCTCTCGCCCGACCTGGCTCCCGCAATCCACGGCTCTTCTTACGATGCCTACAGTCATTTCCCACCCGGTGCGCTCGGCGCCGATCCGCTGCTCGAGGGCTTCCGCGCGCAGGCGGCGACCGTCGCGGTCGGGGTGCGCGCGTCGATCGAGCGAGCGATCGACGAGAACGCGAGCACGGTGATCGATGGCGTCGCGCTGTTCCCCGGCGCGCTGGACATCGCGTCCTACACCGAGCGCGCCGACGTGATCTTCCTGGTGGTCGCGACGCTCGACCGCGACGCCTACGCCGCCCGCTTCTCCGCTCGCGAAGCCGGCGAGCGCCACCGTCCGGCACACGACTACCTCGCGAACCTCGACGCGATCCTGCGCATCCAGGACCAGTTCCTCGACGCCGCCGACCGCTACGGGATCCCGATCGTCATCAACGACCGCTTCGATAGCGCCGTGCTGCTGGTGCTCCGACATCTGACCGAGTCGCTGGGCAAGCGTCCGGGCTTCGATCCGCGCGCGCTGCTCTAGCTCGACGGGCGCGCGCATTCAGCGGAGAATCCTCTCGCCCGGACCGTACGTCACGAGCGGCAGCTCGAAGCGGAGCCCGTCGGGCGCGCGGCCCCGGATGCGAATGCGCCCGATCCCCTCGTGCACGCTGCGCTGATGGTGCGCCACGCACAGCGCCGTGCGATTCCAGAGGTCGTCCGGGCCGCCGTGCGAGCGGAACCGGATGTGATGGTTGTGCAGGTTCCGATAGGACGAGCAGCCCGGCACCGTGCAGCGCCAGCCATCGCGCTCGAAGACGCGGTGGTCGCGTGGGACCTTCGCGTTCGGCAGCGC
>Ga0184637_10001380_pt1 | contig 16544 bp, 18 predicted proteins | sample PLM3_127_b2_FD_133143 | JGI IMG/M metagenome (GOLD analysis project Ga0184637, IMG submission 133143) | Groundwater sediment microbial communities from an aquifer in East River, Colorado, USA - PLM3_127_b2 | ecosystem: Environmental > Terrestrial > Soil > Riparian zone | place: USA: East River...
CACGGCCACTCGGGCAAGCCGCCGTCGGAGCTGGCGCGCCTCCCCGAGGTGAAGGCCCTCGTCCAGCGCCACGTCGACGCGCTCAACGTGGGGCTGCCCCGCTTCGCCACGCTGAAGCGGTTCACCATCCTCCCCCGCGAGCTGTCGGAGGCGGAGGGGGAGGTGACCCCCTCCCAGAAGCTGAAGCGCAAGCTCATCGAGCAGCGCTACCGCGCGGAGCTCGACGCCATGTACCGCGAGCCGCCCACGGCCTGAGCGCGGGCGGCGCCCCTTCACTCGCCGGCGACGAGCGCCAGGATCAGGCGCTCCCGTCCACCGCCACTCGCCGGGCCGGGAGCTTCACGAGGCCGACGGTGAGCGCCGTGCCCGCGAGGACCACGCACGCGCCCGCGATCATGCGCGCGGTGAGCGGCTCCCCGAGGAGGAGACCGCCCCAGGCGATCGCGAAGGGCGGGATGAGGAAGGTGACCGCGATCGCCCGCGCCGGCCCGACGTGTGCGATGAGCCGGAAGTAGAGCACGTAGGCGAAGGCGGTGCAGGCGACGCCGAGACCGAGGACCGCTGCCCAGGCGCGCGCGGAGATCGGGTGGTCCGGCCACAGCAGGAGCGCGGCGGGGGCGAGGAGGAGGGCGGCGGCGAGCTGGCTCCCCGCCGCGAGCGCGAGCGGGTTCACGCCCGCGAGCCGGCGCTTGGTGTAGCTCGCCGCGACGCCGTACGAGAGCGTCGCCGCGAGCGCGGCGACCACCGCGAGGCCGCTCCCGCCCGGCCGGAACGACGCGCGTCCCCAGACCAGGACCCCGACGCCGGCGAGCCCAAGCACGAGCCCGAGAACGCGGGCGGGGGTGAGCCGGTCCCGGAGCCACACGTGTGCGACGAGCGCGCCCCAGAGCGGCGAGGTGGCGTTCAGGATCGAGGCGAGCCCGGCGGTGACCGAGAGCGTCGCATACGAGAGCAGGCAGAACGGGAGCGCCGAGTTGATCGCGCCGATCACCGCGATCGGGGCGAGCCGCCCCCGGAGCGCGCCGCGGGTCCGGAAGAGGGCGATGGGCACGAGGCAGAGCGAGGCGATCCCGACGCGCAGCGCGACGAGCGGCACCGGCCCGAGCTCCGGCGCGGCGACGCGCATGAAGAGGAACGAGGCGCCCCAGACCGCGGCGAGGACGAGGAGCTCGAGGACGTCGCGTGGGCGCATGGCGAACGGGGATCTACCGCGGACCCGCGGCCGGGGAGGCGGCATTCGGATTACGCAGCCGAATGTTTCCACTCCGGCTCGACCCGCTGCGCGCGGGAGGCCGCTTGCGGCCGGGAGCTTCACTCTCCGGCGACCAGCGCCTTCAGCCGCTCGAGCGCGGCCTCCGCCTCGGGCACGGCGCGGAGGTCGCGCTGGCCGGCGCGCGCGGCGAGCGCGAGCGTCTCCTCCCAGGCGGTGATGGCCTTGGCCGCGAGCACCTTCACGCGCGCGGAGAGCTCCGCCTGGTAGAGCGCGCCGGCCTCCGCGTCGAGGCCGGGGGGCAGCGGGGCAGCGAGCAGGTCGGCGCGGAGCTCCTCGTAGAGCTCTCCGATCCGCAGCCCGGCCGCGACCGCCCAGCGCGGATCGCCCGTGCGGATGGCCGCGAGGTAGCGCTCCTGCGCGGCGAGGAGCAGCTCCGCCTTGCGCTCGAGGTCGCGCGCGAGCGCCTCGTCGTCCCCGGCGGCCGGGTCGAGCCGCACCGCCCGGAACGCCTCGCGCCGGAGCTCCCCGAGGTGGAACTCCGCCTGCGCCGGGTAGTACGGCTCGAGCCGCTCCCGCTCGCCCGCCTCGCGCGCGAGCGCCGCCGCGGCCTCGAGCGTCCGCTCCGCGTCGCCCGGGGCCCCGGCCTCGAGCTCCACCACCCCGCGCTGCGCGAGCGCCCGGATCCGCTCCGCCTCGGGCAGCCCGGGCCGGGCGGCGACCGCGTCGAGGGCGGCGCGGGCGCCGGCGAGGTCGCCGAGGTGGTAGCGCGCCTCGGCCTCCCCGAAGGCCGCCTCGAGCGCCTCCGGGCCGCCGGCGGCGGCCGCCGCCCGGAACCGCTCGAGCGCCCGCGCGAACTCGCGGCTCCGCTGGAGCGCGAGGCCCGCGCGCAGGCGGGCCGCGCCCGCGTGGGAGGAGGTCGGGTGGAGGTCCACGAGCCGGCCGAACGCGGCCGCGGCCCGCGCGTCGTCCCCGGCCGCCTCGGCCGCCTCCCCGATCGCCCACAGCTCCGGCTCGTTCTTCGCCGAGAGCTCCCGGTCGAGCGCGGTGGCGGTGAGCTCGTCCGGCGGGAAGGTCATCCGGGCGGGGCGCTGGGCGGCGCAGCCGCAGAGCGCCGAGAGGACGAGGACGAGCGCCGTCGCGGGGGCCGGGGTGCGCGTCATCCGAGCTGCTCCGCGAGCCGCGCCAGCCCGGCGAGGTCGTGCACGTCCGACTCGAGCCGCGGCACCACCGCGCGCGGCACGGCCGACGCCGCGAAGAGCCGCTGGAGCGCCTGCCGCTCCGCGCGCGCGAGCGCCTCGTGCTCCGCGAACGTGGCGGCGAGCCGCTCGGCGAGGGCGCCGTCCCCGGGCTCGCCGGCCGCGAGCGCCGCCCGCAGGGCGACCGAGTCGGGCAGGGGCGCCGAATCCGGCCACAGCTCGGGCGTCACCCGGTTCGCCACGATCCCCGCGATCGGCATCGACTCGGCGTGCAGCCGCTCGTGGAACGCGAGCGCCTCGTCGATGGCCACCTGGCTCGGCGACGCGACCAGCACGAAGCCCACCTCCGCCCGCGAGAGGAGCTCGCGCACCGCCGCCGCGCGCTCCTTGAACCCCTCGTACATGCCGTGGAAGCTCTGCAGGAAGTCGCCGAGATCGGAGAGCGCCTCCTGCCCGGTGAACCGGGCGAGCGTCTTCGCGACGTACCCGCCCCCGAGCTGCGCGAGCCTGAACCCGAGCTTGCCCGCCCCGATCGCGGGCGCGAGCAGGGTGCGGGCGGTCTCGTTGCCGAGGAAGTCGAGGATGCGGTCGGGGGCCTCGAGGAAGTCGAGCGCGTGCGCCGTGGGCGGCGTGTCGAGCACGATGAGGTCGTAGTCCCGGTCGGTGGCGAGCTCGTACAGCTTCTCCATCGCCATGTACTCCTGCGAGCCCGCGAGGGCCGACGACATCTGCTGGTAGAGCCGGTTGCGCAGGATCCGCTCGCGCCGCGCCGGGTCCGGGGCGTTCCGCGCGACGAGGTCGTCCCAGGTGCGCTTCACGTCGAGCATCATCGCGTGGAGCTCGCCGCGCGGCTGGAGCCCCGCCTCCGCGAACTTGTGCTCGGGCACGCGGGACTCGACGTTGCCGAGCGCCGAGAGCCCGAGCGCGTTGGCGAGCCGGCGCGCCGGGTCGATGGTGCAGACGAGGGCGCGCCCGCCCTGGAGCGCGCGGTCGAGCGCGAGCGCCGCCGCGACGGTGGTCTTGCCGACGCCGCCCGAGCCGACGCAGACGGCGATCCGCCGCCCGGCGATCGTCTGCCGGACCCCGGTCACTCGCGCCCCTCCTCGCCGCCGCGCGCGATGGACGCGGCGATCCGCTCCACCGCCTCCGGCCCCCAGGTCGCGAGCGGCAGGAGCGGCAGCACCGCGGTGGGCAGGTCGAGGGCGGCGCGCGCTCGGGCGAGGTAGCGGCGGGCCTGCCCCGCCCGCAGCGCCTGGAGCCGCGCGGCGCGCGCCGCCGCGCCGAGCGGATCCGCCGCCCGCGCGAGCGCCTCGAGCCGCACCTCCTCCGCCGGGCTGAAGCGCGACTCGGGCATGGCGTTCACGAAGAGCGCCTCCCGGTGGATGCCGAGCAGCCCGCGCACCTGCTGGTCGAGCTCGATGGCCTCGTTCACCGGCATCTCCTCGGGCAGCGTCACGATCGCGAGCGCGGTGCGGGCGGGATCGACCAGCATCGCCTGCATCCACTCCGCGTCGCGGCGGAGCGGGCCGGGCGGGACCGTGTCGAGCAGCGCGGACGGCACCCGCAGGAGCTGCACCGCGTGCCCGGTCGCGGGCGCGTCCACCACCACGAGATCCCAGCGCGGCCGGCCGCGATCCTCGAGCCGCACCTCGTTCAGGATCTTGCCGAGCACCACGAGCTCGGCGAGCGCCGGGACGGCCCGCAGGAAGTAGCGGACGAGCCGGTTCTCGAAGACCGCCTCGTAGATCGTCCGGAACTTGAGGACCATGAGGCCGTACTCGCGCATCGCCTCGGGCGGGGTCACGTTGACCGTCGAGATGCCGGGGCGCGCCTCGCGGATCACCGTCCCCGCGGGCGGCGCGCCGAGCAGCGGCGCGACCCGCTCCTGCGACGCGTTCACCTCGCACACGAGGACGCGCTTGCCGGCGCGGGCCGCGACGAGGGCGAGCGCGGCCGAGACCGTGGACTTCCCGACCCCCCCCTTGCCGGTCACGAGCGCGAGCCGCCGGTCGAGCAAGGTGCGCGGGTCCACGAGGCTTGACAAGCTAGCGAGGGCAGGGGGACAAGTCCACTCATGCGGCTCGACGACGTGCTCCGGAACCCCGTGCTGAAGCGCGCGCTCGAGGCGGGCGAGCAGCACATGGGGCACGCCGTCGGCAAGCTCCTCTCGAGCGACCGCGTGACGACCGGGCTGCAGTCGCTCTTCACGTCCGCGCTGCAGGCGAAGGAGACCTTCGAGCGGGGGGTGCAGCAGGCCCTCCACGCCGCGAACCTGCCCTCGCGCGAGGACGTCGCGGCGCTGAAGCGCCGGCTCGAGGAGATCGAGGACATGATCGACGGCCTCGGCCACAAGGTGGAGCGCCGGCCGCCCGGCCCGGGCGGGGACGGCGCGGCCTGACCGGGGTGGGACCGCCATGCGCCGGATCGCCTTCATCAACGAGAAGGGCGGGACCTGCAAGACGACGCTCTGCGTGAACGTCGGCGCGCGGCTCGCGGCGCGCGGCAAGCGCGTGCTCCTCGCCGACCTCGACACGCAGGGTCACGCGGGCAAGTCGCTCGGCCTCGACGTGCGCGGCCTCGCGCCGACGATCCACGACTGGCTCGTCGATGCCGCGGTGCCCTTCGAGGCGGTGGTGCGGCCGAGCGGGATCCCGCGCCTCGACCTCCTCCCCGCGAACAAGGAGCTCGCCGGCTTCCCGGTGGCGGTCGCCGCCGCGTCCGACCGCGCCGAGCGGCTGCGGGAGCGGCTCCTGGCGGTGCCGGAGGGCGCCTACGACCTCGTGCTGCTCGACGCGCCGCCCTCCATCTCGCTCGTGACCGAGAACGTGCTCGTCGCGGCGACCGAGGTGGTGGTGCCCGTCGCGCTCACCTACCTCGCGCTCGACGGCTGCGCCGAGATCGTCCAGAGCCTCGAGCGGCTGCGGGCGGAGCGCGGCGCGGCGCCCGCCCTCGCCCTCGTCGTGCCCACGCTCTACCGGCGGACGCAGCTCGCCGAGGAGATCCTCGCGAAGCTGCGCGAGCGCTTTCCGGCGGAGCTCTCGCGCACGGTCCTCGGCTGGTCGGTGAAGGTGGACGAGGCCCAGAGCCACGGCCGGACGGTGTTCGAGCACGCGCCCCGCTCCACGGGCGCACGCGACCTCGCCGCCATCGCCGACGAGATCCTGGCGCGGGGCGAGGCGCAGCAGGCCGCCTGAACGGCTACTTCTTCGAGAGCTCCTCGAGGCGCCGCTCGAGCTGCTCGAGCCGCGAGGCCATCTCGTCGAGCTGACGGCGCGCGTCGCCGAGCGCCGTCATGCCCTCGACCGCCGAGCGGACGCGCTCGTCCACCTTGCGCTGCATCGCGGTCATGGCCTCCTGCGAGCTCTGCACCAGCTCGCGGGCGCGGTCGCCGGTGGCCTGGCCGCGCGAGATGAGGTGCTGCACGCGCTGCTCGGCGGCCTGGCGCACGGCCTCGACCCGGCCGCGCAGCTCGGCCTGCGTCCCCTCGACCAGCCGCTGGGCGACCTCGCCGCCGTGGCGGATGAGATCGCGGAGCGTCTCGAGGCTCATCTTCGAGGTCTTCTTCTCCTCCTCGAAGATGATCTGCGCGAGGGTGACGGAGGTGAGGTCGTCCTTGGTGCGGTTGTCGATGACCTTCACCTCGGCGCCCGCCTTGATCATCTCGGCGATCTCGTCGAGGGTCACGTACCGGGACTCGACGGTGTCGTAGAGCTTCCGGTTGGTGTAACGCTTGATGACCTTCGGCTCGCGCCCGGCGGTCGGGGTAGGCTCGGTGGCGGGGGTCTGCTCTTCGTTCATGGTGTCCGATCCGAGCCGGTGGGCCGGCGTGCGACGGGGTAAGGGCGCGATTTACCGGGATTGTTCTGGGGCTGTCGCTTTGTGTCAAGCGGCTTCGGGTGTACGCTCCGGGGCCCGAGCGGGGCCGAATGATCGTCATCTGCACGCGATGCCAGGCGAAGTTCCGGGTCGCCGACGAGCGGATCGGCCCGCGGGGTGCCCGGGTCCGGTGCTCGAAGTGCCAGACCGTCTTCGCGGTCCACCGCGACCTCGGGAGCATTCCTTCCGAGGCCGCGTCGCCGCCCGCGCCCGCTCCCGCGGCTCGCCCGGCGCTCGTCGTGGACCTCGAGCCTCCCAGGTCGCCGCCCCGTCCGGGCCCCCCCGCGGCGCGGCCCGCGCCGGCGCAGCGCGGGGAGCCGCCGCGTGTCCCGCCGCCGCTCGCGCCAGCCGCCGACGATCCGTTCGCCGCGGCCGTCGCCTCCGACGATCCGTTCGCGCCGGCCGTCCGGGGTGATCCGTTCCCGTCGTCCGCGCCCGACGATCCGTTCGCGTCCGCGTCGTCGCCGCCCCCGCCGGCCGCCGCAGGCGGCGACGCGGATCCCTTCGCCTCGCCCGCGTCGCTCCTCGCCCAGGCGTCGGATCCCTTCGCCGCCTCCGTGACGCCCCGGGCGGCCTCGCACGGCGCCGGCGCGACGGCGCTGCCGGTGACCGACCTCTCGGATCTCCTCGGCGAGGCGACGCCGGCGTCGCTGCGGACGCCGCCCCGGCTTCCGCCGACGGCGTTCGACTCCTTGGGTGGCGACGACGGCCCCGGGATCGCGCTCGAGGAGCGGCTCACGCCGCCGCCCGTCCCGCCGGGCGCCGGCACGTTCGGCGAGCCGGAGCCACCGCCGCCGCCGGCGGGCTTCGAGCCGGGCGCCTTCAGCGCCGTCTCGGACCCGCACGCGTTCGATCCGGCCGAGCGCGATGGGGGGCCGACCGACGAGCCGTCGCTCGCGCTCGCGACCGACCCGTCCCACGCCGAGCCGATACCCGCGCCGCGCCCGGCGTACCGCGCCGCGGCTGGCCCGCAGCCCGCCGTCGCCTCGCCCCCGCCCGCGCAGCTCCCCGAGCCGCCGCCCGACCGGATCCCGGGCGGGCGCGCGGCGCGCGCGCGCTCGCTCGCGGTGAACGCCGCCGCGCTCGCCGTGCTCCTCCTCGTGGCGTTCGCGTTGCTCGCGGCGTGGCGGGCCGGAGGCAAGCTGGAGCTCGCCTCGCTGCGGCCCGCGGCGGTGCTCGAGGCGCTGCGCGGCGGCCCGGCCGCGACGTTCGCCGCCGAGCGGGTGTCGAGCGGGATCTACGAGCGGGAGCTCGGGCCGCCCGTCCTCTACGTGCGCGGCGTCGCGTCCTCGCGCGCGCCGGCGCCGGTCCGGGCCCTGCGCGTGCGCGTGGAGGTGGTGCGCGGGGAGCGGGTGATCGCGCGCGGCGAGGCGCTCGCCGGCGCCGTCCCGACCCCCGAGGAGCTGCACCGGGCGGCCGACGGCGCCGCGCTCGCGGCGGCGATGCGCGCCGCCGAGGCGCGCCGCCCTCGCGAGATCCGGGGCGGCGACGCGGTCCCGTTCCTGGTCGTGATCGCCGATCACCCGGCCGACCTCGCCGGCGCGGCGCTGCGCGTGTCGGTGGAGGCCACGAGGTCGCCGTGATCGCGGGGGCGGGGTTCGACGCCGCCGCCGAGGCGCGCGCCGTCGCGCGGCGGCTCGGCGCCCTCGAGGAGGGACCGATCCGCGCCCGGGCGGCGGCGCGGGCGCTCGCGGCGCTCGACCCGGATCGCGCCGCGCGGGTGATGGCGGTGCTGCTCCGCGGCGCCTCGCCGGCCGCGCGGATCGCGGCGGCGGCCGTGGCCCAGGCGCTCGCCGATCCGGACCCGGAGCTTCCCTACGCGTGGCGCGCCGAGCTGTACCTCGCGGCGCACGGGCGCGGGCTCGACGAGATCACCGCCCTGCTGCTCGCGCCCCCGCCGCTGAAGCGCTTCGCCGAGCCGCGCGACAAGCCCGACGCGAAGCTGGCCCATCTCACGCTCGGTCACAAGAAGGCGTTCGCGCGGACGCACCGCGATCCCGATCTGCTCGCCCGGCTCGCGGCGGAGGGGGAGCCCGTGGTGGTCCGGGAGCTGCTGCGGAACGCGCAGCTCACCGAGCCGTTCGTGGTCCGCATCGCGGCGCGGCGCCCCTGCCGGCCGGGGACGCTGCGCTGCATCGTCGAGTCGCGCCGTTGGCGGATCCGCCCGGCGGTGGCGCTCGCGGTCGCGCGGAACCCGTACGCCGAGCCGGAGGTGGCGTTGAAGCTCGTCCCGGCGCTGGCCACGGCGGATCTCGCGGAGCTCTCGCGGGACGGGACGGTCCACCCGCTCGTGCGCGGCATGGCGGAGAAGCTCGCGCGGGAGCGGCCGCGCGGGTGAGGCGGTGACGGCGGTGAGCGGCGCGCGTCAGCCCCGGCGGAGCAGCCGCGAGACGGCCCGGCCGACCGCGTCGCCGATGGAGGGCACGCGGGTCGCCCCGAACACGAGGAGCGCGACGAAGATGACGACGGCGATGGTCTCGGCCATGGGACCCTTCGAGGCGCGGCTAAGATAGCCGAGGAGCGTGGCCATGGCGACGTCGAACGGCGGAGCGGGACGGCCCCTCGTGCTCGGTCACCGCGGCGCGAGCGGAGACGCGCCGGAGAACACGCTCGCCGCGTTCCGCCTCGCCCTCGCGCAGGGGGCCGACGGCGTCGAGCTCGACGTCCGGCGCTGCGCGACCGGCGAGGTGGTGGTCTTCCACGACGCGGACGCCGCCCGGCTCACCGGCAAGCCGGCCGTGATCGCGCGGACCCCGCTCCCCGAGCTGCGCGCCCTCGACGTCGGCGGCTGGAAGGGCCCGGCCTTCCGCGGCGAGCGGATCCCCACGCTCGCGGAGGTCTTCCAGGCGCTGCCGGGGGCCTTCGTCAACGTCGAGCTCAAGTCGGGCGACCGCGATCTCGGGCTCGCCGCGGCCGCCGCCCGGGTCGTCGAGGCGGCCGGCGCCGCGGACCGCGTGATCGTCTCCTCGTTCGACTACCGGCTGGTGATGGCCTTCCGGCTGGCCGCGCCGCGCATCCCCGTGGGGCTGCTCTTCGACGAGGAGACGCCGGGGCGGCTCGCCACCTGGCTCGGCATCCGGCTCCTCGGGGCCGCGGCCGTCCACCCAGGCCGGCGGCTCGTCACGCCGGCGGGGATGGCCGCCTGGCGCGCCCGCGGGCTCGCCGTGAACGTCTGGACGGTGGACGACGTCGAGGAGGCGCGGCGCCTCGCGGCGCTCGGCGCCGGCGCCCTCATCACCAACGTGCCCGGGCGGCTCAGGGCGGCGCTCGGCGGCTAGCGCCGGCGCCGCGACGCGCCTCAGAACTCCCAGCCGAAGCGGAAGGCGCCGGTCCAGGTCGAGGCGAGCTCGACGTCCGGGTACTGGTCGGCCGCGGGGTTCGCCTCGCCCGAGATCGTCGCCCCGCCGAAGTAGGTCGCCTCGACGGCCATCGACACGATGTAGGCCGTGAGCCGGAGGCCGAGGGTGGTCCGGTAGAGCCCCTTGCGGATGGAGGGGAAGCTCGCCTGCGTGGCGCCCGGGTCGTCGTACGACGGCGACGCCGGGTTCGCGCGCACCGGGCCGAAGTCGATCGTCTCGGAGGAGGCGCGCACGAACGTGTAGCGGGCGGCCGCGTAGGGCGTCACGCTCGACACCGCGTTCACGCCCCAGCGCTTCGACACGAGCAGCCCGAAGTCGGTGGCGCCGAGGTTCCAGTCGCGCTGGCCGAGGAGCTGGGTGTGCGCGGCGCGGAGCGCGACGTCCGGGATGTAGGCGAAGCCCTCGTTGAGCGCCCACTTCCCCTCGATCTGCGCGGCGAAGTAGGACGACTGCGACAGGTAGGTCACCCGCCCGCCCAGCTCGAAGCTGAACGGCAGCGCCTTGCGCACGTGGAACGAGGGCAGGAACAGCTCGTGGGGGACGAGTCCGCGCGTCTGCCACGGCGTGCGGGGTCCGAACGCGGGCGTGGAGGGGAAGGTCGCCTCCCCGATGGACGCCGGGTGGACCTGCGCGTAGGACCCCTCGAGCCCGAAGTCGAAGCCGGAGTGGCCGGTCGTCGACGCGGGCTGGAGGAGCGGGGACGAGAACGCGAGGGCCGTCTCCGCCGAGAGCGTGGCGAAGCGCAGCTTCGCGTCGGCGGCGAGCCGGGCGGCCGTCGCGGCGTCCAGCGTGACGGGCGTCGCGAGGTTCTCGCCGATCGCCAGCCACACGGCGGCGTTCGGCGAGCCGAGCCGCATCAGGTCGAGATCGAGCGGCTCCGCGCCCGACGGCCCGGCAGCGGTCAGGGCAAGGGCGGCTGCGGCGGCGAACGCCCAGAAACGCATCGAACCTCCAGGGGAGCGAGCGGTGGCCCGCCCCTGGAGGTTACTGCCCCGTTTTCGGGAGTGTCAATTTCGGCTGCACGCACATCGCGGCGTGCGCCGGCGAGCGGGCGTGGACGCGTCGGAGCCCCGAGGGTGGAGACGCCGCCTCGGGCGTGCGGGCTCGCGGCGCGACGGGGTCCGCCGGCCCGCCGCGAAACGCCGCGGCCCGAGCGAGGGCGCGCGCGGCGCCGCCGCGTGCCCTAAGAAAGGCGCGGTGACGGACCTTCTCGCTGCGCGCTGGCTCTTCGGCCTCTCCCTCGCCTTCCACATCGTCTTCGCCGCGATCGGCGTGGCGATGCCGCTCCTCATGGTCCTCGCCGAGTGGCGCTGGCGGCGCACCGGGGTGCCCGCGTACCTGGAGCTCGCCAAGCGGTGGGCCAAGGGGACGGCCATCCTCTTCGCGGTCGGCGCGGTGTCCGGGACGGTCATCTCCTTCGAGCTCGGCCTGCTGTGGCCGAGGTTCATGGAGCTCGCCGGGCCCATCATCGGCATGCCGTTCTCGCTCGAGGGGTTCGCGTTCTTCGCGGAGGCGATCTTCCTCGGCATCTACCTGTACGGCTGGGGCAAGGTGAGCGCGGCGGCGCACCTCGCGAGCGGCGCGGTGGTGGCCGCGAGCGGCGCCGCGTCGGCGTTCTTCGTGACGCTCGCGAACGCGTGGATGAACGTGCCGGCCGGCTTCGCGCTCGAGGCGGGGCGGCCGGTGGACGTCCGCCCCTTCGTCGCGATGTTCCCGCCCGGCTGGGGGCACGAGGTCGTGCACGTGCTCCTCTCCTGCTACGTCGCGACCGGCTTCGCGGTGGCGGGCATCCACGCGCTCGCCCTGCGGCGCGATCCCGCGAACGCGTTCCACCGCGGCGCGCTCCGCATCGCGCTCGGCGTGGGCGCGGTCGCGGCGCTGCTGCAGCCCGCCTCGGGGGACTTCTCGGCGCGCCACGTGGCGGCGACGCAGCCCGTGAAGCTCGCCGCGCTCGAGGGCCAGTTCGAGACCGAGCGCGGCGCGCCGCTACGCCTCGGCGGGGTCCCGGACGAGGAGGCGCGCGAGACCCGCTACGCGCTCGAGCTCCCGAGGGCGCTCTCGCTGCTCGCCTTCCACGACCCCGACGCCGAGGTGAAGGGGCTCTCGGCCTTCCCGCGCGACACCTGGCCGAACGTGCGGAACGTCCACCTGGCGTTCCAGGTCATGGTCGCGCTCGGGTCCGCCCTCGCGGCGGCCTCCGCGGTCCACCTCTTCCTCCGCCTGCGCCGGCGCGAGCCGCCGCGCTGGTTCCTGGGTGCGATCGTGCTGCTCGCGCCGGCCGGGTTCGTCGCGCTCGAGGCGGGCTGGCTCGTGACGGAGTGGGGCCGGCAGCCGTTCACCATCCGCGACGTGATGCGCACCTCCGAGGCGGTGACGCCGGTCGGCAACCTGCTCCTCCCGCTCGTCGCGTTCGGCCTCCTCTACGTCTTCCTGACCGTGGTGGTGGTGGTGCTCCTCGGGCGGCAGATCGCCCACGCGCCCACCGCCGCGGAGGCGGCCCGCGTGGAGGCGCGGCCATGACGCCGGCGGAGCTGCTCGCGGGCGCGCTGCTCGCCGCCCTGGTGCTGTACGTGCTCCTCGGCGGCGCCGACTTCGGCGGCGGGGTGTGGGATCTGCTCGCGAGCGGCCCGCGCAAGGCGGAGCAGCGCGGGCTGGTGGAGCAGGCGATCGGCCCGATCTGGGAGGCGAACCACGTCTGGCTGATCCTCGCGGTGGTGCTGCTGTTCACCGGGTTCCCCGCGGCGTTCGCGGCGATCTCGATCGACCTCTTCGTGCCGCTCGTCCTGTTCCTGCTCGGGATCGTGCTGCGCGGCGCCGCGTTCACGTTCCGGACCTACGATCGCCCCGAGCCGAGCGTGCGGGTGCGCTGGGGGCTCCTCTTCTCGATCTCGTCGGTGATCGCGCCGCTCGTGCTCGGGGCGGTGGTCGGCACCCTCGCGTCCGGGCGGCTCCGGGCGGACGCGCGCGGGGCCGATCCGCTCGCCTGGCTCTCGCCGTTCCCGCTCGCGGTGGGGCTCCTCGCGGCGGCGCTCTTCGCGTTCCTCGCAGCGACCTACCTCGCGGTGGAGGCCGAGGGGGCGCTGCGCGAGGACTTCCGCCGCCGCGCGATCGGCGCCGGGATCGCGGTCTTCCTCGCCGCCCTGCTCGCCGCCGCCCTCTCGGCGCGGGAGGCGCCGCTCGTGTTCGCCGGCCTCACGCGCCGCGGGTTCTCCCTCCCGCTCCACCTCGCGACGGCCGCGGCGGCGCTCACCGCGTTCGGCGCGCTCCTCCGCCGGCGGGTCCGGCTGGCGCGCGCGGCCGCGGCGGCGCAGGCGGCCCTCATCGTGCTGGGCTGGGGCGCGTCGCAGCATCCGTACCTCGTCGTGCCCGACGTCACCCTCGCCTCCGCGGCGGCGCCCCGCGCGACGCTCGTGCCGGTGCTGTGGGCGCTCGCCGCCGGCGCGGTGCTCCTCTTCCCCGCGCTCTACCTGCTCTTCCGCGTGTTCAAGGGCGAGCGGCCCTTCTCGGTCGTGGATCGCGGGCGCTGACGGGGTACGCTGGGGCTCACCCCGGAGGTCCCATCCATGCGCCGCTCCCTGCTCCTCGCCTGCCTCGCGATCGCCCCGTTCCTGCCCGGCTGCCGCTGCACCACCGTCGACTCCGGCCACCGCGGCATCGTCTTCAAGGCGCTGGCGGGCGGCACGAGCGACCAGGTGCTCGGCGAGGGGACGCACTTCCTCCCGCTCTGGAACAGCATCATCACCTACGACACGCGCGTCCACGAGATGAAGGAGCAGCTCAACGTGCTCTCCTCCAACGGGCTCACGCTCAAGGTCGAGGCGAGCGTGCGGTTCAGGCCCGACGTGGAGAAGCTCTTCCAGCTCCAGACGCAGATCGGCCCCGACTACGACCAGAAGCTCATCGGCCCGATCGTCCGATCCGAGGCGCGCAAGGTCTTCGGCCGCTACCAGCCGGAGGAGATCTACTCGACGAAGCGCGAGGAGATCGAGCGGCAGATCTACGAGGAGGTGACGAAGGCGCTCCAGGGCAAGCACGTCATCGTCGAGGCGGTGCTGGTGCGCGACGTGATCCTGCCCGAGGCGATCCAGACCGCCATCGCCGACAAGCTCGCCGAGGAGCAGCGCTCGCAGAAGATGCGCTTCACGCTCGACAAGGAGCGCCAGGAGGCGCAGCGCAAGCAGATCGAGGGCGAGGGCATCGCGAAGTACCAGTCGATCGTTCGGCAGGGCCTGACCCGCGAGTACCTGCACTACAAGGGGATCGAGGCGACCGAGAAGATCGCCCAGAGCCCGAACGCCAAGATCGTGATCATCGGCAGCCCGCAGGGTGGCCTGCCGCTCGTGTTCCAGGGCGACAAGTAGGAGGCGGCGGACCCCGGGTGCGGCCGGACCGGCGGCGCGCTGCCGCGGCGGAGCCGCACGGAGGCGCGGACGGGCGCGTCGCCGCTCGGTTTTCCCGGCGCCCGCGCGCAGGATTCGCCGGGCCGGGAGTTGCACCCCCCGCGCGCATGAGCGCCTGCGAGCACGAGTCGGTCTGCCCGCTCTTCCGCCTGTTCACGATGTCGTCGTGCCTCGGGATCTGGAAGCAGAACTACTGTGACGCGGAGTGGCGCCGCTGCGAGCGCCACCGGCGCGTCGGGGAGGGGCAGGCGGTCCCGCCGAACCTCCTCCCCAACGGACGGGTCCTCGCGCTGCCGCCCGGGTCGCACCGGGGCGCGCCGTGACCGTCCTGCCCTGGTGGGCCGCGGGCGCCGCGCTCGCGGTCACGGCGGTGGGGCACTGGATCGTGGAGCGCCGGCCGCTCGGCGTCTCGGGCGTGGTGGCGCGCTTCGCGAACGTGCGCGGCGAGCTCCGCGCGGAGCGCGAGGCCTCGCGCGCGCCCACCGGGGCCGAGGCGCTCGCCGCCGCGCTCGCCGAGGCGACGGCCGAGGCCATCGCGGGCGGGGAGCTCGTCGCGGCGGCGCCCTCGAGCCCGGCGGCGTCGACCGCCGCCCCCGCCACGCCCCCGGGGCGCGCGCCGCGCGCCCTCGGCCCGCCCGCCCCGCTCCTCGGCCACGCCGCCTTCCTCGCGGGGCTCGCCGCGGGCGGCCTCCTCGTGCGCCTCGCCGGCGCGCGCCTCGACGCGGCCGGTGCGCTCGCCGGGCACGCCGGCGCGGGCAGCCTCGCCGTGCTCGCGGCGGGCGGCCTGCTCCTCGGGTTCGGCGGCGCGTGGATGGGCGGGTGCACCACCGGTCACGGGATCACCGGCTGCGCGCGCCTCATGCCGGGGAGCCTCCTCGCGACCGCGGTCTTCCTCGCCACCGCCGCCCTCGTCGCGTCCGTGCTGGGAGGCGCGCGCTCGTGACGGCCGCTCCGCCGGCGAGGGGCCGCGCCCTGCGGCTCGCCGCCTTCGGCCTCGCGCTCGGCCTCGTGCTCGGGGGTTCGCGGCTCGCCGACCCGGCCTTCGTGGAGGCGATGCTCACCCTCGGCCGCGCGCCGGGCGCAGCGCCCGGGGACGCGCTCCGCGCCTGGGCCACGCTCGCCTGCGCCGCGGGCCTGGCGGGGCTCGGGTTCGCCCTGCTCGCTCGCGGCGACGCCCTGCCGCCGCGGCCGATCCGGCGCGGCACCGTGCCGGGCGCCGTTCTCTTCGGCGCGGGATGGGCGCTCACCGGGACGTGCCCTGCGGCGGCGTTCGTGCAGCTCGGCCAGGGCGAGCTCGCGGCGCTCGCGACGGTGGCGGGCATGCTCGCCGGGTCCCGCCTCCACCGGCTCGCCCGCGCCCGCCTGGGCCTGGACGGCACGGGCTGCGCCGGCGCGTGAGCGGCCGCTGACTCAGCGCCCGCGGAGCAGGGCGGCGACGTCCGCCGCGAGGCGGCGCACGTCGTCCGGGCTCGTGTCCCACGCGCACATGAGGCGCGAGCCGCCGGAGCCGATGAAGTCGTAGAACCGCCAGCCCACGGCCCGGAGCGCCGCCGCGACGCCGTCGGGGAAGGCCACGAAGACGGCGTTCGCCTGGCGCGGCTGGAGGACCTCCACCCCGAGCGCGCGCAGCGCCGCCTCGAGCTCCGCTGCCATGGCGTTCGCCTGGCGCGCGTGGCGGAGCCACGCGCCGCCCCGCAGCATCCCGACCCAGGGAGCGGCGAGGAAGCGCATCTTGGAGGCGAGCTGCCCCGCCTGCTTGCACCGGTAGGCGAACTCGTCGGCGAGCGCGCGGTCGAAGAAGACCACCGCCTCGCCGGCCGCCATGCCGTTCTTCGTGCCCCCGAAGCAGAGCACGTCGACGCCCGCCTGCCAGGTGATCTCCTTGGGCGCGACGCCGAGGGCGGCGACCGCGTTGGCGAAGCGCGCCCCGTCCATGTGGATGCGCAGCCCGTGGGTCTTGGCGCGGGCCCAGATCGCCTTGAGCTCGCCCGGCGCGTAGACGGTCCCGAGCTCGGTCGCCTGCGTGACGGAGACCGCCCGCGGCTTCGGGTAGTGGATGTCGTCGCGGCGGCCCACCACACGGTCGATCGCCGACGGCTCGAGCTTGCCGTGCGGCCCCGGCGCGGTCAGGACCTTGGTGCCGTTCGAGAAGAACTCGGGCGCGCCGCACTCGTCCGTCTCCACGTGCGCGGTCTCGTGGCAGAGGATGGAGTGGTACGAGTTGCACAGCGAGGCGAGCGCGAGGGAGTTGGCGCTCGTGCCGTTGAAGACGAAGAAGACCTCGCAGTCGGTCTCGAACGTCTCGCGGAGCAGGTCCGCCGCCTCGCCGGTCCAGCGGTCGTCGCCGTAGCCCGGCGCGTGTCCCGCGTTGGCCTCGGCCATGGCGGTCCACGCCTCCGGGCAGATGCCGGCGTAGTTGTCGCTCGCGAAGTGGCGGAGGGGCGGGGTGCTCGGGCCGGGGGCGCTCATGGGGGGAAGGATTCTACGCAGGGCGGGCGCG
>Ga0184637_10001381_pt1 | contig 16541 bp, 21 predicted proteins | sample PLM3_127_b2_FD_133143 | JGI IMG/M metagenome (GOLD analysis project Ga0184637, IMG submission 133143) | Groundwater sediment microbial communities from an aquifer in East River, Colorado, USA - PLM3_127_b2 | ecosystem: Environmental > Terrestrial > Soil > Riparian zone | place: USA: East River...
GAACGGGCGTTACGCCGTTGAGCGTCATACTCTCGGTAAGGGGCTCGCCGTAAGCATCCCGGCCCCTGACGGTGATGACCTGCGTGGTATCACCCGCGGCATCCGAGACGATCTGCACTCCGCGGCCGTAGGTGCCGCCGAGCGTGGCGACACCGGAGGCAACCAGTACGCCATCCATGGTTACGAAACCAGCCGCGAGTACCGCGACTGCGCTGATGATCCCATCGGCATCCAGTGTCGCGGGCGCGCCCAAACTGGCTTGGATGATTGGATCCATCCGGACGCCGCGCTTGGCGTTGCCCGGGACTACTGCGTTACCCCACTGGAGGACATCCGCGTGGCTCAATGTATGCGTGGTCATGTTCTTTCCTTTCAACGGCCTGGCGGCCGCTCATAGAGCGTTGGAAGAAAAAGCCCGCACGCCGAAGCATGCGGGCTTCCGTTACTTGCTGCTGGTAGTACCCTTTGCTCAACCGTTTCCAGACGACCCGAAAGCGCCGCGGAAATTGGTCCAGCCATTCGAATACCGTTCACGCCCCTTGTAGCGCATGTTGCCGGTCTCGAAATCACCTTCCATGCCCCGTTGCATGGCTTTCCGGACGAAATGCTTGAGCCCGTCCGGGCAGTCGGTCTTGAGGACCCAGGCGTTCGGGTCGGTCACATGGTTGTTGACCGAAAAACCGCCGGGCAGCATTCCCTGGTTACGCATCGAATTCAGATCATTGTCAGCCGTACCAGGGCGCAGAACGCTGTTCAGAAGCCGATCCGCGTTGAACTGGTTGAACGGATGAATGATGAGCTTGGTCGCTTGCATGACCACGGGGATGTTGCGGTCGTCGACGAACTGGCTGATTTGGATCAGCGCGTCCTCGAGCGATGACTCCGCAAGGTCCGCTTGCGTGGTGAAGGTATTGCTCAGAGTTCCGCCAATCCACAGCGGATGATCCGTGGCGAACAGAGGCTTGCCATCGCCGCCGGGGAATGACGCATTGAAGCCGTTGTTCAGGATGTTGGCACCCTTCACGTTCTTGGTATGCTGAAACGAACGTGCAAGCGACTTCGAGAACTTGCCGCCGAGGTTGCCGTACAGGCCGTCCTCGACTGCTTCCTCGGTGATGGCAAACGCCAGAGCGACGGTTTCGTGGACATAGCGCGCGGTCCAGCCTTCAGCACCTTGGTCGTACTGCACCCCGGCACCTTCGTCCTTGACCACGGCAGAGCCCAGGCCCACCATCAGCACGTCCTCCTCGTATGCCTTGACCGAAGTCTCGACATCAAGGTGTTCGCGCCATTGTTCCGGGTAACGCCGATACTCCATGCCGAACACGGTGTTGAGTCCGTCCTGGAGTTGTTTCTTGAACTGCGATCGATTCATTGGCATCGTGGTTCTCCCGTTAGACGCCAGTGACGCTCTTCAACTCATGCTCGTTGATGAGCACTGAGATGCGAGCGTAGGCGCCCAACTCATTCCTCGGATCTGAATACTTCTCCAGAATCCGAAGCTGGGCTGTTGCAGAGCCGGGCGCGGTCATGTCGGCTGCCACAGCGGAGCGCCCGAAAAGGGTACTACCGGCCGTGTAGACGATGTCCACGTTGTTCCCGTTGTTGGTGATGGCGTAGCCCGTGGCGTCCGTTTGAATCAGAAACTCGATGTTCGGATCGTCATAGACATAAGCCTTGGCGTCGTCCGCGTTTTGCGTGACCTGGCCGGTCGGCCAGATTTTCTCAAAACGCACCGTGCCATCAACGTCAATCCAGGAAACTCCCTGAAAGACGCCGATCAGCGTATCCCCCGCCGCAGCCACCGCGATCTTGCCGGTGTCAAGGCGCTTCACCGGGTCGCCACTGTAAATGGCGCCAGCTTGCCCCGAGGCGATGGGATACCCATTTGCACGGACAACGCCGCCACTGCGATGACGCAGCGGGTAAAGCCCGAAAGGGCTGTTGACGTTTGCCATGTTAAAGGTTCCTTCCAGCGCAACCTCGGTCTAACCCTCGGCTGCGCACAAAGTTGAGATAGGATCAGCTGTCTGCGGCCACCGGCGGAGTCCGCCTGGCGGTCTTGCTTTGGCTTTTCCTGACTTGCGTAATCGGCATCCCGGGATGCGATTGCTGCGCCAGGTCGTTTTCGATCGCCTGTGTTTGCCGTTCCGTGAGGGCCCGGTAGTGCTCCTTACGCTGCTCGTTTCTGTGCGCCGGCATCTCGCAAAGGATCATCCCATTGGTGCCGATGAAGCCTGCGTATTGGCCGTGTTTGATGGTCGGAGCATGAAAGTCCTTGGGCACTGAATCCGCTCGACGGGGATGCCAACCTTCTTGGTAAGCCCTGCCGATGTTGCTGGGATCATCTGCTCCTCGCATTGAAGTACGAATCCAGCGCTGCACGTAGCCCGGCCTGGGCGTTGGTGCAACCAGATTCGATGGCGGGGCCCACGGACGATTGTCATCGTCCTCACCGTGCACAGGATCCCGCACAGGTTCCTGAACACGTGCTGGGTGAACCGGGTCGCTTCTGCGTGCGTCCACGCCTTCGTTGCCCACGATTCCGCCCGTTGCTTTCTTTTCCTTCTCTTCCTTCACGCCGTCATCCTGCACGGCTGGTACTTTTCCGCTTGTCATGTTCGCTCCTGATTAAACCGTGGCCGATGACTTGGCTTTGGTGCGTGCGTATTCGATGAGATGCGTCTTGTTTTCCGGGTTCAGGCCGACACGCCGCATCATGGCGAAGTCATCGGTGGTTAGACGCACACTTTTCTTGGAGGTTCGCACCGGCGCCGTCTCGACATCAGCCACCGGAGAAGCTTTTGCCTCGGAATTCTTCTTTGGCACATTGAGCTTCTTTTCTTCCAGCCTTTCCGTCAGGCGCCGATCGAGTTCATCGTAGAAGTCCTGGGTTTGAGGCTTCACGGCCCCTTCCTTCAGCAATTCGCCATTGACCGCGACGGCTTCATCGTGCTGCTCGCGGTTGCGCACGTCGTACATCCAGTCGTTGCGCTTGTACCACTGCTTAGCCAGCGCGTGCAGTTCCGGTTCCTCATCATCAGCCTGCGGCTTCTTGATTTCCGGTTTTTCCTCGACCGCCACTTTCTCGGCCGTTACCCGCCGCATATTGGCCTTTTGAAGCTTGTCGATAAGCTCCACTTCCTCGTCGTGGTCCAGCGCGTGCTTGGCCGTCTTGATCTTGCCCTTGAGATCGTCGATCTCAACATCGATAGCCGATGTTTCCTTCTCGGCCTTGAGTTTGGCAAGTTCGCGCTTTGTATCAGTCGCCTCCTTCTCCGCGACGATACGAGCCCTGCGCTCTTCCTCCTTGAGCCTGCGCTCGCGCCCGATACGCTGGCGGACCTTCACCGAATACGCGGCATCGCCAGCCTCGCCGCCATCGCCGCCATCCCCGGCTTCGCCGCCGTCACCAGCGCTACCGGCGTCGCCGGCATCGTCCTTCTTCTCTTCCTTGACGACCCGCGCTACTGTGGGCTCTTTGCCGCTCAGATCAACGTCTACGAAGCCAGTCTCCTCGCTTGTGGCGCCGTCCATCGGCTCGAGATTGTTTGCTAGACCAGCATCAGCAACTGCGTTTGCCTTTCCGGCAATCTCCGAGTCGTCGTCGTCTTTGGTGTTGTCCAGATCCTTCAAATCGTCCTTGTCCATCTCTTTCTCCCCGCCGCAAGGCGTGTTTACCGGCAATTTGCCGTGTTGGTTCAGATGTGAATCTTCAGCGAGTCCACGTCACCGATGGTGGCCAGAACTTCGTCGTCGTTGATAATCAACAACTTCACGCCCTTGTATTCCAAGGGCTGTCCGGCATATCTGCCGTAAATCACGAAATCACCGACGGCTGGCTTGGCTGCCTGGCCCTCAAAACGCGGGTGCTTCCAGGCCAGGTCTCCAAGCGCGACGACCTTGCCCACGTAATTCAGGTGCGCCTGATTGTGCTGTGCTGCTTCAGCAATCAGGATGCCGCCCTTGCTCACTTTCCTGGGCCGCATCGGCGCGACCAAGATCCTCCATAGGATAGGTACCGGGTGCCCTTCCGGGATGACAACGTCCTGTTCGTTATTCCATCCCTCTTGATTTGCCTCCATTAGTCATCGTCCTCTTTGAGTTTGTCCAATTCCTCATCGAGCATGGTGGCGACTTCTTTCAGTCCTTCGATCTTACCCACGCGCTTGCGGTAATCTTCGAAGCTGTTTGCCGAGCCCTTGCCCAACTCGTGTTCGTAATCCGCCTGGCGCGTGGCCAGGCGGTCCTGCATACGCTTGACGAAATCCTCGATCATCAGCGCAGGCAACTCGGAAGTTCATCGTTCGGCAGGGGCGCAAGCTGACCTCTGCCCACCAAGGAACGATAGAACCGCGCGAACAAAACTCGCGCTTCCGGCGGGAAGTTCAACTCGCCATCGCCGGCCAGTTCGCTCCCCGGATCGACTTCAGTTACGCAATCCGCCATGGTGGCGCGGATGCGGTCGGGCTCGCCTTCAGAGTAGGGCCCGGGCACCGGCGGATGCGGGTGCAATTCGAGTACCTCGGCAGTCGGCTTGGCCTCATCAACCACGGGAGGCTCGCCGCCAACATGCTCGGTCGCTGTCGCCGGCATCGCTGCGCCTTCGCCTTGTCCAGTCGTTTCGTGATCGTTCTGCGTCTGTTCCATTGCTTCCATCTCAAAACCTCCTTGAAGTACTGCTGGTTAGTACCGCTTGCGCTTGCCGGCGGAAAGCGCTTCCTCTTCCATGACATCGATGCGCGAACGTGTCCCGCGCGTCGACATCACTTGCGCTGCCTGGCGCAAGGCGCCTTGGCCGGTCAGCGCTTCAGCTTCATCAGCCAATTGTTGCGGCGTCCTCTTGCCATTCCCATTTCTTGGCTTTGCCATTTTCACTCTCCTGTTAGTGACTCAAAAGAATAAGTCGAATGCGCCTGTCCTCTTCTTCCTGCGTCATGGCTTTCTCGGTCTCGCTGCGCTCGCGCGCGAACTCGCCTTGCTCACTGATAATTTCCTGAACTGCGCCGCGCTTTACAATACCAAAACCCTGTCTCGCAACAATTCCCTCACCACCATCAGCTTCATCGCCTGGTAGCGTCTCATCCAAGCGGGCTCGAGTTGTGACCTCTCCACTTTCAACGTCTACATCGACGTCCGGCAGGATCAGGTCACGGCTGTATACCGCTTCCCCATCGCCATCGCCCTGCAAACGTCGGGCCTGGCGTTGTCCCGGATAGGGCTTGCGCGGCCCGCCAGCTTGCGTTCGCGCCGTTGTTTGGGCGGCCGCCACTGGCGCCGGCGCGAGCGTAGTAGTGAGAAGATTCTGGAAATCCCCGGCCTGCTGGCTCACCCGCCAGACCGGAGTCGTCCAATCTACCTGCTTAAACGGATCAGCCGGTGCAAGTATCGACCCGAAAAGATTCTGGAACTCGATCGCTTGCTGAGCGACGCGCCAAACCGGGCTCGTCCAATCTAGTTGCTTGAATGGCGCAGCCGCGAGAGTGCTTGCAAGCAGATTCGGCGCTACATCAACCTGTCCTCGTTTCCGCCTTTCTGGATTACGCCACTCGTTTTGAGCAAATGGTGCCTGCGCCGCAGGAGCAAGCGTAGTCGTGAGCAGGTTCGGTATTACGCCTACATCAGCCGGCCTCCGTGCAGCAACTCTCCACGTGAAGGTTGGAGTGCGCGTCCGAGTTGCATCGGCTGGCGCGAGCGTCGTCGTAAGCAGGTTCGGCGCTTGCTGGACATCTTGCCGTTCCGCTCTCGGCCGCGGATTTGGCCAATCACTCTGGCTAAACGGCGCCGCAGCCGTGACGGCAAGGAGCGTCAGCAGCAGGTTCGATGCAACAGAGACTTCGCCAACCAGCCGGCGCTTTGCAACGCGGGTAACTACTACCGGGCGAAAGATCGTGGCCATGTCACATCATCGCCTGCGCAAACAGAACATCGGCGGCCGCCGGTGGCTTGATCGAGAACATTCCGCCAAGCCCCTTGTTCGCCGCACCACCAGTCACTGTAAAGGTCTTGGCAGTGACCGTTGGCGGCGCGCCAGTCCAGATCGCGTAATCACACACCACACCAGCATCCTGGCCGAGCGCGGTAAACGCTATGTCGCTTGCTTCGGCCCATGTCAGACCATCGCCAGAAAGCGTTGCCACGCTCGTCCAGTTGTCGCACTTGCCACCCACCACGATCACCGCCCCATCATCCGCAAGGGCTGTGATTCCAGAAATCGCGCCGATGTTTTGAGCAGAGGCGTTCTCACTGGTCGCTCCCACCACATCTATTGGATTTACAAGGTCGGTGCCCCGCCACGTGTGACACTGGGCAATCACACTTGCACCTGTCAAGAGCGGTGTCACATTCACCAATGGATTCGCTTCACCAGCTCCCGCAATCTTCCAATAGACCAACAGCCGCGGCCGCGGAGAGCCTATCGAATGCGTGAAGTCGAATATCGATGCATAGCCAGAGCCCAGTGCGACCAAAGCCATCGCGGCGTCTGTGGCATTTTCCCCGCGCAGCATCGCAGTGACGACAATCAGATCGTTCTGCGCCGTGCTGGCGTGAAGGGCGGGCGTCACATCATTGTTGTTTGCCTCGCCTATCGTGCCCGATCCAATGAAAGTAATGGCCACTGATTACTCTCAGGATCAGAGAATTACATTTGCTCGTAAATGATGTGGCCACCCATGACGCCGTTGCCGCCGCCGGTGAAACCGGAAATGGACGACTCGCTCAAGAGGGATGTGACGCCGGTGATCTTCCACTCGCTCCCGGGCGCGGCCAACCAGCGCACGATGCCACCGAAGGAGTTGTAGGTCAGGTTCAGTCTCGCCTCCGTCGTGCCGGCGCTTCGTGTCGGTGGCGTGGTCGCTGCGACGAAACCGCGCACTGCCGACGTGATGACCTGCGTCAGACCATCCAGCGGACCATCGCTGTTCGGCGCCGCCAGCGCAGCCAAGGTCGCCGCGATCGTGTTGTGACGCGCGAGCATCATGATGTTGACGTTGCTCGCTGCCGACTGGCCGCCTAGATAAATCTCGCTGATCTCGGCACGGTTGGTCGCTGCAATGGCCGAGAGGCCCATGTAGGTGCCATTGGCCAGAGTCGTGGCATGGTCGGCTGTTGCAGTTGCCGTGAATGTTGGAACGGAAAAGCTTCGACGTGACATGGTTCAACTCCTCTCAAGGAACAAAGATTTTGGGCTTGGTCAGCAATTCAAGGGAACTGCCCAAAGGTGCCCCTTTCGCTGCGCTTTCAAGAATCGCATCACTCAACTGCTCGACCGACACGTGCACGTATCCCGGCATCTGCCGCAGCGCTTCGCATCCATCGCAGATGTAGTTGTCGCACTTGGGACAATAAGCACGCGCACGCTTGCGCTCGGGATTGAGCACAACGATGTTCTGACAATGCGTGCACGTCATCGTTGCGGCCTCGAACAACTTGCCCTCGCCTGAAAGACGCGGATCTCGACCGGCCGCCCGAGCTACATCTTCCGGAATTCCGGGAGAAGCCCTGTGATCCACCATCAAGTACCCTTCAAAACGACTCTTGCTTTTCATAGACACTCCTGTCCCATTATGGGCACCGCCGCCCCTTGCACCAATTCCCAACAGCCTACGTCGTAGGCTGCGCCATTTGGCCTTTCCGTTCCAGCAATGTCGAATTGCGCATTAGCCGCGTCCGTAGTTCCCGTGTCTGTCCCGGCTGCGCCAATTTTCAGCCGGAAATCGCGTGTCGCATCATTGACATTCTCGAACTCGCCAGAGTAATTCGTTTGCGTCACGCCTGGCGTCCCGGAAATATCCGAGTAGCAGGTCGTGAAGTTGTACGTCGCACTGCCGGCCTTGATCGCCTTGGTCGGATCTCCAGCGAATAGGTCACCGTTCTGCACCGTGACTGTCCCGGATGCGCCAGACTTGAATATGCTCGTCGGGGCAGTTGCAAGGTCATCACAAGCCACTACTGTGGTGTTATAGAGACTTGGCGATCCGGTGCCAGTACCAATAATGTGATCGGCAGCACTAGCGTTCTGAATCACCAAACTATTTCTGAGCTTAGCGTTGGAGAGAAGATAAGCCGCACCGAGAGCGGCATCGGTCCCCGCATAAAGTCCTTCAACGATGAGAAAGTCGAAAAGCGCATCCGTAGAAGCGCTGGTAACGCCCAATCCACCAGCATCATCACTGTTAAGCTGTATATTTGATCCGCGAGCGTTTGCTTCAGAAGAAACAAGACAGTCCGCAAAAACGCTGCTGAATGCGCAACCATTCGTCCCAACCCAACGAAGGGCATTCGTCTGAATGTTTGCGTTGTCGCGAAATGATGCTCCAGCAACAGTCGTTATTTCCTTGTAGGCAGTCGAAGAAGAAGTGGAGCCAGAAATAGTCACCACTGGCGCCCCTATTACAACGAATTTCTCATTCTCGCACTGCCCCTGCCACACGACCCCAACATTAAGTGGAGTGCTGCTAGAGAGTATGCAGGTTCCAAGGCTCGCGCCGCCCGTTACCACATCACCCGCCGCTGGATTTCCAGACGTGATGCCATAGGTGACATAAGTGCCGGTTCCTGGTCCGGTGCTATCCGTGTCGAGTAATTTCCCAGTCGCACCAGAGCCTACGAATGTCAGCGCTTCGCCTTGCACAAACGCTGCCGTCGCGAACGTGCCAGCAGCAGATTTCTCGGCAGTCGTCTCGTCAGCAGGCGCGCCGTCCTCCCACAGTTGTGGGTCGGAGAAGACGCCAGGTATGACAAAACCTATGGTTTTGACAACAGTTACCGATGCCATTTAGCTCTTGACCACAGTTATCGAATCAATTTGTGCTTTAGTGGCCGTGACAACAGTTCTCCAAGCAACACCTCTGAGCACTGCGGGGTCAAGATGCGCGCTTCTTTTACGAATCAAATTCCTTCCGGCGTCGAACGAAGGTTTGATAAGGATGACGAAGTCGGCCGTCACGGCCCCAGGTACGTCAATGAACCGATACTGGCCGCAATTAAGTTCCCCGTGGCTAAACACATGCCCATCTTCCTTCACGCATACCACGTCGCCCTCTTGCGTGCGCAGCACGTCAAGACTTGGATCAGTCGTGTTCGGATTCGGCTTGATGCGAATGCACAAGCGAGCCATTATTTCTTCTCTACTGGCGATTTCGCTGCCTTGGCTGGCGTGCCGGGGATTTTGTCCACACGCTGCACTCCGATGGCCTTGCCGTCCTTCTCGACGATCATCGATGGCTTGCCCAACTCAGTCGCGACCTTCTCCATCGACTCCGCGACCACTTCCGTCTGCCCTTTGATCGCCTCGGCAAACTCCTTCATGCTGCTGGCCAGGTCGTCTTTGCCGGCCAACACTTCATTTTCCTTCTTCAACTGCTCCACTTCGGCTTTCGTCTGGGCCCCCTCGACCTTGGCAAACTCCTTCATGCTGGCGGCCAGCGCGGCCATTACCTTATGGTCCACGCCCTCGCCGCGGCCCAGCGACGCATGTTCCTTCTTCAGTTCGGCCAGTTGGGCAGTGACGTTCTTCAGAGCCTCGGAAAGCCTGTCCAGTCGCTTGTCGGACTCGGCGCGCACGGTCTCCATCTCGACCTTGGTGGCTTGGTCGATCCGATAGCGCTCGATCTCGGTATCGCGCTTGGCCGCGGCCTCAGTTCCGCGATTCATCGCCTCCATCTGGACCTTCTGGAGTGCATCGCGAACCCTGCGCACTTCTTCATCGCGCTGTTTCGTGATCGCGTCAATCTGGGACGCCATCTCGGAGCGTAGTTGTTCCACAGCATCAGACTCGCGGCGCAGGGCATCGTCGCCCGCTCCGTCGATCGGCGCCGCACGAAGGCGCTCGGTCTCAAGGCGCATCTGCTCGATTTCCACATCCAGCTTCTCCACCTTCTTTTGTTGCTCTGCAATAGCGCCGGCCGCCAAGGCTGCATTGGGATCGGTCTCCTGCCGCTCAGCCATGATTTGCTGCGTTGCCATGGCTGCCATCATGGATACCTGATGCTCGATCTCCGGCGGCATCGGCTGCCGCTTCGGGTCTGACGGGTCGGGAATCATCACGCCCATGGCCTGGCTCATCTGCACCAGATACATCTGGGCGTAGTGCTCGGCAACGTGCGCCGACATGCGCGGGACGAACATCGGCTCGATCGGCAAGCCCTTGACCATCTCCATCTGCCCCATGTGCACGACGAGGTGAGACTGGTGGTCCTGCTCGATGTACGCCTTGATCGGGTTGCCGGTCGTGACCAGCACGCCCTCGGTCACCGGATCCGCCGGCGGTATTGCTGTCGGGTCCATGAGGATTTCGTCGATGTTCTGCACCTTGAGCGCTTCGAGCACCCGCCGGTGTATGGCGCGCTTGTTGTACAGGTCCGGCGCGCGCTCGGACAACTCGAGCTGGGCCTGGGCAATCGCCATGCGCTGCCCTTGGCTGTAGATGTTCGGGTCCGAGACCGGGATGACGTCGACACGCTCGTCGTAATCCGCCCGCTGGATGCGGCGCTTCTTGCCTTTGAAGGCGTAATCCTTGCCGTTTGCCGGCAGGTATTCGGCGTTCAACTCGGCCCGCTGCTTGAACTCCTCGCCGGCCGCCATATGCAGGCGCTTGTGGATGGCCGAGTAGACCTTCGATCCCTGGTCGATGCGCGCCAGCGTGGTGCCCACAGGCACGTTCGTCACGCCTTCGCCCACCATCTCGTCCGTGGTAGAGGCAAAGCGCCGGCCCGCGTCGACCAGCAAGCCAAGCAAGTTGAAAAGCGCTTGCGGCGGCTCCCGGAATGGCGGGGTGTAGAAGGCGTTTTTCAACTCCTCGGCCGTCAGATCAATGTCCTGCCACACCCCGGGCTTGATCGTGACCTCGGCCGCCTTCCCGCGCGCCTCCTTGGCCTTGAAGCCTCCTTGCATGGCCGCAAATGCGGCTGCGTCGAGCAGCACGCGCAGAGTGCCAGTCGCCCCCTCGGCCAGCCCGCCGATGGCATGGAGGAAGCCAAAGCCGTAGAACCCGAACCCGGGCAGCAAACGATAGTGCGTGAACCAGCACCGCGGCCTGTAGAGTTTGTCGTTCTCCCGGTAGTTGCGCCTGATCGACAGGATCTTCCGGCTGTCCTTCTCCACACTGACGACGTAGGGCAGTTTCCGCCCAGTCGCTGTCTTCCCCTTCTTGTGCTCATGTCCTTTCAAATCAAGGAACTTGTGGCACTCGTAGATGGTGTGATCGTCATCCCCGGGCAGGTTCGATGGCGTCTTGCTGTCGGCCTGTGCCTCAATGCTCTTGGCTGCGTCGTCGGCGGAGGCCAACGGCTCGGACAGTTCGATATCGCGATAAAAGCCGGACAGTTGCCGGATGCGCAGGTCATTCGGCTGCATGCGCATGCGGTGTGTCGCCCGCGGCGTTGTGCGCAGGCCACGCGCTGTATACGGCACGATGAAATCCTCCGCCGTCACATACTTCGATCGCACCACGCCACTTTGCACGTCGATGAAGCTCTTCTTGAAGATAGAGCCATGAAACGCCAGGATAAACAGCATCTGGTCGGTGTCCTCGAAGTAGCCTTCGTCCTCATGGAGCACCTGATAGTTCATGTGGGTCTCGACGCGCTCGCGCTGGGCATCGACCATCTCGTCGGATTCGCCCACGACACCGCACTTCACCGGCCCATTGGTCGGGAATATCTCCTCGATCGCACGCGACTGGAATTGGGTCGCGGCTTCCATGATGAGCGGGTGCACAACGGTTGCGGCGCCGGGGAATGGCCCCTCTTCATCGCCGCCTTTGTCTTTGATTACGCCGCACTTTTTGAGGCCTTCGACATACCACTGCTCCCATTCCTTGCGACTCTCGATGTCCGCGTCGATTTCGTCGAGAATTGTGTCGGCTATTGCGCCCAAGTCCGACTCCGTCATCTTGACGGCCAAGTTGTCCTCGTCGCTGAGGCCAGCGGGCTCGGCATTGCCGGGGTCGAAGTCGATGTCCACGCCGCCGTCGCCGGTCTGGATGATGGCTACGCCGTCCACCATCTCCGGGCCCGCGTCGGGCAGTTCCACGTCGATCGCGCGCTCGCGCTCAGCCATATAACCGCCGTTTCTTGGGATTGGGCACTTCGTCTTGCTCCTCATCTTTCAGTTGGAGATGCCAGGTGCGGCGCAAGTAGATCAGCGCCGCGGTCACGGTGTCCACCGTGTCGTCGTACTCGCCATTCGGGAATTGCGCGCACTGCCTTATGACCTTGTTCGCCCACGATCGGCGCATGTGCCAAACACAACCCTGCTCGAATACCGCGGCGGCCGCGTGCGCCCGGCCCACCTTGCCGCGGTCCGGCTGGTACGGCTTGACCGGGATCTCGGCGCGACGCAACTCCTGAAGGAGCGAGTGCCCTGACGCCTTCTTCTCGATCAAAACCCGGTCCGGCTGGTACAGTTCAAATGCATCTTTTGCCTCACGCTTGAGCTTTGGGAAGTCTACCTTGTCTTGCCAGTGCTCCAAGAGGATGGCATTCCACCGGTGCTTGGGCGGATTCTTCAGCAATTCGGGCGGGATCTTCTTCGGGTTCTGATCGTTCCAGTTGAAGATGCCCCAGGTCGTCCGCGCCGAGTAGTCGTTTTCCTCGCCCTCCTCGAAGGCTGTGTCGTAGACCTGGAGGATGTAATCCACGGTCGGCGGCTCCTTGAGCGGCCACTCGCGCCAGTACGCCGCCTTCATGATCGCGCCCTCTTCGGTCGAAGGCTTCTGCTGATACAGGGCGCCCCAGTTGCGCGTCCCTTGGATGTTCTTCTCGATCTTGAGCGCGTCGGCCGATATCCAACCTGGCCACAATGCTTCGCCGCTCTGCCGCCCAAGTAGGTCCTGTGCCTCCTCCTCCTTGGTATCGATCAGCGCCGGCATGCAGACGACCATCCATTCCTCGCCCCCGTCGCGCGACTTGATGATCCCACTCTGCCCGTGCCAGTTCTCCGGCAGGATGCGCCCGGCGACGTCGTCCTCGTGCCAGCGCGTCAGGATCAGGATAATCCAGCCGTCCTTCTTCAACCGGGTGCGCAGTTCTCCCCGGTAGGTCTCCCAGGCATTCTCGCGGACCGTCTCGGAATCTGCTTCCTTCCGGCCCTTGATCGGGTCATCCATGATGAGCCCGTTGGCTCGCCGGCCGGTGACGCCGCCGTCCATCCCGCAGGCGTAATACTCTCCGCCCTGACTCGTGCCCCAGTCGCCGCGGGCCTTTGAATCATCGGCCAGCCACACGTTGTTGAAGATGGCCTGATATTCAGCCGAATCAACGATATTGCGCACCCGGCGCCCGAACCGCTTGGCCAGTTCGCCGGTGTGCGAGACCTGGATGATGTTGTCCTTCGGGTGCTTGCCCAGGTACCACGATGGGAAGCGCACCGAGCAGTAGGTCGATTTCGCGTGGCCGGGCGGCATCAGCACCATCAGCCGCTTGATTTTGCCCGTCTCGACCTGGTGCAAGTAGTGGAGCAGGAGTTGCGAGTGATCGGCCGGCGGTTCGTCCGGGAACAGCGTCCGGCAGAAGCTCACCGGCAGGCGTCGCGCCAGTCGGCGCTCGTGCTCGCGGACCAGTTTTACGTACCGTCCATCGGCGGGCAATTGTTCCACGGCGCCCACGCTGCTTACTTACTCGTAACTAGCTGTTTCCCCGTGGCTTTCGCCGCGTCGGACGCATCCATGATGGCCCGACATGCCTTGATTTCGGCATCCAACTCTGCGTCCGACAGGTCTGCGAACTCGCCCGGCTTCCCGGTCTCACGGCGCTCGATCAGCATGCCCTTCCAGCGGGCCAAGACCTCGGGCGCGGCCTTCTTGTCGTGCCACTTCACCTTCTTGGTGTAGCCGATGAGCGCTTTGCCTGTGGCGGTCACGCCGAATTCCTCGAACACTTCGACTTGGTGCAAGGCCGCCGCCACTTCCTTTGGAAGATCGCATGGCTGGATCATGTCGCCATTCTCGTCGAACAGGTCAGCCGGGTTGAAGAACGCCAGCTTGGCCAACTCCTGGCCGATGCGCTCCACGGTGATATCGAACTTCCGCTCCAGTATCGCGCTCGCCCGGGCGGTCAATTCCTTGATTCTTAGCGCCACCTTAGCGTTCTTGAGCAGACGGCAGGCTGCCACATTTATCGCGGCCGGACTCATGCCCTCGGCGTTGTATGCCAGCCGGTACGCATCGCTCGCGTTCTCGCTCTTCACCCATTCGAGGCAGAAGTGTTCTTGCTTTTTGGTCCGTTTCACGTGCATTTGAGTGTCATCCGATCCTGTACGGCGTGTCCCAGGCCCCTAATCGACAACTCGCGCGACCTGGGACCCACGTTAGGTCAATCATCGCGCCCCTCGTGGAATGCGCAGTGGCCCGAATGGCCACACCCTCATCGAATCAACCTTCACCTTCTCCGCAGCTTTCATTTCCGCATTGGTCCGGGCTTGAGCCAGGCTTTCGTTGAAGGCCGTCTCTCCTTCAACTCTCTTTCGATCGAGAGGTTCGACCACGTGATGCAGCGGAGCCAAGGATCTGGTGGGACGGCGGCCCAGAGTAGTGCCTTCGGGCTTCAGACGAGCCAGTCCGAAAGTCGGCCCCTTCATCTTTTCAGCCTTCAGCCTCTGCGCGAGCGCGGCCGCGGCGAGCCTACACCCATCGATGCAGGCCTCCGGCTCGTACCACAGGCGCAGGTTCAAATGCTCGTCGGACGCATGCCCGGCATCGAAAGTTAGCCCGCGCCAGCACCTGACCTGAGTTTGCATGAGCAGGGCCATTGGGACAACGACCAGTTGCGCCTCCGAGTTCAGCCGAAAAGCTCCACGCGCCTCCGGCGCCCAACTCACCGGCTTCAGCCATTTTAACCCATCCCACTTTGCGTACTGGGAGTCAAGGTTGTACGAGACCTCATACCATCCCGCGCGCTCGGGCGGCTCGGATGCTGGACGCCAAGCGGTCAAATAGCGAGGATCGACGTCGTTCACCGCGGGTCCCTCAGCCACTTCACGGCGCTGTCCCAGGCTTTGACAGTCCAAAACGCCACGAAAACCCATGCGCGCCATGCCCAATATCCAATTCTCACTCGGTAGCCTTTCTGCCTATCCGGCAAAGTAGACCTGCGCCGCAATACGCGCTTCCACGGATGTCCGGCAAATCTCAACCGCCCATCCGCCGGCACGCAGAGCCGCGTGGACCGCAATTTGATCTGGCGTCAGCCTGCCCTTGGCGCTCTTGAACTCGATAGCTAAGCCGTTCGAGCGGCCGTTGCTGACCGGGATCATGATATCCGGGATGCCTGGCCTGACGCCCAGTGCCTTCATCTTGCCCGCGGTGGCCTTGGAGCGCAGGCCGCCATTTGGAACGTGGTGGGCAAGTCGTAGACCTGGGTAGATACCTTCGTTCCATCGACACCACTCGATGAACGCCTTTTGATGCTGGAATTCCTCGCCCTTCATGAACCGGGACGCTTTTTCCCGCTCGGCTTGGCTTTCTTGGCCTTGGCAGCGGCTTTGTAGCCGGCTGGGGTGTACGGGAAATGCTTCTTTCCGACTTTAGGCATGTGGATCTCCAATTTTACGATTGGGGTACGACATCGGCGACAACCGTGAATGGACGTTCTTTTTTACTTACCCCGCCGTAGCCCTTCACATCATCAATCGCCAATTGCAGAACACCAATCCATAGGCGCAAATGGCGTCGAAGAGAGAGGTCGGGAGAGAGTAAAAAGCCGCTCATTTTGCATCTCCTTGGAATTGCTGAAAAATCATGTTGGTGCCGGCGGGCAGAAAGTCATCAAAGCCACCCGATTACGGTCAATTCCCACACCTTCGATCGGTTGCTTTTGGCGTGCGCCGTCCCAATGCATTTGACCAATCCGCGGCCTTCCATCCAATCAAGAGCTTGTCGCGTTCCTTGTCCACCAAGATCGATCGCCTCGGATACGCGTCCGGTTTGCGCCGGACCCATTTTAAGCCTCTCGACAATGGCTGCCACCGTCGGATGGCCAATAGACAGAGCGCTCATGCCAGTGGCGCCGGGGTCAAATCCTTCTTCAAATACAAGGGGTGCGCCGGATGCCCATCCTTCGTGAGTTTCAGGCAATGCAGTTTCGGAATCATGCGCTTAATCTGATCAGCACGCCCTCGATGCGTTCCATGCGCCCCCCACGCAGCCACCACAATGCCGGCGCCGGCCGCCAGGCCCTGCAACGTCGCGTCGTTGTCTGGGCCCACCGGATCCGCGACCTCGCGCATGCACTTTGGGTCGGTGGACCGATAGGCGAAGATGTTGGTCATCACCAGCGCACCATATCCCCATGCTTTTGCGTAGCCGATGCATCGTCTCACCGTCGGGTCATTCTGGACCTCGTCAGCCTTGCTCGGGTTCAGGCCGATGAACATCACGTATGGCCTTAAGTCCTCCGGCATCCAGATGGTAAACAAGTCGTCATACCATTGCCTGACCAGGGAATAGCGATATACCCGGTCGGGCGAAAACTTCGTCTGGAACTCGTCAGCCCTCATGCCACGTTGATAATCTAGTCCACCCTCATTGCTGCCTCCAGCCC
>Ga0184637_10001382_pt1 | contig 16535 bp, 17 predicted proteins | sample PLM3_127_b2_FD_133143 | JGI IMG/M metagenome (GOLD analysis project Ga0184637, IMG submission 133143) | Groundwater sediment microbial communities from an aquifer in East River, Colorado, USA - PLM3_127_b2 | ecosystem: Environmental > Terrestrial > Soil > Riparian zone | place: USA: East River...
AAGCTGACCGAACGCAGCCTCAGGATCGGCGAGCGCATCGTCTCGCGCCTGCAGCAGATGAAGGCGCGCAGCGATATCGCCCCGATCGGCGACATCCGCAACCTCGGCGGCATGGCGGCTTTCGACCTGGTGAAGACGCGCGCCGGCAACGAGCCCGATGCCGATGCAGTCAAAGCCCTCACCGCGCGGGCGCTGGCGAACGGCCTCATCATCCTTTCCTGCGGGGTGTACGGCAACGGCATCCGCATCATGGTGCCGCTCACTGTAACGGAGGCCGTGCTCGATGAAGGCCTCGGCATCATCGAGAAATCGCTTGCCGAGATCGCGCAGGCGACCCGCCTGCCGAGAGAAGCCGCGGCTGCGGCGCGGTAGCGTATCGTCATCCTCCACGCCATCCGGTTGCCGCCGCGCAGACACCGCACTGGCGTCCTGGATGGCTGACTCTCCGCGCAAAGCCGCACAAAAGGACCATCTCTTCGGCCCTGCCCGGTCGTGGCGCCCGGGTATCGCGGTCCGGCTCTCCATCCTGTTTCACCTCGCGGCCGTGATTGCGCTGCTTGCGCGGCAGGCGTGGTGGCCGTGGGTAGTGACCGCGCTGGTTGCCAATCACCTGACGTTGGGCCTGATCGGAATGTGGCCCAGGAGCCGCCTGCTCGGCGACAACATGCTGCGGCTGCCCGATGCGGCGACGCGCCGCGGAGAAATTGCCGTCACGTTCGACGACGGCCCGCACCCGGAAATCACGCCGAAAGTTCTGGACATCCTCGATCGCTACGGCGCAAAGGCGAGTTTCTTCTGTGTCGGCGAGAAGGCCGCGGCGCATCCCGATATCGTCAGGGAAATCGTGAGACACGGCCACGCCATCGAGAACCACAGCATGCGCCACTCCGGTTTCTTCGGTTTTTTCGGACCGGCGGCGCTGCGACGGGACATCGGTGCGGCGCAGTCCGTGCTGGGTGGCATTACCGGGCGTCCGCCGCATTTCTTTCGCGCGCCGATGGGTATCAGGAATCCGATGCTCGATCCGGTGATGGCGCGGCTCGGACTTCACTACGTGACCTGGACCCGGCGCGGTTTCGACACCATCGCCCGAGATCCCGCGGTTGTGCTGGAGCGGTTGAGCGATTGCCTGGCGGCGGGGGACATTCTACTGCTGCACGACCGCCTGTCGGTACATGGCGAGCCGATCGTGCTCACCGTGTTGCCCGCGCTGCTGGAAAAACTTTCCGCAGCGGGTCTGAAGCCGGTGTCGCTAACGATGGCAATGCGCTGATGCACCCCGCGGTCCGTGCGCTCCTAAAGACCGCTGCGCGCCCCTATCTGGCGGCCGGCCTTTACCCCTATTTCTTCGCCCGCGGCAAACTCGGTTACGACCCGGTATACCTGTCACTGTTACGCCGTGGCGGGATCGCGGACGGCGCGCGCATTCTGGATCTGGGATGCGGACAGGGTCTGCTTGCCGCGGTGCTGATCGCCGCGCGCCGGCAATACGAAGCCGGTGCGTGGCCGATGGGCTGGCCGGCGCCACCGTCAAGGACACAGCTGTACGGAATCGAGTTACAGGAACGCCCAGCCAACTGGGCGCGCATCGCACTCGCGGGCGGCGCTTCCGTGCAGACCGGCGATCTGCGCCATGCCGTGCTTCCCGACGCCGACGCGGTATTCATTCTCGACGTACTCCATTACCTCGAACCAGAGGCGCAACAACGCGTGTTGGAGCAAGTGGCTCATGCGCTGCGGGCCGGCGGTACGCTGTTCATGAGGGTCGCCGACATTGCCGCCGGATTGCGCTTTGGTTTCACCCGCGTCGCCGACCGGTTTTCCGCGATCATGCGGGGCCAGCGGGTCCCGCCGCATCATCACCGCTCGCTCGCGGACTGGACCGCGGTGCTGCACAGCTTCGGCTTCGCGGTCGTGGCAGAGCCTATGAGCGCAGGCACGCCGTTCGTTAACGTGTTGCTGACGGCGCGTGCCGGCAGCAGGCCCGGACGGCCGTGACCGTCCGAGCGTGCGCTTTGACCTTGAGAACGCCCCGGTAACGTCGGAGAATGAGGACATCGGGCGTTTCGTTCGAGCACCCGGACCGACACATGGACCGAATCCTGGATACGACATTCGAAACACGCCGCGCCGAAATCTGGAAGGTCAACCGGCGCTGGGTGTTCGCGTCGGCCGCCGCGGTTGCGCTGGTGGCGATGTTCGCCGGTCTCGCCAACGCGCCGCGAGATCTCGCCTGGGCGCTTGCCCTCGGCGCCGGAGGCCTTCTTGCGGTGACGGTCACCCGCATCGTAAGGGGGCTGAACGCGCTGTACCGCTGCCCCAACTGCGGCGTGCTGCCGTATCAGACGCTCAACGAATACAAGTGCGGCGGCCTTGGCCCCACCCGTTCCAATTTCATGAGCCCGACCCACTGCCCTAAGTGCGGCACGCGCCTCCGATAGACTTCCAGCCGTGACGATTGCACGCCGATCCAACCCCAACACCTCGACGCAAAGGCGCAACGACGCAAAGAACGCAAATAAAAGTGACCGGAATCAAAACAGGAAACCCACTAGACACGTTCGATTTTCTTTGCGCTCTTTCATGCTTTCTCTCTGCGTACCCCTCAAGGGCACCCGTCGAGCGGGTATTGAAAAGAAGGTATTAAGAAGAAACCTTTGCGTCAACGCCCTTATGGCTGGCCTCCGGCCAGCAATTTGTCATAGAGTCCTGCTTTGACAACCGCTAACCCCGAGCTTCTAAGACAATGGATCGAAACCTGCCCTCAGCCCACACCGTCACCGGCCGCGCCGCGTTCCTGAAGCTGCTGTCTGCCGAAGGCATCACGCATCTGTTCGGCAATCCCGGGACCACCGAGTTGCCGATCATGGACGCGCTCTCGCACCATCCGCAGATCGAGTACGTGCTCGGCCTGCAGGAAGCCGTCGTGGTGGCGATGGCCGATGGCTATGCGCGTGCGTCGAACCGGCTCGCCGCCGCCAATGTGCACGTGGCACCGGGGCTGGGCAACGCGATGGGGTCGCTCTTCAACGCCAAGTTCTACGGCTCCCCGGTGCTGGTCACCGCCGGGCAACAGGAACAGGGACACGGCCTGACCGAGCCGATGCTCTACGCCCCGCTGGTGCCGATCGCAAGCCCGCTGGTGAAATGGGCGGTGGAGGTCACCCGCGTGCAGGATCTGCCGCGCATCGTGCACCGCGCGGCAAAAGTCGCGACCACGCCGCCCACCGGACCGGTGTTCATCAGCCTGCCGGGCGACATCCTCGACGCCGAAGCGCCCCTGGACATCGGCAATCCGACGCGCGTGCAGACCGACGTGCGGCCTTCGGACGCCGCGCTGGAACGGCTCGCGGAGCGGCTGCTGGCCGCGAGCAATCCGGTGTTGATCGCCGGCCACGAAGTTGCCACGCGCGACGCGCTGAAGGAGGCGGCGGAACTCGCCGAAGTCCTGGGCGCGCCGGTTTACCAACAGACGGTCGCTTACGCGGCGCACTTCCCGTCCGAGCATCCGGCCTTCCTCGGCGCGCTCACCCGCAACCAGCAGCAGGTGCGTTCGGCGCTCGCCCCCCACGACCTGCTGGTATGCCTGGGCGCCGACGTGCTGCGCATGTCGGTGCACAGTCTCGTTGACCCGCTGCCGGAGGGCATGCCGGTGGTGCAGATCGGCGAGCGCGACTGGGAACTGGGCAAGAATTACCCGGCAGAAATCGCCATCGGCGCCTGCGTCAGGGAAACGCTGCGTGCGCTGTTGCCAATCCTGCGAAGGAAAATGAGTTCCGAGCGCAAGGCGCGGGCGGCGCAACGGCTGGTCGAAATTGCAAAGAACAACTGGGCCGTAAAGCGCGAGCGCCTGGCGAAGGACGTGCTGGCACTCGCGAGCGCAAAGCCGATGGATCCGCGCTGGCTGATGATGACCATCGCCGATGCGCTGCCGAAAGATGCGGTGGTGGTCGAGGAAGGCCTGACTTCGACGTTCTTGTTGCAGAGTTTCCTGCGTTTCCGCGATGCGCAAGGTTTCTACGGACTGGCTTCCGGCGGCATCGGCTTTGCGATGGCCGGCGCGGTCGGCATCAGCGTGGCGCTGCCGAACCGGCCGGTGGTCGCCATTGTTGGCGACGGCAGCGCGATGTACAGCATCCAGGCATTGTGGACCGCGGCCAACCTCAAGCGCCCGATCACCTACGTGATTTGCAACAACCGCGGCTACCGCATCCTCAAGGAAAGGCTGGTGTCGATGCGCGGCACCGAGAAATTCGTCGGCATGGATCTGCGCGATCCCGAGATCGACTTCGTCGCGTTGTCGCAGTCGCTGGGAGTACCGGCCAGGCGCGTTTCCGATGCGCGGGACGTGGTGCCGGCGCTGCGCGCGGCAATCGCGAGCGGTGGCTCGAGCCTGCTCGACATAAGCGTCGCGGACGGCTTCGGCGGCTAAAGGCAAAATCTTCTAGACGACATCGGAAATCTCACCACGAAGGTACAAAGAACACTCAGTTCCGTACCTTACTTTCTATACCCGCTCGACGGGTGCCCTTGAGGGGTGTGAAGTGACACAGAGAAATCCTACCTCAAACCACCAAGACACCAGGGCATCAAGAAATTCCAATAAGGGTACTAACGCGGGCGCAGTGCTCTTGTAGTAGCCCAGGCATGATCTGATAGTCAGTCTCCGACCAATCCGCCGAATAGCGCCGCAAAACCGAGCGCGGACAAGGAAAACGCCTTCACGGCAGCTTGGTCTCCGTCTTGCGCGCTAATGGCCATTTGCGACTGATCTCATCACGGCGGCCACGGGGAAATCATCGCCGATTAACGCTTCCCTTGTCCCGAGCAGCGGTGCTAAGCTCGCGACGACGCCGCGGGGGCCCGCGGCGCACGTTTTCCTCGGAGCACTGCGGATGAACAAAGTGCGCGGACTCGGCGACGCCCTCGCCGACGCGGCCTCGGCCATCGTCGATCGCTTCGTCACCTATCTCCCGAGCGTCCTCAGCGCGATCCTGCTGCTCATCGTCGGCTGGGCGCTCGCGCGCCTGCTGCGCGCGCTGACCATGCGCGCGGTGCTGCTGCTCGACCGGCTGCTTTCCCGCATCGGCGGGCCCGGCGGCGAGCGCTTCCGCGTGGGGCGGGCCTCCGCCGTGCTCGGCACCGTCGTGTTCTGGGTGGTGTTGCTGTTCTTCGTTGCCGCGGCGACGCAGGTCCTCGGACTGCAGGCGTTCACCGACTGGCTGGCGCGCCTGATCGACTATTTACCGACGCTGATTGCCGGCGTGCTCATCATCGCGGCCGGCTACGTCGTTTCCCGTTTCGTCGCCGATCTGCTCCTGGCCACCGCAACGCGGCTCGCGCATACGCAACGCCTCGCCTTGGCGCGGGTTGCACAGGTGCTGATTCTGGTCGGCGCCATCCTGGTCGGTGCCGACCAGGTTGGCATCAAGATCACCTTCCTCGCCATTTTCGCCGCCGGCGCCGCTGCAACCATCGTCGGTGGCGTCGCCCTCGCGGTAGGATTCGGCGCGCGCGATTACATCGCCAACCTCATCGGCGCGCACTACATGCGCCAGGCCTTCCCGGTCGGCCAGTTCATCCGCGTCGCCGGCCATGAAGGCCGCATCCTGGAAGTGACCGCCACCGTGGTCATAATTGAGACAGGTGAAGGCCGCGTTACGCTGCCCGGGCGCATCTACAACGAACAACCGATCGCGGTGATCTCGCGCCAGAACAATGGCTGAACCCGAAGCGCTGACGCTCACGTATATCGCCGCGCACCCCGCGGAAGCGGCGCGCGTGCTGGAACGCATTCCAGGGGTCGATGCCGCAGCGCTTTTCGCAACCGTCCCCGTACGCGCCGGAGCGCCGGTACTGACCGCGATGATTCCGTCGGCGGCGGCACGGATCCTCGGTTCGCTCGACGACGAGCCGGCGCTCGCGTTGCTCACCGCGGCAGGCGTGCAGGCGACGGTGACCGTGCTGCGTTACATACCTGAGCCGCGCAGGTCACGCCTGCTCGAGGGACTGCCCACCGCCACTGCCGTGGCCTCGCGCGTACTGCTCGGTTATCCGGACGACTCGGTCGGCGCGTGGGCCGACCAGGACGTCATCGCACTCGCGCCCGAGACCAGGGTAAGCGACGCCCTGGAACGCGTGCGTGGCGGCGACGAAAGGAAAGTCGACCAGGTGTACGCGGTGGATCACGATCAGCGCCTGATCGGCATCGTGGACCTGGTTGAACTTCTGCGCGTGCCCGATTCGAATACGCTCGCAGCAGTCCTGCACAAGCCCTTGGCGATGCTCACCGCAATGACACCGCTCACTGGCGCGGCGACGCAGCGCGGGTGGCAGCAGTCCAGTGTGCTCCCCGTGGTGGAGCGTGACGGACGGCTGATCGGCGTCCTGCACCGCGCCACGCTGGCTCGCGCCCTGGCGCGCAGCCGGGCGACCACACAACCCGCCGACGAAGTCACCATCACCGGCGTGCTCACTCGCGGGTACTGGGACGTGGCTTCCGGGCTTGCGGAAGGCGGGCTGTGGTTGCTGCCGCCGGCCAAACCGGTGCTGCCGGAAGAGCCATGAGCAACGGGGCGTTGCCGGCCATACTGGCGCTGAACCGGCGCTACTTTCTCGATTACCCACATGAGGCGGCGCGGCAGCTCGAGTCCCTGCCTCCGCAGGAGATCGCCGACTTGCTCGCCGGGCAGGCACCGCATGCAGTGGTGCGCGCATGGCAACTGCTCCCACCGAATGTCGCCGGCGCGGCGCTCGAGCGCGTTCCTGAGGCGCTGGCGCGCCAGCTGATGTCCGAATCCGAGCCCGCGGCAAGCGTGACCGTGCTCGCCCAGTTCGACCGCGCTGATCGCGATCGTCTGCTCGGGATGCTCGAACCTCAGGTAGCGAGCGAGCTGCGCCAAATGCTGGAATACCCGGAGGATTCCGCCGGCCGGCTGATGGACCCCAGCGTCACTCCGGTCCGTTCCGATCTCTCGATTGCCGAGGCGCTGGGGCGCCTGCGCGCGGTCAAGAGCCGCGGTCTGCGGGAACTATTCGTCGTGGACGAGGAAATGCGTCTGATCGGACGCGTCGAGATCCAGGATCTCGCCATGGCGGAGCAGGCGCAGGCATTGCGCGAGATCACCCGCCCGCTCATCGCCGCGGTGACGGATCTCGACCCGCGCGAAGACGTCGTGAAGATCCTGCAGCATCAGCCAATCACTGAACTCCCGGTAGTGAATCACTCCGGGCGTTTCGTGGGCGTGATCCGGCAGGCGGCGTTGGTGTCCGCGATCGAATCGGAAACGACTCTCGACATCCAGACCATGGTCGGCGCAAGCCGCGACGAGCGCGCGCTCTCCGGCCCGATGTTCGCGGTGCGCAAGCGCCTGCCCTGGCTGCAGGTGAATCTGCTCACCGCCTTCCTGGCGGCGGCGGTGGTCGGTCTGTTCGAGAGCACGATCGCGAAGTTCACCGCGCTCGCGGTCCTGCTGCCGGTGGTGGCGGGGCAGTCGGGCAACGCCGGTCTGCAGGCGCTGGCGGTGACGATGCGGGGGCTGGTTCTGCGCGAAATCAGCCCGCGCCAGTGGCCGCGGATGGTGTGGAAGGAAGCCAGCGTGGGACTTGCCAACGGTCTTGCTATCGCCGCGACCACCGCGGTCGGCGTGTGGTTCTGGAGCGGCTCGATCGGCCTGGTCACGGTTATTACCAGTGCGATGGTGACCTCGATGGTGATCGCCGGCGTGTCGGGCGCGCTGGTCCCGATCATGCTGCGCCGTTTCGGACACGATCCCGCGCAGTCTTCTTCGATCGTGCTGACCACCGTCACCGACGTGGCCGGATTCTTTTCCTTCCTCGGGATCGCGACGCTGCTGTCGTCGATGCTGGGCTGAATACAAGGGGCGAGGGGCGAGAGGCTAGAGGCTAGAGGCTAGAGGCCAAAAAAGTCTAGAGCGGCTCTCCGGGTGCTGTATGAAAAGCGGCTCCAGGACCAACCACGAAATGACGATATCGTGCGCTCGGTTTTCCGCTGTCACGTCGTTACGTTCGTCACGGCTTTTGTTTCGCCCGTTCGATGTAAGGGTCCACCAAGGCCGCGCGGGAACGCACCGTCTCCCGCGCCTCGTTGGCGACTCCTTCCAGGTGCACGTGCAGGACGTGGACGCCTTGCAGCACCATCATCTTGAAGTACTCCACCCCGGGACCGCGGCTGGCGAAACGCACCGCGTTCGGATACTTGGTGAGGTCGTAGATGTCGTCGAAGTGGCTGCGGATCTCGTAGGTGGTCTTGCGCAGATCTTCCATCTCCTGCTCCGATCCCGGCACGCCGTACTTGAGGCGGTCGGTAAAGGTGTAGGTCTGCAGCGTCAGCTCGCCCACGAACCACTCGATCACCCGCCGCTGCAACTGGCCGCCTTCGGTCTGGAAGTGCACCGCGATCTCGTCGGCCTCTTCGCCGTTCAGCAGCGTGGTGACCTGCTCGGACCAGGCCTCCCGGACCCAGACCCCATTCGCCACTCTGCGCTGGATCAAGGCATCCGTGCCTTGCACGAGTTCCCGCTCGGCCGCCTGCCACTGCGGTGAATCGAGATTCCAGGTCTCCTTCCTCAACCCGGCGGCCCTGCCCTTCTGGTACAGCAGGTCACGCGCGGCCCCGAGCGCCGCCTGCTTGACGTAGACCCGCCCGATGTTCACCGACAGCGACGGATCGTGCGCCTCGACCAGCCTCGACACCGCGTCGAGCTTCAGTGCCTCCTCGGACATGTCCTGTTCGGCCTGCGCCACGGACACAAAAAAAGCCGCGGCCAGGGCGGCTATCCAACCCATCCACTTCACTCGAACCTCCTGAAAAGTACTAAACAGCGCTTGCCATTGGGCGAAGACGCGCGCCAACAGTCCCCCATCGCGTTTCGAGCGGCGAAACGGCGGCGTTGAAACCTCGCATTTTAGGCCAATGACCGCCATTCAGAACTAGAACAAAAATGCTGTTCTTTTGCGGTCCTTTGCGCCGGCACCTCGCGGGGTTAGCATTCTGCTGGCAATCCGCAGCATGGCACGGCCCTGACGCCGGGGTGCGCCCGCGCCGGAGCACAGCAGGTAAGAACCGATAAATAGTGGCCGCCCACAAGCACACTCTGGTGGTTCTCGATCCGGGGCATTTTCACGCCGCGCTCACCCTGCGCCAGCGCCATTCACGGCTCAGTGACGACGTCCATGTCTATGCCGCGGATGGGCCGGACCTGGGGAATTTCCTGCGCATGGTGCGGAGCTTCAACCAGCGCGCCGACGATCCGACGCGCTGGAAACTCCACGTTTATTGCGGAAACGACCCTCTGCAACGCCTGCGCTCCGAACGGCGCGGCGACGTCGTGATCATCGCCGGAAAAAATGACAGCAAGATGGCATCGATCCACAGTCTGCACGCGCACGGCTTCTTCGTGCTCGGCGACAAGCCCTGGCTAATCGATCCAGGCCAGATGGGGATGCTTAACGAAGCGGCAACAACGCCGCCACTGGCGATGGATATCATGACGGAACGGCACGAGATCGCGACCCGGTTGCTGGTAGCGCTCGCCGCGCAGCCCGCAGTATTCGGCCGCCTGCGCAACGACGGCGGCCGACCCGCCATTTCGATGAAGAGCGTCCACCACCTTTACAAGGTCGTCAACGGCGTGCCGCTGGTGCGGCCGCCCTGGGTTTTCGATGTCGCCGTGCAGGGTGAAGGCATCACCGATGTCACCACGCACCTGGTCGATCTCGCGCAGTGGATTATCGGCGGCGGGGAGGCCTTCGATTGCGACCGCGACGTCGAACTGCTGTCCGCGCGGCAGTGGCCGACCGAGGTGCCGCGCGACATGTTCAGACGCATTACCGGCCTCGATGATTTCCCCGAGGTAATGCGCGATCGGATCGCCGACGGCGTGCTTTCCTATCTCTGCAATTCAGCGATGCGCTTCCGGCTGCGCGGGATTACGGTTGCGATCAAGTCCCGGTGGGCGCTCGCAATTGCGGAAGGCGGCGGGGACACACACTACGTACTGGTACGCGGAACAGCCGCCGATCTGATTGTCGAACACAGCGAGCGGACGCACTATGTGACGGAACTCACCGTTCGGCCGGTCGAAGGCGGCGCAGGTTACGCAGCCGCACTCGGGAGCGCGATCGAATGGCTCGAGGATGCATTCCCGGGCCTGGGGATCGAACCCTCGGCCGGCGAGTTCCGCATCACCATTCCGCATGCGCTGCGCACCACGCACGAACAGCACTTCGCCAAAGTACTCGACCAGTTTCTCAGCCGCATAGACGGCGGCGAGTTGTCAGACAATTGCGGACGCGATCTGGTCGCCAAGTACACGCTGCTCGCCCGCGCCGCGGAATTATCCCGCCGCAACGCCTGACGGCCCGCGCGCGCTTGCCCGGCCGCCCGGCTACACGGCGTCCTCGCCGTCTTGCCCTCGACCCGAATCGCCTCGGTCGCGCATGTGGAACCTGGTCAGAGCTTTCTTAATTTCGTTCTTTTCTACCGGGCGCCGTGGGGTTAGCATGGCGGGAAAAGCCGTGACGACGTGACGACGTGACGCTCGTAACGGCCTGTAAGGGGGAGGAAAATGAAACTCGGATTCATCGGGGCAGGCTTCGTCGCCCACTTCCACGCGATTGCCATTCATCAGGTACGCGGGCTCGAGATCGCCGGCCTGCTCAGGCGCAGCGGCGCGGAGGCGCTGACGGGCTTCTGCCGCGAGCGCAAGCTGGGCGAGGCGAAGCTCTTCGAGACCATCGGCGAGATGGCGAAGCACGTCGATGTCCTGGCGCTCTATGTTCCCAACTACGCCCGCCTAGAAGTCATGGAGCAGATCGTTGCCGCGGTCAATGCCGGCGCGAAGCTCAAGGGCGTGATCGTCGACAAGCCGCTCGGCCGCAACATGAAAGAAGCCCGGCGCCTGGTCGAGCTGGCGCGCGAGGCAAAACTGCAGACGGCGTACTTCGAGAACCAGATTTTCATGAAGGCGATCCGCACCCAGCGCGACCAACTCCTGCCGGTGGCGCGCTCGATGGGTCCGCTGACGCTCACGCGCTCCGCCGAAGAGCACGGCGGCCCGCACGAACCGTGGTTCTGGGATCCGACCCGCCAGGGCGGTGGCGTGTTGCTCGACATGGGCTGCCACAGCATCGCGGTCGGCCGCTACGTGCTCACCCCTCCCGACAAGGACCTGCTGTTCCTGAAACCGCTCTCGGTCAGCGCCGACATCGGCCTGCTCAAATGGGGCCAGAAGAAGTGGCGCGAGCAGCTGCTCAGGGATCGCGGCGTGGATTATTCGAAGACCCCGGCCGAGGACTTCGCCACCGGGATGATCACCTACCGCAATCCCGAAACCGGGCAGATCGTGAAGTCGCAATTCACTGACTCGTGGATGTTCGAGAAGCAGGGGTTGCGGCTGTTCATGGACGGCATGGGGCCGGGCTACGCATTCGAGATCAACACGCTGGTCTCCCCCCTCAACGTATTCATCGGCGACGTGGCGGCGCAGGCGATCGCCGACCAGGAAAGCGCGCTGGAAAAGGCCACCGCGAGCCGCGGGCTGCTGGCGGTGCAATACAACGAAGCCGACCTCTATGGCTACACCGACGAGAACGTTGACATGCTGGAGGCGTTCTCGGCCGGCCGCAATGCAATGCTGTCGTGGGAATACGGCCTGGAGATCCAGCGGCTGGTGATGGCGAGCTACCTGTCGGCCGAGAAAGGCAGGACCTTAGACCTCACCGACAAGGCCACGATTGCGGAGCTGGATGCTTACGTGCCGTTGATACAGCAGGGCAAGGGCGGCGCGCAGTTGTTGCGATGAACACGAAACCACAACGCGATGGTTTCCCGATTCTGCGTGACCGGATTGCTCCGGCCCGAGTTCCCGTCGCCACTTGCGGAAACTCGATGCGCCGTCGGTGTTCTGCGCTGCGGGGCTTGCTCTTGGCTACGGCGCTGATCGCCAGCGCTCTGATGGCGGCCGCGCCGGCCGGCGCCTTGCCCTGGCTCCAGGGCAAGTTCACCGGCGAGGAAATGCTCGCCCACTGCAAGGCGACGGACAAGGACCCGATGCAGGACTTCGGCAGGGGCATCTGCACGGGATTCATAGACGGCTTCGCCGCCGGTCACTTTGCCGCGGAAACCTGGCATGGGTTTCACCACCGCGACGAAAAGATGGACGACATTTTCGGACATCTGTGCGTGCCGGAAGGAACGACGCGAGGCCAGTTGGCCCGGGTTTTCGTGCAGTTCCTGGAAAAGAATCCGGAAAAACTCAAACTGCCGGCCGGGCTGCTGCTGGATGATGCGTTGCGGGAGTCGTTTCCCTGCCCCAAATAAATAAGTAGTGGGGATCTCCGTGTGCGTTGACAAGCTGTTGAGCGCCGAGCGAGCTCGTCGCTTTTGAACTTGGCGCTACTGAAGACGGAAGAAATTCAGTGGCGCTGCGTTTCTGCGAGTCTCTCCGCGACAACGCCGTTTCGGTCGAAAAGTCGGCTATTCCCCATGAATGGATCGCCACGCTCGACACGGGCTACATCGACACCGGATTCGTGAAGTGCGCGGATGGGTCATGACGTCCGCAATCGCTCGGTGTAGCATATGCTCGTGTCGCGGCGATCCGTCTTCGCGGGCGACACCACAAGAGGGGGAAATTTCATGGCCAACAAGAACGCCGGCGAACCGATCTACAAAGTTATCGAGGTGATTGGAACCAGCACCAAGTCCTGGGAAGATGCCGCCACCAACGCGGTGGAGACCGCCGCCAAGAGCCTGCGCGATCTGCGCATCGCGGAAGTGGTGAAAATGGACATGAAGGTCGATGGCGGCAAAGTCGTCGCTTTCCGCACCCGGGTCCTGGTGTCCTTCAAGTACGACGCCTGAAGAATAGGGAAGCTCTGCATGAGTCCCGCATGCGCAACTCATGCAGAGCTTTCCTGGCCGCACCGGGCGTCACCAACCCGGAAGTTCGCCGCAGCGCCCGGCGGCCAAGGGCAATGGCCGGCTGTCCGGCCGCATGTCGGCGCGCCGGCTCGTTGCACGTAACGCCGGCATGATGATCGGGAAGGAAGAGATCATGAAAGCGATCACCCGCGTTCTTGTTTTCGGGGCCCTGCTGGGCATCGGCTCCGCCCACGCGTTGACGGTGGCGTACACCACGGAAGGCCCGATGATGAGGGATGCGCGGCTTGCAAAGTTCGTCGGCCCGCAGATTGGCGGCCCGATCGCGGCGCTTCCTGACCTGGAAAAGGGCGGCACGCATCGGCTGTCGGTACGCCTGAACTCGAAGTACTTTTCCGAAGACAAATCCTTCCTTTACCTTGTCGAGTTCGACGTCCAGCAGCGCGTAACCGATCGCGACAGCGGCAAGGTGCTCTTTGCCACGCTCGCCAAGTGGTATTCGTGGGGCATCGTTCCTTCGGAGTCGGAATTGCACAAGAACATTGCGCTACTCATCACCAGCAAGGTCAACACTTGGACTCCGGAGTGAACGGGAAGGAGCGGCGGCGTGCTGCAACGGAGCCGGATCTACCCCTGCCGCGGACGCGCGTGCAACGCCTGCTCCGGGGAATTCGCGTCCGGCGGGGAACCACCCGCCGCGTCGCGGCTCCACTCGAACGTCAGGACCGGCGCCACCGCACTTCCGGCGGCAATGATCTCGTTCACCATGTCGGGCAACAACGCGATGCAGGTCGTATATGCTTCCGCCGGGAATCTGCCAACGGCCCGGTTGATCGCACGGTAGATTTCCGGTCCTTCCGGCCAGATCGTGTCCATGACGTAAATGCCGTCGGTCCCTGAAGATACGAGCGTCAGGTGAAACGCCCCTTGCTTCCTTATGCCGGCGCGCCGCACGATCCGTTTGATCGCGTCTTCCAGCAGTTCCTTCTTAGCCATGCTCTCTCCGATTTCGTTTGTGCCGGTGCCCGGACGGGATTGCACCGCGCCCTCGCAAAAGGACAGCGGCCGGAAAGACAAAGTTCCTCGCCGCGTTCCGTGTCGCCTCTCGGCGACATGGCGAACGCCGTTCAGGTTCGCAGAAACATGCGCCAAATATTCGAGAAACAATCGCCTACGCGAGCCGCCTTACGGAATCGATCCTGCGCGATTTCCCTTTGCGCATGCGTCAATCGACGCAGCAATTTCCGCGCCGACAAAAAACAACGGGCACCAACCGGTGCCCGTTATTCTTGAACGCGTACTGCAGTTGCGCGGCGAGTTTACATCTGGCCGAATTTCTTCTTGGCCGCTTCGATGCACTTCGTTTGCTGGCTGCCGCTCAGCGATTCGCATTTCTTCAGCGCGGCGACATACTCCTGTTCCTTCGCGGAGACATCACCGCCCTGGCTCGGCTGAGCCTGCGGCGCCTGCTGGGTCGTGCTGGGTTCGTCCGCAGCGACGGCGAATCCGTTCATCGCCAGCACCAGCATGCCGGCAGCTAATGCAGATAACAGCTTGTTCATCGCGATCTCCTTTACCATTTTGTGAAAAATGAACGAGGTACACGACAACCCGCTTGCACACGACCACGAGAGTCTTGTTACGGTGAGACGTTTGTCGCGCCCTGTCGAAGCGGCCGGTACAGGCCGCTTCGAGAAGTTAGTCAGACATCGACGAGTTGAGTTCAGAAAAAATATGTCGCCAATCGGCGACAGCGCCGAGCGAGAGATTGGTGCTGAGTGCTGAGACAGAACTGGTGGCTAGTTAGAGTCTGCTTTGCACTTCGTATACTTCTAGCTGAGTATCTTTGCTTTTTTTGCTCTCTCTGCTTTTACCTCTGCACCCACTGCGCCTACGCTCTCATGGCTGGCCTCGGGCCAGCAATTCAGCTTTCCACGAGCACCGTCAGCTTGTGCAGAATTTCGAGCGCGCGATCGAGTTGGCAGTCGCCGTGCTTCGGGCCTATGTTTCCGGTTGCCGCCGGTGCGACGACGGCATCTTTCGCGCCATGCGCCTTCTCCGGTGAAGGCTGCGCGCACGCGGCGCGGCCCGCATTCGTCGGCTGGGCTTCCGCCGCGGCCGGCCGCACGCCGGCGACTGCGTCGATTGCGGCCTGCTCGACTTCGATGTCCGGCGTGATACCCCTGCCCTCGATGGGGCGCCCGTCGGGCGTGTAGTAATACGCGGTAGTCAGTTTCAGCGCGGCACCGTCGCTCAGCGGAACAACAACCTGCACCGAACCTTTGCCGAAAGTCTGCGTGCCGACGACGGTCGCGCGACGGTGGCCCTGCAGCGCGCCGGCCACGATCTCCGCGGCGGAAGCGGAGCCGCCGTTGACCAGCACTACCATGGGAACGGTCTTCAGCGCGAGGCTGAGACTCTTCGGGAAGTCTTCCGCGGGGCGCGCATCACGTTCCGCCCTCGTCCGGAGCCGCATCCGCGATTCTTCCACTGCGCTCTCGGTGTACACAATCAGCGTGTCCTCGGGAAGAAATGCCGCCGACACCGCGACAGCGGCCCTGAGCAGGCCGCCGGGATTGTCGCGCAGGTCGAGAACGATTCCTTTCAGGCTGCTGCCGCCGTCCTGCCGGAACATTCCGGCAAGGACGCCGAGCATCTTATCGGCCGTATGCAGGTGAAAATGGGTGATCTGCAGGTAGGCGTAGCCGGGATCGATAGGCGCGGACTTCACGCTGCGGCTCTGGATGATCCCGCGCGTCACGGTGACGACGCGCGGCTCGGCGTCGCCCCGGCGTAGCACGGTGAGCACGATGCTTGTGTCGGGCTCGCCGCGCGCGTGCTGGATCGCCTGTTCCAGCGTCAGGCCGGCGACGCTGACTTCGCCGAGCCGGGTGATGAGGTCGCCAGGCTGCAGGCCAGCGCGCCAGGCCGGTGAATCCTCAAACGCCGAGATTACCTTGACGGCGCCGCCCTCCATGCCAACCTCGATGCCGAGGCCGCCGAATCTGCCCACGGCCTCCTGCCGCAACTTTTGGTAAGCGTCCGGGTCCAGATAGTCGGAGTAAGGGTCCAGGCCCTGGATCATGCCGCTGATCGCGTCGCCGACCAGCTTCTTCTCGTCGAGCGGGCCGGCATAGCGGGCCTTGATCTGCTCGAAAACTTCGGCGAACGCGCCCAGAGCATCGCCCTGTGCGGTTTCATTCGCGCCGGCGTCCGGGCCGAAATGGGTAAGCGCGGCAAACAGGACACCGAGCAGAAGGCCTTTCGCCCCTCCCCAGGACCGATTCGTGCTCAAATCGCGCGCAACGCGCCGCTGCGGTCTACCCACCCGGTTCATGGTCCGATTCAACTTGAACCTCCCACCCAGACGCACACTCCGTATTCTACGGCAAACCCTGGCCGGGCTTAAGCGCGCACTCTTCAAACGATGCCCGCTGTTGCTGCTGTGAAACGCATCGGCTCTCGGTACGCCTGAACGCGAAGTACTTTTCCGAAGACAAATCCTTCCTTTACCTTGTCGAGTTCGACGTCCAGCAGCGCGTCACCGATCGCGACAGCGGCAAGGTGCTCTTTGCCACGCTCGCCAAGTGGTATTCGTGGGGCATCGTTCCTTCGGAGTCGGAATTGCACA
>Ga0184637_10001383_pt1 | contig 16528 bp, 18 predicted proteins | sample PLM3_127_b2_FD_133143 | JGI IMG/M metagenome (GOLD analysis project Ga0184637, IMG submission 133143) | Groundwater sediment microbial communities from an aquifer in East River, Colorado, USA - PLM3_127_b2 | ecosystem: Environmental > Terrestrial > Soil > Riparian zone | place: USA: East River...
GCTCCTGTTGGCTGCATTGAATTCGCGCATCGCGCTCACCGAACGCGCCGAACTCAAGGCCGCGTAGCATCACAACCCCGGAGCCGTCACACGGCCTCGTTCAACAACGAGCGGGACAACGCCTCGCCCGTGCCGTTGATGTAGATTGACCCGATGTGCCTGACGCCTGTTCCCTGTTTGGCTTCCCTGGTTTGCTTGTCTATTGCGCACCCGTAGGCATCAGGGAAGAACATGGGGATCGTCGCGCATTGGCCAGGCTCCAGGTTCTTCAACGTTTCGGCGAGCTCGGTGAAGACTTGCGTGCCCCAGTTCTTGAACTCCTCGGGACTGAATTTCTTGCTGTCGATTCCATCGTCTTTATGGCCGAACGCGTACGCCATGAAATCGACGGTGTCCGCAAATTTCTCGGTCATGTTCTCGAAGACCGACTTCTCGACGCCGGCCCCCTCGAAGATCTTTTCGTAATCGTTGTAGAAGGGCATGGCCTTGTAGTTCAACGACATGTCCTTGTAGTTCTTGAGCACCTCGAGATCTTTCGGCGCAGATATCAAGGGCACAGCGGATCTTCCTGCCTCGAATCGTGGATCTGTCATGAGTGGTGAGAGCTCCATCACGTTGCGCGGCGTCACTTGCTGCGTCACTTGAATTTTCGGTGGCGCGCCCTTCTTGGCGTTCTCGTTGTTCTCGGTCGATGGCGATCGCGGCGGGACTTTGCTGAAGGATTGAGTTTTGGACAACGTCGTCCTCCCGGACACCCTCTGAGGCTTTTGCGCTCTCGACGCTTTCGACGTTCTGCCTACTTTGCCGAACATGTTTTTCTCCTAGCTCGATTGGAAGGTCGCGGACCTACAGGCACTGTGGGCCGCGGTCGCGTTACTCGTTACTCAATAGGGACTGACACAGCTCTCGTAGCCTTGCTTGGCCACCTTGAGGAACTCGCCCAGGTCGGTGAGTAGCTGCCCGCCATTCGTCGCATCAGTCCACGGCATGTTGACCCGGTACGTCACTTTGCCCTCCTCGGGCAGCAAAGCGAAGTAACCGTTGCCCTCCACCTCAGGCCCGAAAGCGGCGTTGTATTCGAGCAGGCGTCGCAGGACTTCAACGTCATGCGTCACGCCGAAATCGAAATAGATCGCAAGCGTATTGGGCGAATCGGTTTCGTCGCACAGCAGGCCGGTGGTCACGCCCTCCACATCGACGTGCCGAGACTCCGCAACCTGCCCCCAGTCGTCGATGCCGGCCTCGTTGCATAGTTCCTGGATGAGGCGTTGATAGTCCACGTTGATCATCTTTTCCCCAAAAGAATTGAGTGAAAGGGTTGCTCACCTGCGCGCCCAGGCCGGCCATGTAGAAGCCCCTGTGCATACGCGACGGCGTGGGTCGTTGGTAACGGCTCGAAGCGATCGGTTCCATGCACGCGGCAGCAAGGAGGCTGCAAGCATGTGCTTGAATTCACGGCATCGTGCTTCGATTGAGTAGACGTGCGTCACACGCGCCGGGCACGGCGGATGTGAAGGAATCGACGCGATCCTCCGAAATGCTCGGAACCGCCACGAAACTGCGGGTACTCACGCACTGAAGACTTAAAGCTTCGTTTTCTTGAGAGGTCCCCATGCTTCGAAAAATTGCTTCCCACCAGGGCGCCAGGTCCGTCCGTCCGCGCGCCACAGGCACGCATATGCACAAGCGCGCCATCGTCAACAGCGACACGCTACGACTGCTGAAGCGGACCCCTGTCGGTGTGGCCAGCATCGAAGCATTCAAGATCCAGACACCAGGGGACTGCTTCTACAACTCATTGGGAATGCTGTCGAAAATCGGGCAGTCTCTGCTCGATTCCGGCCATATGACCAAGGCGTCCACCAAAGACGTAGTCGCTCATTCCCACAATGGCGGGGCAGCAGAGTTCATGGAGTTGAACCAGAAGCATGGCCCCCTGCTTTTGATCATGCAAAAGCTGCTTCAGGCCGACCAGGGAGAATGGGCCTACCCCGAATTTCATTCCGCAGTGCTTGCGGCGAGCTGGTTGCATGAGGGCCGGTCGATCGGGGTGCTCGTGGATGGCAACGATCTGCAGTCCAACCCGGCGATTGACGCGATCAAGGCCCACATGCACGAGCACGGCGACAAACGCCCTCTGGCGTCCCTCACGGCCCATGATTTCGAGTGCATCAGCAAAGAAATCCAGAGAGAGGGTGGTCAAGAGCAGGACGTCATGCGAGTCGCGTTCCGCATCGTGGACCTCGATGAAATGACTAAGGCGTCCAAGGCCAGATACGACAGCAGGGTCGCCGCAGCCGGAGCCCCTCCGATCCTCACGCTAGACGATCTGGACACGCCAGACGACCCAAACAAGAAACTCCCCTGGCTCATCCACGCCCAGGTTCTCAACTACGCTGCTTATGACGCGTCGGGGAGTGTCAACGATGTCTTGCTGCAGAAGGATGTGCAAGACGCAATTGACGAAGCGATACGTCTGGACCCAACCATGGTCGAGCGGTTCGATCCGGACCCAACCATGGTCGAGCGGTTCAAGGGTGAGCTTTAGGTGCTGATGGCGCGCCGTTGTCCGATCGGGTAGCCGCGGATGCGCGAGCGGCGGGGGCAGCGCAGTTGTCGAACGCGTGAGCCGGTCCGACCTGTGTGACGACGCGGTGAGCGGCTCGATCAGCCTGCGCGCTGCGCATCCGGTCACCTTCGCACGCGCGAACGCCGACGATGATCGGGCCATCGCCCGCATCGCTGGCGAAGGAAATCGCCTGCGATGCAGGCGAACGCTGCACTCGCGACGAGCGCCCGGCGCCGCGCCGCAGGTAGAGTCAGATCTTCTGAATGATGCCCTTGCACGTGTCGGCCTCTTCCTTCAGGCAGGTAGACCCGATTTGAGCTGTCATGGTGTAGTTGCCCATCTGGAACTGCAACTCGTACATGTCTGTGATACCCATTGACCCGCCGCTACCCAGCTTGGCCAACGTGTTTCTCAAGGAGGTTTCTGGAGCAGTCATGTTGGTTGAAACCGTGTCGAAGATGTCTTTAAAAGTAAGGCCAGGCATGGCAATTCCCCTTTCAACAGAAAAATGAAACTTTGTCGTCCTTCGGGTCGGGTATTCAAGTGCTCATGTTTCTACTCCTACCGAATGCGCAGCGTGCTCAGCGCATCGATCGCACCATCCACGGCAAGCAACGCCGCCTGTAGTTCCCGGTAACGTTCGCGCGAATTCAACTGCCGTCGCTCGCCCTGCAAGGTTGCCTGCAGGGCAAGCAACTCCTTGAGCACGCTCGTCTTCAGCTCGCCGGTCTGGTCCGCGTAGAGCCGCTCTTCGATCTCGAGCGTGAACACCTTGGGGTCTGCCATCGTTCACCTCGCTATACGCAAGCGTTCCTCGCCTTCGAACAAGACTTCGCTGTCGTGCACGGCGGAGAGCCGGTGGCCGTTGATGTCGCCGCCTCGATTCACGCGCACACCCTTGTCCGTCACGATGTACGGAACGGCTCCGCCCACGATCGTTTTCACTTCGACGGCCGCCCTGCGCACCGGTGCCGGTGCCGGTGCCGGTGGGGCCAGTGAGGCGCGCACGGGCAACACATCGCCGTAGGCATCGTTGAACTCCGCGTACAGGTCGTTCCAGCGGTCGAGTTCTTCCAGGCTCAATTTGCCCTTGAGAACGACTTCGGGTCGCTCGCTCACGAAGACCACGCGATCGGCAAGCTTGGCTGCGGCGAGCTGCGCCTTCAACTTCGCCAGCAACTGGTCAGGAAACAGCACAGCCGAGTCGACCCGGCGCACTCCCGGGACGCCGGAGACCAAAGCTGCCTGCGCCGTTTCAACCTGTCGGACCCCGTGTGCCGCGCCCACCAGGCGCAGCGCGCCTTCACCCGTGCTTTCAACCTGCATCGCCGTATCGCCGAGGTCGTCACGCGCGTTCAATGCCTTCACCGCCGCGGCGACCAGGTCGTCTTCGGCGTAGACGCGAAGCGTCGGTTGAGGTGAGACCTCTCGCAGCGCATCGAGCAACGATTGCTTGAGTGAAGCTGTCCGCACATACCCCGCAACCAGCCAGTTGCCGTCGTCCTGCCGCGTGAGGGTCAACGCCTTCGACGCGTTGATCTGCGTGACCATGTCCATCAGCGTGCGTGGAGGGGCGTCGGCCGGCGGCTCTGTCGGCGCCGGTGCACTCGCCTCGGGGCTGACTTGCTGCTCTACCGGCGCGGCTGCCTGGCCTTCCATCCACCCTGCGAGCGCGAAAGCCATCGCGGTCACCGCGAAGGCCGCAGCCACGGCAATCACAACCCACCGCAGCAGCTTCAATGGCTTCGCCCACGGCCCGGCCGATGCGCCTGTTTCGACAGCCGCCACCCCGGGATGTGCGTCGGCGGCGGGCGACAAGGGCTGGTGGCTGGCCGTCATCGGTGCCACTGCTTGCGCAGCCGGCCACTGCGCATCGGCGCGGTCGACCGCGATCGAAGTGCCGCCGAGCTCCACCGGCAGCCCCGGCGTCAGCGCGAATTCGTCGGCGATCTCGTTGCCCATCGCATCGCACACGGAGCCGCCCATCGGCTTCAGCGTTGCGCCTCGCTCGTCGACGGTGAGCAGCGCATGCTGTTCCTCCATGCGCGGGCCTGAGAGCAGGATCGCGCATTCATCGGAAGAGCCAAGCAGATACTCTCCGACGGCGAGCGACAGCCGGCTGCCGGCCTGCGGGCCGTACAACACACGCAGCTCTAATGAGGTGTCGGTGTCAGCGTCCATACGTTCGCTCGATACTTACTTGGTTGTTGTTGGTGCGGCGGCCGAAGTTAAGATGCACGGGTTGGTGAACAGTCCTGCCATGGCAATTCAGCAAGAAGTGCACGGCTCCGTGGTCATCCTGCGGCCCGTCGGTGGGCTCGATGGCACGCGCTCTTCGGCGCTCGAAGAACAGGTGCTCGCGGCGATCGAAAGCGGTTCGCGCGACGTGGTTTTCGACTTCTCCAAGACCAGCCACATTCCCAGCGCCGGCCTGCGCGCCACGTTGAACGCCATCAAGCTGCTCGGCGCGGCGCAGGGACGTTTGATCATCGCTGCGGCCTCGCCCGCCGTCCGGGAAGTGCTCGAGACGAGCGGCGTGGCCGCGGTGTGCGAGCTGGTCGCCACGCCGGAAGACGCCTTGGCTCGCCTGAGGTAGGAAGCTCATGCGTCGATCCTCGCCAACGGCTGAATGTTGATCTCGGTCGTCAGCTCCTGATAGGAGAGGACGGGCAGCTCGTAGAGCTCCTGCTCGATCATCTTGCGTATGTAGCGCCGGATGTCCATCGAGGTCAGCAGCACCGGCCGCTGTGAGCTGAGCGACAGGTCTCCCACTGTTTTCTTGATGCTCTCCAGAAGCTTCTTCGACAACTGAGGATCCAGCGCGAGGTACGAGCCCGCCGAAGTCTGGCGGATCGCGCCGCGCACACTGTCCTCCACCGTCGGAGCGAGCAGGTAAGCCGGCAGGATGTTCTGCCCGCTGGAGTGCTGGTGGCTGATGTGGCGCTTGAGGGCCATGCGCACGTACTCGGTGAGGAGCACCGAGTCTTTCTCTTTTTGCCCCCACTCGATCAGCGCTTCGCCCACGGCGCGCAGGTTGCGGCAAGAAACCGACTCGGAGGCGAGCCGTTGCAGGATCTCCGCGATCTTGTGGATCGGCAGGACGCGTTGCAACTCCTTGGCGAGCTCCGGAAACCGCGTATCCAGGTTCGACAACAGCGCGCGGGTCTCCTGGATGCCGATGAAATCCGCGGCGTACTTCTTGAGCACGAACGCGATGTGGTAGCTGAGCAGTTGCGTGGGCTCCAGGAACGCAATGCCCGCGCGGCTCAGTGAATCCTTGAGGTCGCCCGGCGTCCAGATGGTGGCCAGGTTGGGCAAGAACTTCTTGTCGGTCTCGAAGGGAATCGACAGCGCGGTCAGGTTCTCCGGCGTTTCCCGCACCAGCAGGTGATCGGGTCTCAACCGCCCTTGCGACACCGGAATTTCCGAGAGCATGATCGAATAATTCTCGGGCGGCAGCCGGTCGCTGTAGCGCAGGTGGATGCCTGGGAACACGACGCCCAGATCGAAGTACAACGCGCGCCGCACCTTGATCAACTCGTCGTTGAGCAGCTCCGCGGAGAACGCCTTTTCGAGTGCCGCGTGCACGTCGACCATCAGCGGCACCGTTGGCGTGAACGCGTCGCCGTCGTCGGCTTTGGCGGCGGACGGCGTCTGGCTCTGCCCCTCGATGGCCGTCACGGTGGTGATACGTCCGGTCTTGGCGTCGACGACCTGGCGTTCACCTTTCATCATGGTGAAGCCGACGGTACCCACCACGGCCGCCAGCAGCAAGAAGGTGACGGTCGGCATGCCCGGGATGAGGCCGAAACCGACCATCACAGCCATCCCGATCAGGAAGGCCCTGGGCTGCGCCAACAACTGCATGCCGATGTCTTTGCCGACGTTCGAGGGCCCGCCGTCGACGCTTGTGACGCGCGTCACGATCATGCCGGCGCAGATCGAGATGAACAGCGCCGGGATCTGCGATATCAACCCGTCGCCGATGGTGAGGATCGCATACACCTTCACCGCCTCGCCGGCCGTCATGCCCTTCTGCATCGTGCCGATCACGATACCGCCCAGCAGGTTCACCGCGACGATGATGATCCCGGCGATCGCGTCGCCTTTGACGAACTTCATCGCGCCGTCCATCGAGCCGTAGAGCTGGCTTTCCTTCTCCACCAGCCCGCGCCGCCGGCGCGCCTCGTCCATGTCGATCACGCCCGCACGCATGTCGCCGTCGATCGACATCTGCTTGCCCGGCATGGCGTCGAGCGAAAACCGCGCGCCGACTTCGGCCACGCGCTCGGCGCCCTTGGTGATCACCACGAACTGCACGATCGTGAGGATCAGGAACACGACCAGACCCACGACCAGGTTGCCGCCGACGACGAAATTGCCGAAGGTGTAGATGATGTGGCCCGCGTCGCCGTTCAGCAGAATCAGGCGCGTCGTGGCGATGCCGATCGCCAGGCGAAAAAGCGTCGTGACGAGCAGGACCGAAGGGAAGGACGAGAACGCCAACGGGTTGGGCAGGTACATCGCCACCATCAGCAAGATGGCGGAGATGCACATGTTCACTGCGATCAGCGCGTCGATCAGCCACGTCGGCAGTGGCAGGATCATCATGAAGATGATGCAGACGATCAGCGCCGCAAGGACGAGATCGGTGCGGTTGACCACCCGCAGGACAATGCGCTGTGCGCGATCGGTGACGGCTTGCACTCAGTTGCCCTCGGTGAAGTTTTCTTCGGCGCGCGCTGCCACGTAGAAGCGCATGGCGCGCGCAGCTTCGGCGATGCGACCCAGCAGGCCGAGCGCCTGGCCGCGAAGCAGGTGCGTCAAGGCCGACGCATCGCCCTGGTCGAGCAGGCGATCGAGCAGCATCAGCGCTTGCTCGGGCTTGCCGCTGCGAACATAAGCGCAGGCGAGGGATCTGGCGACGAACCCGTCATCGGGGTCGAGTGCATGCAGTGCCGCGAAGATGATCGCAGCCTGCTCGACGCGGCCGTTGCGCTGATACGAGTAGCCGAGGATCCGCAAGAGATCCTTTTGCACGGCCAACAGGCCCGAAGAGGCGGGGGCGACCGTCATCATCCCTGCACCAATGCAGAGCGGTACATCTGCAACAGATCGCGCAGGGTCGCTTCGAGCAGGTTCACCGCGAACACTTCGACGCCAATGAAGTGCAACTGTCGACCTTGCTGTCCATCAAGACCGGCGGATGTGCCGAGGACTGCGGGTATTGCCCGCAGTCGGCGCACTTCGATACCGGCGTCAAGGCGAGCAAGCTGATGCCGCTGCACGAGGTAGTGCAAGCGGCACAGGCCGCCAAGGCACAAGGCGCGACGCGCTTCTGCATGGGCGCCGCCTGGCGCAGCCCGAAGGAGCGGGACATGGAGCACGTGACCGAGATGGTTCGCGAAGTGCGCGCGCTCGGGCTGGAGACCTGCATGACGCTCGGCATGCTCGATGGGGACCAGGCGCGCGCGCTCAAAGAGGCGGGGCTCGACTACTACAACCACAACCTCGACAGCGCGCCGGAGTTCTATGGCCGCGTCATCAGCACGCGCACCTATCAGGACCGCCTCGACACGCTGGCCGAAGTGCGCTCCGCCGGCATCAACGTTTGCTGCGGCGGCATCGTCGGCATGGGCGAGACGCGTGCGCATCGCGCCGGGCTGATCGCGCAACTGGCCAACCTCGAACCGTATCCAGAGTCGGTGCCGATCAACAACCTGGTCCAGGTCGAAGGAACGCCGCTCGCGGGCACCGAGGCGCTCGATCCCTTCGAGTTCGTGCGAACGATTGCCGTCGCGCGCATCACGATGCCGCGCACGATGGTTCGGCTCTCGGCCGGCCGCGAGCAAATGGACGAGGCCTTGCAGGCCCTGTGTTTCCTGGCCGGTGCCAATTCGATCTTCTACGGCGACAAGCTGCTCACCACCAGCAATCCCCAGGCGGAACGCGATCGCAGGCTGTTCGAACGCCTGGGCCTGCGCGCCCAGGGTGAACGATCGGGCATGGATCCGAGGGTCTGATGGGCGCCGAGCCCGCCCTCAAGCCTGCCCGGTCGTCGTGGCTGCTCTCGGATGCAGGCTTTCTGCGCGACCCCTACCCAACGTACCAGGCGATGCGCGAGGCAGGACCTATCCAGTGGAGCGAAGAGTTCTTCGGCGGTGCTTGGGTAGTGACCCGCCACGCCGATGTGGAGTCGGTGCTTCGCGACCCACGCTTCTCTGCGCAGCGCACCGGTGGTTGGGTGATGGGCGTCGATCGACAAGGCGGAAGCGCGCGCCGCGAGCTTCAAGGTTTTCAGCGCCTGTTCGCGCGGGCAATGCTCTTCCTCGATGCGCCGGACCATGCGCGCATCCGTCAAGTGCTCAATGCAGGTTTCCGGCCGGCTGCTCTGCAAGCGCTCGTGCCACGCATCGAGCAGATGGTCACTGAACGGCTCGACGCCGTCGATGCGGCGACGGGGTTCGACTTCATGCAGGCTGTGGCGAGGCCGCTGCCGGCGCAGGTGATCGCCATGCTGATGGGCGTCGAGTCGTCGGACCAGGCACGGTTCATCGCCTGGTCAGACGATCTGGCAGCCTTCATCGGTGCGCTGCAACCCACGCTGGACCTGGCGCGTCGCGCGCAGAAGAGCCTGCTCGAAATGAGCGCGTATTTCGAGGCGCTGTTGCCGCAACGTCGCCGTGAGCCTGGAGACGACCTGGTGAGCCGGCTGCTGCAGGCCGAACATAGCGGGCAGATTCATGGCAGCACCGAGTTGTTGGCCCAGTGCGCCATGCTGCTGTTCGCTGGACACGAGACGACACGCAACCTGTTGGGCAACGGGCTGCACGCGCTGCTTCGTCATCCCGACCAGTGGAAGCGCCTGCAACGCGAACCTGAACTCCTGCCCGGTGCCGTGCGCGAACTGCTGCGCTACGACAGCCCGGTGCAGTACACCGGTCGGCGGGTTGCCACCGAAATGGACATGTACGGCCGGCGGCTGCGCCGCGGTGACCTGCTGGTAGCGCTGATCGGCGCCGCCAATCGTGATCCGCAACGCTACGCGGAACCGGATCGGTTGGACGTTGCCCGTCGACAGGTCGGCTCACTATCGTTCGGTCACGGGCCACACGTGTGCATCGGGGCAGCATTGACACTGATGGAGGCCCAAGCCCTGTTCGGCCGGTTGTTGCAGCGTTGGCCCAGATTGCGCCTGACCGATGAGGTGCCGAACTGGAACGGCAATCCGGTCTACCGCGGGCTGGCGAAGTTAGAGGTGCGACAAACCGATGCACCGTCGGCCCCTGGCGGTTCGCGACTTGCTTCAGAGCACTTGTGTGTGAACGCTGCCCTCGGCGAACCTTCATGACGGTCTGACCTTGACCGTCTGGAGCCGATGATCACCGTTAGCGTCTCGGCATCTCGGCTTGCCCAAAGACATCGAAGGGCAGGGCGTTGGAAGCATTCGCCGACACACGGTGACGGGGCCGGGCCTGCTGACCTCAGCAGGCGATTTGCTGCCGACGACGTGGCCGCTGATCCGGCTGTGATTCATCGCGGATGCACGCTGACGTAGTTTGCTGCCGTTATCCGACCTGGCCTGCTCTCACGGGTCCGGAGAGCCGTTGGCTACAGGGGAATGCACATCGCTATCCGTCGCTCTCTGAACCGTTGCGCCTCGACCCGAGGCCCGCGCGCCAGAGGGAAACGGGTCACGGCATTCGCAGCCTGTCGGAGGGCGTCGAGGCACTGGATATTGGAAGCTTCCAATATCCTCCAAGGGCAAGGGGGGCATTCAGAGTCCGAGCAGTCTGCCGGTGGGCATCAGCCATGCACCCAGCATCATCTTCGGGTGTGCGAAGACCGTCGGGGCCTCGAAAAGATCCGACATTTTGCGACCTCTCTGCGGCAGTACAGAAATGCCTCCGAATACGGCATCACGCCGGCCGTCGCCGAGACAATGGGCTACAAGCGGGAACTGCAAATCGCGTCGGCGTCGCTTCGCAAGATGCACAAGCGCGGCATTCGCATCCTGCCCGGCGGCGACTACGGATTCGCCTGGATGCCCGCACGGCACGAATGCGAACGATCTGCAGTATTTCGTCGACTACATCGGCATGACGCCCACCGAGGCCTTGGTGGCGGCAACGAAGGTTGGCGGGCAGTTCATGCAAAGGCCCAACGAACTCGGCATGCTGCGCCCGGGGTACCTGGCCGACATCGTGATGGTGGTGCGACGGCAACCCGCTGAAAAACCTCGCGCTGCTGACTGACCCGGCCAAGATCAGCCTTGTGATGAAGGATGGCGCGATCCACAAGGACGCCTGCACTGCGAGTCCGAGCGACGCGACCTTGCACTTGCCGGGCGCCGACTATCCGCTGCGTGAAGAAGGCATTCGGGAGGCGCTCGCAGCGAAGTGATCCGAAGTGGAAGGGGCCGTGGAGCGTCCGGCGCTCGATCGATCACCAGCTTGGGTTAGCTTTGCTTGGCTAGAGTGCTACGGTACGCGCCTGCCACGACGCCAGCAGTGCGGCCGCCGTTTCGGTCTGCCCGTCTGCTGCCAGCTTTTCGAGGAGCCGCTCGGGTGTCGGATTCGAACGCAGCGTGCTGCGCAGCGCAGCGAACGCTGCCGCAACACCTTGTTCGTCCTCAGTGAACAGGTCGAGCAGTAAGGCATCCGGGCGTTGAACGTCGATGCCGAGCGTGGCCAGCTTCTTGACACCGAAGTCCCTGAGGTTCTTTGTGACCAGCCTGACCACAGGTGTGTCGGAGTAGTAGTCCTGCGCGCGCAGGACGTATGCGCACGCGGCCACGTGAGTGTCCTTGGCAGAGCGCATCGCCCAGGCCACCGCTTCGAATTGCGATTGCACGTCCGCTGTCGGCACCTCGGCCTGCGGCAGTGCGGCGCGCATCAGTGCCTCATGCCTGGTGGCCGCTGCTCGGTCTGCCTTGCGGCCCGTTTCCACCAGAGCGCGACTCATCTCGTCCATGATCAGCGCGCTCCAGTGCAGTCGGATGATCCCCTGGTAGTCGAGGTGGATCAGCAACCCGCGGGTGGTGGCGCCGAATAGTGTGTCGGCATCCGCGACAACCGCGACCACCACTGCGGGTCAGCCTGCGAAGATCTCGCTGTCGAGGTCCGCGCCGAGCTGTCCGAGGGCACGGCGGCGGCGCGCCTGTTCGCGGCGGTGCCAGGCCAGCACGGCTGACTTCAGCACGCGCCGCTGGTTCCCTACTTGCTGATGCAGGGGGATGTCTCCGGCGTCGACGCGCGCAACGATGTACGGGCGCGATACGCCAACCAGATCGGCTGCTTCCTGGGTGCTGAGCACCGGGTCGCCGTCTGCTGCCGGTTCGGTCTTGGTGGTCGCGAGCGTGGGAGCCAGCACCGGGTTCTGGAAAAGGCGCATGAAGTCGCCCTTGATGATCTTGGCGAGGCTTGGGGTGAGGTGCACATGTCGGCGCACCACGTCCACGAGTGGATCGACCTCGACGGTCACCGTCAGGGCACGCACGGGCTGGGTCTTGGCCTGCCTGGCGGATGACCGGGTGAGGACGCTGCCAGCGAGGTTCTTTGCGGCGATGCCGGTTGTCTTCGAGGTGGCTGGCCTGCCGGTCGTTTCCCGTCGCGCCATCGCCAGCGCGGCGGATGCCCGTCGGGCTGGTGCCTTGGCTGGGGGCAGTGGTTTCTGGGCGGGTTTCATGGGGCAAAGTGTATCAGAGAGCCGCGAAATACTCGAAGCGCGCGAAACGGCGATGCGGGTGGATTCCTGATGAGTCCGGGAGAGACTGTGGGGGTCGGTGGCTTGCTCGCTGCCAAGCTCTGCGCCCAGCTGGCGGGTGTGTTGACGCGTCCCCGCTGATCGGGTCGGGCTGTTGCGCTGCGCGTCGAGACGCCGGCCTGTGTCCGGCGTCTCGCCCCTGACGGGCGGGCTATCCCTCACGCAACACGGCCAGGCCGGCGGTGCCGGCGGGTATGACGACAGTGGCCCGTTCCCGTGTCCGGGGGAGCGCGGGCTTTTGTTCCTTCACACTGCGCATGGACGACGCCCGCTTGACGAACTGGCCGGCTTGCAGGAGTGGAGGCGTTGATCCGCTGGTCGAACCCCGAACTGGGCCTGGTGCCGCCGTTGCAGTTCATTCCGCTGATGGAAGAAACGGGACTGATCCTCGAAGTCGGCCCGTGGGCGCTTCGCCGCGCGGTACTCGACCACAAGGACTGGCTGGAGCAGGGGCTGAACGCGCCGCGGGTTGCAGTCAACGTGACGGCCGTTCAATGGAGGACATTCAAGGCACCATCGAAAAGCTGCATGCGTTGCGGAACTTGGGCATCGACATTTCAATCGACGACTTCGGAACGGGCTACTCGTCGCTCGCTTACCTGGCCAAGCTTCCGGTGCAGGTTCGCAAGATCGACCGCGCGTTCGTCTCCACCATGTTGACCAGCGCGGACAACATGTCTCTGGTGTCGATGATGATCGGCCTCGCTCACGCCCTCCGGCTGAAGGTGGTGGCCGAAGGCGTGGAGGTCGAAGAGGAGGCGAAGGTGCTGAATCTGCTGCGTTGCGACCAGATGCAGGGATACCTAGTCGGCAAGCCGGTGCCCTTCGAGGACATGTCGGCGCTGCTGCGCAATGCAGCGAAGCGAAGCACGGTCTGGGCGGACCTGTGAGCGCATTTTCAAGTTGCCTGCCGCTGCTGCCTGGCGTTCCGCACGTTCCGCAAGCGCGTTGGCGGCCGCGGCGTCGTCGGTACGCTTACGATAGTAGTTGCCCGCACGCTTGCAGCCGGAGGGCGTGTGATCTTCGAGCTGGTCAAAGACCTCGCAAAGCTAGCGCTCATCAGCGCCTGTCTTTACTACGCCCTCGGCGTGTACGTGCGCCGCAAGCGGCCTGCATGGTCCGAACCGCTGGAGAAACGCCGTCTTGGCATCTTGTTCGTCCTCGTTCTCGCGGTGTCCACGATCAAACTCGGCGAGGATGTACTCGGCGGCGAATCAGGTCCGATCGACGAGATGCACGTCATGGCCCGATCTGGATTCGACTGGTTGCTCATCGACATGGAGCACGGCCCGATCGACCTCGCGTCCGCGCATTCGATGATTCTCGCCACGGCGGGCACTTCCGCCGTGCCGATGGCCCGCATCGCCGCCAACGCTCCGTGGCTGGCAAAGCCTCTGATCGATGCGGGCGTGCTGGGCATCGCGGTGCCTATGGTCTGCAGCAAGGCAGAGGCCGAGGCTGCTGCCAGGGCGCTGCGCTATCCGCCATCCGGCGAGCGCATGTGGGGACCGTTCTACGCGCCGATGCGCTGGGATATGCCGATGCGCGACTACATGCGCGCGGCCGATGAAGAGCTGCTGTCCATCATCACGATCGAGCATGCCGATGCTGTGAAGCGAATCGACGAGATCGTCGAGGCACATGGTGTCGATGTCGCGATCATCGGGCCCGGCGACCTCGCCACGAGCTTCGGCCATCACGGCCAGATCGATCACCCCGACGTGCAGGCTGCGATCCGCGAGGCCGAGCGCGGTATTCTTGCCAGCTCGATCACGCTGGGCAGGGTCGCTTTTTCGCCGGAGCAAGCCAACCGGATGATCCAGACCGGATACCGAATCATCGCTCTGGGCTTCGACTGGTCGCTGGGACGGGCGCGTGTCCTTCGGTCAACAAGTGGACCAAGAGACAGGCGACGCGTCGGCGAGTGCACGGCTGTAAGTCAGGCCGCCCGCGCCCACGGGTTGACCAACGCGACGCCGCAGCCTTCGAAGTCGCCGACGTTTCGCGTGGCGAGCCTGGCCCCGTGGTGTCGCGCGATCGCGGCGATCTGCGCATCGAACTGGGAGATCGGTCGGCCTGCAGCGCGACGGGTGCTGACGATGTCCACGTAGGCCGGTACGGCAGCGCTGTCGAAGGGCAGGGTGCGACCGGCAAAGTCTTCGTCGAACATCGCCCGGACCGCGATTTCGAGGGATGCGCGCCGCTTGCCGCGGGGAAGAAGCCGAGCCCCGAGCATCATCTCGGCCTGTGTGACAGCGCTGACGAAGAGGGTCGCGGACGGCTGCTCTGCGAACCAAGTCAACACCGCTGGCTCGGGCGCGGAGCGAAGAAGTTCGGAAAGGACGTTGGTGTCGAGCAGCGTGCTCATCAACGTCGCTTTGCTGAAGCGTTGGGCTTGCGCTTGCGGCCGGCTCGACCTGCCGATGGTTCATCCAGAGTAGGCGGCGGGCGGACTGGTTCGCGTGCATCGATCGGCAGTTGAATGTCGCCGAGCCCGGCGAACCTGGCGCGGATGCGAGCGCCAAGATCTGGCGTCGGAGCGGATGGCTCCTGCAACGCCGCGCGGAGGATCTGGCGGGCCTCTTCCTCCATGGATCTGTTGCGCGCAGCGGCGCGCAAGCGCAAACGACTCTTGAGCGGGTCTTCCAGGTTGCGAATGGTCAGGGTACCCATGGCATGTTCCTCCAATGCTTCGATTGTATGCATTGCATGCATTGACAGCAATGCGGCGCGGGTGAACGGAGACGCCCATCGGCGACTTGGCGCGCGAAACCAAGCACGTGTCCTTCGCCTGCTTCGCGATTGTGGCGAACGCGTCCTCGCCCATACCGGCCACCTCTGCCTGCACTCGCAGGTGAATGCCTGTCACGTTGGGGCCGGCGGCGCTCGTCTCCAACGTCAGCGCGGCTGTGGTTTCGATGTGCTGTGGCGGCGTGCCGGCCTGACCCAGCGCGTAGGCGAGCGCCATCGAATAGCACCCGGCGTGCGCGGCGGCGATGAGTTCGTCGGGATTGGTTCCAGCCTCCCGTGCAAATCGGGTCGGAAACGAGTAGCGCGCCTGGGCCAATGCCTGGCTGCCGGTGCTGAGCCGTCCCTCGCCCTGCGCGAGAGTGCCGTGCCACTGCGCGGTAGCGACGCGCACCAGCCGGTTCTTCGCGGCCGCCGTCATGCTGCCACCCGGATCACGATCTTGCCGAAGCTGCGGCCCTCGGCGTAGCAGGCCAGTGCCGCCGGCGCCTCGTCGAAGCCGAACACTCGGGCGATCACCGGTCGGAGCTTGTTCACCGCCATCGTGCGCGTCACGCTGCTGAGCTGCGTGCGGCTGCCCGCGGCCACCGCGCGAAGCGTGGCGCCTGACGCGAACACCGCATTCGCATCGATCATCGAGCTGCCGCCCGCGACCGTGCCCACGAAGCCGATCTCGCCGCTCATCGCCACCGCCTTCAGCGAATGCAGCAGCGTACTGCCGCCGCCGACCTCCACGACGTGTTGCACGCCGGCGCCGCCGCTCAAGCGCCGCACCTCGGCCGACCAGTCAGGCGTGCTTCGGTAGTTCACCACCTCGTCGGCGCCCAACTCCCGCAACCGCGCCGCTTTGCTGTCGCTGGAGGTCGTGGCGATCACTCGCGCCCCGAACGCCTTGGCGAGTTGGAGCGCAAACAGCGATACGCTTCCGGACCCCAGCGTCAGCACATCATCTCCGGCTTTCAGCGGCAACCCGCCGGTGAGCGCGTTCCAGGCGGTTACGGCCGCGCAAGGAAAGGTGGCCGCTTCGTCATATGACAGGTGCGCGGGGATGGCCACCAGCGCGTCCTCGTGCAACACGGCGTACTCGGTGAGCATGCCGTCCAGCGAGCCTCCCAGCTGCGCCGCACGTTCGACGGCGAAGGGCCCGTCGATCCACCGCGGGAAGATCGACGCGATCACCCGGTCACCGAGCTTCACCCGGTTCACGCCCGTGCCCAGCGTCACCGCCTCGCCGGCGCCATCGCACATCCCTACCACGTCCGGTTTCACCGGCAGCGGGTAGAGGCCCTGCTGCAGGATCATCAGCTCACGGTAGTTCAGCGAATGTGGGCGCCGGTGCGAAGCTGCCTTAATTTGGCCGATCTGAAAATGCTGATGGGTTGAGGGGCGCCGCGCACTGATGGCGTGGCGGTCGGCGCCCGAATCTGGCGCGGCTTTAGATCTCGA
>Ga0184637_10001384_pt1 | contig 16527 bp, 39 predicted proteins | sample PLM3_127_b2_FD_133143 | JGI IMG/M metagenome (GOLD analysis project Ga0184637, IMG submission 133143) | Groundwater sediment microbial communities from an aquifer in East River, Colorado, USA - PLM3_127_b2 | ecosystem: Environmental > Terrestrial > Soil > Riparian zone | place: USA: East River...
AGCGAAGCCAGCGATCACCTCTTGGAGGAGCCCGTTCCATCGCCGCACGCCGCCGTCGTCACCATCAGGGAGCACGCGCCCCCCGAGCACGTCCAGCTCCGAGTCCGGATCCAGGCAGGCCGGGTACCCCCGGGCGTCCTCCTTGAGCCGCTGTAGGCCCCCGACGATCACGCGGGTCAGGTAGTAGTCGAAGGACCACACGTCCTCGTCGGACCATCCACGTACGCCGCGCTGGTAGAACTTCTTCACCTCCCGCCAGAGCCTATGAGGGTGGAGCGTGTACTTCCATAGGCGCCAGAGCGTCCAGCCGAACTCCTGGAGCGGGTTCAACTTTGGGTAGATCACTGGTACCTCCAGAGCAGGCAAGCGGTGAGCGCCGAGAGGCCGCCCACGAGGAAGAGGAGTGGCATCGCGAAGAGGAGCGAGAGGGTCACGTTGATGAGCGCGGCGCCCGCGTTCAACCAGAAGAGTAGCTTCTTCACTTATTCTCCTTGCGGTCCGGGTAGTGGGTCGGGGTCCAGCCGGGCCCCTTAAAGAGCACGTTCACTCGTGATGGGACTCTGGCCATGTACTCTGTACAGAACGGACAACCCGGCCGGGCGGGCGCTTGTCCCTCCTCGATCGTCTGGAAGAGGTCTTGCTCCCTTCCACAGCCTGTGCAGCGGTACGTGAAGATCGGCACTCGTCCTCCTGGTCTGCGAGCAGCTCGTCAACCTCTTCAGGGTCGGCCCCCTGTCGGGCCAGCCGGAGCAGCTCGCCCGGGTCAACCCTTCGCGAGCGCACGGAGTGCCCGTTTGAATCGGCGCATGAAGGACTCGCCTGCGATGATCTCCTCGAGCAGGCCCATCCGCTGCTCCCACATGAGGCGGCCCTCCATGACCCGGTACGGCCACAGTACCTTGCGGATCTCGTCCATCATATCTTGATACTCCCATTGGCTAGCGCGCGCCTGACCGCAGTTCGTAGGCGATGGCAGTTGCTGCAAACAAGGTCGCACTTCGCGATCTCAGAAATGACTTTGTCTCGCGCAGCATCCCACATCCAACCAAGGCACGAGACCTTAAGACCACGGACATGGTCGAAGTCCATCACGCATGGCGGATACTTCACACCACAATCCATACAGGGTCGATCCTTCTGTTCGTTAAACCAGAGCAGCCACTTCTGGTACCGCCCCGTTTGCGATTTCTTCTGGCTTGCCTTCACACGACGTGGATGACGCGCTCGGTAGACACGCGACCGAAGCCTAGCGTGCTCGCGTGCCTGTTCGGGATCTTTGTATGGCATTTAGTCTCTCCGACGAGATCGTCAGACTCCGGGTTTAAATCGGTATGAACCCTTCTTACCTAAGACGGTTAGTGCTCCCGTCCTCTTTTGATCGTTGATCCTGTTGTTGATCGCGCTCGCAAACTTTTCCTTCGTAGTAAAGCGAGCTTCGAACAAGGGCCAGAGGAGATCGACAATCTCACCACGAGAGCGTCCCTCCGGTACTTCGCCGACGACGCGAGCGATCTCTTCTGTCACCTCATCTTGCATGAAAAACCCTTTGACTTCTGCCTTAAACTCTAGACTGGCAGTTGTTACATCAGAGACGTTCATGCGGTATTCAAAATCCGGTGGAGTTATACCGCGATATTTCTTAAAGGTGCCCCGGATTGAGTACTTGTCCTTCTTGCGCGTCGTCAGGTCGAGCCACGTGTCGAGGGCCCCGATCTGCGAGACGGCCCCTCGCCAGTCGGTCCCATCGTTGTACTCGGTCGGCTTGCTGTTGTGGTGCAGGAGCAGCACGGTCGCGCCGGTCAGCTCCGCGATCAGGCGGATGTTCGCGAAGACGCGGTTCATCTCGGTGTTGTCATTCTCGCGCGCCCTCGTCAGCTTCGTGAGCGTGTCGAAGACGATCAGGGTGAAGCCCTGCTTCCGCTCTGCCGAGATCGGCTCCTCGGTCCAGCCGGTCACGTTCCCGTCCTCGTCGTACTCGGGGACCCGGTCGTACTCGGTCTCCACGTCGCCCCACCGGAAGGACTCGTGCGTCTTGACGAGCTTCCGGATCTCGTCGTCGTTCTCGAAGAGGAAGCCCGACTGGAGCAGGAAGCGGGCCCCCTCGAAGTCCTCGCCCGGGTACTTGCGCGTCAGGCGCTTCCACTGGCGCGCGTAGTCGAAGGTGGACGAGTCGTTCCCGACGAAGAGGGTCCCCCCGTGCCGGGCCTGGAAGTGACCGAGCGCGAGGTCGCCCATGTTGACGGCCCGCATCAGTTCGAGCGCGAGCCACGACTTGCCGACGCCCGGGTACGAGGTGAGGCCCGCGACCGACTCGGATGGGAGCAGCCCCTCGATCAGCATCGCGGGGGCCTTCTCGGCGTACATCTGGGCCGAGGTCATGAGCCCGTACGGGTCGCCGTTCCCGAGCGTGATCAGGCGCGTCTTCTCTACCTTCTGTCTCACTTGCTTCCTCCAGGAATGTGTCCCCCTCGGAGCGGACTTGACCGCTCACCAACGTACCGGCCTTGGCCTTCGGCGCTTCGGTACGCGAGTCGCTCATGCGGAGGAGACAACTGTCTGAGAGACAACCCTATACTATCTGGAGTCCCGTGTCAAGGGGAATCAGAAGGTGGCCGAGAGGGTAGCGCCTATCCCGAGGCCCCGCATCAGGCCGACCCGCGCGATCGTCCGGCGCCCGACCCGGGTCAGGTACATGGACTCGCGGAAGGGGCGGGCCACGACCCGTTGCCCGTACGCGGTCGGGGGCTGCACCCCGAAGGCCCAGAGAACCTCGGTCGAGTACTGCCGTTCGAAGGTAGCCCAGTAGGGGCCCCTCCGTGCGGCCCGGAGCGTTAGGCGCCAGAAGCGGCGCTCGCCGTACCGGTCCCACCGGTGCTCGACCTCGCACCGCATCGGGGTCCCGGGGAACTGGTCCACCTCTAGGCGCCCGAGCAGGGCCCCGTACGGGCGAGCCGGGTCCCCCTCGACCCCGAGGCTGCCCCCGAACTGGGTCCCAGCGACGAGCCCTATAGCCCGGACCCCGAGCGAAGGACGGCTGGACACGTCCATGTGTCCGACCTCCTGGATTGGGTGCAGCGAGAGGAGACCCGCCAGGAACAGCTCGTTCACGGGCGACTCTTCAAGAACCGCAGCAGATCGGGACCCAGCTTCCCGAGCGATTCCAGGGCCGTGATCTTGCGGTCTTCGTGGGACAGCTCGATCGCCTTGGTGAGGGGGTACATCCGGAGGTAGTAGTCTACCCTCTCTTCCAGCGACATCTGCGAGAACTTCACCTAGATCCCCCCCTTCGGCTGCACCCTCGTCGAGTCCTTCACGAGGAAGGGGACCCAAAGGAAGGATCCCTTCGGGAGTTCGAGGCAAGTCACCTTGGTCGAGTCGGCGGGGTTGACCCGCCGGCAGATGAAGAGGCCGTCCGCCGGGAAGGTCCGCCACTCGAAGACGGGCTCGCGCGGGTCAGGGACCGGGACATCGACGGCGTCGAACTTGGAGCCCGACAGGGCCAGCCCGACAACGATGGCCGTGAGCAGGAGCACGAGTCCAGCGAGGATGCGCCTCACGCGGCCACCCTTCTGCGGCTCTTCCGGAAGAAGCGCTCGACCCTCGGGTCCAGCTCGATCATCATGACCTTGATCTCCGCGTTGTAGTTCTGGTTGAACTTGAGCCCGAGCTGGGCCTTCAGGAGCGTGACCGTCGTCACGGTCCCGTTCAAGAGGGCCAGATCGACCAGGGCCCGGATGGCGGAGGCCGGGACGAGGGCGCGCGCGTCCAGGTGCCAGGGGATCCCGGTCCAGGGGTTACGGCCCTCCTCGATCTCGCGGCCCGAGAGTCGCCCGTCCGCCTCCTCGTTGAGCGAGCGGAAGTCGCGCATGAGGGGTCCCCGTAGCGCGTACCCATCGACCGTGATGCTGACCCCTCTCCCGATCAGCGTGTCGATGAAGACCCCGACCAGGATAGGGTCGGTGGTTTCACGGAGCAGGGCGAGACCAGCGGACTCGAAGTTCTGGTAGAGGTCTGAGTTCGGTCCGCCATTGTCGTCGTACACCTCTTGACTCTTGTTCACGTGATCTCCTTTTTGCGGGCGGCAAATGCCGCGAGCTTGGCCTTCGCTTCTGCCGTCATTAGCTTCTTGAGGCGGCAGAACAGCATGAACTTCTTACACTTACGACACCTCTTGCGCCGCCGATCGAGCGGCCAGTCGCCGCACCAGGGGTGCGGGACCTCCACGTTCCTCTTCGCGCAGGTTCGCGTGATGCAGACGTAGATCCCGGTGTGCTCGTCCAGTGTCAGTTTACGGTCCAGCGTGGCCGTGACCACGAACCGGGTAGCCCTCCCGTCAGGGTTAATGATGGGCGAGTAGCTGACTTGGTGCCCGAGATGGCGAGCGGCCAGGAGGGCGACCCAGGCGGCCTCCTTATCGGGCCCGTCGTACATCGTGATCGTTACCATCGTGCCTTCTCCTCTTCGATCGCCCGGATCCAGCGCTCCACGGTGGAGACTGGCCCAAGGCGGGCAGCAAGGTTAAAGTGTACCACAGCCGCACGTAGTCTGTCAAGGGCCATCTCGGTTGCCTCGGTTGCCATGCGCGTCTGCCCGAGCCGCTCGATCTGTCTCATGTGGCTACTCATCTGTCTCCCTCCAGTAGTGCGGCGTCCGGGTCATGCTCGTGACGAGCTGCATGACGACCCTCGGCCGACGGTTGTTGAACTGCGTGGCCGTCACGTCGATCAGCCACTCCCTCTTGCCCTCGGTCCAGCGGACGAAGGCGTGACAATCGTTCCCAGCCACCCGGACCTTCTTGAGCCCAGCGTGGCGAGCGATCGCGACGATCCGGTCGGAGGCCTCGCCACAGAGTCCGCCCAGGGTTGACTCGACAGCGTAGGCCGTCTCGCCGTTGCGTCTCCTCTGCTCCATCTCGTTCCTGACGCGGAACGCGATCAGGTGCATCTTGCGCGAGAGGGTCATCGGATCTCCAGGTCGGTCACGTAGACCGGGTACGTCATGGTCTCGTACTCGTCACGGTCGATCCCCGTGGCGGGCGGGTTCGTGTTCTTCGCGTTCCAGTCGCGCCGGGCCTGCTCCATGTTCGCCATCTGGTGGTAGGCCTGCCGCTTCATGACGGTATTGAAGCGGATGAACTCGACGAAGTAAAGCGTTGCGGAGTTCCAGCTCATCCGAGGATGCTCCTTCCGATGGCGTACAGGAGGAGCAGGACGACCGGGGCGAGGATCAGGACAGCGAGACCGGTCCCCCAGGCAGAGCCATTCCCCTCGCGATACGTCTGCCCCAGGCTGGCGAGCCGCCCGACGAGGAGGGGAACGAAGTAGAGCGTGGCGAGCGAGAGGGCCACGACGAGGGCCCCCACGATGATCGCGAGGAGTGCGAGCAGGAACGCGAGCATCAGACCCACCTCCCCGTCCGCATGTCGAGGTTCTCCTTCTTCCCGACGATCGCGGCGAGCGCGTCCACGTCGATGTGGGGCCCGAAGACCATCTTGCCCTTGTACCGGAAGCTTTCTCGAGCTTCGTGCTCCTCTGCCGTGATCGCTGCCTTGAAGGCGGTAGCGACGACCTCGGACTTGGTCATGAAGGACGAGAGGAGCCACTTGCGGCCCTTCTGCACCGCGTCCCCGCCCCAACCGGGCACGGTATCCGGAGGCACGAACTGGACCTGGAGGTACATGTGGATCTCACCGCCCACATAAAAGTGCCAGTCCTTGTACTTGACGTTGCCGATGATCTCGGCGATGTCGTCTATGCTCAGCGTCTCGTTCACCTTGTCTCCTTCACTTCAGGGTTGTTGCGGTCCTGGAGACGCCCGTCCTTGTCCAGGTACCAGCGGTACTCGTCCTCGTTCCGCCTTCTCGGCGGCGGCGTCTTCATTCGGTAGGGGGCTCGAAGTCGGGCTCGAACTCGACATCGAACTCCTCCCCGTCCTCGTTCAGGTAGTCCTCGATGCCCGCGTTGAAGCCGTCGTCCCACACGTGGGCTACGGCCGCCTCGATAAGCATCCTCACCGTCTCGTGCATCTCGGCCTTCGTAGTCAGGCCCTCGTCGTACTTATCGATGATCACGGATAGGTCCGTAATCAGCGCTTGTCCGAACTGCTCATGCATCAGATTAGTCCTCCCCCAAGGCCGGGCGTACCGCCGCCTCGAATACGTTTCTGGTGCGTCTTGGTCGCGATCGTGCTCTCGAAGGCGGCCGGGTCCCACCCGATCAGCATCCTACCGAGCCTCTCGTTCAGGTTCGCCGCGACCACGCTGATCCCGACCACGGCCTGCATATTGACGCCGAGATTGACCGCGAGCGCGTCCGAGAAGGCCTCGACGAGCACGTCGGAACTGACCATGCGCTCCTTCACGCGGCGGCCTCCTTCTTGCTCCCGTCCCACGGGTGCCCAGAGTAGCCCATGTTACTGAGCGGGTGGTAGTGAGGGTGCGACTGCTCGTCGGTGAGGGCGGTCGCGCGGTTGCAGGTGCAGCGAGCGCCGCCGCGTAGTCTGAGGCACTCCAGGTCGTGGAATACGTGCATGTAAAAGATCACCCCTTCCTCCGTCGGACAAGCCGGCGGGCCTTCATGCCAGTTTCCAGACGGTCACCGATGCCAGCAGACAGGTCAACGTCCGGGACCGTCCCGAAGCCACCGATCTCTTGCCAAGCGCGGGCTCGCTCTGCCTCGTCCATCAGGTCCCAATCGGCATCGAATGGGGCCCGTGGTAGGGGCTCCAGGTCTGCTCCGATAGTGCCGGGCACGTACGCCTCCGCGCGCGTCCCGCGCGTTGCCTCCTTCGTGGTGACGTAGTTGTAGAGCGCGAGAGTGGACGTGAATATGCCCGTGCAGGCGACCAGGGCCAGGGCCCTCTCGGGCGTCGTTGCCCGAGAGACGGGCTCGCGGAGGAGCATGAAGCGCTCCAGGCGAGTGTGCTCGTCAGCGGTCAGGGCCTTCATGCGCTGATCCACTGCTCGTACATGGCCGGGTCGGGCCCCACCGCGACGAGGGTCAAGTCGGGGAGCCAGAGGCCCACTAGGTGCGAGCCGAGCCCCTTCTCGGCCACGTCGATGCACCAGCGGTCGGTCCCGTCCATCAGGAGCGAGCGCCTCACGAGCCCCCGAGTGTGCCCGTAGACCTGATTGATGCGCGCGAGCCGCTCGCTATCGTCGCGCCATAGGATGCCGCCCTCCTCGTGCAGTCCACCCCGAGCGTGGCCGATCGAGTGGATCGCGTTGCTCATGGAGTCCCTGTTCAGGTGGTCCGCCATGCCCTCGACGGTCATGCCGGGGACCAGGAACTTCGGGTGCAGGCCCGCGTGCGTGAGTAGGTACCCGTGACGGGCGAGCGCGAACTTGGGATCGACCCCCCACATCATGTCAAACATGGAGGGATCCGTCGGCATCTCGAAGCCCCTGAAGGAGTGGACGCCCTGATTGAAGACGGCCATGTCGTGGTTCCCCCAGAGGACCTGGATGCCGTACCCGTACGCGATCTCGTACGACTCCAGGTCCCGCTGCGCGGAGCCCTCGCCGAAGTGGCCGAGGTCCCCTAGCTGGACGATCTCGAAGTCGCGCTCCTCGATCGTCTCGGTGCTCTTGATGCCGGCCTTCTTGAGTAGCGCAAGGAGCAGGTCCGGGTGCCCGTGCACGTCGCCGATAACGAGTGTCCGCTTCATTCGGTCACCGCCCGGGGGGTACATCTCGTTCAGCATGGTAGAGAAGTTCTCCATGCTCAAGGGGTTATCTAGTGTGCTCATTTGGGCCTCTCGGTGCGGAAGAGTAGGAAGAGGAAGAGGAGCGCGAAGGCGGCCATGGTGCACTGGACGATGAGCGTCATCATCTATGCGCTGCACAGTCTAGCCACATGCCGATGAAACAGACCAATAGCAGGGCGTACAGCCACCATGGTGCTGATGGCATCCTATCGAGGGCGTCCATGTTATCGCTCATCTCTTGCCCTTCTCGGGGAGCACGTTCCGCTTCCCGTGAGTACCGGTCGAGTCGGCCGCGACGCGAGCGGTGTGGGGCTCGCTCGTGGTGGCGTTCGTGAAGTGGACCTCCACGAGGCCCGTAAGGGGATTCGTGACGACGGACCGCCGGCGGACCGTCACGGGCTTCCCGTGCCTCTCGGCGCGGGGCGGCATGAGGCGATCGACGAGCGGCTGCTTGATGCCCCGCTCTAGGTTCTTGTGCCTGTGGCTCACTTGGTGACCGCCTTTCGGAAGTAGAGGGTGCGCGGGAGACGGGCGAAGATCCTGTAGAGCGTGTCGGTGCACATGATGATCGGATCTCCATTCGAGGTGCAGTAGTGGGAGAAGGGTGAACGGTTTTGCACGGTGCTGAGGGTGACCGTGTGGGCCCGCGCGATACGTCGCGTGCACACTTCGAGCACGTCGCCCGGGCCGAAGCCGAGGTCGCGCAGGTGCCTGTCGAGCAGGGTGTCGTGCCTGCCCACCCGATAGCGGCCGTTCACCCCGAGGCTGATCTTGAAGCGCTTCATTTTCATAGTGCTTTCCTTTCGTAGTGGACTCGTCAGGTGCGGATCGTACCGCACGACGGGCCCGGTGTCAAGGACTAGGTATCTGAGCATTATGCTCCCTCGTTCAGTCTGACCTGCCGGAGAGAGTCGGCAGTCTCGTGGTACGAGCGCATGATGCGGCGTGCCTCTTGGAGCAGGCACGTCCGGAGCATCTCGCTCGCGTCGGTGAAGTCGGGCTCCGTCCCGTTCAGGATCGCCACGTCGTCGATGAAGTCGGCGGTACCCTCGATGTTCAATATCAGGCGCATTGTACCTCCATGATTCTGTTGATGACGACCTGCGCCTTGACGGCGCAGTAGTGAGCGGCGCGGCCCGTGACGGGGTCCCAGTCGAGCCAGTAGCGGCGCATGCCAGTGATAGTGTCGGCGACGGTGTCGCAGATGGTCTCCTCGCACCGGAGCGCGAGGGACCTCCGGCCCCTCTTGTGGTACAGGCGCCAGCTCGCCCTGCCATCATTGATGCAGTGGGCGATCTCGTGCGCGAGCACGTGCGGATTGTTGCGGTGCTTAGACCCTAGATGGATGAGCTTCTTCAGGGCCCAGCACTGGGACTTGGGCCCGTCCACTACCTTGAGCCCGAGGCGGCTCGCGACGCGGTGAAGGTCCTCCATGGTCAGGCGCACTGTGCCTCCGTCAGGGTGATAAGCTCGCGGACGCCACCGGTGGCCCACACGTGGTCGTGGACCCACTGCCAGCGGCCGTCAGTGTTCACGTCGTAGACCATGTGACCGTCGAAGGCGATAGCGTGGTGCCTGCGCCCTCGCGAGACGGTCACGATCCCGCGCCCGGTGATGGGGAGGACGGTCCGGAGCCGGCGCGCGCGGTGGTACTGCACGAGGTCGTACTGGATCCCGCGGGACACCAGGACCGCGAGCAGGCGGTTGGTCGTCATTCCCGGGTAGTGGCCGCCGTCAAGCGGGTAGTAGAAGGCCTCGGTCTCGCTGTTGAGCACGACCGCTAGGGCGGTCGCAACGCAGCCATTGTAAAGGTCCGTACGGGGGCGGGGGAGGGGCATGCGTTACTCTCCTACGGGCACGAAGCGGCTCGTGCCCTCGGTGCGGGTGGCGAGGATCGTGACGCGCACGATGCGGTCACCGAAGCGACGGAAGGCGCCATTGAATGCTTGCTTGTAGCGGTGAACGGTGGCGGTGTACGTGACCACGCCCGTGTCTAGCGTGACCTGCACACGGACCTTGTGCGTTGCCATACTGCTCCTCCAGTGGGTTGGGACTCTTCAGGCGCCGCGCTCACGGCGCTACCCAGGTGGGGGCCCGGGTTTCGTCCTTAGAAGCAGGTGTCGCAGGTGCAGTAGGGGCGCTTGCCCGACTCGCACCGGGTTGAGGGTGTCCGGCTGGGGCCGGTGGGACGCGGGAAGGTGGGCACGGGGCCGAGGTCGGCGAGGTTATCCCACGCGATGTACGACACGCGGGGGTTGGACAGGTCACGCGCGACGCCGAAGACCGGCTTCAGGGGCGGGAAGTCTACGAAGCCGGTGCCCTTGCACTTGGCGCACCGGGTCGTGCGTAGCCCGTCGCCGGGGTACGCATATTCGCCAGCGCCGCGACACTGGGGACACTCGTAGGCTTTCATCTACGACTTCTTCCGGTTCAGGACCGCGAGGCGGTTCGCGCGCTTCCGACGGAGCCACAGGGCCCCGAGGGGGTGCTTACCGCTGAAGAAGGTGAGGAGCGCGGTCAGCTCGCGCTGCCCTTTGGACTGCTTGTGGGACTTCATCTTGAGGCCTCCAGTTTCCGCAAGGGCGCGAGGAGCGCCCACGCGAGTAGGACAACGGGGACAGCGTACACGATGATGTCGAGTAGCGCAAGGGCCTTCTTCACGGTCACACCCCGCGCCCGTCGGTCGGGTCGAAGGGGTCGCGGTCGTGCGGGAGGTGGATCCCGACGAGAAAGACGAGAAAGAGGACGACGACGATATGTTCGTAAGTCACGCGGTCCCCCGCTCACTTGCGTAGATCATGAGGACGATCAGGAGTAGGAAACCGATCGCGGTGGTCATTTGAGGTCCTTTCCGCCCAGTAGGGCGACGAGTTCATTGTGCGCGAGCCTGCAGGCCTCGCCGCACGCTTTGTGCGGGTTCCCGTCCCACTTGAGGCACGAGAGCCCGTAGAGGCCACGCAAGACTCCGACGAGGTACAGGGGCGAGTGCTTCGACCACTCGACCGCGAGGCGGCGCTCTTCAGACTTGTCCATGGTGCCTCCGTGGGTTAGGGACTCTTCAGGCGCAGCGAATACTGCGCGACCCGCGTTCCCTCGCGGGTTTCGTCCTAGTAGCGGCGGTTCGCGGCCCGGATAGCGAGCGCCAGGAAGCCGACGAATACGCCAACCCCGAGGATCCAGGGGGCAGCGTCGAGGGCGAGGAGCAGCTCGGTCGTATGTGGCATGTTACCTTTCTGCCGGGGTGATGTGCCCGGCTTCAATGAGGTGCTGCGCGTTGCGGCCGTACGAGCCCTGGAGTCTCCAGGCTAGGCCGGTGTCCACGAGGTGCTGGAATAGGCTCAGGACACCCTCTTCTGACAGGTTGCCCTGCTCGAAGTCGATGATGTGCCCGGTCAGGTCGAAGGGCTTGTCGGTCATGGGTTCCTCGGGGCTTGACAAAGGACGCAGCGGTCAGATACGAAAATGTGCGGCTGCACATCGTCGCGCGAAGGGCACGGGTCCTGGGTCATCCCGTTATCTCCTCAAGGGTGATAGGCTTCCGGAAGAGGGCAAGCCACGTGCGGTGCGACTGCTCTGCGAGGGGCTCGCCGGCGGGGAAGAATCGGAGAGCATGGACGCCCGGGCGCTCAAGGTGAACGATGTAGCGGCCGGGGGCAGACTTGGTGTCGCGAGTGTCGTGGGTCAGTTTCATGATTTCGCCAGCCCGTGCGCGATGGTAAAGCCTTCTGCGAAGGGGAGGCGCGTCCCGAAGCGGTGCTGCACGTACCAGACGCGCTTGGCCGCGTAGACGCTCCAGCCGTGCGCCCGCGCCACGCGGTTCAGGCGATCCTTCGTGGTTACGCTCTCCCAGCCGCCCGTGTGCAGGGTGATGCGGCCGTCGGAGTAAAAGCGAACGACGTACGTACTGTGGAGCCGGGGCCCGATAACGTCGTCCCCTGCATCATGTTCGAGCACGTCTAGGCGGGTGTTGTTCGCGATGTTGCGTGACGTGCGGCCCTTCAGCAGGTCACGCGCCTCGTCGTACGTCGTGGGGATGTGCTTGCGGTTCATGGTGTTACCTCTTGTGGAAGGTTCCCGGACGCCCGTAGCCTGGGCCGCCGGTACTGCTGGCGACGAGGTGATGGTAGTGCATCCGGTGTGCCAGGGTCAAGGGGTAAAGTGGAGGCGGGTGCTAAGATGATGCGAGGGAGCGTGTTACGGGATCGGACGATTGTGAGCGCGGGTCGGTCGATTGTCGGACGATTGAAGAAAGTCGGGTGATATGCACCACGTGCACGGGCATTTCACCCTTTCGGGGCTCCCTCGTGGGGGTGGGGATATTCCATGGTATGGCGAGGTAACAAACAGGGGCGCGAGCGGGCGTCAAAAGAGGGCCTAGCGGGCGTCTGGTACGGATGTTAGGTGGTAAGTAAATACAAACCAATAAACATAAGCCCCCCGGTAGGCCGGGGTCGGCCTTCGGCCTGTCCACCAGGGGACTTGCTTATGGTGGAAGAAACAATCACCCCTCGTGCGTGTGGTCTGGCGGGGGCTGCTCTGATCGGCCAGCGAGTGTGCATTGGGGCGCGTCCTGGTCGTCGGGAAAGCAGGGGGTGGCCAAATATTAGCCAGTGGCCAAATATTAGCCACCTTTTCTCCCCTTCTCGCCATCCCCCGCCTTCCCGTGTAAGCTTGCGCCCGATTTGACGGGTGGCGGGCGTCACTGGGCCCCTAGGGGGTGCGAAATGTGATAGGGTAGGGGTACTGGCACGTTGCATGCATGCGTTGCAGCACAACAGCTTGCGCGTTGGCATGGTACGTGCATGGGGCGGAAGCCACCACGGGCTAGCAAGCAACGTGCCTCGCTGTAAGGTGGGGCGCTGCATGGGCTTAGAGGGGTGGCACGGTCCTTGCTCTCACGCCGCGCTGGTGCACACCGGGGCAGGCCGAGGGGGGAGAGACCCCAAACGCGCGCCCGGGGGTAGAGGCTGATCCCCGGACACTTTGAAAATGAGGGGGTATATCAGTGGCGGGCATAAAGGAAGCCGTTCTCCAGAAGACGATCGCCTATATCCTAAGCCACCCCGACGCCAGCAAGTCCGAGGTCTCAGCGATCGCGAAGGTCTCCACCGCGACGGTCGCCAGGGCCAGGAAGATCCTGATCGAGAAGGGCCTGATCGCCGAGAGCCGCAAGGCGGAACCGGTCCTGCCCCTCTCGACGGTCGAGATGTTCCCAGAGATGGAGCCGGCCGCCACGACCACGGATCCCGGCATGCTCGACCACGCGGCCATGATCGCGATGGCGTCCATCTCGGTCCAGTCTACCGAGGACCTGACCGACGACGAGGTCCAGCGCCGCCTCATGAGACAGGCGCAGCTCTTCGCCTTTAACCCGGCCCTCCACCCGGACACCCGGATGAGCGCCTCGACACTCTGGGCCAAGCTCCGGGACATGAGGAAGGACGAGTCGATCGGGCCAGGGAAGCCCCTGACGCTCCTCGAAGCGGTCCGACGGACGAAGGAAGTTCTACAGGCGGTCGGCATCGCCGTAGCCGCGATCGCAGTACAGGAGGCATTCTATGCCAACCAAGCGCCGGATGTCGCCGTTGCGGCTCCTGGCGGAGCTGCGGAAGCTGCTGGCCCGGCCCGACACGCGAGTCAGCAAGCGGCGCTTGAAGATCTGCGGCCAGTCAACGTGGGAGTACGAATCGACGGACAAGAGCAAGGTCTGGAACATCCAGATCTACCTCGATCCGAGACGTGACGGCAGCGTCCGCCTCGTCCTGCACGAGCTGCTCCACATCTACATGGCCGCGCACCTCAACATCGACGCCCGGATGGTCTACAAGCTCGAAGAGGCGGCGATCTGCGCCTGGGAAAAGGTGCTCTACGAGTATCTGCACGACGCGAAGCGGAGTGCAGAGCTGGAGTCCTGGAACCGAGCGATCATCAGGAAGACGGTCTAGTGCCATGTTCCCTCACCTTCCCCAACGGAACGAGGCCCACCTCGTCCAGTGCAAGAATGGGCACCACCTCTCGATCGACTGCTGGTGCGAGCCGAACAGGATCTACTGGCGCAGGAACGCCTTCGGGGTCCTCTACCTGATAGTGGAGCACAACGACGACACTCTACGGAATCACACCTTCGTGCTCAACGAGCGCAAGGACAACCCAGACTGGGTCGATCGCGCCCTAGCGACCGTCCTGGAAACAAAGAAGGAGGACACATGAACAGTAGCTATTGTCGAATCTGTGGCGGCCCGAAGGCCACGAACGAGTACGCCAAGAACCACTGTGGCGCGTGCGAGACCTTCGGGAACGAGGCGCTCCAAGCGTGCGCCGCGCAGCACCCCGAGGCGAGCCCGGACCAGCTCGCCTACATCGCCAGGATGGCACGCCAGTCGCGCGCTCACCACGCCTTCAATACGCGCGTGGACCCGCGCCCCGAGTACCAACAGTAGCACGAGGTCACCATGCCTAGAGGAAATCCCGCCGCTTACGCGTCCGCGCGTAAGGCGATCGCTGAAGGAGTGGAAGGAGCCAAGTCAGTCGGACGCGCCGTCAAGCGCGGCGCCGGAAAGGCCGTGGACACCCTCCGTCACGGGCCCGCCGCGCGCGCGCTCAAGAAGGCCACCCGCAAGTAAGAAAGGGGCACCCCGTGCCTGATCCATTCTTCACCATCCCCGAAGTATGCAAGGCCAAGGACATCAAGTTCGACGAGTACGGCGAAGCCTGGATCATGATCGACGGGATCGAGACGAAGGTCCCCAAGATCGCGGCCGCGAGGGAGCTGCTCGCGCGCCAGGACGCCACCCGGATCCAGATCCGCGCGGACCTCGACGCCCAGGGCCTCCGCGACACGCCCGACGGCACCTTCGACGACGACGGGAAGTGGATCCCACCCGCTACAGGCTTCCGTACCGTTATCCAGTTCGGTGACATGCCGACGGTCGAGAACCTCGCCATCAAGGAGATCCAAGGTCGCATCAACGCGAGAGCACTAGCCCAGAAGAATCTGATCAAGGAGACCAGATGGCGAAAGATACTTCGATTGGTTGGGACCTTGAAGCGGAGCGTGCTCTCTGGCGCGCGATATGTGCTCCGACCTCGTGGCACGGCCCCGACGGCGTCACCCCCGCCACTCACCCCCGATCCCTCTGGTACTTCATCACTAAGGCCTGGGGGGCCGAGGCCTTCCTCAAGCAGCACCCAGAGCACCCCCAGTGGCTCTACGAGCCCATCCACGTCCCCTACACCGAGTGGCTCCAGCTCCACCTCCTCCGGTGGAAGGAGTGGTCCCGCACCGGCCAGCCCGGGCGCTACTACATCGCGTCGGTCCTCCCGCGCGGGTACGGCAAAACGGTCTGCTCGACGAAGGCGGCCTCGCTCTGGACGCACCTAGACGAGCCGGACATGTCCACCCTGATCGGGACCAGCACGGGCCCCCTCTCGGAGGACATCCTCGAAGCGATCGCGTCCGTCATGTCGGGCGGCGACGGCTGGTTCGCGTGGCTCTACGGGAACTGGCGCAAGGGCGCCAGGAAGTGGAAGCCGCGCGAGATCATCAACCACGGCTGGCGCACCGCTGGTAACCTCAGCGAGTCCTCCTTCGACATCACCTCGATCGGGGTCGGGATGACCGGGTACCACCACCGGCAGCACTGGTGGGACGACCCGATCTACAAGAACAAGCTCAAGGAGGACAAGCTCGCGTACATGCGCGCGGTCCACGATGGCGTCAACGCCTCCTGGAACGCGCTCCAGTCGAACGGGCTCATCGCCTTCACCCTGACGCGGTACCTCGACGACGACGTTGCCGGGCGCCACTTCAAGGAGGAAGGGATCGCCTCGTGGGACGGGATGGAGTGCCCACACGTGGCCGCGTGCACCGAGAAGGTCACCTGGGGCGAGGGCCAGTGGCACGTCTTCTACTACCAGACCGAGGACGAGCTTACCGGGGCCCCGACGAACCCGCGCCTCTGGACTCGCGACATGATCGCGGAAGCGAAGCGGCGCGACTCTGACGACTTCGCGTGCCAGCAGCAGAACAACCCGGGCGCTGGAGAGAGGGCGCCCCTGGTCGAGTCGCAGCTCCCGTACCTGTACCTCTCGTACCTCGACTTCTACTGGGACGTGACGGAGCCCGAGTGGGCTACGATCCACATCGACACGGCCTTCAAGCGGCTCGACAACATCCGCACGGGCGACGACAACGCGATCGTCGTCTGGCTCAAGTCTCCCCGCTCCGACGGGATCCTCTACCTCGACACGCACCTGCTCCAGTTCTCGAACGAGTGGCGCGAGGAGGAGTTCAACAAGGCCCTCGTCGCTACTTGCCTGAACCTCCGCCGGCGCCGGATCCACATCCGCGCGATCACGGACGAGACCGAGCCGGGAGGCAAGGCGGGAACGTACAAGAACCGTATCCTCGGGATCCTCCGTTCTGCCGGCTTCATGTTCGGCGACGAGCAGTTCATCCAGCTCAACCGGCGTATCGACAAGCGCTCGCGCATCCGGACCGCCGTAGGGAACTGGGCCGAGGGCTACGTCCGTATCCTCCTCGACAGGGACGGAGAGAACAACTGGATCATCTCGAAGGGGACACGGAAGCTCTTCGGGCAGATCCTCCGCCCTGGCGCCTCCGGGCACGATGACCTTGCGGACGCGGCAACGGACGGCTTCATCTCGCAACTCTGGACTCCCCCGATGTCGAATCCGGGGATCCCGGCCGACGAGGGAGCAAGAGTAAAGAGGCCCTGGGACGACGACCTGAAGGACGTAGGGAAAGCGATGACGAACGAGGAGCTGTTCGCGATGATAGACGAACGGAACGAGATGAGAGCG
>Ga0184637_10001385_pt1 | contig 16486 bp, 16 predicted proteins | sample PLM3_127_b2_FD_133143 | JGI IMG/M metagenome (GOLD analysis project Ga0184637, IMG submission 133143) | Groundwater sediment microbial communities from an aquifer in East River, Colorado, USA - PLM3_127_b2 | ecosystem: Environmental > Terrestrial > Soil > Riparian zone | place: USA: East River...
AGGAACGGACGGGACGACCCCGCTCACTCACGGTCTCCCACGACCCGAGGCGTATCGGTCTGTCCCGTCCGAGTTCGTGTTGTGACCATAGCATGGGTCCAAGAGAAAGATACAAGGCGTACTCAGCCGTACGTTGTAACGACGAGCGACGAAGTCAACGCCGCAGATGGGCCGTTTTCAACAGCCTGCTGGGACCTGAACCGGCGGGAAAGTCCCCCTGGTCAACGTGGGGAGACAGGGGTCGGCCGGAGGCCGGGGAACCAGCGGGTCAGAAACGACCCATCTTGCACAATCGTCTCCTCTCGAACGGCCCCCGTGGAGATGAGGCCGATCTCCCGTCCGGTGAGTTCAGTCAGCCGATCCATATAGTCCCGGGCCTTGGCGGGAAGGTCATCCACGTGGCGGAGTCCCGCCGTGGAGGACTGCCATCCCGGCCACTCCTCATAGACCGGCTCGGCCGCGGCCAGCACCCGGTCCTCCAGGGGGAAGTCGTGGAGGATCGTCTGACGGTAGCGATAGCCCACGGCAATTCGGATTGTGGGAAACGGATCAAGGACATCGAGCTTCGTCAGGGCCAGCGTGTCCAATCCATTGATGCGGACTGCGTGACGCAAGACCACGGCATCAATCCACCCGCACCGTCGAGGGCGCCCGGTGGTAGCTCCGTACTCACTCCCCCGGCTCCGGAGGAGGTCGCCCAGTTCACCCTTCACCTCCGTCGGGAAGGGCCCTTCACCGACGCGAGTCGTGTAGGCTTTCGCCACGCCCAGGACCCCATGAATTTTCGTCGGGGGCACCCCGGTCCCTGTCGAGGCCCCTCCCGCAGTGGTGTTCGAGGCGGTGATGTACGGGTACGTGCCGTGATCGATATCAAGCATGGTCCCCTGAGCCCCCTCGAAGAGAATGGGGGCTTCGCGGTCAATCGCCTCGTTGAGGAGGAGGGTGGTGTCGCAGAGATACGGGGCAAGGGCCTCCCCATAGCGGAGGTACGCAGGCAGGATCTCCTCCATCCGAACCGGGGCGACGGCGTATACCGCCTGGAGAATTGCGTTCTTGATCCTGAGATTGGCCTCGAGCTTTTCACGAAAAAGCGCTTCGTCGAGAAGGTCCCCTGTTCGAATCCCGATGCGGGCGGCCTTATCCGTATAGGCCGGCCCAACCCCGCGCGATGTGGTCCCGATCCGCCGGCTCCCCCGGTGTCTCTCGTCGGCTTCGTCCAGGAGCCGGTGATAGGGCAGAATCAGGTGGGCATTCTTTGAGATGAAGAGGCGTCCCTGGAGAGGGATGCCGCGCTCAGCAAGCTCTCTCATTTCTTCCAAGAGCGAGGCGGGATCTACGACGACCCCGCAGGCAATGACGCCGCGCTTCCCCGGACGGAGAATCCCCGAGGGAATCGAATGAAGGATAAACTTCTCTTTTCCGATCACCACCGTGTGCCCGGCGTTGTTCCCCCCTTGGTAGCGAACGATCAGCTCCACGAAGGGCGTGAGGACATCGACCACTTTCCCCTTTCCCTCATCCCCCCACTGGGCTCCGACGATCACGATGTTAGCCATGAGACTTTCCCTGGGGGGCGGCCTCGGGGAAGGCGGCCACGGGATCTTCCAAGATCGCCGAGAGGAGATGCTGCCGCTCCGCGCCCGCGCGGAGGTCCAAGGCCAACACCTCCTCACGCCGGCGTTCGGGCGCTCCCACGACCAAGACCGTCCCCGCGCGAAGCCTTCTGGCGTACTCGATGGAGTCCTCCAGGCCCCGGGTGATGATATCGCGGGCCACAGCGAAACCCAGGGCCCGGAGACGGCGGGAGAGGGAAAGCGCCACGGTCTTATCCGGCGTGAAGTCAATGATGTAGAAGTCTGGTCCCGCCATCGGGGTCGAGACCCGCTGGGCCTCCATGGCCAGGAGCAGGCGGCCCACATCGAAGGCGAAGCCGGTCGCCGGGAGCGGAGCCCCGAAGCGGGCGAGCAGGTGATCGTAGCGGCCGCCGCCGCACACCTCGGCCCCCAGGCCGGCCACATATCCTTCGAAATTCACCCCGGAGTAGTAGTCGAATCCTCGGACCTCCCCGAGGTCCACGATCACCGAGTCAGCAAGACCATAGACCGTGAGAAGACGGTGGACCTCAGCCAGATTGGCAAGGGCCCGCTCCGACCGCGGGTTCGAGATCAGCCGGCCAGCTCGCTCCACGACATCGGCTCGGCCGTAGAGCGTGGGCAGGGCGCGGAGCAGTTCCTCGGTGGTGGCGGGCGGCGCCATCTCCTGAAGGAGGCGGTCCAGCTCCGAGGCATCCTTCTTCCGAAGGGCCTGCTGGAGCTCCCGGGCTGCTCCCCGATCCACTTTCAGCTCCTCGAGAAGCCCCCGGAAGAAGTCGGCATGCCCCACGTCGACCTGAAAGGCCGAGAGGCCGAGCGCTTGGAGCCCCTCGATGGCCATGGCGATCATCTCGGCGTCGGCCTCGGGCTTTTCCAGACCGACAAGTTCCACCCCGGCTTGGTAGAACTCACGGTGGCGTCCCACGCGGGGCTCGTGGTAGCGAAAGACATTCGTGACGTAGGCCAGGCGGAGGGGCATGGGCTCCCCTCGGAGCCGGGTCGCGACGACGCGGGCAACCTGTGGCGTGATGTCCGCCCTCAGCGCGAGCGTCCGCCCCGTCTCCCGGTCCACGAACTTGAACATCTCCTCCTGGAGTTCCTCGTCGGTTCCCACGGCAAGGACGTCGAAATACTCGTAGGCGGGGGTCACGATCTCCCGGAATCCCCACAGACGGAAGACGCCGAGCAGGCGCTCCTCAACATAGCGCTTCTGAAACGCCTCCTCGGGGAGGTAGAGCTTGACCCCCTTAGGGAGCTGGGCCGGCGGCCGACGACTCATCGGCGATCGCCCCGCGACATCAAGAGTTTGGGACTGGGAAGCGTCATGGAGACCTCGACGAAACCCCCGATATTGTAAAGGAGCAAGCCGAGAAAAGCCAGAAGATGCTCGGAGGTTCAGGCGCGAGTGCAGCGCCTAAAGATGGACGAGTTTCGCCGTAACGATCGTGGAGAGGTTTCGGATCTCCTGGAGGACGGGGTCCGGGACCGGTCCATCGAGGTTCAGGATGGAGACGGCCCGGCCCCCCGGTCGCTCCCGCCCCAGCCGCATGCCGGCAATGTTGATCTGATGGCTCCCGAAGATCGTCCCGATCTGGCCGATCACCCCGGGGACATCACGATTCGAGAAGACCAGCATCCAGCCCGCGGGCGCAGCTTCGAGGGCGTAGCCGTCGATCCGGACAATCCGCGGCTCGCGCTTGTGAAAGATTGTCCCGGCGATCTCCTGACCCCCCTTGTCGGTTCGAAGCTCGGCGGTGAGGAGACTGGCGTAGTCCTCGCTCTCCTGGGTGACGGTTTCGGTGATCTTGAGCCCGCGCTCCCGGGCCAGGTACGGGGCGCTGACGTCCGTGACCTGCCCCTCACCCAGGATTGGAGCCAAGAGCCCTTTGAGGACGCTCACGGTCAGAGGCGCCGTCGAGAGCGACGCCACCTCCCCCGCATAGGCGAGGCGCAACTCGGCCATCCGCCCATCGGCGAGCTGGCCGAGAAAGCTCCCCATCTTCTCCGCAAGCGTGAGGTACGGTTGAAGCTCCTTGAGGATCTCGGGCTCTACGGACGGGACATTGGCGGCGTTTCTCACGATCCCGCGAATCAAAGCATCGGCGACTTGCTGGGCAATCGCGAGGGCCACCCCAGTCTGCGCCTCTTCCGTGGAGGCCCCGAGGTGCGGCGTGGTAATGACCTGAGAAAGCCCGAGCAGCGGCGAATCCCACGGCGGTTCCTTTTCAAAGACGTCCACGGCCGCCCCCGCGACTCTCCCGCTCAGGATCGCGTGAGCCAACGCCTGTTCGTTGATGACGCCTCCCCGGGCACAGTTGATCAGGCGCACCTCTGCCTTCATCTGGGCGATCTCTTCCGCCCCGATGAAGTTCCGGGTTTCAGCCGTGAGCGGGGTGTGAACCGTAATGAAGTCGGAGCGACGGAAGAGCTCGGGGAGATCCGTGAGCTCCACCCCGAGGCGCTGGGCCACCTCGGCCGAGAGGTAAGGGTCATACGCGATGACCTGCATCCGAAGCCCGAAGGCGCGGCGCGCCACCTCTGTCCCGATCCGCCCGAGGCCGATGACGCCGAGCGTCTTTCCGTACACCTCGACGCCGACAAAGCGCTCGCGCTCCCACTTCCGCTCTCGCAGGGCGCGGTGAGCCTCCGGGATCTTCCGGGCCAGGGTCAAGAGGAGCGCCAGGGTGTGCTCGGCGGCGGCGATCGTGTTCGCCCCGGGGGTGTTCATGACGATGATCCCCCGCCGGCTCGCCGCGTCCACGTCAATGTTATCGACGCCGGTCCCGGCTCGCCCGACCACCCTGAGATTGCGCCCTGCTTCGATCACCCGGGCCGTCACCTTCGTTGCGCTCCGGACGATGAGGCCTTCGTACCGTCCGATCCGCTGGCAGAGCTCATCTTCCGGCAGCGGCGGGACCGCATCCACCTCGAGTCCCTCTCGGCGGAGCGCTTCCACTCCGACCTCTTGGAGGTGATCCGTCACCAGGACGCGTTTCATCTCTCGTCAGCGAAGACCTTTTCGGCAGCGCCGAGGGCGGCCCCCAAATCCACGGGAACGCCGAATCCCTTGAGAATCATTTCCAGCGCCGCGAGGCCGGTGAGGATGTCGAAGTCCCCGACATACCCCAGGTGGGCCAGACGGAAGATCTTTCCCTTCATCTCCCCTTGTCCGCCCGCGATTGTAATGTTGTGGGCCTGGGAGTAAGCGGCCACGATGGCCTCACCATCAATCCCCGGAGGCGCGCAGATGGCGGTCACGGCCGGGGACGGCGTGGCCTTGGCGAAGAGTTCGAGTCCCAGGGCCTCCGCACCTGCCCGAGTCGCGCGGGCCAAGCGGTCGTGGCGGCGAATGACATTCGTAAGCCCCTCGGCGAGGAGGAGACGCAGGGCCTCGCTGAGACCCACGACAAGAGAAACCGCCGGGGTATAGAGGACCTGATTTTTCGCTTGGATCTTCCGTTCGTCGAGGAGGTTCCAATAGTACTTCGGGAGCCGGGCCTCCTTGGCTCGCTCCCAACCCCGCGGACCGACCCCGACCAACGCCAGCCCGGGGGGGAGCATCAGCCCCTTCTGGGAGCCGGTGACGACGACATCCAGACCCCAGGTGTCCATCAGGAGTTCGGCGGCGCCGAGGCTCGAAACCGCATCCACCACGAGAAGCGCCTCATGGCGGTGGGCGACCTCGGCAAAGCCTTTGATGTCCATGAGGACTCCGGTGGAAGTCTCGCTGTGTGTGGCGAAGATAGAGCGCACGCCGGAGTGAGCCCGAAGGGTCTCCTCGAGAGCTTCGGGCGTGACGGCGTGACCGTACGGGGCTTTCAGTGCGACCACGTCAAGCCCAAACGCGCGGCAGATCTCCCCCCATCGCTCGCCGAACTTCCCCGCCCCGATCGCGAGAACACGCTCCCCTGGCGAGCAGAGGTTGACCACCGCGGCCTCCATTCCCCCGGTCCCCGACGCGGCGAAGAGGATGACGTCAGAATTGGTCTGGAACAGCGCGCGCAGGTCCTTTCTGACCTCGGCAAAGATCGCCTCGAACTCCCGAGTGCGGTGATGGAGGATCGGTTGGGCCATCACCTGGAGGACCGAAGGCGGGATCGGCGTTGGCCCCGGGGCCATCAAGTGATATTTTTTCATCGAGAGATCCTCTTCAACGGCTTCGCTCACCAAGTGAATGGATTCACACGCGGTCACTATATCGGGAGTCGTCCTCCCTGTCAAGGTCGCGCGCGGTGTTGAGGTTTTGGGGAACCCATAGTAGGCTGTGGGAAATCCTGCGAACCGTGTCTCTGCATATCAACCCTACCGTAGTCACAAGGAGGGACACGCTCATGCGCTTCGGAAGCGTTGCAATCCTCGTCACTACCCTGCTCTTCGGCATGACGGGCCCGGCGCTCGCTCAGACCTTCATCTTTGGGGCTCAGGGGGAGCCGGTCCAGCTCGACCCCGCCATTATCACTGACGGGATTTCCTCGCGGATCACACGCCAGATCTTTGATGGTCTCGTGAAGTACAAGGGGGCGACGACCGAGGTCGAGCGAGCCCTGGCCGAGAAGTGGGAGACCTCCCGAGATGGCAAGGTCTGGACCTTCCATTTGAGGAAAAATGTGAAGTTCCACGATGGCAACCCGTGTGATGCCGCCGCGGTCGTCTGGAACTTCGAACGGTGGTGGAAAACAGCTCACCCCCAGCACGAAAACCAGGTCAAGGCCGGCCAGACCTTCGAGTATTGGGAGGCCCAGTTCGGTGGCTTCGACGAAAAGTCGATCGTTTTGAAAGTCGAGGCGATCGGCTCCCATACGGTTCGGATCACGCTCAAAGAGCCGCAGGCCCCATTCCTCGCCAACCTCGCGATGTTCGTCTTCGACATCGCCAGCCCCAAGGCGGTGGAGAAGTGGGGCACGGAGTCTGGCAAGCACCCGGTCGGGACCGGCCCCTTCAAGTTCGTCGAGTGGAAGCCGAACCAGGAGGTCGTCCTCGAGGCGAACCCGGACTCTTGGGGGGTCGAGCCGAAGGTGAAGCGAGTGGTCATTCGAAATATCAAGGATAACTCTCAGCGACTGGCCGCCCTGAAGGCCGGCGAGATCCACGGCATGGAGGGGCTGAACCCTGATGACGTCAAGGTGGTCAGGGGTGACCCGAGCCTCCAGCTCCTCCTTCGGCCGACGAACACCACCGGCTACATCGCCTTCAACTACAAGGTGAAGGAGTTCCAGGACCGGCGGGTCCGCCAGGCCTTCGCCCACGCCATCGGAAAGAAGGGGATCGTGGAGGCGCTCTACGGCGGGACCGGACTCGTCGCGACGCAATTCCAGCCTCCATCCCTCTGGGGCTACAACAAGGAATTGAAGGACTACGATCCGAGCCCGACGAAGGCACAGGAGCTTCTCCGTCAGGCCGGGTTCGCGCAAGGGCTCTCCGAGATGACCTGGGAGGACGGCAAGAAGGAGCCGCTCACCTTCTGGTACATGTCTCGCTCGCGGCCGTACTTCCCGAACCCGAAGGAGATCGCTGAAGCGATGGCGGCTGACCTCGCGAAGGCCGGGATCAAAGCCCAGCTCGAGACGGCGGAGTGGGCCGTCTACCTGGACAAGCGAAAGAACGGCCAGTTGCCCCTCTACATGCTCGGCTGGACCGGTGACAACGGCGACCCCGACAACTTCCTCTGCTACTTCTTCTGCCCGACCGGCGCGGCGCGCGAGGGCTTCTATTCAAACAAGCCGCTTGCCGACCTGCTCCTCCGGGCCCAGACGCTCACCAATCGGGCGGAGAGGGCGAAACTCTACCGCCAGGCCGAGCAGATGCTGCATGATGACGTCGGCCGGCTCTTCATCGCCAACAACCAGCCGCCGCTCGCCTTCTCGAAGAAGGTCAAGGGGTACATTCCGAACCCGACGGGGACCGAATACTTCAACACGGTGAGCGTTCAGTAGGTCGGGGCCCCCGAGGGGACGGTGAGAGGATATGTTGTCCGGCGTGCGCTGACCGTCATCCCCGTCCTCCTCGGGGTCTCCATCCTCGTCTTCAGCTTCATTCATCTGATCCCCGGCGACCCGGCCGTGACCATGCTCGGTGAGCGGGCGACGCCCGAGAAGGTCGCCGCAGTCAAGAGAGAGCTCGGGCTCGACCGTCCGATTCACGAGCAGTACCTGATCTACCTCGGGAACGTGCTCCGGGGGGACCTGGGCATCTCCATCGTTCGAGGTGACCCGGTCCTCCCCGATCTACTCCGCCGCTTCCCCGCCACGGTCGAGTTGGCGATGGCCGCGATCATCCTCGCGCTCTGTCTGGGCATCCCCATCGGGATCATCTCCGCCGTCTGGCGGAATTCTCTCCTGGACAGTCTCTCCCGAGTATGGGCCCTCACCGGCGTTTCGATGCCGATCTTCTGGCTTGGACTAATGCTCGCCTGGGGCTTCGGGGTCCAGCTCCGATGGCTGCCGACCGGCTTCCGTCTCGAGCCCGGGACCCCGTTCGAGCCGTGGACGAACTTCGTAATCCTCGACGCCATCCTCCGAGGCAACTGGATGGTGTGTCTCGACGCGCTGCGCCATCTTGTCCTGCCGGCTGTCGCGCTCGCCACCATCCCGCTGGCCGTGATCGCTCGGATGACGCGCGCGAGCATGCTGGAGGTGCTCTCGCGGGAATACATCAGGACCGCTGAGGCCAAGGGCCTCCCGCAAATACTGATCATTCGCCGCCACGCCCTCCGAAACGCGCTCCTGCCGGTGGTGACCGTGGCCGGACTCCAGGTCGGGCACCTCCTGGCCGGGGCGATCCTGACCGAGACGATCTTTTCTTGGCCCGGGATCGGGCTCTGGGTCTACGAGTCGATCGAGTCGCGCGACTACGCGATCGTGCAGGGCGCGAGCCTGTTCATCGCCGTCATCTTCGTCGTGGTGAACATGGCAACGGATGTGCTTTACGCATTCGTGGACCCCCGCATCAAGTACGACTGATGGCCACGCCTGCGACGCTCATCGGGCGCGTGGCTGTGCCGGGTACGCACGGACAGAGTCCCGCCAGAGCCGCGTGGCGGAGGCTTCTCAGAAGCCCGGTCGCCCGCGCCGGACTCGGGATCGTCTCCGCCTTCCTCCTGATCGCGGTCATGACGCCGGCCGTTCACGACTACGACGCCAAGACCGACTCAAACCTAGCGTTACGGCTGAGACCTCCCACCTGGACACATCCATTTGGAACCGACACGCTCGGTCGGGACATCTTGATTCGGACGCTTCACGGGACTCGGGTCTCGCTCGGGCTCGGGGTCAGCTCGGTCGCGATTGCAGCCCTCGTGGGCTCAGTGCTCGGCCTTCTCGCGGGCTACCTCGGGCGGAGCGCCGATCTCGTCCTGATGTTCTGCATGGACATCCTCCTGGCCTTCCCGTCAACGCTCCTCGCGATCGCGATCGTCGCGATGATCGGCCCGGGCCTGCGCAACTCTCTCTTCGCGATCAGCCTGGTCTCGATCCCCATCTACGCGCGATTGAGCCGCAGCGCCGTGCTGGTCTTGAGAGAGCAGGAGTTCGTGTTGGCCGCCCGCGGTCTGGGAGGCCGGGACCGACAGATACTCCTGCGCCACATCGTTCCCAACACGCTGCCGCCGCTGATCATCCAGACGACGCTCGCCATCGCCTTCGCGATCCTGGAGGCCGCGGCGCTTGGGTTTCTCGGCCTCGGCGCTCAGCCCCCGACCCCCGAGTGGGGCGCCATGCTGGCCGACTCCTACAAATACTTCACGAGCGGGGCCTGGTGGGTCTTCTTCTTCCCGGGCGCGGCGATCATGCTGTCCGTGCTCGGGTTCAACCTGCTCGGCGACGGGCTACGCGATGCGTTGGATCCGAGACTCCGCTCCGACTAGCGCCAGAAGGTCGTCGAAAAAGAGGTGGCGCGACGCGGTGAATGGCATCCACCTCTCTCGTTTCACCCCCGGAGCGCTCATCTCCGAGGAGGTCCGCATAGCCGGCCTCGGTGAGAAATTGTCGGATCAGGGCAAGCGGGGTCACAAACGTCTCGCCGGGGACCGGCACGTCAATGTATCGGGACTCGGCGTCCCCCTTCAACGACACCCGGGCCGTCCGGTAGCCTTCCACGAGGCCCATGAGCCGCCCGGTGCCGGCTTCGTACACGCCCCCGCCACTGCCGCCGTAGCTCACAGAGGCATCCACCATAAGGCGCGAGGCCGTCTCCGTGTCACCTGGTTCCTCGACGTTGAGCTGGCTCACGATGCCACTGACCACCATCATGTTCCGGCCCCACGGGAATGAGACAATCCAAATCGGATCGCCGAGCGCCGGCGGCATCCCAAACCTCGCGGTGAAACACCGGTCTGTCCTGACGCTCAAGAGCGCGAGGTCGATCTCGTCGTTCTCGCGCTGGGCGAGCACGGCGGCGGGGGCCTTCCTGCCCTCCCCCCTGTGTCGATCAAGCAGGACATAGATCGCTTCCAGGCCGGACAGGCGGGTAAAAGTATGGCCACTTGTCAGAACGAAACATTCGCCGCCCTGAGAGACCGGTCGGGCCGCGATGACGACGCCCGACCCAGTCCGGAACCGTTGACCACCCAGCTCGAGGACGATCTGGACCGAGGACGGCAGAATTCCCCGGAGAATCTGCTCCCGCGTGGGTTCCGTAAGCTGTTGGATCGTGCAGCCGGGTGTCATCGTGAGTAGCAACGCGTACACGCCCAGCGCTCGTGCCACACGTCCTGTGCTGACCATCGCGTGACATGCTATCGCCGGTGTGCGTCCGCGCGCAAGGATTTTGAGCGCCTCGGCCCACCATCTTTCTTGCGTGGAAGAAATGGCACATTTCTCCCTTCCGCCACGCGATCTTGGTTCGTCTGGGGGACTGTCCACATCAGGACACATCATGGCCATGAATTTTACACTCTGCCGCCCTTCCAGTTGAGCCCCCCCCTCTGAACTTGTGATTTTTCAAGGCGTCGAGATGCTGCCCGGCTTCCCTCTGTCCCGGCATACCTCTTGCTGGAGACCCATGCGAGTGTTTCTACGGAATCTGGGGCTCGGATCAAAGCACCTACGAGGAGAAGGGAGGGGAGAAGGTCGTCATCTCGATCCAGATCTCGTTAGAGAAGAAGCCGTGAAACCCAGACCGAGGAGGTCACAATGAAGCGAACGCTTTCAATCCTGGTAGTTATCCTGCTAGCGTCTGTCATGTCGGCCGCCCCCGTGATAGCCCAGGGAGCAGGCGCCCCTGCCGAGATGAAGCAGATCGAGGGCAAGATCAAAACCGTAGATGGTGGCCTGGTCACGCTGGATGACGGAACCAAGCTCATGATCCCCGCGTCCGTGAAGGTAGAGCGGGCGTCGCTCAAGGAAGGGGCCACGGTCAAGGCGAGCTTCACCGAGAACGCGGCCGGGCAGAAGATCGTTACCTCAATTCAAGTGCAGTAACCGCGAGCTGATCTCTCACCCCCTAACCGAGGGCCCGGAGAAATCCTCCGGGCCTTCGCGTTTCTCGGGGCTGCGATGACAACGCCGACGGCCCGCTAGCCCGGCGCGAGAAGTTCGGGGCGGGCGAGGCCGCGGGCGGCCCGGCCCAGGACCGTGACGAAAATGGCGTCCTTCCCTTCGGCGTGGGGGGCGAAAAAGCGCGCGACATCGTCGTCGTGAAACGTGAGGCCCGACGCGCCGAGGCCGAGGGCATAGGCGCAAAGGTAGGCGCGCCCACCCATGATTCCCGCCTCAAGATTGGCGAGGCGGTAGCCGCGGTTGCCGTAGCGCTCGAGGACCGAGGCGAGGTCAGCCAGGAAGAAGATCACCGCGCTCGCGTCAGCCCCAAGCTCCTGCTCGAGACAGAGATACCCGGCCTGAGCACGAAACTCGCCCGCCTTCAGAAGCTCGATCCGCCCCTCTTCCCGGGAATAGAAATAGGCGCCCGGGGCCAACCCCTCCACGGCATTGACGATGAGGTAGCATTCGGCAAGACATGGCCCCACCTGCGCATAGTCAACGGGAATCTCGGCGGTTGCGCGGTCCATAATGGCCAAGAGCTGCTCGTAGTCGATCGGCTCGTGGGCGAATCGGCGCGTGGAGCCTCGGCGCAGAATCGTGTCGCCCAGACCTCCCGACGGAGAATGGGGGATCGCGGGGCGCGTGAGCGTGACGCTTGAAGGCGCGCTTCGCCAGGCCTGGACGACCTCAGGATGCGAAAGAGCTGACGCCGCATGCATCTCGCGGATCAGCGGGTAGTCAACTTCTGTCTTCGAAAGGGGGATCACTTCGTACTCAATGGGGGGGATACTTGCCGGCCCTGGCGCGGGCGTCCCCGGGGGCCCGAGGACGACCAGCTCGAGGCTCCCTTCTCGCTCGCCGTCAATCCCCAAAAGGCGGTCCACCTCTCGATCCACGAAGCCGGTGACGATCCGGGCGGAAGCCCCAAGGGCCGTCACCGTGGCGAGCGTATTGGCCAGCATCGTCCCCGAATCCCAGTAGCAGTGCCGGTAGGCCCGCGCCTGATACTTCCAGGCATTGCGCCAGAAGATGGCGGTCAGGACGAGCGTCGCAGGAGCGCGGCAGATGTCGTCGAGGGCTGCGGCGTGCGCCAACGCCTGCCTGAAATCGCCGGCCCGGAGCCGCCGCAACGAGAAATCACCGGGGCAAAAGTGATAGACGCCGGCGTCGAGGCCGGGAAGCTCCCCGGCCACCACATAGACCTCCACCTCATAGAGGGCCCCGGTCGAAGCGGCGGCGCGGAAGTGGATCTCGTCTCCCCCGGCATGGACCTTCTTTTTGGTGACCCCGGCGGAGAAGAAGAGAAGGGAGGCCAACCGCTCAAGGGTGAGCGCCTGCGCTCCCGGTCCCTCACCGCGAAGGACTGCCAAGGTCTCCTGAGTCGCCCATGGCAACGCCTGCGGCAAGCGGATCGGCTCGAGGGCCGGATAGATCTTGTACAGGAACGGCTTGGTGTCCCAATCCAGATAGTGGCCGCTCGAGCGAACCGACCAGTAGGAGTGCTTGGTCGCGGTGTGGTAGTGGCGCGCGGCTTCGCTGGCGGCGTGCTCCGGCGGGCTCACGAGGTGAAGAGGCGGTGGATCCCCTCACGAGAGGGCGGTCTCACCACGCCACGCTCAGTGATGAGCGCCGTGATCAGCTCCGCCGGGGTCACATCAAACGCCGGATTGAAGACCGGGCTCTCCTTCGGGGCCAGGAGAATCCCGTGAAGCTGACTCACTTCCCCCGGTTCGCGCTCCTCGATCGGGATGGCGTCACCGGAGGGCAACGTCAGATCAATCGTGGAAGTCGGCGCGGCCACATAGAACGGGAGCGCGTGGGCCCGGGCCAGGAGGGCCAGGGCATAGGTCCCCACTTTGTTGGCGGTGTCGCCGTTGGCGGCGATCCGGTCGGCGCCGACGACGACCAGATCGACCTCCTTCCGGGCCATGAGAGACGCGGCAGCCCCGTCGGCGATGATGCAGTGGGGAATCTCCTCTCTGACCAGCTCCCACGCGGTCAGACGCGATCCCTGGAGGACCGGCCGCGTCTCGTCCACCCAGACCAGCGCCACCTTCCCCACCTCATGCGCGGCGCGGACCACCCCCAACGCCGTGCCATACCCCCCCGTGGCCAAGGCCCCGGCGTTACAGTGGGTCAGGATGCGGGAGGCGGGTGGAATCAGCGAGGCCCCGTGGCGCCCCATCGTCCGGTTGGCCAAGACGTCCGCCTCGTGGATCGCCCGGGCTTCGTCCACAAGGCGGCCCTTGAGCTCGCCGAGCGGGAGATGACCGTGGGTCTGAACGACCTGCCGCATCCGATCCAGGGCCCAGAAGAGATTGAACCCCGTCGGCCGCGTGGCAGCGAGACCCTTCAGAGCCCCATCCAGGTCCGCAAGGAAGTTCTCCCTGTCCGAGGCCCGGCTCTCAAGGGCGGCCAGCGCCACCCCCATGGCCGCAGCGACGCCGATGGCTGGCGCCCCGCGCACGCGGAGGCTCCGGATCGCCTCGGCCACGTCCCGCCAACTCCTGAGGGTCAGCCAGACCTCCTCGCCCGGAAGGCGCGTCTGGTCGAGGAGGCGAACACGGTCATCCACCCATTCAACTGGACGAAGATCAAGCGCCATCTGGGGCTCCGAGTCTGGCCCGGACCTCGGCGAGGCTCAGACCGCGGACGGAAACGAGCTTGACCGGGCTCCGCGCCCCTCGGACAAGCGTCACGGCGGAGGGAGGAAGCGCGAGGCGCGTGGCCAGGAGCCGAAGGCAGGCGGCGTTGGCTTCCCCATCCACGGGTGGAGCGGTCACGCGCACCTCGAGCCGATCTCCTTCGATCCTGACCTCGTCCCGGCTCGCCCGGGGCTTGACCCGGAGTGTCAGGCGAATTGACTCACTCTGACGCGGCGAAGTCGGCATCAATCAGTTTCCCGTACTGCTCCAGCGTGGCCTTGAGGCCGTCACCGATGTGGCGCCGCTGGCGCTTTAAAGCGAGGATCTCGTGCTTGATCCTCGCCTCCTCGGCCCGCGCCGCCTCCATCAGATTCTCCGCCATGATCTCTGCCTGGCGGACGACCAGCTCCGCGGCCTTCCGGGCCTGCTCCTTATGCTCCTCAGCCAGCTTCTGCGCCGTCTGGAGCGTCTCTCGGATGAGGCGTTCCTCCTCTTCCATTCCCCGCACCCGCTCGTCCAGGGCCGTCAGTTGCTCTTTGAGCAGGTTATTCTCCCGCACCAATTCCTCGTAGTCCCCGGCCACCTCCTCGAGAAACGCTTCGACTTCTTGACGATCGAACCCTCTGAAGGACTTCACGCGAAATCGCTGTTGACGGATGTCCATGGGGGTGAGGCGCATGCGATCCTCCTCTGCTTCAGGCGACGCGGCGAGCCGTCTCGAAGAGGACTGGGATCAAGAAGTACTGGAGAAAGACGATGATGAGGATGACGACGAGCGGGGAAAGATCGACCCCCACCTGCCAGAGGGGGAGGCGGCGGCGGATCGGGCGAAGGACCGGCTCGGTCACCAGGTAAAAGAATCGGACGATCGGATTATGGGGATCGGGGTTGACCCAAGAAAGGAGCGCGCGGATGATGATGACCCACATGTAGGCCCAGAGGAGCGTATCCACGATCCGGGCCAGGGCATAGAGAAAGTTGCTGATGACGAACATCCGGCCTCCCTACTTCGTCTCGCCTCGACCGAGCTCCTTCGACCGGAGCGTAGCCCGCTCCACCGCGTTGATGAGGGCCGAGCGCAGCCCCCCTTCCTCCAGCGCCTGAATCCCCGCGATCGTCGTTCCGCCCGGTGAACTGACCATGTCCTTGAGCTCGGCCGGGTGCTTCCCGGTCTCGAGAAGAAGCCGAGCCGTCCCGAGCACGGTCTGGATCGCAAGTGTCATGGCGGTCTGACGATCGAGCCCCGCCCTGACCCCGCCGTCGGCGAGCGCCTCGATGACGAGCGCCACGTAGGCCGGACCCGATGCGGAGAGTCCGGTCACCGCGTCCAACAGCGCCTCGTCCAGGATCACGACCTTTCCCACGGCGGAAAAGATTTCGTGCGCCAACTCCAGGTCTCCGGGGTCGAGTCCCCCCGCGCGGGCGACGGCTGTAGCGCCTTCGAGGACGAGGGCCGGTGTGTTGGGCATCACCCGGATCAAGCGGACCGAGTCGGGGAGGAGGCGCCGAAGCGTCTCCGTGCTCACCCCCGCGGCGATGGAGATCACGAGGGTGTCTCGTTTGATGGCCGGGCGGACCTCTTCGGCCACCTCTCGAATGACCTGGGGCTTGACCGCCAGGATCACCACATCCGCTCGCTTGACCAGGAGGCTATTGTCCGACAGCGTGTGGATCCCGTAGAGCTTGCCGAGCTCTTCCAGCCGGTCAAGCCGCACGTCGGAGGCAAGGATGGCCTCGGGGCGGACCAATCCGGTCTTGATGAGGCCACGGATGAGGGCCTCCGCCATGTTGCCGGCGCCGAGGAATCCGATCTTCTTCTCTTTGAGGGTCATGACGCGCTCATGCGGGACGCGGGCCGAAGATGGCCGTGCCCACTCGGACGATCGTGGCCCCCTCCTCGATGGCAATCTCGAAGTCGGCGCTCATCCCCATCGAGAGCGCGTCGAGGTCCAGGCCGGGGATCCGCCACCCTCGCGCGGTCTCGAGCAGGGTGCGCATCGTCTTGAAGTAGGGTCGGGAATCCTCCGGCTCCTGAGGCTCCGGGGGGATCGCCATCAGCCCACGCACCCTGAGGCCTTCGAGCCGGGCCAGGGCCTCCAGCGCGGATCGAAGCTCATCAGGGGCAAAGCCGCTCTTGCTGGTCTCGGCCGCCACGTTGATCTGAGCGAGGACGTCCACGCGTTTGCCGGCCGCACGGGCCCGTCGGTCCAGCTCTTCGGCGAGGGAGAGACGATCCACGGACTGGATCAGGTCGAAAAGCCCGAGCGCGTCTTTGACCTTGTTGGTCTGGAGGTGACCCACGAGATGCCAGGACGCACCCCCGCGTCCCAGCGCCTGGATCTTCTCCTTGGCCTCCTGAACTCGGTTTTCCCCCAGCACTGAGAGACCAGCCGTAATTCCCTCACGGATCCGATCCGCCGGGACCATCTTCGAGACAGCCACGAGCAGTATTTCCTCAGGCCTGCGCCCCGCCCGCTCGGCCGCCCGGCCGATCCGCTCCCGGACTTTTTCAAGATTCTCTTTGATGCTTGCCACCAGACCCTCCCGCACGCCGATTGTAGCAACCGACCCGAGGGGTTGCAAACGAAACGGCTTCTGCATCTCCACGCCTCCCGCCATTCCTTCGCCACGCCTCTACTGGAAGACGGCTATGTACCGCACCCGGTTCCTTGGACACTCGTGAACGCTCGCACAGGGGCAGTTTCGGGGGATACCCAGATAGTGGCCCCCCTCGAGATCGTGGCTCCTGCGCCAAGTGCGCGGGCCGTTGTCA
>Ga0184637_10001386_pt1 | contig 16479 bp, 13 predicted proteins | sample PLM3_127_b2_FD_133143 | JGI IMG/M metagenome (GOLD analysis project Ga0184637, IMG submission 133143) | Groundwater sediment microbial communities from an aquifer in East River, Colorado, USA - PLM3_127_b2 | ecosystem: Environmental > Terrestrial > Soil > Riparian zone | place: USA: East River...
ATGAGACCGCCGTGCAGCGGCTCGTGCTCGTTCACTAGTATGGCCACGGCGCGGTGACCAGCGCCACCCGACTACGGCGCGGCCGCAAACAACGGCCGGCCCTCGATGACCTCCGGACGCACGGTCCGAAGTGGGCGAGGCGGTGGCGCGAGATCGGCCCCGACGCCGACAAAAGGGGAAGTATCAGGGGCAGAAGGAAGTCACATTACCCCGAATCTAGTCCAACCGGGATCCCGGATCGCCACTCCAGGGCTGCTTGGCTCGGTGAGACTGGTTGAGCTGGCTGGTGCCGGCCGCGGGCTTCAAACCCGTTGGGTGCACCGTGAAACGTTCACCGTTCGGTTCGATTCCGAAACCAGTCTCCACTTACATTTATGGATTCGGCGCGCTGTCACCCTCTCTAGAGCCTTAGACTGCTTCTCCGGTTCGCCGGTGAAAGCGAGATGAACAAGATGCTTCAGAATCTGCGTGGTGTTTTGGGTATCGGCGTGACCTGGGGCATTCTGTGGGCGGCGGTCGCGACTTCCGTCGGCATGATCATCGGAGTCATGGATCCGGACAGCATTGATGCGGGGGAAGAGCCAATCGTCCTGGGACTGATGAGTGGAGTGGTTGGTTTCATTTCCGGAGTGGTCTTCGCTATTCTTCTGTCCGTCGCTGAGAGACGGAAGACAATCCTCGATCTCTCGCTGAGCCGGGTCGCGATGTGGGGAATTCTGGTAGGCGCGGCACTCCCTCTTCTGACCGGCAAGGACATTCGAATGATGCTCTTCACCGGCCCCCTCGGCGCTGTCTCTGCCACGGCGTCGGTCGCGATCGAGCGGAAACGTGGGCGCTGGCGTTCACGGATGGGTCACCTCGGGAGCCGTGAATCGGTAGTTCACGCCCGACTCACCCGACTACGGCGCGGCCGCAAACAACGGCCGGCCCTCGATGATCTCCGGGCGCACCGCTCCGAAGTAGGCGAGGGCGGTGGCGGCGAGGTCGGCCACTGACGGGTCGGCGACCGCCAGCGGGCGATCGGCGATCACGAAGCCCGCCACCCGTTCTGGATCGGCGGCGGCGTGCTCGCCGGTCCACCGAGTGGGGTTGGGGGCGAAGCGGCCCGGCGGGCGGCTCCCGAGCAGGGAGCCCCAGGAGGTGGAGTAGCCGTCGCGGTAGACGACGACCAGATCCGGCCCCTGGTCGGCGAGCGGCCCGTCAAAAATGACGCCGCCTCGCAGAACTTTGAGGATCGGCTTGACGCCCCGCTCGGCATCAACCACCGCCATGAGCTTGGCCGCGATCTCCTCGGCCAAGGGCCCGGCCGCCGCCGGCTGCACCCGCCCCCGAGCCTCCCGGCCTGCCCGGTTCAAGTAGATCGAGCCATAGCCGAGGGCGTAGGCGCGGGTCCGACTCCAGTCCACTCCGGCCAGCCCGGCCGGGGCGGGTGAGGTCTCGCCGCCTTCGTCCTCGTTGGCCACGAGATAGCCCTCTTCGGCCAGCCAGGTGTTCAGGTTGAATCCGCGACTGAACCCTGACATGCCGTGGGTCGAGAACACGACCAAACGGTCTTCGGGGGTGAGCCGGCGACGCACGGCGCCCACGAGCTCGTCCAGGCGGCGAGCGATCGACTCGAGCCCCGTCGCGGATGGAGTCCGGCCTGCCGCCCCGGCAGACTCGGCCGCAGTCTGGTGAAACGTGTGGGCAACTCGGTCCGGGGCGAGGAAGGCGGCTGCCAGGAACCCCCAGTCCGGGCGCTCGAGCTCCCGCTCGACGAGCGTGATGCGAGTGCGAAGCCCCCGCATGACGCATTCGGCGAAGGGCTTGTCCTTGAGCACCCCGGCGTTCAAGGCGAAGGTGTCTTCGACCCAGCCGATGGTTTCGAAGGGGCCCACAACACTGCTCAAGTGTCGCGCGAAGTCATTGGGATAACAAAAAGGCAAATATGGCTTTTCAAAGTCGAGATTGACCGGCGAGAAATACACCGCCAGAGGGTGGGTGGCGAGGAGATAGGGGCGTACCCAGCCGTTCACCTTGTCGATGGGCGAGAAGCGGAACGTGACCGGCACGAGCCCCGCCCATTCCCCGTGCCGGAGCGTTCGGCGGATCCCCCCGATCTGGATCTTGACCGTGATGGCGTTCGGGTCGGGACGGACGACCACCGGAACGACCAGCCGCTCGGGCGACTCCGAGCGCGGGTCGGGAGGGCCTTCGATTTCGCCCACCCATTCCTTGCCTCGCTCCCGGAGCTTGACGATCTGCCCCCCGGGGACAGTCACCCGGTCGCTCCCCATCTCGCCCGCGGTCAGCACGGTGAACGTCGAGCGGGTGAGTCTCAGGTCGGGGGTGCCGATCCCTGCGATCATGCGTCCGAAGCGAAGGGTATCGGGCGGAAAGGTGAACGGGACGAAGAGCAGCTCGACCGGGACCCCATGCCCATCGAGCAGGCTCCAGAACGGAGTCCCCCGCCGCCGGCGGACCGCGCGCGGCGGTTCCTTGCGCAATATCTTTAAATAGAAGCTCGGGGGCAGGATCTCGGCGTCGGCGAGCAGCGGCCGATAATTGGCAAAGTCGGGCACGGTGAAGTCGAAGAGGCCATGGTGGCCCGCCCCGGCCCCAATGGCGAAGGTCCCCCACAGCGCCTCTTCGGAAGCGAGCGGGCTCGGGAGCATCCGGGCATAGCCGCCGTTCGCGCGCAGGTCGGTGAGCTCAGGCAGAGCCCCGCTCGCCATCCAGGCCTCGATTTCGGCCGCTCCGAGGCCGTCGAAAGCCAGGTAGACCAGCCGCCCGCCGGCGGCGGCCGGCGGGGCGATCAGGATCAGGAGGGTTACGGCGGCGACGGAGGGGAGGAGGGCGGCCGCGGCGAACACGCGGCGGCGCCCGAAGCCCCCGCCGCCCGTCATTCGGCCGCGGATCCCGCCCGGCCGCCGGTCATTCGCCGCCGGCCCCCGTCCGGCCGGCGGGTGAGCTGCGCGTGGCCGTGGCCTCGAGGAACGGACGGAAGAGATCGATGGGGACCGGGAACAACGTGGTCGAGTTGTTCTCGGTCGCGACCTCGGCGAGGGTCTGAAGAAAACGGAGCTGGAGGGCGATCGGGTTCTTAGCAATGTTAAAGGCCGCCTCGCTCAGCCGTTGCGAAGCCTGGAACTCGCCCTCGGCGTTGATGACGCGCGCCCGCCGCTCGCGCTCGGCCTCGGCCTGCTTGGCCATCGCCCGCTGCATTTCCTGGGGAAGATCCACATGCTTGATCTGGACGCTCGACACTTTGATGCCCCACGGATCCGTGTACTGATCGAGGATGATCTGGAGCTTGGCATTGATCTTCTCGCGTTCAGCGAGCAGGTCATCGACCTCGACCTCCCCGAGCACCGTCCGCAGCGTGGTCTGGGCGAGCTGGGACGTGGCGTAAAGGTACTTCTCGACATCGATGATCGCCTTGCGCGGATCGATCACTCGGAAGTAGAGAACCGCATTCACCTTCATCGACACGTTGTCACGGGTGATGATGTCCTGAGGCGGGACATCCATGGTCACAGTACGGAGATCGACCTTGATCATGCGGTCGACGACCGGGATGAGGAGGATGAGCCCCGGGCCCTTGACCCCGATGGCCCGCCCGAGGCGGAAGATGACCGCCCGTTCGTACTCCCGCAGAACCTTGATCGCACTCGACAGGACCAGGATCAGCGCTAGAAAAAGGATGGCAATCGGTGACATTTTAGATCTCCCTCAGGGCGGTGAGCGGGGCGGCCGCCCTCACCCCCGGCCGACTCGGAGCCGCAACCCTTCGCCGCTCAAGACCCGCACCCGCTCTCCGGCCCGGATGGGTTCATCGCTCTCCGCCGTCCACAGCTCGCCATGCACCAGCACCCTGCCCTCGGTACCCGGCTCGATCGCGGTGCGAGCCACGCCGGATTCGCCCACCAGTCCTTCGATGCCGCCGGCCGGTTGGCGGCGCTGAGCCAGGATTCCCTTGGTGATGGCGAAGCCGAAGAAGAGAGCGGTCACCGCCACCGCCGGGATGATGACCCCGAGCCGGATGCGCAGGAAGTCCGCCTCGATCGAGGGATCGATGTCGATGAGCATGAGCGAGCCAAGGAGCATGGCGACGATCCCGCCGATTGTCAACATGCCGTAGCTGGTGACCTTGATCTCGAGAATGAAAAGAACGATCGCGACAAAAATGAGGAGGAGCCCCGCGTAGTTGATCGGCAAGGTATGCAGCCCGTAAAAAGCCAGGATGAGGAAGATGCTGCCCATGACTCCCGGCAACAGGGTGCCGGGGTTGTATAGCTCAAAGAGCATTCCAAGCATTCCGAGGGTCATGAGCACGTAGGCGACGTTGGGATCGGAAACATGATCGAGAATGCGTTGGCGCCAGTTCATCTCCAGTCGGATGACCTCGGCCCCGGTCGAATGGATCTCCTCCTCGCCGTGTTCCATCCGCACCTTCCGCCCGTTGATGGCGGCGATGAGCTGGGGAACATCCTCGACCACGAGGTCGACGACCTCGAGCTTGAGCGCCTCGGCGGCGGTGATCGAGCGGCTCTTGCGCACCGCCTCCTCGGCCCAATCGGCGTTGCGGCCGTGGCGCTCGGCGAGCGAGCGGATGAAGGCCACGGCGTCGTTCTCCACCTTTTCGGCCATGGTCGAGTCGGCCTGGCCGCCGCCGAGGTTCACCGGATGGGCGGCCCCGATAGCGCTCGCCGGGTGCATGGCTGCGAGGTGCGATGCGTAGGTGATGAAGACGCCGGCGGAAGTCGCCCGCGCACCCGCCGGGGCGACGTAGGTAATGAAAGGCACCCGGGAGGCGAGGATGGCCTTGCAGATCACATGGGTGGACTTGTAGAGGCCGCCCGGAGTGTCGAGCTCAAGGATGAGGCAGGCAGCCTCCTGCTTCTCGGCGCGCTCGATCGAGTCGAGGATGAACTCGGTGGCGACCGGGTTGATGGCGCCGTCGAGCTCCACGACCAAGGCCACCCGCTCGGCGGCGCGGGTGGGAGCGGGAAGCGCGGCCACCGCAATGACGGCTCCGACGAGCGCACGCAAGAGTACCGGCGAGATAGACACGGCTGGTTTCAAACTTGAATCCCGCCGCCACTATGGCAGCGCCGATGTCGAGGTGTCAAGCCGGGGAGGGATGCGGACGATTGAGATGATCAAGAGGATCAAGAACGATCAAAGATGGGAGCGTCTTGACACCCTGCCCTGCCCCTGACAACGTTGGGCCTATGGAGTCGCGGCAAACCGACAGCGGTTACTTGCTTCGCCTGCTTCCGGGCGAGGAGTTGATGGCGTCGCTGGTCCACTTTCTCAAGCGTCATCGGAGGTTCGTAATGCCGTTCGGAGGTTCGTGATGTCATCGGGAGATGCGGAGCGCGCCGGGGTCGCGATCGCCATCGTCGGCGCCACGGGGCTCGTCGGCCGCACCTTTCTCTCGGTGCTGGCCGAGCGCCGATTTCCTGTCGGACGCCTGAGCCTCTTCGCTTCGCCGCGTTCGGCCGGCCAAACCGTCGAGTTCGCCGGCCGCTCCTACCGGGTCGAAGCCCTCGACGCCGCCGATCCGGCCGGATTCGATCTCGCCCTGTTTTCCGCCGGCGCCCAAGTCTCTCGCCTGCATGCCCCGCGCTTCACCGCCGCCGGCGCTCTGGTGGTCTACAACTCGAGTGCATTTCGGATGGAGCCGGGGGTCCCGCTCGCTGTCCCCGAGGTGAATCCCGAGTCGCTGGCTCTACTCAGCCGCAGCGCGGCCGGGGGGTGGGGACGCATCGTTGCCGTGCCCAACTGCTCCACCATCCAGCTGGTCATGGTGCTCAAGCCGCTCCACGCCGCCGCCGGGCTCGCGCGCGTCACCGTCGCCACCTACCAGTCGGCGGCCGGCGCCGGGCAGAGTGGCCTTCACGAGTTGGAGACCGAGACTCGCCGTGTTCTCGACGGCGACGCTCCGGCGGCCGAGGTCTTCGCCCACCCGCTGGCATTCGAGGCGTTGCCGCACGTGGGAGTCTTCGGCGACGACGGGGTGACGAGCGAGGAGCAGAAGATCATCGATGAGACCCGGAAGATCCTCGGGCTCAGCGACCTCCCGGTGTCCGCCACCTGTGTTCGGGTTCCAGTCCGGGTCGGCCACTCGGAGGCGGTGTGGGTGGAGACCGAACGGGCGCTCGATCCCGAGGCGGCGCGCGCCTGCCTGGCCCGGCAGCCGGGAGTGGTGGTGCGGGACGACCCCGCCCGCGCGGTCTACCCCTTAGCCCGGGAAGCAGCCGGCACCGACCCAGTCTACGTCGGTCGCATCCGGCGTGATCCGGCGCGGGCGCAGGGCCTGATTCTCTGGGTGGTGGCGGACAACGTGCGCAAGGGAGCCGCGCTCAACGCGGTCCAGATCGCCGAGCGGCTCTTGCTGCTGAGCGAGCCGGCGGCGCGGGCGGCCCGGGAAAGCGCCGAGCGCGCCAAGGCTTGAGGGGGGGCCTTGAAGGACGCAATCGGACCGGCGCGCAGAGGCTGTCTGGTCTACTCGGACGGCTACTTTGCGGACATCGGCGCTCATGTCTTTCCGATGGAGAAGTTTGCGCTGACCCGGCGTTTTCTGATCGACAGCGGAGCCGCGGTCGAAGAGGATTTCGTCGCTCCGGAACCGGCCACCGAGGCCGAGGTGCTCCGGGTTCACACTCCCGAGTATCTGCAGAAGCTCAAGCAGGGGCGGTTGAGCCCGCTCGAGATCCTGACCCTGGAGCTCCCGTATTCCCCGGACCTGGTGCGCGCCAGCATGCTCTGCGCCGGCGGGACCATCGCCGCCTGCCGACTAGCGCTCGAGCACGGCTTCGCCGGCAACCTGGCCGGCGGCTTCCATCACGCCTTCTCCGATCACGGGGAGGGTTTCTGTGTCCTCAATGATATCGCCATCGGTTTGGCTGCTGTGCTGGCCGAGGGACGCGTCGAACGCGCCGCGGTGATCGATCTCGATGTCCATCAGGGGAATGGGACCGCCGCGATTTTTGCCGGCAATCCGCAAGTGTTCACTTGCTCGATTCATCAGGAGCACAACTATCCGGCGGTGAAGCCGCCGAGCGACCTGGACCTCGGCCTCGACGACGGGGCCGGGGGCCGGGAGTATCTCCAAGCCCTCGACACCGCGCTCACCGCGACTCTGGTGGCGCGACCCGGGCTCTTGGTCTATGTCGCCGGCGCCGACCCCTACGAGCACGATCAGCTCGGCGGACTGTCCCTGACTCTGGACGACTTGCGGCGGCGGGACGAGCGGGTGCTCGGGGCCGCGGCGGAAGCCGGCGTACCGGTGGCGGTGGTGCCTGCCGGCGGCTATGCGCTGGATCTGCGCGACACGGTGTCGATTCACGCCACAACCCTGCGGTTAGGGCTCGAATCCCGGCAAGATTCCCCGCCCCGGCACAATGCCCCCCGCCCGGCGTCTCAACCCTCGGCCCCGCCAGGGCGGCGATGAGCGGCGCCGCCTGGTACGACGTCGCGTTCGACGCCCTCTATCCCGACCTCTACGCCCAACGCGACCAAGCCGAAGCCGAGCAGGTGATCGCCTGGCTCGCCGGCCAGCTCCCACCGAGCGGTCCTGGCGCGCTCGCGAGCGGCGCCTGGGTGGACCTTGCCTGTGGAGGTGGACGACACCTGCGAGCCCTCGCCCGCTGCGGCACGCGGGTGGTCGGCATCGATCGTTCCCGCCCGCTGCTGGAACGGGCGCGTGCCGACTCGGGTGTCGGCGCGGAGCTCGTCCGCGGGGATCTCCGCCGCCTGCCCTTCGGCGACGGGAGCTTCGCCGGTGGCCTGAGCATGTTCACGAGCCTCGGCTATTTCGAGGACGACGGCGAGAACCAGATGGTTTTAGCGGAAGCGGCCCGGGTGATCCAGCCCGGGGGCCGCTTGCTCGTCGACTATTTGAATGCCGAATGGCTGGCCCACGACCTGGTCCCGCGCTCGAGCCGCGAAGCGGGACCGTACCGAGTCGACGAGGTCCGGCGGATCGATCGGGCGCCGAAGCGACTCATCAAGGAGGTCGCGATCTTCGATCGGGCCAACGGAAAGCCGATCAAGCGCTACATCGAATCGGTCGCGCTCTGGAGCGCGGCCGAGCTCGAGGCGCGACTCCTGACTCAAGGCTTCCAGGTCGGCGCCCGGGCCGGTGACTACGATGGAGGGCCGTTCCTGGCTCGCTCGCCCCGCCTCATCCTACTGGCGGTTCGCAGCGAGAGAAACCCATGAGCCCCAGGTCCACGGCGAAAGCCACCGCCAAAGCCGCGACCCAAGCCACGGCCAAAGCGACGACCAAAGCCGCGCCCCTTGCGCCGCGCGCTGGGCTTCCCGTGGGAGTGGTGCCGCTGGCCGACCTCCGCGCCCACGGTGCGGCGTTCGTCGCCCTGGCGGGTGGAGATCCGGCGCTTGACGGCTACCTGCCGCCGCTTCGCCGGCTCGAGGCTCAAGTCAAAGAGCGCCGCTCGCGGCTCGAGGTTCGGGGCCGCGATGCGCTGTGGGCGGCGGTGGACGCGCGCGCGGCCCGCCTCGGAGCTCCCATCCCCGCGCGCCAGGCGATCGAGGCGGCGCGCCGCGGCGCGCCGGTAGTGTTCACCGGGCAGCAACCGGGTCTGCTCGGCGGCCCCGCCTTCACCCTCTACAAAGCGGCGACCGCCGTCGTGCTGGCCCGCGAGCTCTCGGCGGTGCTCGGCGAGCCGGTGGTCGCACTCTTCTGGGCCGCCACTGACGACGCCGACTTCGACGAGATCGCCTCGGCCACGGTCGCCGGGCCGAACTTGGCGCTCCGCACCGTCGCCCTCGATCCCCGGCTCCGGGATCCCGAGCTCATGGTGGGTTACTTGCCGGCCGTCGCCGGGCGAGAAGCGCTGGCCCAGGCGCGCCCGGTTCTCGCGAGCGGAAGCCGGGGCGAGACTGCGCTCGAGCTCGCCGGGCCGGTCTGGGAGCGGGGCCAAGACTGGGGCGAGGGCTTCGCCGCCGCTATCTATGCCCTCCTGGGCGATCAGGGGCTGGTGGTGATGGATGCGCGGGAAGCGGCGCTCCGAGAGCTGGCCCGCCCATTTCTCGCCCGCGCGCTCGACGATGTCGCCGGGTTCAGCGCCACGGTCAACGCCGCCGGGGAAGCCCTCGAGCGGGCGGGCCTCGGGCGGCAACTCGGTGAGTTCGCCAGTCACTTCCCCTTCTGGCATGAGGAGCCGCCGCGTCGCCGGCGGTTGGGAGGGGATGGCGCCCAGGCCGAGCCGGCGGGCGAGGCCCGGCGGATCTTGGCGGGTGAGCGCGGGGGGGCGCTGTGGCCGTCGGCCGCCCTCCGGCCGCTGGTCGTCGATCAGCTCCTGCCGACGGTGGCGAGGGTGCTGGGGCCGGCGGAGGTGGCCTACATGGCGCAACTCGCCCCCGCCTACGCCCGGCTGGGAGTTGCGCCGCCGCCGGCGGTGCCCAGGCTAACCGCCACCCTGATCCCGCCGCGGGCGCTTCGACTCGCCGAAGCCATCGGCGGTGAGGTGGGGGAGTTGTTGACCGCTTGGGGTCCGGCAATCGAGACCTACTACCGGCGGCGACTGCCGCCGCAAGTGCGCGGGGCGCTCACCGAGCTCGAGGCCGGACAGCGGGATGGGTTTGCCCGCGCCCGCGAGGTGTTGGGCGCCTTCGGGCCGGGGTTGGACCAGCTGGTGGATTCGGTGGCGGGCAAGGCGGACTTCCAGCTCCACCGTCTGTGGGAAGCTGCGGTCAAGCGTGAAAAATCGCGTTCGGCGGCGGAAGACCCCGAACTGCGACACCTGCCGGCGTTCTTGCGCCCGGACCAGGGGCTCCAGGAGCGCCGCCTCGCGGTCGTGGCCGCCTTGGCGCTCGGCGGCCCCGAGCAGGTGCCGGCGGTGCTCCGGCAGGCAGAGGAGCACCTGGCAGCCATGCGCGCCGGCCGCCCGGGCCACTTTCTGCTTCCCATCGAACCGCCATTGGGGATCGAGCGATGATCGTCGTCGCCTTCGGCGCCCACCCCGATGACGTCGAGCTTGCGGCGGCCGGCACCCTCGCCAACGCGGTCGAGCACGGGCACCGGGTGGTGATCGCCGACCTCACGCGGGGCGAGCTGGCGACGGCGGGGACCGCCGAGATCCGGGCGCGCGAGGCCCTCGCCGCCGCCCGCATCCTTGGCGTCGAGCGACTGACTCTCGGCCTCCCCGACGCCGAACTCGATCGTTCCGACCCGGCCCAGCAGCGCGCGGTGGTCGAGGTGGTGCGCCGGGTGCGGCCCGATCTCGTGCTCGCCCCCACCGGTCGCGACCGGCATCCCGATCACTCCGAGACCCATCATCTGGTGCGGCGGGCCTGCTTCTTATCCGGGCTGGCGGGTTACGCCGCCGAAGGTCCCCCGCATCAGCCGGGCCTTCTCCTCTTCTATCCGTCCTCGCGCGAACCCCTGCCTCGCGCCGCAGTCGTCGTGGACGTGAGCGCCACTCTGGAGCGCAAGATGGAGGCCCTGGCCTGCTACGCGTCGCAGTTCGTCCGGGCCTCGGGGGGACCGGCGACGCCGCTCAACGCCGAGGGGTTTCTCGATCGCGTGCGCGCGCGCGCTGCGGTCGCCGGGATCGAGATCGGCGTGGCGCACGGCGAGGCCTTCCTGGCCGATCGGCCGCTTCGCGTCGTGGATCCGCTGGCACTCCTCGGGTCGCGGGCGCCGGATACAGGGAGAACAGAACCATGAACTCGCGCCGCATGCGCATCGGCATCACCTGCTATCCCACCGCCGGCGGCTCGGGGGTGGTGGCGACCGAGCTCGGCAAACACCTGGCTCACCAGGGGCACAGCGTGCATTTCATCACCCACGCCGTGCCCATGCGGCTCCGGGGGTTCGAGGAGCGGATCTGCTTCCATCCGGTCGAGTCGGACAGCTACCCGGTGTTCAACGAGCAGCCCTACTCGCTCAACCTGGCCGCCAAGATGAGCGAGGTGATCGAGCGCGAGTCGCTGGACATCTTGCACGTTCACTACGCCCTGCCCCACGCGGTGAGCGCCTACCTGGCCAAGCAGATCGTGCACCCCCGGGAGGTGAAGGTGATCACCACCCTCCACGGCACGGACATCACCCTGGTCGGACAACAGCCCTCCTTCTTCAGTGTGACTCGATTCTCGATCGAGCAGTCGGACGCCGTGACCGCGGTGTCGGGGTGGTTGCGTTATCAGACGTACTCGATCTTCGGAGTCAACATCCCGATTCATGTCATCCACAACTTCGTCGACTCGAGCCGTTTCGTGCCGGTGCGCGACGCTCGCCGGCGGTTGGTCTTCGCCCCGCCGGACGAGCTGATCCTCATGCATGCCTCGAACTTTCGGCCGGTGAAGAACTCCCCGCGGGTGATCCAGGTGTTCCATGCGGCGGCCGCCAAAGTCCCGGCGCGGCTCGTCCTCATCGGGGAGGGGCCGGAGGTCCAAGCCTGCCGGCGGCTCGCCCGCGAGCTCGGCATCAGCGATCGGGTGGTCTTTCTCGGCGAGCAGCAGTACGTCGAGGCGATCTTGCCCTATGCGGATGTCTTCCTGCTCCCGTCGGATCACGAGAGCTTCGGGCTGGCGGCGCTCGAGGCGATGAGCTGCGGGGTGCCGGTGATCGCCACCAAGGTAGGCGGGATGCCCGAGGTCATCGAGGACGGCCACAACGGATTTCTGGTCGATCCCGGCGATGTCGCGGCGATGTCGGAGGTGGCGATCGACCTCTTGCGGGTGCCTGAGCGGCGGGCGGCGGTGGGGGAGGCAGCGCGCGCCACCGCCCGCGAGCGCTTCGACATCGAGAGAGCGGTCGGGCGCTATGTCGATCTCTACGAGTCGCTCCTCGCCGGCGCCCAACCAGCGGCAGCACCCGGCCGAGAGGCTTAGCCCACCTGGTCCCCCTTGGTTCGCCGGCGCAGCTCCTCGAGATTTATCGCGATCGATTCATTCGAGCGGACCAGGTCGGCCAGGATCTCCTCTCGCGAGCGGGCCGTGGGGACGCGCGGCCGATGATCTTCGAGGAGCGGCCAGAGCGCGTCGCGGACATGGGGCGGGAGGATGCTTTCCAAGTACTCGAGCGAGGTACCGCGCAGCATCGGATCGTCGGCGTAGAGCCCGCGGAAAGCGACTTGGAGCGGCTGCCGCGGGAGGACGAGCGAGAGCAAGGTAAAGACGTGCTCGAGGCTTCGGCTGGCGCGCTCGCGAAGGACCTGATCGACGAAGGGGGACTCGTTCTCGTCGGCCTGTAGGTCGAGAAGCTTCTGACTCTCCCACACGCGCCGATCGACCGCGACCTCTCGGATGACCGTCAGGTAGATCCGATCGGACTCGAGCGGAAGCATTCCATGAGCGTCGTATAAACGCAGGAGCGCCCGCCCGCACCGGAAGCGCACCTCGAAGCGGCGATCGAGAAGCCCTTGAAGGAGCCCTTCCACCGCCACCGGGGAAGGGCAGTCGGAGAGGAGGCGCGGGATGCGCCGCCGGATGGCGAAGTCCTCTTCGGGATCGAGGAGCGAGTCGACCAGCTGCCCCACGATCTGGAGGGCCGCCGGGCGCAAGGCTTGCAGTGCGGCGTCCGCGACCGGCTCCCAGGCGAGAAGGGGGATGACGTGGGGAGCGATGGCGCGGTCGATCGGTCCAGATTCCAGGAGTGCTCGCCGCGCGCGCCCTGGGTCTCCCGAGTGGAGATCGAGCACGCGCTGGAAGAACCGGTCGTGCGAGAGCTCGGGCGCCGCCGGCGAGAGCTCGGACGCCGCCGGCGAGAGCTCGGGCGCCGCCGTCGAGATATCGGTCGCCGGCGGCGAGAACTCGGACAGGCTCTCACTCGCCGCATCGCCGGCCGACTCCCGCAGCGATTCGCCGGCGAGCTCGCGCGCCGCCACGAGAAAACCGGAGCTCGACTCCTCCGCCCAGGAGATCTGCCCCAGGGTGTCTGCGAGGTCGTCTCCGGGCGCTGAAACGGTCAGATCGGGTAGATCCAGCTCCTCAGCCTGGACGAGGAGGTTCCGCTCCAAGGTCGCAAGGTACCCGCCCTGAAGACGCTGGGCGATCGCCAGCCCCGCGAGCGAGCAGATGATGGCCAGACCGAGAAGAAGAGGCGCAATCATCGCTGCGGCCACGAGGAGAACGAGCTGCACCGTGGCCGCTCCGAGGGCGTCCCCCATGCGTTCGAAGCCGACGTCCACGATCGCTTTGGTCGCGCGTTTCTCGCGCGCTGGCATGGACGAGAAGAGAACTTCGTAACCCGAGCGATAGAGAGAGTTGCGGAGCACGGCCTCGATGCCGCGAGCGACTCCGGCCATGACCGGACCGGGCGCCATCAGGGCGCCCAAGCTTCCTGCCGCCACGCTAAGCGGGAGCGAAGCGACAGCGCGGGCGAGGCCGGTGCGCTCGATGATCCGGCGGCTCAGGGTTGTCTGAATGACGAACGTGACCAGCCCGACGGCGGTGTAGAAGCCGGCAAAGAGACGGAGGAGGGCGGTTCCGCTCATGTGCTGGGCAGCTTGCATTTTGAAGACGTAATCGAGGAAGGCTGCCGCCACCGTGCTGAGGAGAACGAAAGCCGCGAGCGAGCGCAGGTGGGGAGTTCGGCGGAGCACTCGCAGCCCGAGCCGCGTCACCCCCTCTTCTTTCCTCCGCGGAACCGGCAAAATCCCGACCCGCGCCGCAGCTCTCCCGCGCCCATCGAGCGGACGCAGGCCGAGCGAGGTCACGGCGCAGAGCAGGTGCAGCCCGGCCAGCATCGGCAAGGTGGCGTGGATCCCCCAGATGCTTCCGACCCGCTCGGCGAAAATTCCGCCCAGAAGTCCACCCAGGGTTCCCCCGGCTGCGATTCGGCCGATCCGCCGCTTGGCGGTCCGCAGATCGAACGACTCGTTGACGAGCGACCAGAATCCCGAGATCTGGACCATGCCGACGACCGAGATGTGGAAGTAGAGAGCCACCGCCTGCCCTCGCGGGAATTGCTGCCCTAGTCGCCAGAGGACGAGAAGCATCAAGGCGCTCGCGGCGAAGGTCGCGGGGATCACCCGATGCGGGCCCTGCGTGGTGAGGATCCGCGCCGCCAGCAATGCGAGCCCGACGGAGAGGAGCGCGGTGGCCAGGGCGACGACCGGAAGCGCGGTGACCGGGAAGCGCGAAAGGAAAAGAGCATCCCGGATTGCTTTGCCCCCGACCTGCTCCGCGATCATGGCCGCGGCGGTGATCGCCGCCATGGTCACGCCGTCGTTGACAGAGCGGTTCTTCATCTATGCTCGGTGGACAAGGGATCGAGATGCATCGGGCGCCCGGGGAGTCTATGCGCCGCCCGGGGAGCCGGCAAGGATCGCCCCGGTGCGGGTCCAGCCCGGCGGGCTTCCGCCATTGGCGCCGGGCCGCTTGCGCTCCATGCCTCTGCACCTGAGAATAGGGCGGCAATCTCCATGAACCATGCTCGGATGCGGGGGAGGCGTCGAGCCTGCACGGAGCGCCCCGGAGCTCTCAGCGATTGGATGTGACCATGCCCCAAGCTGTGACCATGCCCCAAGCTGTGACCATGCGCCAAGATGTGACGTTGCCCCAAGATGAGACCATGCCCCGAACGGATCGGGTGTGTCAGAAGCGAATGGCTGATTCGGGTCCTAGCGCGCTCGGCTCATCGTCTGGCGGGCTGGCGCCGGAGATCCAGGCCGAGTCGCAGCGCCGGCTCGCGGGAGCGGCGCTGCTCTATGCCGGCGCCTGGATCGCCTCCTTCGGCATCAGCTGGTTCCGTGCGGTGGTGGAGCAACCGTCCTTCATGCCGACGCTCATTGACTTCGTCAACCTCGGGCTGGCCGTCGCCCTATCCCTGGGGGTCTTCCTCCTGGCTCGGTCGTGCCGGTTCCCGGCCAAGTCGTTTTTCGGCTTGGCCATCGCCTTCGAGATCCTCGCTGCGATCGGGATCCACGCCGACATGTGGAACTGGCAAATGGGGTACGCCGAGGTGCTGGAGATCTACGCCGGGGCCGGTCTCGACTGGTCGCGCGTCGACAAGGCCGCCGTCCAGCCGGTCATGATGATGGGCGTCCCCTGGGGGGCGGTTTGGCTGCTCGTCTTTCCGCTCATCGTTCCGATGCCGCTCCGCCACGCCATCGTCGCGTCGATCGCGACCGCCGCAACCATCCCCGGGATCCTCTTGGCCTCTCAGCTGGTCGGCGGGACGCCCGAGAGCGTGCGTCCGTACGTGTCAGGCCTTTATTTCAACATATTGCTTCCGACCGCAATCGCGGTCGGCATGGCAATCTACGCCTGTCATGTCATCTATCGCTTGAACCGAGATCTCTCCCGAGCGCGGCAGTTCGGCAGCTACGAGCTGATCGAGAGGCTAGGTGCGGGGGGCATGGGCGAGGTCTGGAAGGCGCGGCATCGCATGCTCGTGCGTCCGGCCGCAATCAAACTCATCCGACCGGAGGTGCTCGGAAGGGGCGATGCCGAGAAGGCGCGGACCCTCATCCGCCGGTTCGAACGCGAGGCGCAGGCCACCTCGGCGCTTCGCTCACCGCACACGATTGAGATCTACGACTTCGGGATCAGCGAAGAGGGCGTTTTCTATTACGTGATGGAGCTTCTCGACGGCATCGACCTGCGGTCCCTGGTCGAGAAAGGCGGGCCGCTTGCGGCGAGCCGCACCCTGCACATCCTCCGCAGCGCGTGCCATTCGCTGGCCGATGCTCACGCGAGCGGTTTAGTCCACCGGGACATCAAGCCCGCCAACATCTTCGTGACCCGGCTCGGGCTCGACTATGACTTCGTGAAGGTGCTCGATTTCGGCCTGGTCAAGGAATCGGGGCGACCCACCTCGGTCCAGCTGACCCAAGAGGGGTCGACCACCGGCACGCCCGCCTTCATGGCCCCCGAAGTGGCGATGGGCAGCCAGACGATCGACCATCGCGCCGACCTCTATGCGCTGGGCTGCGTCGGTTACTGGCTCTTGACCGGCCAGCTCGTGTTCGACGGGCCGAACGCGATGGCCATCCTCCTCAAAGCCGCCAAAGACGCGCCGGTGCCGCCATCCCGCCGGACCGAGATCGAGGTGGCGGAGGAGCTGGACGAAGTGATCCTGGCCTGCCTGGCCAGAGATCCAGCCGACCGGCCGCAATCGGCGCGCGAGCTATCCCGCCGGCTCTCGGAGGTCGAGGCAAAGATCGGCGTCTGGACGCCGGAGCAAGCGGAGAAGTGGTGGCGGCTGCATCTGCCGGAGGAAAAGGACCAGACGATCGAGATTCCGCTCCCCGGGGTAGCTCCGGTGGCGGTCGGGACGTGATCTCGTCGGGACAACTCACGCAAGCGGGCGGCGAGCGACAAATCCCACCATTCGTCCGGTCGGCTCTCCGGTCCGGGCGGAGAAAAAGAGATCGGAGCGACAGCGGGTGCAAGCCCAGGGTCCGCGGATCGCACGGTCGTCGATGCCCGCCCGGATAAGACGCAGGCGAACGGCGGCGGCGAGGTCCAGGTGCGGACGGCCGCGCCGCCCCGGGCGGTGAGTCGCCGGATCGAAGCGCTCGG
>Ga0184637_10001387_pt1 | contig 16474 bp, 14 predicted proteins | sample PLM3_127_b2_FD_133143 | JGI IMG/M metagenome (GOLD analysis project Ga0184637, IMG submission 133143) | Groundwater sediment microbial communities from an aquifer in East River, Colorado, USA - PLM3_127_b2 | ecosystem: Environmental > Terrestrial > Soil > Riparian zone | place: USA: East River...
CGCCAGAAGAACGTCGACAACCGTCTCCAGTGCCCCAATCCGGCGTTTGAGCGCCTTCAAATACGGTACAGACGTCCATCGCGTGAGGTTTCGCCCCAAGCGGCGCAAATACTTCCGGTTCATCTAACTCCCCCCGTTTCGGATTTTATCTGCGCGCCATACATGTTCGTATGCGTGTCCACGATTAGAGTTATTTTGTCTCGGGTCAGCGTCACGCAATCGCGGAATTCCGGAAACAGCCGGCAGGCGGCGAGAGTCACCGATTCCGCGCACGGCACACCGTTCGTAAATCCCTGCGAGTCCGATGCGAGAAATACCAATTGGTTCGCATGCCTGGGTTGATCCGGTGCTTCAGAAAATTGCCTGCGAAGATTGCAAACAGCACCGGGCACGCTAGGAAGAATCCGCGCAGCGCTAAAACGCACAGCTAACGCACCTGACGCCGCGGCTCGCAGACGTCTTACCGAATTTTTACGCCGGCTTTCGAGCTACCAGCACCAGCGCGTACCCCAGGTAGGGACCCAACGGTCCGGTCCGCTCCTGAACGATGCGGTTGGGATCGAAACGCTTGTCCTTGAGAATTCGCTTCTCAATGGAACGTTTCCAGCGAGCGAACGGTATCACGAAATCCAGGGATGCGATAAACGGCGAACCGGTAATGTGAAAATCCTTCACGCCGATTGCCCGACAGATTGTTGAAATCTCGGCGCGGCTGTATGGTATTTCCAATCCGAAGTGCCACTTGCCAATCAATTCGCGACGGGCCTTCCATATGCGGTAGGGCCAGCAGTGGCGGTTGGGGACCGTGATGACTGCGAGCCCGCCGGGTTGAAGCAGGTCAAAGTGCGCCTTGATGATCCTGGTCCTATCGTTGGCCTCGAAGTGCTCTGCAAGGCCGAACGACATGGCGACGTTGAATCGTCCCAACAAAGATGATGGCAGGTTGAGCGCATCCGCCAGCAATGATTCTTGCTTCAGACCGAAGCTCTCGAACAACGCCGCATTGACATCGAGCGCTTCCTGCGAGTAGTCAAGCACAGTGACACGTGCGCCGTGCCGGGCAAATGCCGCGCTGATAGTGCCCGCCCCCGCACCAATTTCGATGGTGCTGAGGGAGCCAATGTCCACCGCTCCGAGCGATTCCCGGATTGACGACCAGATCAAGCTCTTTTCTGCCTTTTCAACGCTGAATCTCAACTCCTTCAGCCGACTGGGGGCATCGCGCCACAAGCGCCCCCACTGCTCTGCGGTGTTGCTCCTACTCATTTTTTCCGCCTCTTGTGCATATGGACGTCATACTCGTCCTCTTCGCGCCGATTTGCAACGACATGCGGCCGTACTGCTGCTCGCGTCGTCGTTCCTGGCGATGACCGGCGCCGAGATGCAATGGCATCAGGTTCCCGTGATCGCCCGCTTGATTCTTCTGCGGAGTTTGCTGAACTTGAAACGCTTCACAAGGTCCAGATGCTTGTCCCAGTTGGACTGCATGCATACCCCCAGATAGTTGCGGGCGACGGCGGTCTCGTTCTCGCCGATTTTCCGGTACAGGTAATACTGCTCCTCGTAGTGGTAGCAGCGGAATATCGGCTCAATCGGAAGCAGCGGGATGCTCTTGAACGCAAGCAAGGCCTCCCCGTACCATCGCAATTCGCCTGGGTGAAGATCGATCGCGTCGATGATGCTCAGCCCTTTCGGCATCAGATATTTCTCATCGAGATCACGCCAGACACGGCCGCTCCATAGTACCGGCGTCGGGCCAAACTCGAAGCAGCGTCCGCTGCGCCCGAAAATGCCCATGATATCCGCGCATTCCCGCTGCCGGTCGCGCGCAATTCTTGCCATCCCGCTCAACGCGACAAAGTGCAGCAACTCCTTTGCCTCATGCATGACCGTGTACGGGTGTCCATCCGGAGAGATGAAGTCTGCGCCGCGAAAATCCCGCAGAAAATAGCTGTCGCTATCCAGACAAAGATAATTCCCGGCTGCGCCATATCGCCAGAACTCGGCTTTGACGATCTGCTGGGCCTTGCCTCCGGGCAGTTTCGCAAAGCGATCAACGTCGATCCGGGGATTCTTCCCCACGATCTCGGGATCGGCCATGAGAGCAACGTTCAGGCTTTTAAGCGGCTCCGCGAACGCGTCCAGATCCTCCGCCGGCACGGAAAGATAAAAAGGGATCGAATCCCGATTGAATTCGTGCACGCTCCGGCACAGTTGAACCGCACGCCGCAAGTCCTGCCGGTAACTCTTGCAGAACAGAACCAGGTCACCGGTTGCCATCGAGGCTACTGACGAGTCTCAAAATTTCGTTCACCGCGCTCTCGACAGGGAATTCAAACTCCTCCATCGTATCAACGAGTTCGTCGTTCGCCCATCTCTTGTATAAGGTCTCCAGGCAACGGGCCACGCCCTCGGCGTCGGCGGCGTTCACCACAGCGTGGCCCGCCTTGGCGAGCAGTCCGTCCAGTTGGGGATTCTTCCAGGTCAGCGCCAGAATGGGACGCCGCGCCCACGCGTACTCATAGAGTTTGGAGGGAATGTATTCCTCGCAGAAGGGTTCCTTCCCGTGCAGGAGCAGCAAGCAATCGGAAGTGCGCATGTGACGCAGGACCCGGTCCCGCCCCGACAAGCCGGATTCCGGATCGAATTCCAGACGGCCCTGCAGGACCACATTGTCTCTGTACGGAAATGCCGTCAAAGCTGCCAAGCTCACGTTGTCCGGGTCCGATCCATACACATCGAGGCGAACTGTTTTGCGCGCCTCGGGGTGTCGGTTTAGGAATCGGCGGAACCCCTGCAGAAATACTTCCAGATTTCGCGTTGTGGAAAGCGAGCCGAAGTGTCCAATGGATATGAATTCGCGGCGGGCGTAGCGGGCATCACCGAAGTCGGGACGCTCCGCACCGGGGATGATGGCATGGCCCCGGTCGCCCAGTTCCGGATTGCGTTCTCGTGCGCGCTCCAGAGCTTTCTCGGTAAACCAGATGGCGATGTTCGCGTGGCGGCAAATCAGCTTTTCCACGTATCTGGCCCAGGCGTACGCCATCCGCGATCGCTTCCAGTTCTCGTGGATCATCGGATCGTGGATCTCGACCATCCAGGGGATGCCGAAGCGTCTCGCAAGCAGATACCCAGCGTAATGCGCCGAGTTCGCCCCACCCGTCGAGTAAATGAGATCCACCTTCCCGACCCGGATGAGCCGCGCGCCCCTGAAGTAAGCGAGGACGAACCAGGACCACTGGCTTTCCAGGTGAATGAACAATCGCTCCAGCACGAGGGGCGGGATCAACAAGAGGTTCATCAGCCCCCTGGAGATCCTGTATTTCCAGCCGCTACCGAAGCGCACGCGCAGGACGTGGCGGAAATCGAAGCGAAGACCGGATGGTGCTACCGCGGGCACCTGGTAATGCGGCAGCACCTCATCGCGCCGGCCGGTTGGCGCGCTGATGACGACCGGTTTGATACCGGCACCGACCAGGTGCGGGATCTTGTCGGTAATGGTATGGCTCGCCGCACGCCCGTCCATATTGAAAGCGTGCGAAAGGATCAACCAGTTTTGTCTCACAAACCTTCTCTTTGCGAAGAAGGGGCATCTTGCCCCGATGCCGCGGGCACCAACCCGGCGAAAAACATGAACGACTCGGCAATATAGATCAAACGCAGACTTCTTCTATAATTTAGGTAATTCCCAGACCATACGGACCAGATAGTGGGGAGAGTGTTTTTAGTTCTCAAGCGACGCCCGAAACAAGCGTGCTATCCACCTTGCCACACTTTAGTAACGTCGATCGGGGCGCACCGCTTTTTTGCCTGACAACCAACCAACTATCTTTAAAAAGCCGCTAAATGCACCCGCTACTTTATAAAATCAAGCGCCTCTACCGCAAAGAAAAACTTCCGGATCCTTTTGCCTATCTGTACAAATGGTTTGATCGTATCCCCAAAGGAGTGTTTCAGGTTGGGGCCAACTCCGGACAGGAGATAAAAAGCTTTATCACCCAGGGAATCAAAACAGGAATTTTCGTTGAGCCGTTACCGGCTGCCTTTCAAGAATTGAAAAAGGCCACATCTTCTCAACCTGGGTATTTTCCCATCAACGGGGTCTGCATGGATGTTGCGGGAAAAATATGCTATTTCTATGTTTCGGGCGACGGGGGAGCCGGCTCCAGTACCCTGAAACCGTCGGGTGTTCTTACAGTCCACCGGGAAGTGAAATTTGATTCGCAACCGATAACCTTGGAGTCGACTACCGTTGATCAAATCGTGGCTGATTTCAAGGACCACGGGCGGGCGGGCATCATTGCACCGATAGACCTGCTGTACCTCGACACCCAAGGAGCCGAACTGAGCGTCCTGAAAGGCGCAGCCACGTTTCTCAAACAGGTGCATTACGTGTTTACCGAGGTTAGTCTTGGCGGGCTATATGAGAACGACGTGAATCACAGCGCATTGACTGAATACCTTGACTCGCAAGGCTTCTCACTTGTTTTTCTTTACATGAACAAGCACAGGTGGGGGGATGCCCTCTATGTCCACAATTCGGTTTTTGACAAATAAACCCCTCTCCCGACTCATTCATATTGAACCTTGATATACCAGTCATCTCCTGTATGAACCACCTTCAAGAGTGTCCGGCATATCCGTATTGGCTCAGCCGATCCCCACATCGATGCCTCCAAACTCTCCCATCAGGTCAAGGCAGCAACATTCATTTCACCTGAGGGGGTCGATCAAGACAAGGCTTGGTGAACTACAACTTGCGGTACCAATCATCCCACATAGAGAACCTTTCAAGAACTCGCGAAAATCCTCGCGATTCCAAGAGCGCGCGAATTCCGTCCCTATTCACGGTGAAGTTATGCTCAACGGTGATGATCCTTACATCGTATTTCTGAAAGTCAAAAGCCTGCAGAATCTCAAACTCGGACCCCTCGGTATCCACGGATAAATAGTCAATACAGTTCGGAGCGCTATTACTTGAAAGCAAGTGATTGAGGGATATCGATTCCACCGGATATATCTCGCCCATCCTCCGCGAGACAGAGTGCCCATCGTGGTTGGAGTACTTGGTGATTGTCGACAGCTCGCGATCAGACACCTCGTTGAACTCCAATACGTCGCCGCTTTTCGTCCAAACACATCGTGTATCGATCACGCAGTTTCGGTTCGTCCTCAAATCGTTATGCCAGCACTTCGCAGGTTCCGCCAGTATCCCGTTCCACTCATAGTTTCTCTCAAGCAAAAGCGTATTACTTAACTCGACTCCATCGGTAGCACCAAACTCGACAAAAAATCCTTCTCTTTTTTGATTTAGCGAGAACAGCACGAAAAGATCTTGAAATATCTGTGCCCTTGATTCCGCAAAATTCTGTAGTACAAAGTGAAGAAACGCGTGATCTTCTGGAGTTACGGTGTTGTGTTTGCCTCGATGTTTTAGCAACACAGAAAACACTTCGGCCGGATCGGTTGCATTTATCAGCTCAAAATCGAGCTTTTTGCCGAGTTGCTTGATCTTTCTCAAGAGGAAATTGCCTTTAGGCATGGATAGGCCTGAAGAACCGTGAATCCACGGTTAGGCTCTCTCGCACAGAAACAGGCGCCGGCGACCTTCCGCGATCGCCCGCTCGGCAATGACGGAATAATTCACGCAAATTTCCTTTCTGAACATGGATTCATTCAAATCCCGATACCAGTGCAGGTCGCCGCCGGCAATCTGCCTGAATTTCGGATCGTCCAGGGATATCCATTCGATCAGCAGGAACTTTGCATCGAGGTCTTCCAACAGCCGGATGATCTCTTTCAGTGGAACACGCTCCGAGACCAGGAGGTGATGCAGGACAGCGAGCATTAGCACCAGGTCGAAGTTGCCCTTGGCCCGATCCAAGAAGGACGCAATCTCCGAGTTTCTCCAGCCAACTGCTGGTGTCGGACGCGCAATGTTGAGCACCATCGGCGTAATGGGCAGGCGCTCCACGGCGTTTTGTCTGTAAAGTCGCTGCAGCGCGCCCATATCGAAATCGGCTGCCACGACTCTCGCACCCGCCTTTGCCGCAAGGCGGCTGTACTCCCCCGCGTTGGCGCCGATGTCCAATACGCTCTTGGCCTTGCAGATTGCCAGCGCATCGGTCACAAAACTGTGCTTGGTCCGACGCTCCTGTTCCGAATAATGGTCGCAGGCTTGGTCGTATTTCGCCCAAACGGTATTGGATTCCTCATCCGGCCGCACATGACGAAGCTGCTTGCGGAGTCTCCTCAGCGCGCTGCGAATCACGAAATCATTCTTTGCCGAGGCTTGATTCGAAGACTCCGGATTGAGCGCAGAGAATCCGCTGATCTGAGCACGCCGGCTCAAAAGAGCGGGAAGCGTAATGACTTGAAGCTCGAACGGCCGTAATGCTTGAAGGCCACGCACTGCACGACGCACTTCGGTGGGATCGAGGCCATCCCGACGGTCCAGGAATGTCCGATGGGACGGCAAGCCGAATTTCTTGGCCATGTAGAGAGGCAGGACAAACGTTCGTTGGAATTGGGCGTACGGTCGCCATATTTTTCCTCCTGCACGCAGGTCGAACGACAGCAGATCGCAGAATACCGGCTTTCCCTGCTCGAACAGAATATTGAAGGGGGTTGCGTCCTTCAGTTCTAACCCTTCCTCCATGGCCCGCTCGGCCAGATCCAATGTGGTGTTTGCCGCGTCGTAAAGCTGATCGGGTATCCACTCGTGCGCGTATATGGGGAAATCGAGCTTCTGATGCTCCAGCCAAAATTCGCCGGAAGCTTCATTGCCGAGTGCCAGCGGCGCGTGAATTGTCCAAGTACGTGGAAAAAGACCTTCTGCCTGCCCACTATCGAATAAACGGGAGCTGAGGAAAGTCATCAGGCTATTCACCCCGTCCTTATTAACGCAACGCAGAATTCGGTCCCCCACCCGAAAAACCCGTCCGTCTGGGTCGCGAAAAGAGAGCTGCGTACCGCTGGGTACTGTCACTGATCTTGGTGCTTGGAACGAAGCTTTTTCAGCCACTTTGCCAGATCCGACAATAGTATCCTGGGATTTCTAAGGTAAAAAAAGGCAATTGCAACGACAGCGAGTAGAGCCTGTACGAGCATAGCTCCTGTCCCGGGGTCTACGTATGCATGCGAAACACTCGGGGCTGAAGCAAAGATTGCCGCAGCAATTAACGAACGACGAATATGTTTGTGGCCCAAGGCTGCACCCCTTTTCTTGGCCAGATGACCGAATGAATATCAGATCGTACATCTGGCAACTGGTTACTCCTTAGACTGGATTTCTGCAGCCTGAATCGGCCCACTCATCTTACTAAGCTCTACAAACCGCAGGATATCATCATGCGACGAAATCTTACCAAGCAGGTAGTTTTCAACCAACCGTCTAGTGTGCACTGTCGAGAAGGGCACATTTGTTACATGGTTTCCTTTCTGATTGCTCAGGACAGCGATAAAAGGAACCCGCAACTTGTCGCTGGTAGTGCCTGGTAAGGATCCACGTCCTCGTAGACCGTGATCACTTGACACGATAAGCAAAGTGTCAGTGCCCGCTGTGGTCGACGCTCGCAATGAACGGAGTATTGAGGCCATAACCCGGTCGGAATAACGCAGATTCAACAGATACCCGTCGTCAATCACTTCATCTGTGCTGCCCAGTACTCGATACGCGTATTGGGCCGGCCTATGTGGAACGTTCAAGTGCAAGAACTCCAACGTATGAGTTCCAAAATTTGTGTTTGCAATCCAGTCTGCCTGAACGCTGGATATATCAGTCATTTGTTCCTGCCTAAAAGCAAGCCCGAAAGGCTCCGAGAGAGTCGAGGCCAGGCGAAACGTCAGCCGATCCAGACCGATCCGGGCTGGACTCGAAAAACCAGCGTAGCCAACGATCGGGAGCGAGGTGCAACGATCCATAACGCGGTGGAAAACGGCGCAGTAATTGTGGTAGAAGCCCAGAGCACTGTTAGTCCCGTTGAGTCTCTTTACCGTGTGGAAGACACTGATTTCGTCGGCGAAAGAATAGATCTTGTTACTTCCGGTCTCAGTAAGCTCAAGACGGCCAAAACCCACTCGCCTCGAACTTGAAAAGCTGCGCCCCAGGAGGAGAGAAGGGATAGTGGTTTCCGTCCACATGCTCGGAGATACAGCGTTCTGGGCAAACACACCGAGCGTCATCAGTTCCCGAAACGTCGGTAACGAAGCGATAGCGTCGGACTCGAAAGTGATCTTGTAGTCCCATTCGTCGAAAATTATCCAGACAACCCGACGTGGCCCTGCAATTGTCCCTTCCGCTGGAGCTGGCAACACTCTGTTCTGGAAAAAATCCCGCACAAGTTCCGGCCCCAAACGCCACGTCAGCAGCACCGCGAAGGTGACTGTAATTAAAGTCAGAAAAGAATAGAGTTTCCCGGGAACGAGTCGATCTCGCCACCAATATAGCAGTCCGACCGCGATCACTTCCAGCAGTTGCTTTAGTCGCTTTCCTCCTTCCGGGGCAATGTTCGAATTTAATTCGGAACCAAGAAAAGAAACCAGATCGCGTTGACTGGAGTCCAGAAACATTTCGATGAATATTTTCAGGACCAGCGCACCCGCGAGAATTCTGACGAGGCCAAAGCGCCACAGAGCATACTTGCGAGTAAGATAAAAAACGGGGGTAAGAAAAACGAAGAGCAACAACCAACTTACTAGCAGTGGCTTGACAACCATATCGAGCAAGTGCCACGAAATATATGCGTGGTTCTCGCCGGTGGATCGCAATGCGGTTGGGAGCAGTACAGCCAGCGACAGCACAGCCGCTGGGCCAAAAAAATCTAACACCTTGGTCGTGATGGTCTTAACTTGCTCCATGCAGTAATCGCAGAAAATTCATCTGATGGCGGAATGCGGTAGCTCTCTGTGTTCAGACCGCTTGCGGAAAATCAAAATTCTGCTCTCCGTCGACGGCGCTCAGGAAACCCGCAATACGTTGTTTGACCGACTCGGTATCAAGACGATGCTCCCGCAGCAGGTATTCGTAGCTTCCACAGAATTCCGAGAAACGATCTTCGACACCTATCCGGCAGACGGGAACGGGCCGGATCATCGTGACAGTCTCGGCGATACATGCCCCCAGTCCGCCCATGACCGAATGTTCCTCCAGGACGACAAGCCAGTTCACGCGACGGCATATTTCGCCCAGGATCTTGCCGTCAATGGGCTTGATGGTTGGAGCGCTCCATACTTCTGCATCCAGGCCCGCATCAACAATATCCAGAGCGGTTCTGACCATCGACCCGGTGGCAATCAAAGCGCCCTTTCCACTCCCGCCGCGGATCTTGAGCAGTACTCCGACCGACAGTTTCACAGGACCGGCGTGAACGTCGCCGCGATCCGACTTGCCGAGCCGAAGGTAAACGGGTGAAACCTGTTCGCAGGCGAGCTGGAACGCAGCAGTCAGTTCGAAACGATCGGCCGGCGAAAGGACGGTCAGCCCGGGCAGGGCCCTGGCACAGGCAATGTCTTCGGTGGATTGATGACTGCTGCCTAGCTGGCCATAGACGAAGCCGGCCCCATCTCCTATGAAGACAACCGGCAGCTCTTCGTGGCAGACGTCGACCTTGATTTGCTCCAGTACCCGAACCGGCACGAACGCAGCCAAACCATAAACAATTGGCCGGAAACCGCCTCTGGCCAGTCCCGCCGCCACACCGACCATATTCTGTTCGGCCACGCCGCAGTTGATGTACTGATTCGGGCATGCTTTCCGGAATGCGTCGAACAGGGCGTAGCCATGATCGCCGGTCAGCAACAGTACTTTCGGGTCGGCCAGTGCGGCCGCCACCAGAGCATCGGAAAACGCTTTTCTCATGGTCGAATTTCCAGTTCGGCGAGCGCTGCCTGATAGGTTTCCGGCGACAACCGCGTGTAATGCCAGGCGTTGTTGTGCTCCATGAAGGTGACGCCCTTGCCCTTTACGGTATTGGCGACGATGGCTTTGGGACGGCCGTTCCGCATTGCCCGCAGCGCACGGAGCCCCGCATCCAGCGCCGGCTCGTGATGACCATCCAGCGTGATCGCGTCGAATCCAAAGGCGGCAAACTTCGCCTCGACATCGCCCAGTCCCATCACCTCTTCGGTGCTGCCCATGGCCTGAAAGTCGTTCTTGTCCACGATCACGATCAGATTGTCCAGTTTGAACTGCGCGGCGAATAGCAGTCCTTCCCATATGGGGCCTTCGTTCAGTTCGCCGTCTCCAATCAGGACGTAACAGGCTTGATCCGTCTTGTTCAGCTTGGCCGCGAGTGCCAGCCCCACCGCCACGGAAAGACCATGTCCGAGCGAACCCGCGGTGGCCTCGACTCCCGGAACGTGAACGTCGGCGAGTCCCTTCAGACGGGTGCCGTCCTTGAAGTAATTTCCGATGTCCGCCTGCGAAAGCCAGCCCAGTTCGTAGAGGCAGGCATATTGCGCCATGATTCCATGGCCCTTGCTTAGCACCATGTAGTCGCGCCCCTTGGAACGAGGATCGGCAACGTCGAGGCGAAGGTGATCGCGGTAGAGAACCGCAAGCACTTCGACGATGGAGAACGCGCAGCCGATGTGCACGGTTGCACCCGAGTAAGCCATATCCAGAATGATTCTTCGGATTCGGTTGGGGTCAAATTTTTTCATGGCTTGCCGCTGCGCGGTTCCATTTGATTGTCTTAAGGAGCGCCGCATCCAGAGAGGTATATTCGGCGAGCCCCAGTTCATGCCTGGCCTTGCTCGTAGCCGGCACATAGCGCGGCGCGGGCACGTGGGGATCCGGCGCCTGGCACACTTTGATCGGCAGGTCCGTGCCGCTGGCGCGCACTACACGTTGCGCCAACTCGGCAATCGACAGCTCCTGCTCCGAGCCAACGTTGTATGCCTGTTGCGATGCGCCCGACATGAGAATGTGAAGCAGCCAGACGCACGCGTCCGCGGCGTACAAGTACGACCGGATTGCCCGCCCGTCACCACGAATTTCTATTGCCCCGCCGCCGAGCGCATCGCGTATGAAATTTCCCACGGCGAACGGTCCCTCGAGCGGCAGGTTCGCTCCGACCAGCGCAAATATCCGGGCAATGGTCACCGCGATGCCCGACATCCTGGCATGTGCACATCCAAGCCACTCGGCAGCCCGCTTTGCCTGCGCGTAAGCCGTATTGGCATCCAGCGTACCGGGTGCCCCGGGGAACTCTTCCGGTATTCGAGCCAGCGAAGATGGTTGTTTGCCATACACTGCGCCGCTTGAAACGACGAGAACACGAGACACTCCGCTTGCGGCCGCCAGGTCCAGCACGTGCCGGGTGCCTGTAACCGCAACTTCGAAAACGCGGAGTTCATCCGCAGCACCCGCCGAATCCGCCGCGTTGGCGGCGGCGTGGATGCACAAGTCGATATCGCCGAGGTTAATATCGAAGCTGATGACGTCCCCGGCAATGAGCTTGACATCGGGTGCGCCGAAAACGTGCGGTGACCGAGCCGTGGCCCGGTCGGGGTTCCGCGTTAGTGCGACGATCTCGATGCCACTGCCCAGAACTTCGTTGGCGCGCAAAACAACTTCAAGCAACCAGCTGCCGATGAAGCCCGTTCCGCCGGTGACGAACAGACGGGCGCCCCGAAAACGTGACCAGAACTCCGCGGTAAGGGATAGCACCAGGTCGAGGTCTTCCCGCGGCAGGGGAGGTCTCATCGTTTTCCACTTAAAAATTCACGCCCAGGAAGGTCTCGATCTTCTCCGCGAGGAAATCGAGCATTTCCCGGCGAAGTCCCGGATACACCCCTACCCAGAATGTTTGATTCATGACGATGTCGGTATTGGTCAGTTCGCCGCTGACACGGAAGTTTCGTCCCAGCATGTAGGGCTGGCGCGTGAGGTTGCCGGCGAAAAGTAGGCGCGTACCTACTTTGTACTGCGCAAGATAAGTCAGCAGGTCGACGCGGCTGACCGGCGCCTCTTCCTTGAGAGTGATGGGGAAACCAAACCACGATGGATCCGACTTTGGCGTGGCTTCCGGCAAGATCAGGAACTCCTCGCAGGTCTTCAGGCGCTCTTTGAGATAGTAAAAATTCCTCCTGCGTGCGGCTATGAAACTGTCCAGCCGGTCCATCTGGGCCAAAGCGCAGGCAGCCTGCATGTCGGATATCTTGAGGTTGTAGCCCAGGTGCGAATAGGTGTACTTGTGGTCATAGCCGAACGGCAGTTCGCCGAGTTGCCATTCGAAGCGCTTGCCGCAGGTGTTCTCCTTGCCCGGATCGCAATAGCAGTCGCGGCCCCAGTCGCGGAAACTGTCCGCTATCTGCTTGAGATCGAAATTGTTGGTAAAGACCGCGCCGCCCTCGCCCATGGTGATGTGGTGCGCGGGGTAGAAACTCAACGTGCCAATGTCGCCGAAGGTGCCGACCAGCCGGCCGTCATACGTGGAGCCAAGCGCGTCGCAACAATCTTCGATCAGCCAAAGATTGTACTTCCTGCACAGCGCGGTTATGACATCCAGGTTGTACGGGTTGCCCAGGGTATGGGCCAGCATGATGGCCCTGGTTTTCGGGCTGATCGCCGCTTCGATCTTCGCCGCATCGATGTTGTAGGTGGGAATGTCCACATCTACGAACACGGGCACGGCGCCGAATTGCAGGATCGGGTTCACCGTGGTGGGAAAGCCCGCCGCCACGCCGATGACTTCGTCGCCCGGCCTGATGGCGCGCTCGCCCAGTCTCTGCGAAGTCAGAGTCGAAAATGCCACCAGATTGGCGGAAGAACCGGAGTTGACCGTTAGCAGGTGTTTGACGCCAAGGTACTTTGCCAGGCGTTGTTCGAAGGCGGCGTTAAAGCGGCCGGTGGTGAGCCAGCCGTCGAGAACGGCGTCGACCATGTTGCTCAGCTCCGGCGCGCCGATGACTTTGCCCGATGGCGGGACGACGGTGGACCCGGGCGTAAACGGTTTGTCCGCGAACGCCAGCGCGGCATAACGACCCACCAGCTCGGCAATTTGCCGTCGCAATTCGTCTTTCTTCAGATCACCGGGATCCAGTCGAAGGGTCGATTCCTGATTCATCTGGTGTAGTCCTCGATTTGTTGCAGGCTGAATGATTGCATATCCGCGCCCCCGGAAAATGCGCGATGCCAGGCAATGACCGCGTCGAGGGCACGTTCAAGCCGCCATTTCGGTTGCCAGCCCAGTTCAGTTCGGGCCTTGGTGCAATCCAATTTCAGCAGCCCCGCCTCGTGCGGGTGTTTCCCCGGCGGCGCAATCCAGCGCGCGCCGTCTCCCCATCGCCGTGTGAGATTCTCGACAACATACTCGACCGACCTGGCGTCTTCGTCCAAAGGGCCGAAGTTCCAGCCCTCCGCCCACCGGCCGCCTTCGGAGTAAAGCCGTTCGGCAAGCAAAAGATAGCCAGACAGCGGCTCCAGGACGTGCTGCCAGGGCCGGATTGCCCCGGGGTTGCGGATCTCGAGCGGCTTGCCCTGGGAGAAAACCCGCATCGCATCCGGAACCAGACGGTCCACCGCCCAGTCCCCGCCGCCGATGACATTGCCCGCGCGAGCGCTCGCAACAGCCGCACCCCCATTTGCCGGACCAAAAAAAGAGGCGCGCAGGGCTGACGTCACGATTTCCTGACAGCCCTTGCTGCTGCTGTAGGGGTCGCGTCCACCCATCCGTTCGGACTCCCGGTAGCCCCTTGACCGTTCGCGATTCTCATAACACTTGTCGCTGGTGACAACCACCACCGCACGAATCGATAGAGTCTGGCGTACGGCTTCGAGCAAATGAACCGTGCCCATCACGTTGGTGGCATAGGTCGCGACCGGAGAGACGTAAGACTCCCTCACCAGCGACTGCGCCGCCATGTGAATAACGATCTCCGGCGCCGCAAGATTCATCGCCGCGCCGATTCCGCCGGGATCGCGGATGTCTCCGCGGATATCGCGAACTCTGCCGGCTATCCCCGCGACTTCAAAGAAACTCGGCGTGGTCGGGACATCGATCGAGTATCCGGTGACTTCGGCGCCCGACTCGGACAGCCACAGCGACAACCATGCACCCTTGAACCCGGTGTGTCCGGTCAGGAAAACCTTCTTGCCGCGCCAGAAATCAGAATTCAACTCCAGACCTTCCAGGGAGCCTTACCCGAAACCCAGAGACTCTCGAGCAGAGTCTTGTCCCGCATCGTATCCATCGGCTGCCAGAAGCCATGATGCCGATACGCCTGCAGTTCGGTCTGCTGCGCCAGCGTTTCCATAGGTGACTTTTCCCAATAGGTCTCGTCGCCGGAAATCAGGTCCAAGACGCCCGGCTCTAGCACAAAGTACCCGCCGTTGATCCAACCCTCACCGCCCTTGGGCTTCTCCAGGAAATGAAGAACGGCATTGCCGTCGATCTCCATCGCGCCAAACCTACCGGGCGGCTGCACCGCCGTCACTGTCGCGCGCTTGCCGTGCTGCCGGTGAAACTCCAGCAGCGCCTTTATGTTCACGTCGCTGACCCCGTCGCCATACGTCATGCAGAAAGTGGAGTCATCCAGATAGCGACGAACCCGGCCCAGCCGTCCGCCGGTCTGGGTGTTGTCTCCGGTATCGACCAGCGTCACCTTCCAGGGCTCCGCCTTTCCTTCGTGCACTTCCATTTTATTCTTCGACATGTCGAACGTCACATCCGACATGTGCAGAAAATAATTGGCAAAGTACTCCTTGATCAAATACCCCTTGTAGCCGAGACAGACCACGAAATCCATGATGCCGTGGGCGGCATAAATCTTCATGACGTGCCAGAGAATCGGGCGGCCGCCGATCTCCACCATCGGCTTGGGCCGGACCGAGGTTTCTTCCGACAAACGCGTTCCGAGACCCCCGGCCAGAATTACCGCTTTCATGTGCGCGACTTCGAGTGTTGATTGCCGGCAATGGTTTCGGCAGTCGCCATTTCAGCAGCTTCCATTTCCGCAGTAACCTCCTCCACGATCGTCCGGACAAAGTACTCCGAACTGTAAATCTCCGCACTCTTGCTCCCTAAAAATTCCCTTATGGCCTGCTGCTTTCGCGCATACTCTTTTGCCGACATCGAGAGCAGGTGCGCGTGGACTGCCGCGGTATCGCGAAAATCGCGCCGGTCGATGAAACAATCCGGCGGAATCCTGCTGCCAATGTCGTCCGCCCCCCAATATACCGGAACGCAGCCGTTCATCAGCGAGTCGAAAATCTTCTCCGTCACATACCCGGTGAGGCCGTAGACGTTCTCGTAGCAATAGGCGAACTTCGCCCTCAGGAGCACCGATGACTTGTCCGCCACCTCGCCCTCCCACGACGGGAACGGCCGATACCCGAACAGTTGCGTCGCCAGGCGCTGGGCGCGACGCTTCATGCGCCCGACCACGCCGGACTCGTGCCGGGGCTTGTTCCACCCCAATCCGTAGAGCTCGAAGTGACGCGGGGCGTTCTGCTCGTACCAGCGGATGACCGCAATTCGTTCCAGGTACAGATCGTTCGGCGGTTCGGTCTTGAAGCGCTTGTTCGCGTTGATCAGGCAGCTGAAAATTTCCCGCTCTTCGTATCCCGGCCATCGCGGAATCACGAAATGATTCGAACAGCCTACTTCCCTGACATTCGGAAGGTGGGCAAACCTGGGGTTCCAGGTGAACACCCGGCGAAACCCGGCGAAATACTCCGCGTCGGCGTTCAGCGGGTTGATGAAGGGATTTTCGAGGGCGACAAGAAACCGCGGCGCCTGGCCTGGTTGGAGAACTCTGCCCTCGATATGAAACTCGAAATCGACCTGACGCTTGGCGTTGACGTCGGCGGTGTTGATCTCCACTCCTTTCTTACGAAACTCTTCGCGAAGGAAACGAAATGTGTACGTCGGATTGAATCGATGGGTCGGATCGGCCTCCTGAAACAGGGAGTTGTTCGAATGCCCTGCGGCGAAAATGCTGCCGAGCATCATGCGACACCGTGAGGATACTTGAATGCCCGGGGTCGAAAGCGCTGGACAAGGCGAACTTTCGCTTTTTGCAGCAGGGATCGGTGATGGTCCAGCCGTAAAAACCTCACGCAACGATATCTTGTCATATAGGCCTGGACCGTCCTTCGTCTTGACGGCGACAACGCCAGAAGGTTTCTCCGATCACGCTCGAGAATCTTCTTGTAGAGGAAGAAGCGGAAGTCCTCGATCAGGCCCTGTCCCAATGTCGATATGTGTTTCTTGAAGAACGCGAAGAGCTTCAGCCGGTCGCCGATGGACTCCTGCCGGCTATCGTTGCTTGCATGCAGTCGAGTGGTCATCAAAGGTTCCACGATCCAAACTATGTCTCCTCTGGCCGCCACCCCGAGAATCCAGGTTACATCCGCGTATTTGCCGCCGGTCGCATCGAATCTCAAATCGCGAATTCTGGCGGTCGCATATACATAACCAGGGAACGGCGCGAAGCCGGGTTGGTGCCGCGAAAAATAATGGGCCGCAAG
>Ga0184637_10001388_pt1 | contig 16472 bp, 15 predicted proteins | sample PLM3_127_b2_FD_133143 | JGI IMG/M metagenome (GOLD analysis project Ga0184637, IMG submission 133143) | Groundwater sediment microbial communities from an aquifer in East River, Colorado, USA - PLM3_127_b2 | ecosystem: Environmental > Terrestrial > Soil > Riparian zone | place: USA: East River...
CCCCGTACCACTTCCTGGAAGAGGGGCTGGCCATCGACCGCATCCCCCTCGAGCTGTGCGTCGGCCCGGCCCGCGTGGTGGAGGTGCCGGCTCTGGTCGCCATCGGCCCGGCGGACCTTGAGCCGCTGCCGGTCCGCGGCTGCGTCCGGCTCCTCCTGAAAACCCGCAACTCCACGCTCTGGCGGCGGGAGGGGTTCCAGGAGGACTTCGTCCACCTGACGGGGGAGGGGGCGGCTTTCCTCGTGGCGGCGGGAGTCCGCCTCCTGGGGATCGACTACCTGTCCGTGGAGGGGTACCGGGTCACGGGGGCGCCGGCTCACCACGCCCTGCTCCGGGCGGGGGTGTTCCTCCTGGAGGGGCTCGACCTCAGCGCCGTCCCTCCGGGCGAGTACGAGCTCCTGTGCCTCCCTCTGAGGTTGACCGGCGCCGACGGGGCCCCAGCGCGCGCCCTCCTCCGGACCGTCCCGTGAGCCGCGGCATTCGCCGGCAGCGCCCCCCCGGCCCATGATCGCCTTCGAGGCCGACCGCTGCCGGGACCTGGCCTTCGCCACCGCGCGGGAGTGGCTGGAAACTGACGGGCTCGGGGCCTACGCCAGCGGGACGGTGAGCGGGGCCCACACCCGCCGCTACCACGGCCACCTGACAGCAGCCCTGGCCCCTCCGGTCCGGCGCCACCTGTTCCTCAGCAAGCTCGAGGAGTACCTCCACCTGCCCGGGGGGCCGGTGGACCTCTCCACCAACCTGTACCGGGGGGCGGTCCACCCCCGGGGCTTCGAGCGCCTTATTCGCTTCGCCCTGGAGCCGTTCCCCACATGGACCTACGCCGTTGGGCCCCTCCGCCTGCGCAAGCGCCTCTTGCTTCTGCACGGCTCCCCCACGGTGGTCCTCCTGTACGACCTCCGGGGGGCGGAGGCGCCGGTTCCGCTGGAGGTGCGCCCGTTGCTCGCCTTCCGGGATGTCCACTCCCTCACCCACGAGAACCGGTTCCTCAACCGGGAGGTCCGGGTGGGTCCCGGCCGGCTGGGCTTCGCCCTGTACGCGGGGATCCCGGCCCTCCACTGCTTCCACGAGGCCGAGGACTTCGCCGCCGAGGGGCTCTGGTACCGCCAGTTCGAGTACCCCGCGGAACTGGCGCGCGGATTGGACGGGCACGAGGACCTCTACAGCCCCGGGACCCTCACCTTCCTCCTCCGCCCCGGGGAGTCGCGGGCCCTCGTGGCCAGCCTGCGCCCCGATCCCCCCCCGGGCCGACCGGAGACCCTGGCGGCAGGGGAAATCCAGCGGCGGACGGCGCTCCTGGCCTGGGCCGGCCCGGATCCCCTGGAGCAGGCCCTCACGGTTGCGGCCGACCAGTTCCTGGTCCGGCGCGGGGAGGGGTGGAGCGTCATCGCCGGCTATCCCTGGTTCGAGGACTGGGGGCGGGACACGATGATCGCCCTGCCCGGCCTCACGCTGGTGACGGGGCGCTTCGCGGAGGCCCGCGCCATCCTGGCCATCTTTGCTGCGGCCGTGGACCGGGGGATGGTTCCCAACCGCTTCCCGGAGGCCGGGGGCGCGCCCGAGTGGGGCACGATCGACGCCAGTCTCTGGTTCGTCCACGCCTGCGAGCGCTACCTCGCGGCCAGCGGGAACGTGGAGGCGGTACGGGAGGATCTCTACCCGGCCCTGGCCGAGGTGATGCGCCACCATTTCGAGGGGACCCGGTACGGGATCCGGGTGGACGCGGACGGCCTGCTCACCGGGGGGGAGGCCGGCCTCCAGCTCACCTGGATGGATGCGAAGGTGGGGGACTGGGTGGTCACGCCGCGGCGGGGGAAGGCGGTGGAGGTGAACGCTCTCTGGTACAACGCCTGTGCGGGCATGGCGGCCGCGGCGGCGGCCTGCGGGTTCCCTCGGGACGCCGTCCGCTACCGGACGGCCGCCGCGGCCGCTGCGACGGCCTTCAACCGGCTCTTCTGGAACGAGGCGGCGGGGTGCTGCTACGATGTGGTGGACGGCGAGGTGCGGGACGGCCGGATCCGCCCGAACCAGCTCCTGGCGATCAGCCTCCCAGCCCCCGTCCTGGAAGAGGCGCGCTGGCCCTCCGTGCTCACGGTCATCGAGCGGGAGCTGCTCACGCCCGTGGGCCTCCGGACGCTGGCCCCCGGGGACCCGGAGTACCGGGGCCGCTACGAGGGAGACCAGCGGAGCCGGGACGCCGCTTACCACCAGGGGACCATCTGGCCCTGGCTCCTGGGCCCCTACGTCACGGCGACGCTGAAGGTCCGTGGCCGGAGGCGGGAGGTCGTGGCCCGCCTGCGGGCGCTCCTCGAGCCTTTCCGAGCCCACCTGGCCGAGGCGGGCCTGAACACAGTCTCCGAGATCTTCGACGGGGACCCGCCCCACCACCCGAGGGGCTGCATCGCGCAGGCCTGGAGCGTGGCCGAATTGCTCCGGGTCCTGCGGGAGGACCTGCGTCCTCCGGCTGACCCCTGAGGAGGGACGCCATGCCCCGGGACCTGCCGATCGGGAACGGGAGCCTCCTGGTCGCTTTCGACAGCGACTACCAGATCCGGGACATCTACTTCCCGTGGGTGGGAAAGGAGAATCACACCTCCGGGCACCCCTTCCGCCTCGGCGTCTGGGTCGAGGGCCGCTTCGCCTGGATGGGCCCGGAGTGGGAGCGGGACCTGCGGTATCTCCCGGAGACCCTGGTGACCGACGTGACCGCCACGCACCACGGCCTGGCCCTCCGCCTCCGCTGTCAGGACGGGGTGGACTTCCACGAGAACATCCTGGTGCGCCAGATCCGGGTGGAGAACCTGGCGGACCGGGAGCGGGAGGTCCGCCTCTTCTTCAGCCACGACTTCCACATCTCCGATCACCCGGTGGGGGACACGGCCGCCTACGACCCCCGGACCCTCACCGTGACCCACTACAAGGACGAGCGCCACTTCCTCTTCAACTGCTGCACCCCCTACACCTGCGGCGTCCAGCAATTCGCCACCGGGACCAAGGAGCACCGGGGGCAGGAGGGGACGTGGCGGGACGCCGAGGACGGCCACCTTGAGGGCAACCCCATCGCCCAGGGGACCGTGGACTCCACCATCGCGCTCCACATCACGGTCCCGGCGGGGGGGACGCGGGAGGTCTTCTACTGGATGATCGCTGGCCGGAGCTGGGCCGAGGTCCGGGACCTGAATGCCGTGGTCATCCAGAAGACACCGGCTGTCCTGCTGCACCGGACCGCGGACTACTGGCGCCTCTGGGTCAACAAGGAGATGCAGGACTTCGCGGCCGTCCCCGGGCCGCTGGTGGACCTGTACAAGCGGAGCCTTCTCGTCCTCCGGACGCAGATCGACAACGGGGGGGCCATCATTGCCGCCAACGACTCCGACATCGTCCAGTTCGGGCGCGACACCTACTCCTACTGCTGGCCCCGGGACGGGGCGCTGGTGGCCCACGCCCTGGATCTGGCCGGCTTCCCCGACGTGAGCCAGCGCTTCTTCGCCTTCTGCGGCCGGATCATCGAGCGGGACGGCTACTTCCTCCACAAGTACAACCCAAACGGCTCCCTGGGGTCCTCCTGGCACCCCTGGATCAAGGCCGGGCGGGAGCAACTCCCCATCCAGGAGGACGAAACGGCCCTGGTCCTCTGGGCGCTCTGGGAGCACTTCCGCCGCTACCGGGACGTGGAGTTCATCAAGCCCCTCTACCGACCCCTCATCAAGTCGGCGGGGGAGTTCCTCGTGGCCTACCGGGACCCGACCACCGGCCTCCCGCAGCCCTCCTACGATCTCTGGGAGGAGCGGCAGGGGGTCCTCACCTTCACCACCGCGGCCGTGTACGGAGGCCTCAAGGCGGCGGCCCGCTTCACCGACGCCTTCGGCGAGGTCAGCCTGGCGGCGAGGTTCGAGAAGGCGGCGGCGGAGGTGCGGGCGGGGATGGACGCGGTCCTGTTCCGGCCGGAGGCGGGCCGCTTCGCCCGGATGGTCGCCCCGGACGGGAGCGGGGCCCTCGTCCCGGACCTCACGCTCGACGCCAGCCTCTACGGGACCTTCACCTTCGGCGCGTATCCCCCGGGGGACGCGCGGGTGGCGGCGACGATGCGGGCCATCCGGGAGCGGCTGTGGGTGAAGACGGAGGTGGGGGGCGTGGCCCGCTACGAGAACGATTACTACCACCAGGTGAGCCAGGACATCCAGAACGTCCCGGGCAACCCCTGGTTCATCTGTACCCTCTGGCTGGCCCAGTACGCCATCGCGGCTGCCACCGACCTCCGGAGCCTTCAGGAGGCCCTCCCGGTCCTGGAGTGGGTCGCCTCCCGCGCCCTCCCCTCCGGGGTTCTGGCGGAGCAGGTCCACCCCTACTCGGGCGCCCCCCTCTCGGTCTCCCCCCTCACCTGGAGCCACGCCACCTTCGTGACCGCCGTCGCCGAGTACCTGGAGCGGCACGCTTCCCTCCGGGCCCGCTGACGCCTCCCGCGCGCCCCGGCCCGTCCCGCGCGCGGCGCGCGGGCGGGGACGCGTTTGACAGGCCGCGGGAGGGCGTGCTACGGTGCGACCGGCTGAGCGGCCGGGACACCTACGGGGAGGGGGCGATGGCGGAGCCGGGCGAGCGGCGGGGAAAGCCCAAGACCTTCCCCCGCCGCATCGCGCTGAAGGACGGCCGGGTGGCGACCATCCGGCTGATGGTGAAGAAGGACAAGGACAAGCTCCTCCGGTTCTTCCGGGGCATCCCGGAGGAGGAGCGGATCTTCCTCCGGGACGATGTGACCAAGCCCGAGACCATCGAGGCCTGGGCGCGCGACCTGGACTACAGCGCCATCCTCCCCATCGTCGCCGAGATCGAGGGCCGGATCGTGGCCGACGCGACGCTGCACCGCCGGCCCTACGGCTGGATGCAGCATGTGGCCGAGGTCCGGATCGTGGTGGACCCGGCTTTCCGGGGGAAAGGCCTGGGGCACGCCCTGCTGGCGGAGATCCTGGACATCGCCGGGACCTGGGGGATGGAGATCCTGGTCTCGGAGCTGACCCCGGAACAGAAGCCGGCCATCAAACTGGTGAAGAGCGTCGGGTTCAAGCGAGAGGCCACGCTGCGCCGGCACGTGAAGGACCTCTCCGGGACCCCCCGCGACCTGCTCGTCCTCACCCGTCGCCTGACCCAGGAGTAGCCCGGGCCTTCTGGGGCGCCCGGAGACGCGCCAGGGCCGCCTCCAGCCGGGCCGCTACGGCCTCTGCCTCCCGCCCCGCTCGCCGTGACCGTGAGCCGGACCTCCCGCCCGAACGAGACGGACTGCGACTTCAGGTACAGGTCGGGGAACTCCTCCCGCACCACCTCCAGGAGGGGGGCCAGGGCCGATTCGTCCCCGCAGTCCGTGGTCGCCTCGCGCTCGAGCAGGACGGGGCACCCCGCGGCCGCGGCCCGGCGCCTCGCGGCGCTGCCAACGGCCCGCTTCCTGCGGCATCTGGCGGGGAGGCGAAGGCTGGGGCGTCAGCGGAAGGCGGAGCCGGGCAGGCGGTAGAGCGCCGACGTGCTCACGATGAGGCAGTCCCCCGCGGGGGCGAAGGCCAGCCCCACCAGATTCGCGCCGGCCACGACGCGCCGTGCCCGGGTGGGCCCCTCCACGAGGAAGACCCCCCGCCGTCCCGCCTGCCCGGCCGCGACGAAGAGGCGGCCGGCCGCGTCGAAGGCAAGCCCCTGGGGCCGCTCGAAGGGCCCGGAGTGCGGGACGGCGGCTCCCCCCGAGTCCACTCGATAGATCGGATCCTCGTTGGAGAGGGTGGGGGCGGAGACGTAGAGGGCGTTATCGGGACCCCACGCCAGGTGAAAGGCGGCCACGCTGGGCGGGATCCGGCAGAAGGGTCGGACGGTCCCCGAGGGGGCGACCCGGAAGACGGTCCCGCTCCGGTCCCCCACGTAGAGCATCCCCTCGTGGTCCGCCGCGAGTCCCGTCGGGGTTCCCAGGTCCGTCGCCACCGGCTCCGCCGGGCCTGTCCCCCGGAAGCGGTAGAGAGTCCCGTCGTGCCGGCTGGTAAAGAGGAGGCTGCCGTCGGGCGTCAGGTAGAGGCCCGTGGGGTTGAGGGCGCCCGGGCCGAACGCCTCGAGGCGCCCGTCGGGGCTGATTCGGACTAAGGGGGCGGGGACCTGCTGCCCCCGGCTTCCGCTCACGGTCGTCCAGATGGTGCCGTCGGTCGCCACGGCCGGGCCCGTGACCGGGTGCAGGTCCGCTGCCAGCCGGACGCCGACCGTGAGGGCTCCCCCCTCCGCCGTCCCGGCGTCGGTCTCAACCGTCACGGGCCCGCTCCTCGCGTCGGGTGGAACGGGGACGAGGAGGCGGGTCCCGGTCGCGATGGTCGGACGGGCCGGGACCCCCCCGATCCGGACCTGCGGGAGCCCGCTCCCGGTCAGGCGCTCCCCGGTGAGGGCGACCTCCCCCCCCTCGATCGCCGCCGCCGGCTCCACCTTGAGGATCACCGGGCCCGCTCCCATTTCCCTCACTCTCACCGCCCGCCCGCGCCCGCGAGGGCTCGCAGGAGGCGCAGGTTCCGGCGGTCGGCCCTGAGGAAGTCATCATCCTTGGGCGTCTCCAGGATCATGGGGATCCCCCGGAGCCGCCGGTCCCGCACGAAGCAGCGGAAGCCCTCCCGGCCGATCCGTCCCGCCCCGATGTGGCTGTGGCGATCCACGCGGCCGCCCCGCTCCCCCCTGGAGTCATTGAGGTGGATCGCCTTCAGCCGGTGCAGGCCCACCGTGGCGTCGAAGGCCCGGAGCGTCTCCCGATAGCCCGCGGCCGTCCGGACCTCGTAGCCGGCCGCGAAGATGTGGCAGGAGTCGAGGCAGACGCCGAGCCGCTCCGGGTGCCCCACGCGGGCGAGGAGGGCGGCTAGCTCCTCGAAGCGGGCGCCGAGGGCCGTCCCCTGGCCCGCCGTACTCTCCAGGAGGATGCGGAGCGTCGCACCGGGCGTCCGTCCGTGGACGCTATCCAGGGCCTCGGCCGCCCGTTTCACCCCCTCCTCGACGCCCCGCCCCAGGTGGGCGCCGGGGTGCAGGACCAGGTACGGGATCCCGAGACGCTCCGCCCGTTCCGCCTCCAGAGAGAGACCCTCCACCGACTTCCGGAAGAGCCCGCGCTCGGGGCAGGCGATGTTGATGAGATAGCTCGTGTGGGCGAGGACGGGGGCGATGCCGCTTGACCGCTGCGCGGCCCGGAAGGCCTCCACCTCCTGCCCGGAGAGCGGCCTGGCGCGCCACTGGTTGTTGTTCTTCGTGAAGATCTGGATGGTGTCGCAGCCGACCGCCCGGCCTCGCGCAATGGCCTCGGGCAGGCCTCCCGCGATGGACATGTGTGCCCCGAGCAGGAGGGACCGGCGTCTCACGCGCGGCCCGCCGCTGCCCGCCTGGAGGCGACCCGGGGGTCCTTCCCCACCCCCTCGAGGATGCCGAACCGACAGAGGGCGTAGTCGTAGCGGACCGGATCGGCCGGGTCGAAGGCCTTGAGGGCCTCCGTGATGGCCTTGGCCATCCGCCAGCCGGGGCTCTTGAGCCGCGTGAGCCCGAACGCCCGCGCCACCCGGGCCACGTGCGTATCGAGCGGGATGATGAGTTTGGCCGGCGAGACCTCCGGCCAGATCCCGAGGTCCAGGCCGTCGTCGGGCCGGACCATCCACCGGAGGAAGAGGTTCAGTCGCTTGCAGGCGCCGCCGGTCCGGGGGTTAGGGAAGAGGTGTCTGAAGCCCCGGGAGGGGGTCCCGGCGGGGAAGACGGCGGTGAGGTCCGCGCGATAGATGCGGTCCACGAAGGCCGTGAGGGCCGGCCGGATGTCCTCGTCCTCCTGGCGGTAGCCGGCCAGGAAGCAGGCCTTCAGGGACCCGGAGTCCTCCAGGAGCTGCCGGAGGGCCCAGAGGGTGGCGGCGATGTCGGCCGGGCGGTTCAGGCGGTATCGGAAGCCCGCGAGGGCTTTTCCGTCCCGCCGTGGGAAGAAGCGGCGGACCGCGGCCGCCGGGTGCTCCCCCAGGACCGTGAGCACGTGCTCCACGGCCCGGGAGAAGAGGTCCACGCGGCCGTAGGCCAGCGAGGCCGCGAGAAGCCCGACGACCTCCCGGTCTCCCGGCTCCCGGTACCGCCGGGGGAACATGAGAGCCGAGGTCCGGAGGTAGGCAGCGCCGTACTTGCGGGTGAGCGCTTCCAGCGTCGCCCGGAGGGCGCGGCGGGAAGGGCGCCTCATCCGGCCCGGGGGGCGGCCCGCCGCTTCCCCATGAACCCCACGGCGTACGGGCAGATGATGGGGGCCTTGTCAATCTGGCCGTTCCGTTTCGCGTAGGCCGCGATCCGGATGCTGTAGCCGTTGACGGCGCCGGAGATGATCCCCCCCGGGCTGTAGGACCAGCGCTTGGGCCGTCGAATGTCGTTGATGGCCACCACGATCCCCACCGTCCTGTCGGTGAAGTACTCCTGATCCTCCGCCGAGAGTTCGGTGCTGGCCCGGGCTGGCCCGTACATGGCGTGGGAGTGGTAGTCCCCCACCAGCTCCCAGCGGGAGGTTCCCCGGACCGCCTCCTCCACCCGGGCGCTCCGCTTCCAGTCAATGTGGACCTCCCGGAACTTCCGGGTCGCCGTCTGGTAGGGGACGGCGAAGTCCACGAAGACCCGGTCGGGCGTGCTGTGGCCCAGGAGGATGCCGAAGCACTCCCGGCGGTAGACCTCGATGGTCGAGACCAGGAGGCCGATAAAGGCGTTTTCGCTGACGTAGACTTCGACAGCCATGACGCTCAGGGGCTCCCGTTCGTCCGGGAGCGGCGGCGGGCTCGGGGCGGCCCGAGCCAGCCGTAGGTGGTGAGGTCTAACGTCCCGTCCAGGCAAAAGCGCACCCCCTCGGCCTCCAGGCGGGCGCGCTGCCGCTCGGGGTGGCCGCTCCCATAGCCGGAGGAGCACCCGCCGCGGCCATTGACCACCCGGTGGCATGGAATTGCCCGAGAGCCGCAGGCCCAGAGGGCCCAGCCGACCGCCCTGGCCCACCTGGGGTCTCCCAGAAGCGCCGCCACCTGCCCGTAGGTGAGGACCTGTCCCCGGGGGATCCTTCTAACCATGGCGTAGACCCGGGCAAAGAAGCCGTCCTTCCCTCGCTCCTCCCCACGGCGTCCCGGGCGGGGCGGAGAGCCGGGGCCACTGCGCGAGAGCCGGGAGCCGGTGTTGCGGAGGCCCATCGGGGTGCAGAGGAACGCCGGGTTGGAGGGTACTTCCGCGGGTACGAGGTTCCTGAGGAGCCGCGGCTAACAGCCTGTCCAGTGGAAGTAGGATAGCCAGCGACCGGTGGGGTGACAAGACCAAAAACCTGTCTCCGGAGAGAAATATTTCTAAGAGTCTCAGAAAGTATGATAGTATGAAAGTCATCTAGGAGGGACTATGTCCAGGGTCGTTCTCAAGGGTCGTGGGCAAATCACGATCCCAGTTAACATTCGAAAAACATTGGGTCTTGACACAGGGGACCTGCTCGAGGTCGAGGTCAGCAGGGGGAGGATCGTTCTGATCCCATTGCAGGTTGTGCAGCGTCCCCGGGAGGCAGAAGAGGCGCGGAATCCCCAGGAGGTGCAGAAAGGGTGAGGCCGGTCCTGCTCGTCCATGGAGGCGCGGGTCGGGTGCCGGAGGATGGCGGCGGGGGTGCCCGCGAGGGGCTGGCGGCGGCGGCGGGGGCGGCCTGGCGTCTTCTGGAGGAGGGCGGGCCGGCCATGGAGGCGGTGATCGCGGCGGTGCAGGCTCTGGAGGAGGACCCCAGTTTCAACGCCGGATACGGGTCGGTCCTGACCGAGGACGGGGACGTGGAGATGGACGCGGCCGTCATGGACGGGAACACGATGCGTGCGGGGGCGGTCGCGGCTGTCCGGTTGGTGCGGCATCCCATCCTCCTCGCCCGGGCCGTCCTGGAGGAGGGACGGCACGTCCTGCTGGTCGGGGAGGGGGCGGAGCGAATGGCGGCCGCGCGCGGCCTCCCCCGCTGTCCGCCGGGGGACCTGATCACGCCGGCGCGGCGGGCGCAGTGGGAGCGGGGGCGGGCCGACCGGGGAGGCGGGACCGTGGGGGCGGTGGCCCTGGATCGGGCCGGGCGCCTCGCCGCGGCGACTTCCACCGGCGGGACTGCGGGGAAGCGCGCGGGGCGGGTGGGAGATTCCCCCCTCATCGGCTGTGGGACCTACGCTGATGCCCGCGGGGCCGCCTCGGCGACGGGGGACGGAGAGGCCATCATCCGGGTGGTCCTGGCCGCCCGGGCCGTGGATGCCCTCGACCCGGAGACCGACCTCGCGGCCACGGCCGCCGCTGCCCTCGCCAGGATGCAGGCTCTGACCGGCGGGACGGGGGGGCTCATCCTGCTCGAAGCGGCCGGGCGGACCGGGGCTGCCCACACCACCCCCTTCATGGCGGTGGTCCGCCGCGGCGGGGGGGCGTGATGGCCGCGCTGCTCACCGGGCGCGTGGCCCTCATCACCGGCGCGAGCCAGGGGATCGGGCAGGCGGTGGCAGCAGCCTTCGGGCGCGAGGGGGCGGCCCTCGTGCTCTGCGCCCGGCAGCCGGGACCCCTGGAGCATGTGGCGGCGGCGTTGCGGGGACAGGGTGTGGATGTTCTGGCCCTCCCCGCCGACCTCAGCCGCGGCCCCGATATCGCCGCCCTGGCGGAGGCCGCGCGCAAGCGCTTCGGGCGGCTGCACGTCCTGGTGAACAACGCGAGCGCCCTCGGCCCGATGGTGCCCCTGGCGGACTACCCGCTTGAGGCCTGGGAGACGGTCCTGGCCGTAAACCTGACCGGGCCGTTCCTCCTCACCCGGGCGTGCCTCCCCCTCCTGCGGGCGGCGGGGGGCGGGTCCGTCATTAATGTGAGTTCGGGGGTGGGCCGGGCGGGCCGGAAGGGCTGGGGCGCGTACGCCGTCTCCAAGTTCGGCCTGGAGGGACTCACCCAGGTCCTGGCCGATGAGCTCAGGGAGGAGAGGATCCGGGTCAACGCCGTCAACCCGGGCGGGACCCAGACCGCCATGCGGGCCGCCGCCGTGCCCGGGGAGGACCCCGCGACCCTCCCCACCCCCGAGGCCATCACTCCGGTCTTCCTCTACCTGGCGAGCGAGGCCTCCCGGGAGGTCACGGGCAAGTCGCTGGACGCGCGAGACTGGATCGGCAAGCCCGTCGGCTCAACTGGGCGGGCCACCTGAGCACCGTCCCGCAGCCTGCCTTAGCGGGGGCGCTCGGCCAGGGTAAGGGTCTTGGTGAGGGTCTGGCCGCCCCGGAACAGGGTGAGGCGGAGCTCATCCCCGACCTTGATGCCGGCCAAAGCCTTAAAGAAGTCCTCCGAGGTCCGGATCGGCTGCTCGTTGACCTGGGTAATGATATCGCCGCCCAGCAGGAACCGGACCTCATTCACAGTGACATCCAGCGTTCCCTCCCGGATGTCCGCCCGCTCGGCCGGGCTCCCCTTCCCCACGTCCTCCACGAGGAACCCGGAAGTGAGGGGGACGTTGAAGACCTTCCGGAGCCCCTCGTCCACGAACTTCCCGTTGATGCCGAGCCAGGGCCGGATGACCCGCCCCTCCCTGAGAAGCTGGGGGAGGACCGCCTTCACCGTGTCAATGGGGATGGCGAACGCGATGGACTGGGCCCCCTGAATGAGCGCGGTGTTCACCCCCACCGCCTCCCCGTTCGAGGAGAGGAGCGGGCCGCCGCTGTTCCCCACGTTGATGGCGGCGTCGGTCTGGATGACGTGGACGGCGACGGTCTCCCGGGTGGTCGGGAGCATCCGGTCCAGGCCGCTCACCACCCCGACCGTGAGGGTCTGGCTCAACCCGAAGGGGTTGCCGATGGCCAGAACCTTCTGTCCGATCTGGAGACCAGCCGAGCTTCCCAGGGGGATGACGGTGAGGTCCGGGGGTGGGTTCTCGATCTGCAGGACCGCCACGTCCGTGGCGGCGTCCAGGCCAACCACGCGGGCCTTCCGTCGCTGCTGCCCCGCGATGGTGACGAGGATATCATCGCTCCCCTCCACCACGTGGGCGTTCGTCAGGACATGCCCCTCGCCGCTCACGATGAAGCCGGAGCCGACCCCACGGCGGGCTGTCGGCGCGGCGGGGCCCTCGTGGGCGAAGACCGTGGTGACGTAGACCACCCCCGGGGCCAGACGCCGGAAGACGGCGGTGGTGTTCTCCTCGTCCGGGGTGAGAGCCGCCGTCGCCGCTCCCGGGACCGCTCCCATCGCGGCCAGCAGCAGGACCAGTCCCCGTCGCCACATCCCTCTGTGCTTCTCCCCGTCCCCCATGGCCCCTATCGCTCCGACCTCCGGGGCGCCGCGTTGCCGCCGGTCAGGACCGCCTCGCCTCCTGGCGGCCCAGGACCTTGACCATGGCATCGTGCAGCAGCCCGTTGCTGGCCAGGATCTCCCCACGGTAAATGTCCAGGGGATTCCCGGCGTAGTCGCTCACCCGCCCCCCGGCCTCCCGGACCAGGAGCGCGCCCGCCGCCAGGTCCCAGGCGTGGATCTTGTGCTCCCAGAACCCGTCCAGGCGTCCCGCGGCGACGTAGGCCAAATCCAGCGCGGCCGAGCCCGGACGCCGGACCGCCTGGGCCCGGACCAGGAAGGCCTGGAAATGGCCCACCACCTCGGTCGGGGCCTCCCGGATGTCGTAGGGGAACCCGGTGCAGAGGAGGGCATCCGTGAGGTCCGCAATGGCCGAGACCCGGAGCGGCGCCTCGTTCATCCGCGCGCCCGCCCCCCGTTCGGCCACGAAGCACTCGTCCCGGTTCGGGTCGTAGACGACCCCGGCCGCCAGCTCCCCCCGGACCGTCACGGCGACGGAGACGCTGTAGAAGGGGAAGCCGTGGGCGAAGTTGGTGGTCCCGTCCAGCGGGTCCAGGATCCAGCAGACATCCGCGGCGCCCGCGTGATCCCGCCCCTCCTCCGAGAGGATGCTGTGGGAGGGAAAGCGGGACCGGATGAGGGAGACGAGGAGGGCCTCCGCGCGGCGGTCCCCGTCGGTGACCAAGTTGATGACCCCCTTGTGGTCAATCGTCCGGGGGCGGGCCTGAAGCTCCCGCAGGAGCGCGCCCGCGGCGCGGGCCGCCTCGATGGCGGTCGGCAGAATGTCGGCCATGCCGGCTCCTCTCCGGGAGCCGCACTCTAGCACGCCCGCGGGACGACCGACAAGGCCGCCGCCGTTGCGGGGGGCGCACCGGGGGGCTATCATGGGGTGCGGGAGGGCGCATGGACCGCACGATCCGGGAGGCGGCGGCCCAGTTCGGCCGCCAGGCTGCCCACTACACCACGAGCCGGTCGCACGGTTCCGGGGATAGCCTCGCGGTCATGGTGGCCCTGGCGCGTCTCACCGGAACCGAGCGGGTCCTGGACGTGGCGACCGGGACCGGCTTCAACGCCTTTGCCTTCGCCCCGGAGGCTCGCCGGGTGGTGGCCCTGGACCTCACGGCCGCGATGCTCGCTGAGGCCCGTCGCCTCGCCGCCGAGCGGTCCGTCGCCAACGTGACCTTCGTCCAGGGCATAGCCGACGCCCTCCCCTTCGCCGCCTCCGCTTTCGACGTGACCACCTGCCGGATCGCCCCGCACCACTTCCCCTCCGTCCCCGCCTTCCTGGCCGAGGTGGTCCGGGTCACCCGGCCCGGCGGCCGGGTCGTCCTGGGGGACACCTCCTCCCCGGAGGGGCCCGCGCTCGCCGCCTGGCACAACGGGGTGGAGGCCCTGCGCGACCCCTCCCACGTCCGCAACTACACGGCCGCGGAGTGGCGGGCCTTCGCCGAGGGGGCGAGCCTCACCGTGGCGGCCCTGGACACCTCCTGCGGGTCGCGCCTCGTCTTCGGGGACTGGGTCCGCCGGGGCGGGACGGACCCGGCCCGGGTGGCCGCCCTCCGGCAGGCGTTCGCGGCCCCGCCCCCTGGCGCGGCTGCCGCCTTCCAGCTCCAGGGGGAGGGGGACGCGCTGGAGTTCGCCTGGCCCATCACGATCGTGGCGGCCATACGGCCGTGAGCGCCGCGCCCTGGACGGGCGAGCAGGTCCGCTGGTACGTGGCGGCCCTGCGCCTAAGCGACTTCCCCCGGAAGGTGATGGCCGCCCTGGAGCCGCTTCTCACTGGCTGCCGGAGCGCCCTGGACGTGGGGGCCGGCTGCGGCGCCCTCACGGTCCCCCTGGCGCGACGCCTGAAGCGGGTCACCGCCCTGGAGCCCGCCCCCGCCATGGTGGAGGCGCTGCAGGAGCGGCTCCGCCGGGCCCGCCTCCGGAACGTCCGGATCCTCCCGCAGGCGTGGGGGGGGGCGGCCGTCCCGCGCCATGACCTCCTGCTGGCCGCCAACGTCCCCCTCCCCTGGGACCGCGCGGGCGAACTGCTGGCCGGCCTGGAGCGGGCCGCCGGCCGGCGCATCGTGCTCATCCACCGGGTGGACACCGACCGCGATAAATTTTATTTCGACGAGCTCTACCCTCTCCTGTTCAACCAGCCCTACCCGAGGAAGCGGGACTACCGGGGGGTCCTCGCCGCGCTGCACGGCCTCGAGGTCCACGCCGAGGTCCGGGTCATCGAGTACGACTTCGACCAGCCCTTCGCTGACCTCGACGAAGCCCTCCGGTTCTGGAAGCACTACCTGGGCCTCCGCCTCGATTCCTCCCGGGACGCGCGCCTCCGGGCCTTCCTGGGGAAGCGCCTCCGGCCCTGGCGGGGGGGATGGCGGGCCCCCATCCGGAAGCGGAGCGCCCTCCTCTCGTGGGCCCCTCGCCGTCGTTGACAAGCCAACCGCCCGTCTGGTATGGTTTGTGCACCCAGGGAAGGGCAGGGAGCTGAATCTTCAAGCCCCCCGCCCTAATTTTTTCCCCCGGCCCGCCGCGGCGGGGCCGGGGGAGAGGCACCCGATGCGACCCGACCGATTGACCATCCGCTCGCAGGAGGCGCTGCAGCAGGCCCAGCGGCACGCCTCCGAGATGACCCACCAGGCCGTGGACGTGGAGCACCTCCTCCTCGCCCTGCTCGGGCAGCAGGATGGCATCGTGGGCCCCCTCCTCCGGCGCCTGGGGGTGAACCTCTCGCAGGTGACGCACGGGCTGCAGGAGGCCCTGAAGAAGCTCCCCCAGGTCTCGGACGCCACCGGCCAGTACATCGCCCCCCGCCTCCAGAAGGTCCTCGAGGGGGCGGAGCGGGAGATGGAGCGCCTGAAGGACGAGTACATCAGCACCGAGCACCTCCTGCTCGCCGCCGCCGACGGCGCCGGGGATCCCGCCCAGCGGATCCTCCGGGAGGCCGGGCTCACGCGGGATGGGCTGTACGCCGCGCTGGCAGAGGTCCGGGGCGGGCAGCGCGTCACGGACCCCTCCCCGGAGGAGAAATACCAGGCCCTGGAGCGCTACGGCCGGGACCTGACGGAGCTGGCCCGCAAGGGGAAGCTGGACCCCGTCATCGGACGGGACGACGAGATCCGCCGGGTGGTCCAGGTCCTGGCCCGCCGGACCAAGAACAACCCGGTCCTCATCGGGGAGCCCGGGGTGGGGAAGACGGCGATCGTGGAGGGGCTGGCCCAGCGGATCGTGAACGGGGACGTGCCGGAGTCCCTGAAGCAGAAGCGGGTGGTGGCGCTGGATCTGGGGGCCCTCATCGCGGGGACCAAGTACCGGGGGGAGTTCGAGGACCGGCTGAAGGCGGTTCTGAAGGAGATCGTCGAGCGGGAGGGGCAGATCATCCTCTTCATCGACGAGCTCCACACCCTGGTGGGGGCGGGGGCGGCGGAGGGGGCGGTGGACGCCGGCAACATGCTGAAGCCCGCGCTGGCCCGCGGGGAGCTGCGCTGCGTCGGGGCCACCACCATCACCGAGTACCGGAAGCACGTGGAGAAGGACGCGGCCCTGGAGCGCCGCTTCCAGCCGGTCCTGGTGCGGGAGCCCAGCGTGGAGGACACCATCTCCATCCTTCGGGGGCTGAAGGAGCGCTACGAGGTCCACCACGGGGTGCGGATCAAGGACGCCGCGCTGGTGGCGGCGGCGGTCCTCTCCCACCGGTACATCGCGGACCGGTTCCTCCCGGACAAGGCCATTGACCTCATCGACGAGGCGGCCTCGAGGCTCCGGATGGAGATCGACAGCATGCCCACCGCCGTGGACGAGCTGGAGCGGCGGGTCCGGCAGCTCACGGTGGAGCGGGAGGCGTTGCGCAAGGAGACGGACGAGGCCTCGGCCGAGCGGCTCGCACGCCTGGAGCAGGAGCTGGCCGAGCTCACGGCCCGGGCGGACGCCCTGAAAGCCCGCTGGGGGGAGGAGAAGGCCGTCATCCAGCGGCTCCGGGGGATCAAGGAGCGCCTCGAGCAGGCGCGGATCGCCGAGCAGCAGGCCGAGCGACAGGGGGACCTGGGGAAGGTGGCCGAACTCCGCTACGGGACCATCGCCGGCCTCCAGAAGGACCTGGAACGGGAGCAGGCGGCGCTGCAGGCCCGGCAGACCGGGGAGCAGATGCTGAAGGAGGAGGTGGACGA
>Ga0184637_10001389_pt1 | contig 16448 bp, 17 predicted proteins | sample PLM3_127_b2_FD_133143 | JGI IMG/M metagenome (GOLD analysis project Ga0184637, IMG submission 133143) | Groundwater sediment microbial communities from an aquifer in East River, Colorado, USA - PLM3_127_b2 | ecosystem: Environmental > Terrestrial > Soil > Riparian zone | place: USA: East River...
GACTCGCCGCCGACCTGCACGATCGCGTCGCGCGGCACGAGGACGGCGTCGGTCTTGTCCGCGGCGATCAACTGGACCTGCGCGAACATGCCGGGCATGATGCGCTTGTCCTGCGCATCGGGAAGAATGGTGACGTCGAAGGTGTGCGCGCGGACGTCGCCAACCGGCGCAATGGCCGAGACCGAGCCCGTGAACGTCTCGTTAGGGTAACCCGCCGTACTGAAAGAAACACTCTGCCCGGGGAGCAGCATGCCAACGCGCGATTCTTCGGCGGTGATGTGAAGCTCGATTTCGTTTGAAGCGAGCGTCATGATCGGGGTTGCCTGCGCGGCGAAGGCGCCTACGCTCAGCAGCCGTTGGCCGACGACGCCGTCGAACGGCGCGGTGATGACGGTTACAGCGAGGTTGGTTTGCGCCAGCGCGAGCGCCGCTTTCGCCTGCTCCACGCCCGCGACCGCTGCCTGGATATCGGCCACCGTGAACGGATTGGCTCTGGCCTGGTACTGGGCCTGCATCTGTGCGACGACTTCCTGCTGCTGCTGGATGTCGAACGACGAGGACGGCAGCTGCGCCTTCTCGAGCTGCTGGCGCGCTTGCTCGACCTGGGCGGCCTGGGCTCGGATATCTTGCTCGGTGCCCGGGGTCGTGGCGAGCGCCAGCCGCTGCTCGGCCTCGCGGACGGCGGCCTCGGCCTGGGCCACTTCCTCGAGCTGCGGGCCAGCCAGGACCTGGTCCAGCCTCGCCTGATCGCTCTTCAATTTCTCCTGAGCGGCCACGAGCTGGCTCTGCAGCTGGTTCCGCTGAACCTCGACGTTCCCGAGCGCCGCGTCGAGCCTCGCCCTCGTGCTCTTAACGGTAGCCTCAGCCGACTCGATCTGAGCTGCCGTCTGCGCCTGGCTGGCGGGTGCGCCACCCGTCTGCAGCTGGGTCAGGCTCGCCTGAGCGCTCTCCACTGCCTCACGCGCTGAGACCACGCCGGCGTTGGCGGCGCTGATCGCGACATCGCACGCTGCCTGGTTCGTGCGGACTCCCCTGGAGTCCTTCAAGCAAGCGCCTGAAGTGGAGCCGGCACTCAGTCCGGTGAGCGTTGATTCCGCGGCTTTCAGGTCTGCTTTCGCCTTAGCCACTCCCGCATCCGCCGAGGCTATAGAGGCATCGGTGGGGACTCTTGCCTGGTCCGCGCCCGCCTGGACCCCTGCGAGGTTCGCAACGGCCGCGTCATAGGCGCTCTGGGCCGCCTGGACATCAGAGGTGCTCGCCGCGGACAGGTTCCCCAGGGTCGTTTGGGTGGCGGCCAGGGATGCCTTGTCAGCGTCAACGGCGCTCTGGGCTGCCTGGCGGGCATCGGGCGTCGCGCCCTTCTGCAACAGCGCGAGCTTGGCAACCGCGCCGTCGAGCGCCGCCTGCGCCTGAGCGATGGCCTCGGGACGACCGCCCTGTTGGAGCGCTTCGAGCCTGGCCAGCTGCACGTCCAGGGCGGCCTGCGCCGCCTGGATGTCCTCCGGCCGGCCCTGCTGTATTCCACTCAACCGGGCTCGCGCCTGGTTAACTTGCGCCGCCGCGGCGGCGACGTCCTCGGGGCGCGCACCCGCCTGGATTTGAGCAAGCCGAGCTTCGGCCACTTCCACGCCGGCGACGGCCTGCTGAAGCTGGTCGGGCAGCGCGCCCGGATCCAGGATTGCCACGACGTCGCCGCGCCTTACAGTGCTGCCCGTGTTCACCAGGATCTCTTTGACGATGCCGTTCGCGCGCGGGACGACGTTTACCTGCTGGTTGGCCGTTATCGTGCCCGCGTAGTTCAGCACTGAACGGATTGCGCCCGTCGTCGCCGGCGACGTCTGCACGACAGCGGCGTTCTGAGGTCGCGCCTGCTGGGCGGTCGCAGGCCTGGCCTGCGACTCCGACGCCGTGAAGACGCCGGAGCGATAGATGAAGAGGGCGCCCGCCGCGACAATCAGAACGCCTGCGACCATTAAAGCTTTCGGAGGAAAAATGCTTGGAGGAAGAGCGAGCAAGGGGCGCACCTCACCGAAACTGACTAGTTTTGCTTCTCACGGAGCAGAATTAGGCACAAGAGTAACCGATGGCTACTGCTGGGGCAATGAGAAGGAAGAGCGGCTGGTGGACCTTCGGTTACGCCGAAGTCGTGAGAACGGGTACCTGTCACGGCGGGGATACGCGGCACGGTACGAATTAGTTTCAAATCCCTTCGGATATAATCCGAGTAGACAACTCAACAAACTGGGAGGGCCTGTGCGCATCTCGATGCGCGCGGATTACGGCGCGCGTGCGATGATCGACCTGGCCCAGCGCTACGGCGATGGATTGGCACAGACAGCCGACATCGCGGCCCGGCAGCAGATCCCCGAATCTTATCTCGAGCAGCTTCTCACCACGGTACGCAAGGCAGGCTTGATCCGCAGCGTTCGAGGACCCGCAGGCGGCCACGAGCTCGCGAAGGCTCCCTCCGATATCAGCCTGGGGGACGTACTCGACGCCCTCGAAGGCGTAAACAGCCCGACATCCTGCATGGATGACGGCGCCTGCTGCGTCTCAGACGCCTGCGTGCTCCAGGATGTCTGGTCAGAGCTGATGGACAGCTATCGACGCATGGTGCATGGGATTACGATCGCCGACCTGCTCGAGCGCAGCGCCGAGCGCGAGTCGCGTAGCATGTACCACATATGAAAGTCGCAGGGATCCGCCCCCTGATTGCCGACAGCGTGCTCGATCTCGTCGGCAACACCCCGCTCATCCGCCTGAACCGCGTGGTGGGGCCCGACGTGGCAACCGTGTACGGAAAGATCGAGTCCATGAATCCGGCGGGAAGCGTGAAGGATCGCATCGCGTTATCTATGATCGAGGACGCCGAGCGGTCGGGGCGCCTGCGGCCCGGGGCCACCATCGTCGAATCGACGAGTGGGAACACGGGCATCGGCCTGGCGATGATCGCGGCCGCCAAGGGCTATCACCTCATTCTGACGATGCCGGAGGACATGAGCCTGGAGCGACGAAAGCTGTTGACGCGCTACGGCGCCGAGATCATCCTGACGCCCCGCATGGACGGAATGACGGGGGCGGTTCGCGCCGCCGAGGACCTGCTGCGAAAGAACCCGGACTATTTCATGCCCCAACAATTCGAGAATCCCGCCAATCCCGAGATCCACCGTCGCACGACGGGCCCGGAGATTCTCCGAGCGCTGGAAGGAACACCGGTCGATGCATTCGTGGCTGGCGTTGGCACCGGCGGCACGATCACCGGCGTCGGCCAGGTGCTGAAGAAGTATCGGCCGGAGACACTCGTCGTCGCCGTCGAGCCTTCCGCGTCGCCGGTATTGAGCGGAGGCCGGCCGCGTCCCCACGGGATCCAGGGGATCGGCGCCAGCTTCGTTCCGCAAGTGTTCGATCGATCGGTCGTCGACGAGATCCTGACGGTGGACGATGAGGATGCGATGCGCATGACCCTGCGCCTCACTCGGGAAGAGGGGCTGATGGTCGGCATCTCCGCCGGGGCGAATGTCCACGCGTCGCACAGTATCGCGAAGCGGCTGGGACCCGGGCGCACCGTCGTCACGGTGCTACCCGACACGGGCGAGCGTTATCTGAGCGTGGACCTGTAGCGCTCAACCTAGAGGTAAAACTTATGGAAACTAACGGCCACAACAACGACACGAACGGGGCCGCCCCGCTCTCCCTGAACCAGATCCGCCGCTACCAGCGGCAGATCATCATGCCCGAGGTCGGGAGCATCGGCCAGCGGAAATTGCTGAACGCGAGTGTCCTGCTCATCGGGGCCGGTGGGCTCGGCTCGCCGGCCGCCCTCTATCTCGCCGCGGCTGGTATCGGCAAGGTTGGCCTCGTCGATTTCGACGTAGTCGACACGTCGAACCTGCACCGGCAGATTCTGCATGGTCACAAAGACGTGGGGCGGCCGAAGGTGGAGTCCGGCGCGGAACGGCTGCGAGACATCAATCCCGACGTCGAAGTCGTCGGCTTCAACGAGCCGCTCTCCTCCGAGAACGCAATGGACATCCTCGGGCAATTCGACATCGTCGTGAACGGCTCCGACAACTTCCCGACGCGGTATCTCGTGAACGATGCCTCCTTCTTCCAGAAGAAGCCGCTCGTCGATGGAGGCATCTTCCGCTTCGAGGGGCAAGCCACGGTATATCTACCCGGGAAGGGCTGCTACCGCTGCCTCTATCCCGCCCCGCCGCCACCCGGCGCGGTGCCGAGCTGTGCCGAGGCCGGTGTGCTGGGCGTCCTACCGGGGATCATCGGCTCGATCCAGGCGGTAGAGACCATCAAGCTGATCCTGGGTGAGGGCGAGACGCTCGTGAATCGCCTCCTGTTGTTCGATTCACTGGCGATGGAGTTCCGCGAGGTCCGGCTACGGCGCGACCCGAACTGCCCCGTGTGCGGCGACGAGCCGACCGTTACCGAGCTGATCGACTACGAGGACTTCTGCGGCGGCCCCGGCTCAATGAACTTGAGTTAAGCTCCGCTGCGTTCTTGACGGCCAGGACCAGGAATGCGGAGACCGGAATGAGTGTTGAAGTGCGCGTGCCAACCGTGCTGCGCAAACACACGGGCGGCGAGCGCGTGGTGCAGGCGGAGGGTACGAACGTAGCTGCCGTACTTGATTCCCTGCTCCATCGGTTCCCAGGTCTGAAGGACGAGCTTTTCAATGAGGAAGGCCAGGTGCGGCAGTTCGTCAACATCTATGTGAACGACGAGGACATCCGGTATCTGGCGCGCCTCGAAACGAGCGTCGATGATGGCGACAACCTGGCCATCCTGCCCGCGGTCGCCGGCGGCGGTCTTACGCCCCCTCGGCCGTGATCGAATCGATCCTCGGCACGATCGGCCATACCCCGACCGTCGAGCTGAAGCGCTTCAGCCCCAAACCCGGCGTGCGGATCTTCGCAAAGCTCGAAGGCAATAACCCGACCGGCAGCGTGAAGGACCGCATCGCCCTCTATATGGTCGAACATGCGGAACGCGAGGGTCGGCTCACACCTGGCCAGACCATTATCGAGTCGACGAGCGGCAACACGGGTATCTCGCTGGCTATGGTCTGCAAGCTGAAGGGCTACAAGTTCACGGCGATCATGCCGGAGAACGTCAGTGAGGAGCGGCGCCAGTTGCTGCGGGCGTTCGGGGCGGAAATCGTCTCGACCGACGGCAGCAGAGGGTCGAACGGAGCGATCGAGGTGGCGCAACGCATGGCGGCCGATGAGCCCCGGTATACGTTGCTTTACCAGTACGGGAACCCGGCGAATCCTCTCGCCCACTACGAGACGACCGGGCCTGAAGTGCTCGAGGCGGTGCCGGACGTCAACGCCTTCGTGGCAGGGCTCGGCACTGGAGGCACATTGATGGGCGTAGCGCGCAGGCTGAAGGAGCACGACGAGCGCATCCGCGTTGTCGCAGCCGAACCCAACCTTGGCGAGCTAGTCCACGGGCTGCGCAACCTGGACGAGGGCTTCGTGCCGCCAATCCTGGACCCCTCTCTCCTCGACAGCAAGTTCAATGTCGGCGGCGAGGACAGCATTCGCTTTACTCAGGATTTGCTATGGCGCGAAGGGATCTTCGCCGGGGTCTCGTCGGGCGCAGCGCTTTCGGTCGCCGTCCGCGTGGCTCGCCGCATGGATCGCGGGAACGTGGTGGTGCTTTTCGCCGACAGTGGCTGGAAATACCTCAGCACGGAGCTGTGGAGCAAAGGGACCGAGCAAGCGAGCGCGGATCTCCAAGACCAACTGCTGTGGTAGCCCTGAGCAAAGCTCAGCGCGACGAGATCGTGGCCCACGCGCTCGAGAATCGGGAGCAGGAGAGCTGCGGCATCCTGGCGGGGCGGGAGGGGCAAGTCGTCCAGGTCCACCGCGCGCGGAACGTCGCCGAAACGCCGCGAACGCGGTTCCAGATGGACCCGCACGACATCCTATCGATCACCGATGGGATCGACGCCGCTGGAATGGACCTCATCGGCTTTTACCACTCCCACACGCACACGCAGGCCTATCCCTCGCCAACCGATGTTGCGGATTGGCCGGCGCGCTGGTATCCCGACGCTTATTGCCTGATCTGTTCGCTCATGGAGGAGGACCGGCCGAGTATTCGCGCGTTCCAGATCCGCGAGGACGGCCGCGTCACTGAAGAGCCGATCGAGGTGCAGTAGCTTACTGCGTGCGCAGGCGCGGAGCAGGCGCCGGACCGGTCGCGGGGTTCAGGCTGGGCTCCAGTGGGTGCCAGCCCAGTGCCTCGCAGGTCGGAAAGGTCGGCGCGCGACGCACGAGGCAGTCGATGAACCACGCGACCTGCGTCGTGAGCCGAGGATCGACGACCCCGAGGCGGATGGCGAAGATAGTTGGACTGCCGGCAAGCTGCGCCGGGACGTCCTGGCTGCTTGCCAGGACCTGCGCCAGAACCAGCTCGTAATGAGAGCGCGTCGGATCGGCATCGTCGCGGAACTGCACGCGGGAGTCGCGCGCCACGCCGACGCCGGAAACGGTCTGGGGTACCCACCCGCGATTGGTCAGCGCGCCCTCGTAGTGGCTCCGAACGTCGGCGAACGATGCAGCGGTGCCGTACCAGCCGATTACGTAGGTTCCATCGGTCCCCGTTGGATCGTACAGACCGTTCATCTGCTCCACCGCGGGGGCCGCGCTGGCACCGGGAAATCTGGGAAGCGCCTCGAAGTCATGGCGTACGTCGCGCGCGGTAGCGTCCGCCCACAGCTTGTGGGCGAAGGACGGATACGCCAGGATCAGGAGCATCCCGACGAGCAGCGCGACCTTCACGATCGCGGGCGCCGCGTCCGCCCAGCGCCCAACGCGACGCAGCGGTGTCAGAAACCCGCCGAAGCTCATCAGCGCGCCGACGGTGTAGAGAAAGATGAGCCCAAGCAGGCCCACGATCGACCAGAGCCAGAAGTAGCTCGCGAAGACATTCATGGCATTCTCTTCGGAGTGACACGAGGCCCCATAATGGAGTGTTAAGCATAACCCACCGGTAACGAAGCCGCCGGCTGGGAATATACTTTCGATGCGATGATCGCAAACGTTCTGGTCGTCGATGACGACCCGAAGATCACCCAGCTACTGCGCCGGACGTTGAGCCTCGAGGGCTACAAGGTCCAGACGGCCGACTCTGGGGTCGCCGGCCTGGATGCGGCCCGGTCCCACGAGCCGGACCTCGTCATCCTCGACGTGCTGATGCCTGGAATGGACGGGCTCGAAGTGTGCCGTCGGCTTCGAGCGAGCAGCTCGACCCCGATCCTGATGCTCACCGCGAAGGACGACGTGAGTGACCGCGTCGAGGGCCTGGACAGCGGGGCCGATGACTACGTCGTCAAGCCGTTTGCGCTGGAAGAGCTTCTCGCCCGCGTCAGGGCGCTGTTGCGGCGGCACGAGCCTGCCACGGCCCCGCTGACTTACGAGGACATCGAGCTCGATACCGAATCGCGCATGGCGCGTCGAGGACAGCGGGACATCACCCTTTCGATGACCGAGTTCGAGCTCTTGCACTACTTTTTGCGCTACCCACGGCGGGTCCTTTCGCGCGACGCTATCCTGAACGCCGTGTGGGGCCCGGACTTCGAGCGGCCAACGAACGTTGTCGAGGTCTACATCGGCTATCTCCGTTCCAAGCTCGAAGCAGAGGGTGAGTCGCGCGTGATCCAGACCGTGCGTGGCGCAGGGTACGTTCTCCGGGAGCCATGAGATGACGCTTCGAGTCCGTCTCGCCCTGTGGAACGCCCTGGTCATAGCGGGCGCCATCTGCTTGCTCGGTGCGCTGACCTACGTCGTCGAAGCGCGGAGCTTGTCTCAGGAGCTGGACGAGTCGATTCGCGCGCAGGCGCGCAATCTGCAAAGCCTCTTTCAGGTCCGGGCCTCGTTACCGCCCCGAGCTCGCGAGCGCATCATTCCTCAGCCCAGCGTTTTCTCGGCGCCGGCGTATCACGTCCAGATCCTCGATCCCGATGGCGGGATCCGTGAGCGCTCGTCGGGCCTCGGTGGAAGGCAGCTGCCCGTCAATCCAGCCAGTCTCAAGCAGGCAGAAGAGGGCGACGGCCTCTTTGAGTCGGTCTTGGTCGACGGCCAGGACGTACGGCTGTTCACCATACCGCTCATTGCCGACGAAGAGTTCGTTGGCTACGCGCAGGTGGCCCGTTCGCAAGAGGCCGTCGAGGATGCCCTCGAGTTTTTGCGCAAGACCCTCCTCGGAGCAGGCGCGGCGCTCGTCGTCTTATCCATGATCGTTGCCTGGTTCCTCGCTGGCGTCCCACTTCAGCCCATCGGGCGGATTACACGGGCTGCGCGCAGCGTGGGTCTTTCGGGTCGACTGGACCAGCGGCTTCCACCCGTGCACACGCGAGATGAGATCGGTCGATTAGTCGATACCTTCAACCGCATGATGGACCGACTCGAGGGTGCCTTCATTGCCCAGCGACGGTTTGTCGCTGACGCTTCTCACGAGCTCCGGACGCCGTTGACGACCATCCGTGGCAACCTCGAGCTGCTCAAGCGGAACGGCGCGGTCAAAGAGCCGGTGATGGAGGAGGCGCTGCAGGACGTGATCGACGAGGCGGAGCGCATGTCGCGGCTGGTGCAGGGGCTGCTCGCGCTGGCGCGAGCCGATGCGGGCCAGAAGCTCGCCCGAGCCCCCGTCCGGCTGGATGACCTCGTGCGCGTAGTGCATCGGGAAGCGCAAATGGTGTCAGACGGCGTGGCCGTGCACCTGGATGCGGTCGAGCCGGCCGAGGTCGTCGGCGACGCCGATGCTCTCAAGCAACTGCTGCTGATCCTCGTCGAGAACGGTGTGAAGTACACCCCTTCTGGCGGAACCGTAACTCTCGATCTCCACTACGAGGGCGAAGACGCGGTGCTCGCGGTTCGCGACACCGGCGTCGGCATCGCGAGCGAGGAGCTCCCCCAGATCTTCGAGCGCTTCTACCGTTCGCCCGTGGCGCGCGCAAGCGGCGGCACCGGCCTCGGTCTCGCCATTGCGCGGTGGATCGCCGAGGAGCACGGGGCGGAGATCCGGGTCGCCTCGCGCGTAGGGACGGGGACTACGTTCACGATTCGCTTACAAGCGCGACGGCCCAAGGCGGAGCCGAACGGCGCGGTTGCTGCAACCCAATCTCGGTTGGTGCGGGCCGGTAGCCCCTCCGCGACCCCCGTCGACGTAACTTGAGCAAGTCTTAAAGTACTCTTAACGCGCTCTGTTAACCTTCCAGCATGGCGCCTACTCCCCTCCAGGGCTCTGCCCGCGGTCTCATCCTCGGACTCGTCGGCGGGCTGGCGGCCGGCATCGTCGAGGCTATTTCCCTCGTGCGAGACGCGCCCGTTGCCCGGGCAGCCCTCCTCGAAGCCGGCCTTTACGCCATCATCGTCGACGCCCTTGCATGCGCGACCATTACCGGTGTCCTCGGTGCGATTTTCGCGGCGGCCCTCGCAATAGCTCGCGTGCACCTTCGGCCGGACCGTGTTGCCGCTCTCTACGTGTCCGGCTCGACGACTTTCATCCTTGCCATGGTCGGTTGGCTGTGGGCGTTCCGAGCAGCCGGTGGAGACCGCGGCCCCGGTGTGCGGACCGATGTACTGTTCGTGGTTCTCCTCGTCGCGGCGGCGTGCGGTGTGCTCGTCCATCCGCTGGCGCAATCGTTTGCTCTGCGCCTTTTCGCTCGGCCGAAACGTCTCGCGCTCGGCGCGGTCGTCCCAACCATGCTGCTTGTGCTCGTTTTCCCGGTGCAAGTCTTCATGGAGGCGCGGCAGCACAGAGCGCCCACGGTCGGAGTGCACGGTATCCAGTTGATAGATCCGAGCGTCCTGGAGTTGGACTTCGACGCGGACCTGGATGCCGCGTTCGCTCAGATCGGGACGATGGCCCCTGATCGGCCGCCGAATGTCCTGCTGCTCACCGTAGACGCGCTGCGGTCGGACCACCTCGGCGCCTGCGGGAACAGCTGGATCCAAACGCCAGCGATGGACGCGCTGGCCAGGGCATCTGCCCTGTCCTGTTCGACCTACCCGCAGCAGCCCCAGACGAACCCGGCGATCGCCTCGGTCTTCACGTCTCTCTATCCCGCTGTGCACGGCGTTCGCATGCACATGGTGGACCGCCTCTCCGAGACGCTCCCGACCCTGGCCGAGGTCATGCACAGCGCGGGCTACACGACTTCGGCCGTCATCCCGTGGACCAGCCTGGAGCCCGCCTTCTCCGGTTTCCATCGTGGCTTCCAGACCTATGAGGCCTTCGTGCTGAACGAGCCGCCAGCCATGCAGAATCCGGCGACTGCCGCGCTCGCTGCGATCTACCGTCGCGTCACTGACCAGGTCGCCGTGGGCAGCGCGGTGGAGGCGGTGCTCGGGATGCGCCAGGGCACGGAAGCAGAGATCGACGGCCGCGCGGACGTCACAGCGCAGGCCGCCCTCACCTGGCTGGCAAACAATGGGGACTCGCAGTTCTTCTTCTGGATCCATTTCTTCGATCCGCATTACCCGTGGACGCCCCCAGAACCGTGGGACCTGCTGTACGACGAGGGCTACGAGGGCCGCTACAACGGCGACATGAGCTTCGTCTACGAGATGCGCTCCGGAGTCTTCGAGCCAAACCCGAGGGACGTGCAGTATCTTCGGGCGCTCTATGCCTCGGAGGTCTCATACACCGACCACTACGTTGGGCAGGTGCTCGGGTTCATGGCGCGGAGGGGATTGCTGCAGAACACCATCGTGGTTTTGACCGCCGACCATGGCGAGGGGCTCGGAGAGCGAGGGAACTCATGGCTGAACGGCGACTACTGGCTGCACGGCGACGACCTGTATGCGCCGGGCATCCAGGTGCCACTCATCATCCACGACCCCCGCTCGACGCGAGGACATCAGCTGCTGAGTGCCCCGATCCAGCACATCGACATCATGCCCACCATCCTCGATCTGGTCGGGGTATCGATTCCGCGCCGGCTGCAGGGTGAGAGCATCGTTCCGCTTCTCACCGGCGCAGATCGTGGCAGCGACCGTATGGCTTTCATCACGCTCTCCGACGATTCGCAGACAAGTGTCGTATCCGCCCAGGGCTGGAAGCTCATCGCCGACCGCGTGACCGGCGGACGACAGCTGTTCTACCTACCCTCCGACCCTGAGGAGCGCGTGAACCTGGCACCCGCGTTCCCCGACCGGGTGCTCGCCCTGTCCCGGCGTATCGATGCCTGGGCAGCGGCCAACGCTTCTGGAGTCGCGTCCGCGCCAGTTCCAACCAACGAGACCGCGCGGCTGGGTATCAGCGCTGCCCGGAGTTCGCCCTGAGATGACGATCTCGGGCCGCGTCCTGGCTGGCACGCTGTCGCAGCGCGTGGCGCTCGCCGCGGCGCTCTGGGTGGCGGCAAGCCTGGCTCTCGTCGCCGGCACTTTCTGGTGGCAGGCGTCCCACCTGGATGGCCTGGCCAGGTTCGACCCGGTCTTCATGATCCCGGCTTTCGGCTTCGCGGCCGCCAGCTTCGGCCTCCGGACGCTGCGGTGGCACATCTTCCTCCGGATGGCTGGCGCGTTCCCGCCGTTCCTGACGAGCTTCCGCACCCAGCTGATCGGCTTCAGCCTCACGATGACGCCGGGCAAAGTCGGCGAGCTCTACAAGTGCTACCTGATGGAGCAGCGGACTGGCGTACCGGCCGCGCGTACGGCGCCGATCGTCCTTTTCGAGAAGCTGATGGACGCCGCGGCCTTCGCCGGTCTAGCACTCTTCGCGGCCGCCCTTTTGCCATCGCTCGGCGAGTCCGTGAGCGGGGCCGCTCGCACGCTCCTGGTCGTGATCGGCCTTGGCATCGCGATCGCCCTGGTCGCGCGCACGCTCAGCGTCGAGAGCTTCGGGCGATTCCTTCTGCCGCTCGCCCGCCGCAGCCGACTGAGCGCGAAGCTTGTCTCCGCGGGGGAGCTGGCGCTCGCCGGCAGCGCAGACGTTCTGACCGGATCCGTGGTCGCCCGAAACCTGGCTATTAGCTTCGTCGCTCGGACCTGCGACGGTCTCGCCGTAACCTGGACGGCCTGGGCGTTGGGCATCCAGATTCCGGTGCTGGGCGGGGTCTTCGCGCTCAACTCTGCTGGCACGCTCGGCGGTCTCTCGATGTTGCCGGGAGGCATCGGCGTGGTCGAAGCGAGCATGTCCGTGATCCTCGCTGGCTTCGGGGCATCGCCAGCCGCGGCGCTCGCGGGCACCCTGCTCGCTCGTTTCCTCACTTTCTGGCTCTGGGTGGCGATGGGTCTGTCTCTTCTGGTGCGGGAGGGACTTGTCGGGGGGCGCGCAAGCGCCAGGTGAGGATCTGCCTCGCGTCGATCCATCCACGGATGCTAAGTGGTCAGATCGAGGCGCTCATTGCCCTGCGCGCCGGCCTCGAGGCGCGCGGCCACTCCGTACAGGTGATCTCCGCCTTCCATCCAAGCCAGCTAGAACAAGATCGGCGCTGGGACCGGGACTATGGCGATAGTGGGGGCCTCGTTCCGCGGGCCGGTCGCATCGCTGGCCTCATCGGAACCGTTGCACAGAAAGCCCGTGGCGCCGATGTTCTGCACTTCAACCTGCCAACGCCCGCATTCAGCGCGGTCGCCGATGCGGTCCAGCTGGCCGCCCGGGTGCCAGTAGTGGTTGGGTTCGAGGCCCATCTGGCCGACGTTCCCGCGGCCGCCAGGCGACTTCGGGCCGCCGCGCCGTTCTACGCGCCGCGGATCATCATCAACAATGGGCTCGTCGCCCGGCTCACAGCGCGCCGGGCCGCTTGCTACGTGGTCAGCAGCAACTACCAGGAGCGCGAGCTCCGCACGCTCGGGTACGAGCAGGAGAGAATCGCTGTCATTCCCAACCTCATTGACAGGGCCAAGCTGAAGCCGTGGGACCGAGACGAAGCGCGCCGTGAGCTCGGACTTCCCGATGGTCCCCTTGTGGCATTTCTGGGCCATTTCCACGACGTGAAAGGCCACGACGTGCTCATTGAGGCCTTTGCCACCGTTCGACGCGAGATCCCAGAAGCTCGGCTCGCCCTTGCCTGGAGCGGCATAGGTAGTAGATACGAGGTGCGGGTAGCCGTGGCGCGAGCCGGGATCGCCGACCGCGTAATCGAGCTGGGTCGCCTCGACGTTGGCCAGCTCTTCTCGGCGGCTGACGTCGTCGCCCTCCCCTATCGGTTCTCGATTGGACAGGCCGCGTACCCTGGTACGGTCCTCGAGGCCATGACTATCGGCGTGCCGCTGGTGACGAGCAGCCTGCCGTTGCTCGAGGAGCTGACGGAACGTGGCCGAACCGCGCTCCTCGCCCACCCGGGCGACCCCGATGACCTGGCGGCGCAAATTGTGCGATTGCTGCGGAACCCGCCTCTCGGTGCGGAGCTGGTCACGGCCCAGCGCGCCGCGATGGCCGAGCGGTTCGATGAGGCCATGCTCATAGACCGCTACGTAGCGGTCTATGAGCGAGCGATGAGCTCGTGAGCGACAAGCGAACGTTCTACCGGCAACCTGGGGTCGTGGAGGCGTACGACCGACAGCGGTTCGGTGGCGCGAGCGGCGAGCGTGTCAGCCGGCGGGAGATCGAGATGGCGCTCGACATGCTTCCGATGAGCGGCACCGTGCTCGATCTCGCTTGCGGTACAGGAAGAGTCGCCGGAGCCCTGCGCGAGCGCGGCCAAACCGCGGTCGGGATCGATTCGTCGCATCCCATGGCAGCTCGCGCTGCCGCGACCGGCGTTCCATCGGCCGTTGGGGACGCTTTTACTACGCCTTTCGCCGACGGTGCGTTCGACGCCGTCGTGTCACTGCGGTTCGCTTTCCATTATGAAGGGCTCGCGCCGCTGCTGGATGAGATGCGCCGCGTGACGCGCCCAAGCGGAGCGCTCGTGTTCGATACCTACTCGTGGAGTCCACGGGCGGCTGTTCCCCTGGGTCCACGTGCGTGGGGTGGGAGGGTGCACCTCCACACTCGGGCCGAAGTTGCTCGAGAAGCCGCAAGAGCTAATTTGCGCGTGACCCGCATTGAGCCCTGCTTCCTCTTTTCCCCCTACGTCTATCGGCTGGCCCCTCTGCCCATCGAGCGAGCTCTCGAGCGGCTGGAGAGGCATGTACCGAGCGCCTGGCTCTGCCGGGTGTTCTGGCGTCTGACTCGGCTGTGATGGTCACAGTTCTTCACAGACTCATAGAATGTAGCGGAGGCAGGGCAGGAATCGATGGCCGACTTCACCTATGAGCGCGGGGACCCGTCGCGCCCGGTTGGCCACGCCCTTCTCTACTTCACGACCAGCTCCGCGGACGAGGTGCAGGCGACCTACATCGTCGTGCCGCCGATCATCATCGATTTCGCGAAGTACGTTCCGCCGCTCCTCGCCTCCAGCCTTGGGTCCGCTGGCCTCCTCGCTCAAACATCGTTCCTGCCGATACCGCCTGCACCCGAGCCGCTGGAGCTTGGTGAGCTGCGGCGGATCGCCGCCATTCGCGGGGACGACGTGTTAGTCGCGGGCAGTGCCAGCGCATGGGACGTCGCCTCTTTGATGGCCCGTGTCGCGGAGCTCGGGGATGCTTACGCAACGGCATATCGCGATGCATTCGCGCGCGAGCCGGAGCCCGAGCCGACACCATCGGATTCGGGGGCCGCTTCTGCACTGCTGTACAGCGTGTTGCCTGAAGCCGAACGCCTGGAGGAGCTCTCCCGCCAGGTCGGCCGCCTGCGTTACGCCGTGGATGGTAGGGACAACGTGCTCGCCGAGTCCACTCGCGTCGAGATGCGCGCCATCGCCGCCTATCTCCCCGAAAAATACCGCGCCGACGAGCTGATCGAGGCGGCAAGCCGCTCCGATCGCGCGGGAGCACGTCTGGCCGAGCTATTCATCGAGCGCGGCTATAAGCTTCAGAAAGACGACTTCGAGGCGATTCCAAGCATTGACGCGGAAATCGCGGATCTCCAGACGATGGGGCGCGAGGCGTAGATGTCGCGCCTGATCTCCACCACACTTCGGATCGGCGATGCGGCGCCGCCGCTTGTGCTGCCTGATCTCTATGGCGGAGCCGTGGCGCTCGGAGGCATCCTCGAGCACCGACCGGCAGTGGTGGTCTTTGCGCCGGGATCCTGGTCGCCTGGCATGCGGCGACAGCTCGCGGAATTGGACGCCGAGTGCGAGCGACTGCGGGCCGCGGGCGTCGAGCTGCTCATGGTAGTCTCGCAGGATCTGCCTCGGCTGCGACGCGCCCTTGGAAATCGCCGGCCCCGTTTCCCCGTCCTGGCCGACGAGCGCCGCACTGTGGCTCGCGACTACGGCGTCTATCGCGCCCTCTCACTGGATGGTATCGGCGTCACCTGCCCGGCCGTTTTCGTGGTTGATCGCTCGAACTCGATCCGCTTCGTCTACGTTGGGCATGGCAACGAAGACCTGCCCGACACAGACAGCCTGGTTCGGCTCGCCGCATGGCTGGTCCGCGCGGAGGAGGTCGAGGCTGTGAAATCCAGTTACCCCACCGATGGGGAGATCTGGCTGGACGAGCACACGTCGATCCAGCACCCTGAGGCGGACGGCGCGCCGGATGGAGCAACCGCCCCTCTGCCCGCACCGGCGGCGCGGCGACCCCGGACGCGGCGGGCGAAGCCGCCGACTGCGCCGAGCGAGGCATCAGGCGCTTGATGGAACGCTACCTATTTGTCATGACGAGGGACATCATCAGCCACCCATCGGCGGTGCACATGTTGCGTATCGCCCTCGGGCTTCAGCGACGCACCGAGCAAGTCACGGTGTTCCTGACGGACGACGCCGTTCGTGCTCTACCGCAGTCTGAATCAGGGCGCGCGCTCCGCCCGCTCCTGGCGGCAGGCGCTACCGTTCTCGCGGATGGCGAGGTGCCCGACCATCTATGCAGTTCGGCGGGCGTCCAGCCAGCGTCGAACGATACGCTCGCCGCGCTCCTGACCGCGCCGGGTGTGCAAGCCCACTGGTGCTGAGCAAAATCAATTCTTCACAAACTATGAGCGAAGGACGCCGGCTCGCGGTCGTTGTTACCACGGGAGACGTAGGCGCGCTCGAAAGGATGGCGCGCGCCTCTAGCGACGTGGCTCGCTCGGGCGCCGCGGTCCGCGTGTTCTTTCGCGACGAGAGCATCCCGGCGATCTGCCGTCTGGAGGCGGCGGCCCGTCTGCTGCCGGGCACACCCGCCGGCGAGCGTCAGCATCGCGAGCGACCGTCCGGGGATCCCACCCCACCCGGGCCTGTCGAGGCAATGCTCCAGGAGCTGACGAACAGCGGCGACGTCCGACTCTACGCGTGCTCCTCGTCGCTCTATATCTGGGGAGTGGAGTCGAGCGACCTGATTCCAGCGATCTCCGGAGCGCGTGGCCTCATCGCATTTCTTGCGGAGGACCTCGCTGGAGCAACTGAGGTCGTGACCTACTGAACGTCCCGGGGGGCTTGGGGGCGCAGCCCCCAA
>Ga0184637_10001390_pt1 | contig 16440 bp, 17 predicted proteins | sample PLM3_127_b2_FD_133143 | JGI IMG/M metagenome (GOLD analysis project Ga0184637, IMG submission 133143) | Groundwater sediment microbial communities from an aquifer in East River, Colorado, USA - PLM3_127_b2 | ecosystem: Environmental > Terrestrial > Soil > Riparian zone | place: USA: East River...
AGGTCAGCGTCTGCATATACGTTGTCTCGTAGACCGCCCGTCTCAACACAGGCAATTCTCGATCGTTCAGGCCGAGGATGTCTATGCTTGGTTGACCTTTCAACGAGCCATTCTTCGCGGAATACACGAGAGTGACTGAGTCAAGCTGGAGATGGTCGGCCGGGTCATCGACAGTAGGATTGATAAGGAGCGGGTCCTCGTTCTTCTCGTCGCCAGGGCGGATCGCCCTTGTTGTCTCGTCCTTCAAAGGAAAGCTCGTCCACTTTCCGATTCGCTTCCCTCCACTCCGTTGCTTGTTGGGTTGATTGCACAATTGACAAGTAGGAAGGAGATTTCGCCAATCGTACGCCAGCCAGTAGTAGCCGGGATGGTTTTGGCCGGTGCCCGCGATTTTTACTGGACCGTCTGGACCACTCACACCCCCCTTCGGCCGGTAGTGGTCCAGATCACCGTGTTGGTTGGAATATATTTCGCTTTCACAAAACGCACACTTTCCATGAAAGGGGCCGTCCGGGGCGAGATAGAAACGACCCTTCATCGCGCGGTACAGGACCGACTTAATCTCTCTAGTGACACCGTTCTGGATGGCCGTATTGAGTTCGTACTGCTCCTGAGCACAGTCACGCAGCCAAGCTCGCCAGTCGTCGTCGCCTGGTTCGGTGACGTCGATCTCTATCAAGGCAGGTGCTCAAACAGGTCGCGCAGTTGTCGTCGAATCTCGAAATCGATTGGTTCTGCCGAACCAGAACCTAGTTTTCTTCCCAACTTGATTAACCGGCCCCTGACGCCGTCCTCAATTGTGGAAAGAAGCTCAGCCGACACATCTCTTTCAAGATCCGTTTCCGCCGGGCTCAGCTTTAGTTCTAGGTCGTGTCGCAGTCTTTCAACCTCGCCACGTTCTGCTTCATTCAGTTCTCCCTGCCCGAGAAGAACCGACAGCTTTCTAATCTGTCCCGCTGTCTCATCGTCGCCTGTGGTGTCCAAGCCAAAGAGATACGATGTCAAAATATTGTCCGCCCGCATACCCCTTGGCGGTCGAATACCAGAGTCAGCTTTGACAACTCCACCCCGAAGCCCAAGGTGTGTCAGCGCGACATCGTGATCGTCAAGGTCTGTTGTGCCTACTACACAAAGCGGCGCATGCGTTGTGAACACAAACTGGACGAGTGGAAACTGCTCATGCAATCGGCTTATGATTCTGCGTTGCCACGATGGATGCAGATGCTGCTCGAGTTCATCGACCAGTACCACCCCGCGCACGCCCCGTTCGGCGCAACTTGGGGAGTGCATGAAGGCCCGACCGATCATATCAAGGATCCAAGCCAGTGTGCCGTTATACCCATCGCTCAGAGAACCAACAGGAGTGTACTCCCCCCATGGACCCCGAACTTCGAACCCCTCGTCTCCAAGTTTCGTCGACCCCTGAGGTAGCATCAGCAGCCTGTTTATGCGTTGGAGTAGATCCTCTCGGTCTCCGCCGGAGTCAGCGATTCGTCGAAAAGCTAGCTCTGGGTTTTGGAGCGGAGCGTCTCTGGTGAACAAGGTCGACACAGCGTCACGAGCTCGATACGAGCGGGGGCTCTCTGTACCGAACGTACGCCGCGCCGCACCGTACGCGCAGACGAAAATATTGTCTTGTGTAGTAGTTGTATTTGCAATATCGCTAATGTGGTCGATATCTTCGCCATACTCTCGCCGGACAATGTGGATGTCCCGAGTTTTCACCTCACCATTCACCAACATCTCAACAGAAATCGTTCCGTTCGTTGCGTCCTTTCGCAACCAGTCTTGCGTTTCAAAGAGGAACTTCGCGTCTTTTGGATCGCACAGTCCGAGCGCAAGCGCTCTGAGCAGAGTAGTCTTCCCTGTGCCATTGTCTCCGAGTACGACGGCGGCTGACACCGCCGAGTCGCTCGCAAGGAAGCTTATCTCCGACGTTCCAAAACACTTGATGTTTTGGAGAAACAGACGTCGGACCCACGGAACGTCCACTGGGTGCTCCAGGCTCATGACCAGTCAGATTTGCGCGTACCACTGCCAGGGTCGCGCTTTAGCAACGGCCGATGCGGGTCGCCACTCCGCGCCCACATCGTCAAACCGTCAACACCTTGATTCTCATTTCACCGTCTTCGATCCACCGCGGTAATTCGTCCTCCGCGTCCAAGCGATCGTACACTCGTACTTTGGTCCGGAGTTCTTCGGAATAACTAATGGATGCGTGGTAGGGACGCAACTGAGCAACTGGACGTCCGCCGCTCTTGCCAGACAAAGCATTTGCGGTCGCAGTCCAATGGTAGGCCGATGGGCCGCGCCTGTTCCAATACTCTATTCGTCGGTTAACCGCGGTAGACTCGAACGTCACAGTAACGGCGTGAAGGCGCTTGTTCATTACAATGTGGAGGAATTGTGAATGTGAATTGCGGTTTATCCTGCAGTTCGCGATGGACGGGTTCGACGCGCTCCAATCGCGGAGTTCTACGCCGCCGATTTTTCGCGAAACATCACAATCTGTTGGCATGTCTTCGCCGCCGAAACGTCAAATGCGGCTGAGATTGCTGAGCGCAAAGGCCAACAAGTCCTCTTTGAGGAATGATAGATCCCCATCGACAAGTTGGTGCTGAAGCCGGAACGCGGCGCTGCGGGAGTAGAGTTCGGGCACCAGGTCGAACAGGGACGCGTCAAGGGGTTGGTGACCCTGCAGTCCAAAGAAGCGGTTCGAAGCTATACCACCTGCAACGTCAAGAACCAATGCAACCTTCTCGCTGTCAATCCGAACAAACCTGGGTTGACGTCCGGCAGCCCTTAAATGACGCAACGTGAAGGGCAGCCGGACTTCCACTTCGGAAACATCCTTGTCGGACTCCGAATACACCTTAATCATCGTGCTATCGGAAATGTGATCCAACGCCCAATTCACGCTGTCAACAAAGCCCTCTAAGCCGAAGTGATCAACAGGCCAGTAAACGCTGTAGGATCGAGCGTCACTGTATGCTCGCAGGAACTCGAGCCCTTTCCGCGCTAGGGAATAGCAGCGAGCCTTGTCTTCCGTGTCACAGTCGTCGGTTACGACCAAGGCTTTGGTAACTTCCAGCATCTTCATTTCAGGTCGCAACGCTGCCAAGGGTCGAGATTGTACTGAAATCTCGAGCCTTGTCAACCCGTCTTTGCTGAGTGTTTCTTACCATTGTCAGGGAAACCGCTCCCAGCCGTCAAGTGCGAATACGTCCTGCCCATGGGTCGGCCTGTAGCGATGAAGGCTACAGGTTCGCTCTCGCCTCTCAGTCTGAAACGTTGAGACGTTTTCGTAACCCATTTTGTTCCAAGTCTTTAGTTCCTAATGAACATCGACTCTTCTGCCGTCCTGATTCTGATGCGGATTCCATGCCATATGCGAGCCACTATGCCGATTACCCGTTTCCGTACGTGAAGCCAGCCTTACCGTGCGCGTTTGGAATCCCTGCTGAGCATCGATACTAACTAAGATTGCACGAACGGCCGAAATCCTCCGAGACAATTCTATAGTCATCGGGGGTATCGATGTCGAGGCAAACGCCCGGATCCGCGACGGAAACGGCGAGCGCGAGGTCGCGATTCCGTTCGAGCAGGGCCTTCGCCCCGCGGTCGCCTTCGAGCTCTCGAAGCTCGCCGAGAAACCCGCGGTCCCAGAAGACCGGATGCCCCTGGCGGCCTCGATACTCGGGAAAGACGATGGGCCTTCGGGTCTCTTCGTACGCCCGCAGGAGCTCCATCACCGTCTCTTTCGCGACCAGGGGCATATCGCCGAGGGCGATTCCAACCACTTCGGTGGCGTCAGGAAGACCCGTCAGGCCGCAGCGGATCGAGCTCGCGATTCCCTCTTCCGGACGCGGATTCTCGACGATCTCGAGGCGCGGATCGCCGGGGAGATCGAGCGCCGCTCCGGGGGCGGTCACTACCCGCACCCGGTCGAACCGCGCCGACAGCATGGTCTCTACGACCCGCCGAGCCATCGGCGCTCCCCTGACGGGAAGGGCGAGCTTCGGGCGACCCATGCGCCTCGACTGTCCCGCGGCAAGGACGACTCCGATTTTCACGGGATGCTCATACGATAGAAACACTCGTGGGGCTTGAGCGCTTGACCGAACACGACCGGCGACGCGCCTTCGCGGAGGAGCGCCTCACCGAGCTTCTCCGCGGCCTTCAAACGATCGTCCGAGGCCTTGTTCAAGAACGTGAGCCGCCGGCCATGGCGCGGAAGCTTGGGAAAGTATCCCGCGACCACCGCGGCCACGATGACGTCGTTCGTGACCTCGCTCGCGGGGGCGGCCTTCGCCAACCGCTTCACGACCTCCACTCTATGAACGAATCGTTCGTGGAGAGGCTCGCCGAGCGCGTCCAGGCCCACGATCACGACGGAGAGCGTCGTTTCGTCGGCGACCACCGGCTCGTGGTCGGCAGGGGCTTTCAGCGATCGACCGCGGGCGCCGTCCGCCTCGATGACGACGCAATCGGCGAGGCTCCTCAGCGGATCGATCATCACCGGGTCGAGGCCCCGGAGCTTGTCCTCGCGAATCCGATTCTCGATGACCGTGACCGAGCCGTATCGCGCGAGCCTGGCCTTGACGGTCGCGAGCCAGTTGCCCTCTTCCTCGACCACCACCAGGGGAGCGGCGGTCGTGCCGCTCGGCGCAAGCTGCATGTGGGTGGTGCAGGTGGTCACCACGGAGAGCCCGCGGCGGCGCAGCTCCATCGAGAGCGCGTAGAGGACAGTGGTCTTCCCCCCGGCGCCGACGAGGCTCACCACGTCGCCTTTGCCGACACCGAAGGCATCGACCAGTCCGAAGACCGAATCGATGCGAATCTCGCGGAGTCTTTCCACGGCGGATAGACTACTATACGATGACATCGTCGACGATGACGCTCCTCACCCTCTCCGCGACGATTCTTCTTTCGGCGGCCCGTTGCTCGAGCCAGGGCCCTCTGAGCGAAGAAGCTTACGACGAGCCGCGCCGGCGTATGGTCGACGAGCAGCTTCGGGCGCGCGACATCGAGGACCCGCGGGTGCTCACGGCGATGGGCCGAGTTCCCCGGCATCTCTTCGTGCCCGCGGCGCTCCGGTTTCGAGCGTACGCCGACCATCCTCTTCCCATCGGAAGCAGCCAGACGATCTCCCAGCCGTACATCGTCGCGCTCATGACCCAGCTCGCCGAAGTCGAGCCCGACGACGTGGTTCTCGAGATCGGGACCGGCTCCGGGTATCAGGCGGCGGTGCTCTCCGAGATCGTCCGGGAGGTCTACAGCATCGAGATCGTGCCCGATCTCGCGGAGACCGCCAAGACACGGCTCTCGGAGCTCGACTACCGCAACGTCACGGTGAAGACGGGAGACGGCTATCTTGGGTGGAAGGAGAAGGCGCCCTTCGATGCCATCCTCGTCACCGCCGCCGCTCCCGAAGTGCCCCCGCCGCTCGTCGAGCAGCTCGCGCCCGGCGCCATTCTGGTGATTCCCGTCGGCCCGCAGTCTCAAGTCCAGAGCCTTCTTCGGATTGAGAAGGCGGCGGACGGAACCACAACAACCCGGGAGATCCTTCCCGTGGTCTTCGTCCCACTGGTGCGTAAACCCAGGTGACCTTTTGAGACTCGAAACCCTTGCGATGCTGGCTCTCGCCGCACTCTGCGGCTGCGGCGATGGCGGCACCGGTCCGTCGACGACCACCACATCCACGACGACCACCACGGCCGCGGTGGTCTCTCCGTTTCAGATCCGGACTCTCCTCACGGTGTACACCCGGGCGGAGGAAGACGCGCAATGGACGGAGGGAACGACTCGGGATGACCGGATTGGAAAGATCCTCCTCGGAGTCGACTCGCTCTCCGAAGGCACGACGACGTTCGACAACGAGGGCCTTCGCGAGGAGCTGCAGGACGCGGTCGAGAGGGTCAACGCCCGGTTCACCGACGCGGACTACCCGAGCGCCTTCGACGAGACGAAAGCGAACCTTCTCCGGTTTCTCAACGATGCCGATGCCGACAGCTGGTCCATCGACGGCCGGCACGGCGACGCGCGCGACTGGCCCTTCGACACGAACGGCAACGACCCCGACGGCTGGACGGCTCAGATCGTGGTGACGGTTACGCGGCCTTAAGTGCCGCTCATCGATTCCGCGAGGGCTTCGATGGCGGCGAGCCAGGTGTTCGCCATCCCCTCGTAACCGAGGTTGTTCGGATGGAGCCCGTCCGGCCCCTGGCCGTTCAGATCCGCGGCTTTCTCATGGTCGGCGACGGGAACCGAGAGCCGGGCCGCCTCCTGGCGGATCACGTCGTTCAGTCGGGGGACATACTGCGCGCCGGTCGTCCGAAAGCCGTCGGGATTGAGGAGAGGATAAGTTCCGATGATGACCAGCGCTCCCTCCCTCTTGACCAAGCCCATCATGTCCACGAGGTTCTCGCGAACCACGGGAAAGCGAGGGGAGCTGCTGTTGATGTCCACGATGCCTTCAAGGAGCAGCACCAGGTCCGGATCGAAGACCCGTAGCTCGGTGCGAAGGCGTTCGACTCCCTCGGTGGTTCTCTCTCCAGGGACGCCCGCGTTGGTCAACTCGAACCCCGTGCCATACTTCGATTCCAGGAGACGCCAGAGCTTCGGAACGTAGCCCTCGACCAGGGTGAGATCGGCCTGCGCCCCAGGAGGTAGCGACAGCGCCTCGAGCGTCACGCCGTAGGTGATGCTGTCGCCGAAGCAGAGAATCTTTCGGAAAGGCACGTCCGCCGCGATCGCCTGCGACGAGGACGACAGTTCCTGCGCCGAGCCTCTCGGCAAGTCGGCGGAGAAGTCCGTTGGGGAGGTCGAGCTTCCGCAGCCTGCGACGCCGAGCGTCGCCATCAGGGCGAGTCCGAATCGATTCACAGCCGTTCCCGAAGCTTTCTCGCGGCCTCGCGGGATCGCGCGCGAATGCGCTCCTCGTCGAGGTCTTTGAATTCTCCATTTTGATACAGGAGCTTTCCGTTCACAATCACCGAATGCACCGGGGCTCGCGACGCGCCCCAGAACAGATGCTCCGGCAGGTTCTCTTCCTCGAGCGGCGTCGGCGCCCGGTAGTCGAGCACCACGAGATCCGCCCGCGCTCCCGGCTTGATGCGCCCGAGCTCCGGTCCGAACACCCGGGTTGCGAGGTCGGCGTTTCCCGCGAAAGCCGCGCGGCAGGCGAGCCGGATCGCGTCTTTCAGCTCGCGGCCTCGAGTCCGCTGGCGGTAGGCGGCGATGCGAACCTCCTCACTCAGACTTGAACCGCAGCCGTCCGTCGCGAGCGCGAGCCGGATGCCCGACGACGCCGCCCTCGCCAGATCGATCACTCCCATTCCGCCGAGGATGTCCGATTGCGCCCCGTGAGCGATCCAGACTTCGCGATCGCGGAACACGAGCTCGTCCTCCGGAGCCATGGGGCCGCGATAGAACGCCACCCCGCCGCTCTTCCAGACTCCAAGGCGCTCGAGGCGGTTCACCACGTTGGCCTCGTTGCCCCGGTCTTCGAGGAGAACGTGAACGCCCGCTCCCTCGTCCCCGACCGCTTTCGCAAACTCCCTCAGCGGTTCGTCCTCGACCCCGGAGCTGGCGTCGAGCCCGAAAAGGCCCTGTATTCGCTCCGAGCTCGACCCTCGGCAGCTCGCGAGATGCCGCGCGTTCTCTCGAATCGCGGCCGCGGCGTCCGAACGAGGCGATACTACGTAGGCCAATGCACCGCGCACCTTGAGCTCGCTGAACGCCCGGGCTACGGCTGTCAGGCTCCCCTCGACCCACGCCGGGCTCGACACGAGGGCGAACGTCGTTGTGACACCGGAGCGCAAGGCGTCGAGAAGGCCGGCGAGGGCGCTCCAGTAGAGACACTCTTCGTCGAGGGCGCCCTCGACGCGGTGGCTCTCCCGCCACGGAATGGCAAGCCCGGGCGTCAAGCTCCGGTAGAGGCGGCTTCCGGCGTCGATCATTCCGGGGACCACCAGCCGTCCCGAGACGTCCAGGATCTCGGTGTCGTCGTCGTAGCGATCGACGAGCTTTCCCACCAGGCCGAAGTCGACGATGCTCTTGCCTTCGATCGCGACGAGCGCCCCCGAGACCGACGGCTGCGACGGCCAGTGGGTGACGAGGTTGGCGTTGTTGACGATCATGAGCCGAAGACTCCCTTCGCGCGCAGGGCGCGAAGGGTCTCGGCGTCCATCCCGAGCCGCTCGCCGAGGACCGTGTCCGTGTGCTCGCCGAGCATCGGGGGCGGCTCGTGCCGGGCCCGGCTCTCCTCTTTCATCCGGCCAATCTTGCCAATCTTGATAGGATTGCCGGTCAGCGGGAGCTTCCCGAGCTTCGGGTGGTGGACCTCGATGCGCATCTCCCGGGGCTCGATCTGGGGATTGGAAAATACCTCGCGGACATCCCGTACGCGGCCCACGGGAATGCCTGCATCCTCGAGAAGCGCAATCCACTCGCCGGTGGTCCGGGCCGCGAAGAGGGGAGCGAGACGCGCTTTGAGCTCGTCATAATGCGCGACCCGGCTCACGTTGATCTCGTATCGCGGGTCGTCGAGCGCCGGATCCTGGACGGCGCGAACGAAGCGTTTCCACAAGCTGTCGTTTCCGACTCCGGCGATGACGTGGCCGTCCGCGGTCGCGAACGTCTCGTACGGCGTGAGGGAAGAGTGGCGGTTGCCGAGTCGCTGCGGAGTCTCCCCCGTCATCAGGAAACCTTGCGCCTGGTAGCAGAGGGTTGCGACCACGCTGTCGAAGAGCGCGACGTCGATGTAGCCGCCCTCTCCCGTCTTCTCCCGCCGATAGAGGGTGGCGAGGATGCCTTCGCCCGCCATCATTCCCGTGAAGATGTCCGCAAGAGAGGCCCCGGACTTCATCGGCATTCCCCGGGGCTCGCCCGTCAGCCCCATCCACCCTCCCTCCCCCTGGATCACAGCGTCATACCCCGGGCGCTCGCGAAGGGGACCGCTCTGGCCGTATCCAGAGATGGAGCAGTAGACGAGCCGCGGGTTTTTAGCGCGAAGGGCATCGTATCCGAGCCCCAGGCGATCCATGGTGCCGGGTCGAAAGTTCTCGATGACGACGTCGGCCCCCTCGACGAGCCGGAGCACGATGTCGAGGGCTTCGGGGGTCTTGAGGTCGAGCGTGAGGCTTTTCTTGTTTCGGTTCACCGCGAGAAAGTAAGCACTCTCACCGAAGGCGAAGGGCGGCCCCCAGTAACGGCTGTCGTCTCCCTTCGGCGGCTCGATCTTGAGGACCTCGGCGCCCAGGTCCCCGAGAAGCATGGTGCAGTACGGCCCGGCGAGGATTCGGGAGAAGTCGAGAACGCTGACGCCCGAAAGGAGACGCTCTCTGCCCATGTCCCGAGAAGCGAGAGCTTATCGCAAATATCGAACGGCGAGGGCAGTGACGTTGTCCTTGCCGCCGTTCTGGTTCGCGGCGTCGACCAGCTGTCGCACCAGTCGTTCGAGAGAGCCAACCGAGGACTTCACGATTTCCGTGAGGCGCGGCTCCGGAACCATGCCGTGGAGACCGTCGGAGCACAGGAGGAAGAGGTCCTGGTCCTCGAGTGGATACTCCTCGACGCTGATGTCGATGTTCTCCTTCGCCCCGATGGCCTTGGTGATGATGTTCTTCATCGGGTGGCTGTCGGCTTCCTCGGGGAGGAGCACCCCTTCGTCCACCGCCGCCTGGACCCAGGAGTCGTCGACGGTGATCTGCCGGAACGCGTCGTCGCGAAGGCGGTAGGCACGGCTGTCGCCCGCGCTCACGATGCTGACGACGTCCTGGTCAGCGAGGGCCGCCACGATCGTGGTCCCCATTCCAGTGTAGTCCTGCCGCTGATCCGCCTCTTTCCAGACGCGTTTGTTGGCGAGCATGACGGCGGTCAGGAGCCGGTTGGCGTTCAGCGAGAGCTTCGGATCCACGCCGTAGGGCCAGGTAATCTCTTCTTCCGCGCCCGAGCGCTGGACGAAGTTGAAAACGGTTTCGACCGCGAGACGCGAGGCGATCTCCCCGGCGTTATGCCCCCCCATGCCGTCGGCGACGATGAACAGGCCGAGATCGTTGTCGAGGGTCAAGCTGTCTTCGTTCAGCTTGCGCCTCAAACCGACATCGGTGGCACCGTAGCTTTCGATCATCATCGTTTACCTGGCGGGAGTCTGTAAGTCAGGATAACACTGCTTTTCCGGGGATTTCAACCAAGATTGACAGTGCCTCCAAAGTGAACCTACAATAGAGGTCTCGCGCCGCAAAAAACTAAGGATACGGGGCCCAACCCGAAGCCGCCGAAGCCGAAATGTCACGTTATCGCGTTCTCCTGGTCGAGCCGAATCGGGATCTAGGCCGGATCCTCCAGGAGTACCTTCGCCGCTCGGAAATCGACGTGTTGTCGGCCTTCGACGCGGGCTCGGGGCTGGAGCTCGCGCGGCGCGAACGTCCGGACCTCATCGTCTCCGAGGCCGAGCTTCCGGGCGGGGCGAGCGGCCTCGAGCTCTCGCGGGCGCTCGCGACGGAGACCGACCTGGTCTCCGTTCCGGTGCTGCTCCTTTCGGGAGCCGTCACTCCCGAAGAGCGCCTCGATTCGCTGATCTCGGGCGCCGAGGACTACCTCCTGAAACCCTTCACCATGAAGGAGCTGGTGTACCGGTGCGAGCGCCTCATCGTGCATCAGCGCAAGAGCGAGCTCGGTGAGCTTTCCGGCGACCTCGCCCGGTTCAAGAGCACCGACGTTCTGCAGCTCCTCGAAGCCAACCAGGCGACGGGCGTCCTTCACATCGACGGCGAGTGCAAGGGGGAGATTCACCTCCTGGACGGCTATATCTGCGGCTGTTTCGCCGAAAGCCACAAAGGCGAAGAGGCTGCCTACCGATTGATCCCCGTCCGAAACGGCCGGTTCCATTTCATCCGGTCGAACATCCGGAGCAACATCCAGCACGTGCGCTCGACCACCGAGTTCATGATGGAAGCCCTCCGCCGCCACGACGAAAAAGCGAAGCTCCAGGCTTCGTGAAGAAGAAGAGAAACCCAATACAAGGGGGATAAGGGGATAGGAGGAGATAGGGAGATAAATCGATCAATAGGTCGTGATTCATCCCCCCATCTCCTCCTATCTCCCCATCCCCCTTGTATTGATTTCGCGCGTCTTAGAACAAGCTGACTTTGACTCGAAGGTATTTTTTTGGATCCTGCCGGATGTCGCTGATGAGGCCCTGGAGCTCCGTAGCCGTCTTGTTCAGGTTGTCGTAGAGCGCGCGGTCGTGGAGGAGCTGGCCCGCGGTACCGTCGCCGCGGTCGAGTCTCGCGGTCACCGAAGCGATATTGCCGGAAAGGGCGTCGAGGCGATCGTAGAGCTCCCGTTCCCGTACCAGAGCGCCCAAGGTTCCCTCTCCTCCGTCGATGCGATCCGTCACCCGGGCGAGGTTCTGGACGGCGCGATCTATGGAACGGCCCATCTCCTCGTCGTGGACCAGCCGTCCGATGGCGCCGTTTCCCCCCTCGATATTGGCCATCAGGTCTTTCATGCTCATCGTAAGCTCGTTGATGTTGTCGTAAATCGCCGGGTCGTGGATGAGCTTTCCCATCGTCCCCTCGCTCTTGTCGAGGCTCACGAAGATGTGATCGGCCTTCTCGATGAGACCCTTCAGCCGATCGTGCACGTCCTCGCGCTTCAGCAGGGCCCCGAGCGTCCCCTCGCCCTCCTGGAGCTCGTGAGCCAGGTCGCGAATGTCCTTCATCGTGGCCGAGGCGTCGGTGATGATGCCCTTGATGGGATCGCCTTCGGACTCTCCCGGCACGACACCCTGGTCTTCGATGGGAACCCCTCCCGGAGGGCCGGGGTCGACGTCCAGCATCTTCTCTCCGAGAACCCCGAGACTTCCCACGGTCACCAGGGAGCTGGTGGTGACGCGGTCTTGCACCTCGGTTCGGAGGTTGAGCGTGACCTTTACCGGGGCCGGGGAACCGGGGCCGGCGAACTCCACGCCGCGCACCGAGCCGACCTCGACGCCGGAGAGGTAAACGGGGGCTCCCGCCTTGAGACCGTTCACATCCTTGAGGTAGCTGTAGATCGTGTACTGCCCCCCGAAGAACGGAAGCCCGCCCTCGCGGGTGATGTAAACGGTCGCGGCCATCGCCACGATCAGCGCGATGGCGATGACCACTCCCACGCGGAGCTCGGCATAGGTGAGCGTCTTTCTCGCTGGCATGTCGTTTCTACCTCCTCGAGACGGGTATCAGAAGACCTTCCAGGAACTTTCGCACGTAGGGCTCGTCCGTCGCCCAGAGCTCCCGCTGGAGGCCCCGGAAGACGAGCTCGCCCCGGTTCACCACGATGAACTCCGTCCCCACCAGGACGTCGAGGTCGGCGACCCGGTTGAAAACCATTTCCCCATTTTTCATCATGACAAAGCTCTGAGCGACCTGAAACGCATCCCGGAGCTGGTGGGTCACGAGGACCGAGGTCACCCCTTCGAGGTCCCGGAGCTTCACGATCAGATCGCAGATCGTCGAACCGATGATGGGATCGAGCCCGGTCGTGGGCTCGTCGTAAAGAATGAGCTGCGGCCGGTGGGCGATGGCGCGCGCGAGCGCCACCCGGCGCCTCTGGCCTCCGGACAGATCGGACGGCATCCGATCGTAGTACTCCGCGAGATCGACGAACCCCAGAATGCTCGAAACCCGGCTCTCGAACTCTTCTTCGGTCAGGTCCTCGTGCTCGCGCAGGCGGAACCCCACGTTCTCGGCGACGCTGAGAGAGTCGAAAAGCGCGCCTTCCTGGAAAACCATCCCCATTCCCGCGCGGACCTTCATCAGCTCGGGCTCGTCCATCCGGCTGATATCCACCCCGTCCACCTCGATGGCGCCGGATTCGGGCTTGATGAGGCCGAGAACCAGCTTGAGGATCGTGGACTTTCCCGAGCCGCTCCCTCCGAGGATGATCTCGGTCGACCCCGGCGCCACCTCGAAGGTCGTTCCCTTCAGCGCGTAGTTGTCGGTCCCGGGATACGCGTAGTAGACGTTTCGGAACGAGATGACTGGAAACGGCATGGGGTCAGGGATAGACGAACTTCAGGATGATGAGGTTGAGGAAATAATCCGATGCCAGGATCAGGATCGAGGCGGCCACGACCGACTGGGTCGTGGACTCGCCGACCCCGCGCGTTCCCCCGGTGGTAGTGAGACCCTGGTAACAGCCAACGGATACGATGATGTAGCCGAAGACGATCGGCTTCACCAGACCCATGAACAAATCGTAGCCCCGAATGGCGTCGAGGGCCGAATGCCAGTAGAGGCCGGTCGCGAGGCGGAGGGTCAAGGTCGCCACCATGTAGCCCCCGACCAGCCCGACGGCGTTGCTGAGAATCGTGAGGCACGGCACCATCACCAGGCCGGCGATGAGACGCGGCGCCACGAGCTTTCGGATGGGGTCGGTGCCGAGCGATCGCATGGCGTCGATCTGCTGGGTCACCACCATCGAGCCCAGCTCCGCCGCCATTCCCGATCCTACCCGTCCCGACACCATGAGCGCGGTCAAAACCGGACCGAGCTCGCGGATCATGGAAAGCGAAACCATCCTGCCCACGTAGGGTCTGGCGCCAAAGGCGTCGAGGGTCGCCGACGTCTGCACGGTCAAAACCATCCCGGTGAAGAGACCCGTGAGACACACGATGGTGAGCGAGCCCACCCCGATCGAATCCATCTGTTCGAAGGTGTCGCGCCAGTACCGCGGCCGCGACAAGAGGCTGGTGAAAGCCTGGTACGAGAGCCTCGAAAACTCCTGAATGCTCAGGAGCGCGAGCTTCAATCGCAATGAGAGAGAATCGATCACATCTCCGCCCGGATCAGCTTTCGAAGAGCTCGAGCTGTTTGAGCTCTCGGATGCGGTCCCGAAGCTCGGCCGCTTTCTCGAAGTCGAGCTCTTTCGAGGCCTTCTTCATTTGTTTCGTCAGCCGCTCCCGCTCGCGCTCGAGCTCCTGCGGGCTTCCGAAGAGAGGCGCCTCCTCCGCCACCCCCTGTTCGGTGCCGGGGCCGGCCTTGCCCGCCGCCCCCATGCCGCCGCGAATCGACTTCACGATCGATTCCGGGGTGATCCCGTGCTTCCGGTTGTATTCTTCCTGGACGCGCCGCCTCCTCCCCGTCTCTCCGATCGCGTACCTCATCGAGCCGGTCTCGACGCCGGCGTAGAGGATCGCCTTTCCCTGCAAGTGGCGCGCGGCGCGGCCTATGGTCTGAATCAGGGACCCGCCGGATCGCAGGAAGCCTTCCTTGTCGGCGTCGAGGATGGCGACCAGGGACACCTCGGGCAGATCCAGCCCCTCGCGCAGCAGATTGATGCCGATGAGCACGTCGAAATCGCCGAGCCTCAGCTCCCGGAGGATCTTGACGCGCTCCAGGGTATCGATGTCGGAGTGCAGATAGCGGCACTTCACCCCGAGCTCCGCGTAGTACTCCGTCAGGTCCTCCGCCATCCTTTTGGTCAGCGTCGTGACCAGCACCCGTTCGTTCCTCGCCGCCCGCTCCCGGATCTCGTGGAGCAGGTCGTCCACCTGCCCCGTCACCGGACGCACTTCGACCTCGGGGTCGATGAGCCCCGTGGGGCGGATGATCTGCTCCACCACCACTCCCTCGCTCCGCTCGAGCTCGTAGGGGCCGGGAGTCGCGGAAACGTAGACCGTCTGTCCGATCCGGCTCACGAACTCGGAGAAATTCAAGGGCCGGTTGTCGAGTGCCGAGGGCATGCGAAACCCGTACTGTACCAGGGTCTCCTTCCGCGAGCGGTCGCCGTGATACATGCCGCGGACCTGGGGGATGGTCTGGTGCGACTCGTCGACGATCACCACCGTGTCCTTGGACAGATAGTCCATCAGCGTGGGCGGAGGCTCCCCCGGCTTTCTTCCCGTGAAATGGCGCGAGTAGTTCTCGATGCCGTGGCAGTATCCCACTTCCTGGAGCATCTCGAGATCGAACAGCGTGCGCTGCTGGAGCCTCTGGGCCTCGAGGAGCTTTCCCTCCGAGACCAGCTGGCGGTGGAACCAGTCGAGCTCCTCGCGGATCGACTGGACGGCCTTGAGCGTGCGCTCGCGGGAGGAGACGTAGTGGGTCTTGGGGAAGATCGTCACCTTCCGCATCGGCCAGAGCTTCTTGCCGGTGAGGGGATCGAACTGCGAAATCGCTTCCACCTGGTCGCCGAAGAGCTCAATTCTGACCCCGAGGTCGTCGTACCCGGGCACGATCTCGATGACGTCCCCACGGACGCGGAACGTGCCCCGCTTCAAGTCGTAGTCGTTGCGCTCGTACTGGATCTCGACCAGCTTCCGCAGCATCTCCGAGCGATCCACCTCGCTCCCTTGATCGAGGTGCACCAGCATCCCGTAGTAGGCCTCGGGAGAGCCGAGGCCGTAGATGCAAGAGACGCTCGCCACGATGAGCACGTCCTCGCGCTCGAAGAGCGACCGGGTCGCCGACAGGCGCATGCGGTCGATCTCGTCGTTGATCGTGGCTTCCTTTTCGATGTACGTGTCGCTCGCGGGTACGTAGGCCTCCGGCTGGTAGTAGTCGTAGTAGCTGACGAAGTACTCGACGGCGTTGTCGGGAAAAAACTCCTTGAACTCCTGGTAGAGCTGCGCCGCGAGCGTCTTGTTGTGGGCCATGACCAGCGCCGGGCGGTTCACCGCCTCGATCACTTTCGCTACGGTGAACGTCTTTCCCGAGCCGGTTACTCCCAGGAGCACCTGGTCGCGAGTCCCGCCGTCGAGGCCGCTCGCGAGCTCGCGAATGGCTCCCGGCTGATCTCCGCGCGGCTCGAAGCTCGCGGCTACGCGAAAGGCGCCCGCCCGCCTCGTGGGCAACGGGTAGGTAGACATTTCTTGCGGGGGTCAGGCCTTCCAGAAGCCCGCCGCCTCATGCGGGAATCGCTCCTCCGTCCTTCTTGTCGTAGATCCGGTACTCGAAGCTTTGCTCCTTCGCCTCGGCGAGGCGAACGCCCTCGTCGAAGGGAAACATGTGGACGGCATCGTAGTCGGGCGGGCAGAACTTGGCGCAGAGCTGGCACCCGATGCACGTATCGATGTTGACCTCGCAGATCTCGCCCACCGCCGCCGGCTCGGGATCGGGAACGAGGTAGATGCAATCCTTGACCGGGCAGACGTGGATGCACATTTCGCACCCGCGGCCGAAGCACTTGCCCATGTCGACGTATGCCAGAAGCTTCGGCTTCTTCTTGCGCGGCCCGGTGATGAGAACGTCTTGCATTTACAAGTCTCCCTGAGCGCTCATTATATCGAAAATCCAGAACCGGCGACCATTCCGCCGCCACGGTTGGGGTCGGGAAGATTGGCCACAGAGACACAGCGCGGCGGAGCCGCAACCAAAACATTCACCACAGAGTTCACAGAGGAGTACAGAGACTCAGAGAGATTCGGTGTCAATCTTCCTTCTTGGAAGTAAT